>Ga0209573_1000826_pt1 | contig 55754 bp, 43 predicted proteins | sample TNRBio252014_DNA_FD_185870 | JGI IMG/M metagenome (GOLD analysis project Ga0209573, IMG submission 185870) | Wastewater treatment Type I Accumulibacter community from EBPR Bioreactor in Madison, WI, USA - TNR Reactor_6/25/2014_ DNA (SPAdes)... | ecosystem: Engineered > Bioreactor > EBPR >...
GCGAACTCCACGGCGAGCACGCCGCGCCATGGCCCTCCTAGCCCGCTATCCACATACGTGCCCGTTCCTGCCTGTCTTCCTTCGTTCGCGGCCTCGAGGTCCATACGATTACTTGTTAGGGTCTTGAATCGCGGCCCGGGCTCTGTCACAATTCCATAGCCACGCCCGCCGAGAGCTCTTCCCGTGGCTTTCGTGCCCATGGCTTGTCCGCACGTTCCGACGTCCCCTATCCCATGCACCCGCTCGCGCCAACTCGCCCCCCCGCACGCTCAGCACACACCACGGGCGATTCGCGTCGCGCGAAGAACATGCGACCCCGTCTCCCGGCCTTCACGCTCGTCGAGTTGCTCGTCGTCATCGCCATCATCGCGCTCTTGATCTCGCTCACCCTGCCCGCCATCTCAAAGGCACGAAAGTCCGCCCGCGCCGCCGTCTGCTCCAGCAACCTCTCCCAGATCGGCCGAGGCTTCGCCTCCTACGCCAGCGACCACAAAGACCGCTTTGCCTACTACTCCTGGCAGCCGGGTGAAAACCCCTACCCAACTGAGTACTCCGACTTGCAACGAGTCGTGCGCTCGGGCGAGAGCGCGGCAATGTTGCAATGGACGCAGATTATGCGTCAAAGGTCAAACAACCAGAATTGGCCTGTTCAGTCAGGTTGGTTTCCAGGACTCAACTATTGGCAGCTCCCGCTCGAGCAATATCTCGATATGCCATTCTGCTCGAAGCAGTTTGTCTGCCCCGAACACAGGCTCTTGCTGATAGGCAAACAAAAGCGAGCTTTCAGTGCTTGGGGTGGTGAACGCCCAGACGAATGGCCTGATAACATCGATAATTGGGGACTTGGCAGTTCGTTCTCACCGACTACAGGCTTTTACAGTAACGATACAGCTGTCGGGCAGTTCTGTCTGACCGTACAACATGATTGGACACATATGGCCTTGCTTGGGCCGATCTCTTCGTCCCCAAAGTACCTAGGCCGTAGGCGATTGTTCGAGGTCTCTCAGCCCTCGTCGAAGATCGTGCTCTTTGATCACGCCGACCGACATTCCCGAAGCGACAACTTGTTCTTCCTTTACGAGAACGCCAGACAGCCGTACTTATTCTTCGATGGCTCTGTCCGTGTATACCAAACGAGTTCTCTCAATCCGGGCACGGACCCCCGCACGCCCGAGCGAGGATCGTCTTCCTATTCAATCGATATCGATACCACCAGCTATGTCGATTTCCGCTTCTCGGCGAATCTGACCTCTGGCACTACGATCCAATCATTCGATGCCAGTCGAGTCGTCCACACCCGCATGGGCCTCAGAGGTATCGACGTTGGCGGAAGCGAGGTCTTTAGATAATACCGAACCGAACGATTACGTCCGGCACGGCGATCACTCAAGGATTGTCGATACCCTCAAACCACGCTACAAAGGTGTCGTAGTCGAAGGCATCCGGGAATCCGTCGCAATCGAAATCTGCGGACGTCCCAGGTGGACAGATATTGTCTTCAAAGCACAGAACAAAATCATTGTAGTCGAAGCCGTCTGGGAAGCCATCTAGGTTAAAATCAGCGCGGTTATCGCCATATAATGCAATTCCGCTGGACATCAAAGGTGGGTCACTATTGATTTCTCGTTCCTCAAACTGAACCCCATTGAAATCCCCCGCCACCACGAGGTCTTCCACATTCGAGCACGCCGTCGCATGCCGCGCGATTGCTCGCACGGCTCCGCCCGGGCTCCACGACTCGGATGAATACACCTGCATCGATGCCGGCTGCGTCCAGTTTCCGCCGTTCACGCTGCTGAACACGCCCGTATGCACGAATTCGGAGACTGCGTTCGGATCCGCAGGATCGAGCGCGAACAGTTCACCGCCCACATAGAACGCGAGCCCTGTTTCGTCGTCGCGTGCCGTCCCCAAGGCGTAAACCACGCCGCGCAGGTCGTTGCTCGCCGCTGCATACCAGTATGCTTCATCCGGCCAGCGACGCTTGAGCACCACGGGCGGATCATCGCACAGCGGGCACGTGGTGCTCTCGACATCCCACGGATCAAAGTCAAAGAGGTCCTGGTACCCCCACACCAGCGTGGGCGTGCTCGTCGTAAAGTCGACGCCGAGCACACCACCATAATCCTCGTAGGGCGTCGGGCCGTTCTCGATGTACTCGCTTTGCCAGTCCCCGTTGCTGTCAAGGTAAAATGCCTGCGAAAGATCCACTGGAAAGCAGGGGGGCAACAACGGTGAATTCCCGTTTCGGTTCAATGAAAGCCAAACGCTCGATTCCGGATCCGTCGACTCGAAATTCACCATCGAGACAACGCCCGGCGTGCACCATCCGAGCGTAAAGCCGAGATAGTGCCCGATCGGCTCGTGCTCAGGATCCGTATCCCACTCATACGTCATCGCATCGCCATTCTCGCCCATGACGCCGCCGTAATGGATGCTCCCGCCAGCAGAACACATCGCCGAGATGGTGCCCTGTGTCACGACCAGCGCCGTCGTCCATTGCGATGTGCCGCTGTTCCACACATGCAGCCCATAGGTGTAGTTCCCGTTGCGATAGAGATTGCCCGCCACGTAGAGCGTGCAATCATGGATCGTCATCGCGCCAAAGCTTGTCAGATAGGCCTCGCTCGATGTCCCCGCCGCTTCGATCAGCCAAGACCAACCCGAAGGCCTCCACGCCGCGATGTGCTGCGGATACGACACGGTCGCGCTCGCATTCGGCGGCGCCGCATAGAACGCGCCCCCCGCATACAACGCACCATCTCCCGAGCACACCGTTGTCGTCCCGTCATACGCCCACGTGTGTGTCGACTGCACCGTGGTGATGCTCACCCCTGTGCTCAGTCCCGGGTCGGGAACTCCCATGCCGCCGCCACATCCGCCTCCGCCGGCATCATGTGCGACCACCCAACCTGCCCAAACACGACCCTACCCCCCCCCCGAACCCAATATTAAGATTGCAACGATCGACTTCAGACTCATGGATCATCCTTTCTCAATGCCGCGAGTCACTATGCCGGCGGTGCTCAACGCTACCGCGCATACCCCACTCGCACCTCGCAAATCGCACTTATCCACAAGCGATTTGCTCTGCCCGCGCTCCGTCGCGCCCGCGCTCTCGGACCTGAAGCCTGAGAATCTGGGCAAACTTCGCCACGAGTGGTCTTCCATGCTCAATCTCGGCCCTTCAACGATCGATCCTCTTTCTACGTCGATGGCAGACCACGCCGATAACCCCGCCGAGAAACGGATCTTCACTACCGGTGAGGCCGCGGAACTCTGCGGCCTATCGCAGCAGACCATCATCCGCAGCTTCGATAAAGGCCGCATCCACGGGTTCAAAGTCCCCGGATCGAAATTCCGGCGCATTCCCCGCGATGAACTCATCCGCTTCATGAAAGACAGCGGGATCCCCGTGTCGCTTCTGGGCGAGAAATACCGCATCCTCATCGTCGACGATGATCCCACGCACACCGCCCTCGTCGAGCACGCCCTGGCCAGCGACGGCCGCTTCGAGTGCCGCGCCGCCGCCAACGGCTACGACGCCGGGCTCGAGACCGAACGCTTCCGCCCCGACGTGATCCTGCTGGATTTCATGCTCCCCGATATCGACGGCGCGATCGTCTGCCGCCGTGTTCGCGAGCGCGACGAGTTCAAACGCACCCGCGTCCTGTTCATCAGCGCCGTCTCCGACGACGCCCAGCTCTCGGCCATCAAAAAGGCCGGCGCCGACGACTTTGTCCGAAAACCCATCAACGCCGGCGACCTCGTCGCACGCCTGAGCGCGCTGATCGCCAAACGCCGCTAACCCCAGCGCATCGCCCCGGCATCACGCCCGGCTCGAGTCCGAGTTGTGGCTCGCATCTTGCGCCATGCTCATCACCCACCATCCTGTCCGGTTGTGCCGTCTGTGTGGGCGCGGCAGCACAATCCCCCTGCACGATCTTTGCCGGTCGTGAAGTCAAGGCCCGGCCTTTCCGACCGTAAGGGCGCACGCTCTTGCCGCCGTTGGCAAGCCCCCCCCGGAGCACGTGTCGCCGTGAAAGACCGCCGCCACAACAGCCCGACCGTTTCGCCGAAGGACGCGCCGCGTTACACAGCGGTGGTCATGGCTCAGGGCGACGCTCGCCGCGCGTGCCAGCACTGGCTTCCCAAGGCGGGCATCCTCGCGACCGGTGCCGACACGCTCGACGAGGCCGAGAACCTGCTGACCCAGGGCGACTTCGACCTGCTGATCCTCGAACCCTGCCACGCCGACATCCGGGCCACTCGCCGCGGGCACGCCAAGCTCGAGCGTCTCGCCGCCCGGCACCCCGCTACCGCCGTCGTGGTGGTCGACGAATCCCCCGCGTTCGAGGATGCGTTGGCCGCGATGCGTGCAGGTGCCGCCGATGTTCTCGCGCCGGGCACCCCCGTCCGCGACGCGTCGGCCCGTCTCCTCGCGGCGGCAACGCGTGCGTGCAAACGCCGCGGCGAACTCGCCAAGCTCAACTCCAAGAACACCAAGCTCAAGCGCCTGTGCAAGGGACTGAGCGTCTCACGCCGCGAACTCAACCGTCAGGTCTCGCACCTCTGCGAGCACCTCGCCGACGCGTACAAGGACTTGGCAGGCCAAATGAACCTCCTCAAACTCTCCGCGCACTTCGAGACGCTGATCCGCCAGGAACTCGAGCTCGAAAGCCTGCTGCGGGTCGCCGTCGAGTTCATCCTGGCCCGCACGGGGCCCACCAACGCCGCCGTCTTCCTGCCGGCGACTTCGGGCGACCTCTCGCTGGGGGCGTACGTGAATTTCGACTGTCCGCGCGACACACACGAGATGCTACTCGACCAGCTCGCCGCCGCGGTGGCCCCGAAGTTCGAGCACGAGGTGTCCATCGCCCGCTTGAACTCGGAACCCGAACTCAAGGACCGGCTGGGCACCGCCGCCGAATGGCTCGACGGCCGCGCCCTGGCCGCGTTCTCATGTCTGCACGAAGACGAGTGTCTGGCGGTGGTGACCCTGTTCCGCGACCAGAGCGCGCCGTTCTCCGAAGAACACGCTGCCGAACTCGCCGTCCTATCGGGCCTGTTTGCCAAACAGCTCGCCCGCGTCATCCACGTCCACCACCGCCACCTGCCCAAGAAGAAGTGGGGCAACCCAGGCGACCCCTACGCAGGCCCCGATGACATCGACCTGGCGGCGTAACCGAATCGCTGGCGTGGAAACTGCGCGGTGCCTTCGCGTGACGCTACTGGGATCTAAAGCTGCCGCATTCCCTCCGCGGGGATCCACGCGACCTCCTCATCGCGGCCGTTGTCTTCCGTGCTCGCGCCGAACGAGACACGGTTTGCCCGCGCCGTCGGGCATGAGTCGATGCCATTCGGGGCCATGGGAACAGCGTGATCGATCAGAGATCGTCGTCTTCGTCTTTGTTGCGATTACGCCGGAATGGCGGCTCTTCGCCGCGAGGATCGTCTTCGTTGTCGTCTTCGGACTCGACCACCGCGGCTGTCGGCGCGGCGGCGTTTGCTGCGAAGAGTGCTCCTTGCTCTTCTTTGCCCTTGACCGGCCAAGCGATGCCCTTCTGGCGGGCTTCTTCCTTGGCCATTTCCTTCATGGTTTCCCAGTCTTGCGGGGTGATGAGCACGTCGCGGGCGACGCTGCCCTTGTGATCGGAGATGATCCCCGCGATGCCCATAAGGTCGATGAGCCGGCTCGAACGCGTGTACCCGATGGCGAGCCGCCGTTGCAACAGGCTGACCGAGCCGCGGCGGCTTTCAAGGACGATCTCGACGGCGCGTTCGAAGAGCGGGTCTTCCTGTGCGGCCTTGAGGCTCGCCGACGAGTTGTTTTTACTCTGAACGAGACGGTCTTCGTCGCTGAGCTGCGAGAGCCCACTCCCGTCTTCGCTGGGGCGGCGGAGCACGAGAAGCTGGCGCTCGAAGCTGGGGCCCGCGACGTCCTTCATGAAGCGGACGACGTTGCGGATCTCTTTGTCGTCAACGAGGGTGCCCTGGGCGCGGGCGAGTTTGTTGGTGCGCGGGTTGAGGAAGAGCATGTCGCCGTGGCCTAGCAACAGCTCGGCGCCCTTGGTGTCAAGGACGATCCGGCTGTCCATCCCCGAGGCGACGCGGAACGCGACACGGCAGGGCATGTTGCTCTTGATGAGCCCCGTGACCACGTTGGCCTGGGGCCTCTGTGTGGCCAGGATCAGGTGCATGCCCACGGCGCGGGCCTTTTGAGCGATACGGATGATGTGGCTCTCGACTTCCTTGGCGGTCATCATCAGGTCGGCGAGCTCGTCGATGATGAAGACCATGTAGGGGAGCTTGCGAGGGACTTTCGCGCCTTCTTCGTCGGACTTGATGTTCAGCCGTTCTTTGAGCTCGTCCCACGTCAGGTCGTTGTACGCACCGATGTCTCGGCACCCGGCCTCGGCGAGCAGCTCGTAGCGCTCGTCCATCTTAGTGCAGGCCCATTCGAGGATGGCGGCGGCCTTGCCCATCTCGGTCACGACGGGGCACATCAGATGCGGGATGTCCTTGAATTGCGACATCTCGACCATTTTGGGATCGACGAGGACCATCTTGAGTTCGCTGGGCTTGCGGGTGTAGAGGAAGCCCATGATGATGGTGTTCATGCACACGCTCTTGCCGCTGCCGGTCGTGCCGGCGATGAGCATGTGGGGCATTTTGGCGAGGTCTTCGATGAGGGGTTCGCCGCTGGCGTCTTTGCCCATGAACATCGGGAGCTTCATCTTCCCGAAATGTTCGGTGTTGGCCATCAGCTCTTTGAGACGGACTTTTTCTTTCTGCGTGTTAGGGACTTCGATCCCGATGGTGTCGCGCCCGACCTGGTTGGGGACGATCCGGATGTTGACGGACTTGAGCGCGCGGGCGATGTCGCTGGAGACGGCAGAGACCGCTGACACCTTCGTGCCCGGGGCCAGGCGGACATCAAAGAGCGTGATGACGGGACCCGATTCGATGCCCACCACGCTCCCGTCGATCCCGTACTCCCGCATCGCGCCCTCAAGGGCAGCGGCCTGCTCGCGGACGTAACTCTCGAGCTTCTCGTTGAAATTCTCTTCGGGGTTTTCAAGGAGGTCCATCCCGGGGAAGCGGTACTGCTTGCCCTCGATCTCGAGCTGCTCGGGCGACTGGATCCCTGCCAGATCGGCGTCGGTGGCGATCTCGCGGTTGTTCTGCCCGAAGACTACGGGGAGCATGGCCATCTTCTCGCGAAGAGATTCCTTGTCGAAAACCTGCGGCGCACCGGGGAGGTCGTCGTCGTCTTCATCAGCCGCAGGGCCCGGTGACGCGGTGCGGTCGGTGGCCACGGCAGACTCGTCGCTCTCGATCTCGTCGGTCTCGTCGGCGGCTTCTTGATCGGGGTCGACGATGCCCAGGCGGCGGGCGCTTTCGGCGTAGTCTTCGCCGCCGACGTTATCGATCAGGCCAACTCCCGTGCCGACGGAGCCGGACTCGCCGGGGAAGACGGCGGCGGGCTGCTCGCGCACGCTCTTGGCGCGGCCGATGCTGCCGCGAGCGGCGGCCTTCTCACGGAGTTGGTCGTAGTAGTCCTGTTCTGCCCCGGACTTTGACTTGAACAAAGTGCGCAGGCCTGCGAAGACGCCGCCCCCGGCACCACCGACGGCGCCCCCGACGGTTTTGGTGGCGTTCCACGCGGCGGGCGCGCCGACTTCGCCGACGAACTTTCCGGTGGCCTTGCCCGCGACCATCGCGGCGGGCATGCCGCGGTCCCGGAGGAAACGGAAAGCCCAGGCAACGAGTTCGTCGGCGGCGACCATGGCACCCAAGAGCATGAAGACGATCAGCCAGATCGCGGTGCCTACGCCTCCGAAGCGGACGCGGAGGAACTCGGTGGCGAACACGCCCCAGTGGCCACCGGAATGATCGGGGAACGCGCCGGTTCCGGGGAAGAGGAGGCGTTGGAGGGACGAGAGGCAGGCGGTGATGATGAGAACGCCGATGAGTCTAGTCCAGGCGTGCGGCTGGATGAGGCGAGCCGCCATCCCGACTGCATTGGCCACCGCGACGATCCCGAGCACGCCGACGAGGAAATAGGCGCCGGCTCCCAGGAAGATGATGAGTTGGTACGCGACGAGCGAGCCCAACGGCCCGCAGAGATTCTGGACTGCATCTCGAGGGGCGGTGGTGGTGTGGCTGGGCCAGTCGTTCGCGGCATAGCTCAGCATGGCCAAGGCGACGAACGCCCACGACGCTAACGCGACGAGCGCGAGAACGGCCCGGATGGCCTTTCCGCCGAGGGGTTCCGGCGCATCACCGAGGTTTGTCACTGCTTTGGCCGCCCTGCCTTTGGTCGAGTTCTTCACTTTCACTCCTCGGTTCTGCATCCGCTGCATCCCGATCTTTGCGTTCCGTAGACCGACAACCCACCCACCCAGACCACTATCCCCCGCAACTCCCCCAGAACCCATCGTTATCGGCGATGGGCAGCGGTACGCACCACTCCCAAACATAGTCCGATCGTTGAGCGTGAGGCATCACTCTTTCCATGGGGCTAGTGACCGGGAAAGGGCGCACAAGAATGGTCCACAATCGTTCGTATGATGATGGATCATGCCCGTTCCACCCGCCGCCGTCAGAGCTCATGAAACCCAGCACCGGGCTGCCGAATTCGATGTTTTTTCTGCGGTATCAGCGGAGCTTGGCGAGCTTGTCAAGATTCGTCACGATTTGCACCAATATCCGGAGCTGAACTACGAAGAAGTGCGCACGAGCGGGGTCGTACAACGAGAGCTGACGCGGTTGGGCATCCCGTTTCGGGCGGGTGTTGCCAAGACGGGGGTCGTGGGGCGGTTGCCAGCGACGACGGAGCAAGGGAATCGGCTGCCGGCAGTGGCTTTACGGGCGGATATGGACGCGCTTCCGATCACCGAAGCGACGGGCAAGCCCTACGCGAGCTGCAGCCCGGGGAAGATGCACGCCTGTGGTCACGACGGGCACACGACGATGGTGATCGGGGCGGCGCGGGTCCTGGCGGCGATGCCGCATCGACCCAGGCCGGTGGTCTTTGTCTTTCAGCCAGCGGAAGAGGGCGGGGCGGGCGGCGAGCGGATGTGCCACGAGGGTGCTCTGGAGGGCGTGGGTGAGATTTTCGGTCTTCACGGGTGGCCCACGTATCCGGTAGGGCATGTAGCGACGCGGGTGGGCCCGTTGCTGGCGAGCGTCGACGACGTTGAGCTGACGGTACGTGGCACGCAGAGCCACGGGGCGTATCCGCACCAGGGGTTTGACCCGGTGTACGCGACGGCGCAGATCATCACGGCGGTGCAGACCATCGCGAGCCGGAACGTGAGCCCGCTGGACTCGGTAGTGGTGACGTGCGGAGAGATGCGCGCAGGAACGGCGAACAACATCATCCCCGAGACGTGTTGGACACACTGGACCGTGCGGACGCTGAAGGATTCGACGCGGGCACTGGCTAAACAGCGGTTTATCCAGATCGCGAACGGGGTTGCACAGGGGCTCGGGTGCCATGCGGAGGTGACGTACCGCGAGAGCTACCCCGTGACGCACAACGACGGGCCGTTGGTCGGAGAGTTTTTCGAGACGGTGCGCAGGGTGCGATCTGGCGGGGTGCGGACGCACGTGGCGGGCTTCGGCGAGGTGGGCGAGCCGACGATGGGGGGCGAGGATTTTTCGTACTACGGGAAACAGGTGCCGGCGTGCTTCTTCTTCCTGGGGCTCAGGCCCGAGGGGGTGGATCGGTGCCCGACGCTGCACCAGCCCGACTTTGATTTCAATGATGATGCGATCGCGGCGGGCGTGGAGTTGTTTGTGAGGCTTGCAACGCGGGGAGGGTGAGAGAGGATCGCCGGGTGCCGACCGAGTGGAGAGTCTTTTCACCGGGGTCCACCTATCCTCGGCCATGTCAGCACGCGTGTGGATTTTGCAACCGAAGGTCGAGCACTACCGGATCCCGATTTTCGACGGTCTTGTCGAGCGGGGCAAAGCCGACGGCGCGTACGAGCTGACGGTGCTGGGGACGCTGGAGAACGGGAAGGCGTTCGGCGGGTCGGCGCGGCCATACTTTGTGAGCTGCCCGAGGCGCGAGTTCCGCAAACTCGGCGTGCTGTTCTTTGAGTGGCCCCAGGCCGAGGAGATGCTCAGGCGTGAGAAGCCCAACGCGCTGGTGATCGAGGCCAACACGCGGAACTTCACGAGCTGGAAGCTGCCCAAGGTCTGCCGATCGTTGGGGATTCCGGTGGTAGGCTGGTCAAAGGTTCACAGCTACAGCAAGGCGTCCGCGGTCATGGGGATGGTCAAGCGGCGGTTCTTCAAACGGTTCGACCGCATGATCTGCTACGGGGAGTCGTCGTTCGAGGAGCTGACGGGGCTTGGGTATCCGGCGGCACGGGCGCTCATCGCCAACAACACCATTGATACGCGGAAGATTTTCAAGGAGGGGGATCAGCTCCGAGCGCGGGGGGCCGAGATCCGCCGCGAGCGCGGGCTTGAGGGCAAGAAGATTCTGCTGTGCATCGGGCGGATGGACGCCGACAAGAGGCATCAGGATTTGCTGGACGCGTGGCCCCGGCTGGCCGCCCTTGACCCGGGGCTGACGCTGGTGCTCATCAGCGGGGGGCCGTTGCTCGACGAGATCCGGGCGAAAGCGGCGGCGGTGGACAAAGACCGGATCATCGTGACGGGCCGCGTCCCCGAGGGTGACGATTACGCGTGGATCGCGACGTGCGATGTCTCGATCTATCCCGGAGCTGTGGGGCTGGCGATCAACCAGAGCCTGGCGTTCGGCAAGCCCACGATCATCGCCAACGAGCGGGGCGCCGATAGCGAGATATTGGTCGGAGACGAATCGCCGGCGAAGCAGACGGGGTGGCGATACGAACGAGGGAACCTCGACGCGATGGTGACGGGCGTGAAGGAGATCCTCGCGGGAGGGTCGCGTGCGGGAGAGGTGGCGGATCGAGCCATGCGGCTGATGCGCGACAAGGTGACGCTGGACAACATGGTTGGGGCGATCGACCGGAGCGTCCGGCTGGCGTTGGAGACCCGGCGAGCCTCGTCGCGCTGAATCCGGGTTGTGAGCGTGACCGTGGTGGCGATATCGAACACGACGCCCGACCTGAGGCCGGGCGTCGTGCGATTGGAACAAGATAGACGATCAAGCGGGGAGTGCGATCCGGCGGGGCTGCCCGCGGAGGCGTGACCAGAGCTGCGCGGGCCAGTCTTTGATCATGCACGGGCGTTCGACAAGGATGAAGAAGACCGCGGACCCGGCGAAGATGAGCGGGAGGATGATCGCGGACTGAACGAGGATGTTGGCCCAGTAGGAGTCGCCCATCGAGAGAGAGCGGGTGAACTTCATGGCCATGAGGGTGATGGGGTAGTGCAGGAGGTAGATGGTGTAGCACATCCCGCCGATGGTGGCGATCCAGCGGTTGGTGAACATCGCCTTGAAAAGCCGGCCCTTAAAGACCGAGGCGAAGAGAACGAGAGTCGAGACGAGCATGATGAGGACGACGATGACGTTCCCGTTGAGCCCGGCGACCGACCAATTGACCGATTGCCCGGCGGGGAAGATGCCCAGAAGGGCGATGAACCCCGCGACATCCCACCAGCGCGAGCCGAGGGCGGGTGCCTGCTTCCATGACGCGACGTAGATGTCGGCGAACAAGAAGCCGATGAGGAAACAGTGCAGGTACGCCGGGAGGGAGAGAGACAGATGCCACTGGTTGAGCTGGTCGTCGAATTGGCCCTTGACGAACGCAAAGGCGACGATGGCGGCGACAAGGATGCCGCGGCGCAGGCGGGCCGACGAGATGGCAAAGGCTGTGGCGATGACGGGGGCGAGGATGTAGAACTGGACCTCGACTTCGAGGGACCAGGCGACGCCGTTGACGCGGCTGATCTCGCCGTAGGCGATGTTGTGGACGTAGAACATGCTGGCGAGGAGGTGCCCGAGCCCGGGCCCGTTGGGGGTGTGCAACGCCAGGTGGAGCCCGAACAACAGGACAAGGGTGATGATGTAGGGTGGTTCGAGGCGGGTGACGCGGCGCAGGAAGTAGTCTTGAAGCCCGACGGCACGGCGGCCATCGAGGTAGTGCAGAGCGAAGGGGAGGGCGAGAATGAAACCGCTGATAGCGAAGAAGACCTGCACGCCGATCCCGCCGTGATTGATCGCCCAGGCTAACCAATCGGCTCCCGAGGCGGCGGCAACGGGCTCGGCGAGATTACGCTTGGCGGCGGTGCTGAGGTGGAGTAACACCACGGAGATGATCGCCAGGAATCGCAGCCCATCGATCTGCGCGATGAAGCGATTGGATGTGGTGACGCGACTGAGCTTGGACAGAAGCCAAGCCGACAGGCTCACCCGGTCTTGGGTGGTGGCGTCGATCGTGAGTCCGCGGTTCCAATGGAGAGTGGTCATGGGGGAGCCCCAACTTCATGCCCTCCACGCTCTGCCCTACCACTGGCGAGAGCGATGAGGATGTTTCTGAAACAACACGCCACGTGTTTCAGGACGTGACCAATAAAACCGCTCGTATTGTGCCAAATAACTGTAAGTTATTGAACTGCAAACACTTACCGAAATTGAGCGGCTCTTTCCCGACGCAATTCTCTGCGGTGGAATCGCCTCCTCAGCACCCATCGTTCCGAGAACGAACAGACACTTGGAGCTACTCTGGCCCGCTGAGTTTCTGCGGCGATTATGCCGATGAGACCGGTGTCAACGACGAGGAACGACGAACTTTCAGTTCGTCGCAACGTACCACCCGACCCGTGTTTGCGGCGAGGGAAGCAAGAGGATTCACCATGCGGATCGCGGTCTTTGGATTGGGGTATGTCGGGGCGGTTTCGTGCGGATGCTTGGCCGACCTCGGACACCACATCATCGGGTGCGATGTCAGCAAGGCAAAGGTTGATCTGATCAAAGCCGGGCAAGCCCCGATCGTGGAAGAGGGGTTGCCCGAGTTGCTGGAGAAAGCGCTGAAGAACGGGCGGCTGACCGCGATCATGGACGCCGACGAAGCGGTTCGCACGTCGGACGCGGCGCTGGTGTGCGTGGGCACGCCGAGCACGCCCAGCGGCGGGGTGAACGCGGTGTATCTGGAGACGGTGTGCCGGCAGATCGGGGAGTCGATCAAGAAGCACGCGCCCAAGCACTACGTGGTGATGAGCCGTTCAACGAGCCTGCCGAACGTTCACGAGAGCCTGATCCGGATCCTGGAGCAGTCGAGCGGGCGGAAGATGGGCGAGGGGATCGGGTACGTGTGCCATCCCGAGTTTTTGCGTGAGGGCGTGAGCGTGTACGACTTCTACAACCCTCCCAAGATCGTGTTCGGGCCCACGGACTCCAAGACGGCGGAGGTGTGCAAGACGATGTACCCGGGGGACAATTATCCCGGGCTTAGGAGCTGCCCGACGTTTTTCTTGTCGCCCAGCGAGGCGTCGATGGTGAAGTACGCGGACAACTGCTTCCACGCCTTGAAGTGCACGTTCGGCAACGAGATCGGGATGATCTGCAAGACGCTGGGCGTCGATAGCCACAAGGTGATGGACGTGTTCTGTGCGGACACGAAGCTCAATATCTCGGCGAAGTACCTTAAGCCCGGGTTTGCGTTCGGTGGTTCGTGCCTGCCCAAGGATTTGCGTGGGATCATGGACGCGTCGCGCGATACGGCGACCCCGCTGCCGATGCTCGCCGGTACGCTGGTGAGCAACGAGGTGCAGATCAAGGGTTTGATCAAGCGTGTGATGCACGAGAGCCGTCCGAAGGTCGGCGTGATCGGGCTGGCATTCAAGGAAGGCACCGACGACGTGCGAGAGAGCCCGATCGTGGAGGTGGTGCAACAACTGACGGGCAAGGGGCACCCGGTGAAGATCTACGACGAGCACCTGTCGTTGCAGGCGCTGGTTGGTGCCAACCGCAGCTTCGCATTCCAGATGGTGCCTCACCTTGCCGAGCTCATGACGCAGAATCTGCAAGAGGTCGTGAACTGGGCGGACACGCTGATCGTGACGCACCGGCTCAAGCCCGCGACGTGGGCGGCGGTGACGTTCAAGCCCGGCCAACGGGTCTTCGACCTGATGAACATCCCCGATCTGCGCAAGGCCGGAGCGGGGTACGAAGGGCTGTATTGGTAGAACATTCAGGAAGAGCGGACGGCGCGGGTCTCCTCGTCCCGTTCGCCGACCACTACTCTCTCGGCCCCGGCACACCGCGGATCTTGCCGAGCGACTGTCATTTAACGCGGTATCTCTGACGAGCCCCGGGCGGATCATGTCGATTAGACGGTAGAATCGTGTGGAATTCCGGGCAGCCGCCACGTGTTTGAACTCGGGTCGCGTGGTCCGATATCCAAAACTGATGTCTAGGTCACGATTGGTCATCTTGAAGGATGACGATCTTGGTATATTCATGCACGCGAAGGAGAGGCCGCATGCACATCAAGTGTGGGATTCTATTGGGCCTGATGGCGGGCTCGTGCGCTTGCCTGGGTCAGCCTGAGGTTTATCTCGGGATCTTTCAATTCAATCAAGGGCGGGTATCGGCATTTGGTCTTGACGGATCGAACGGACGCACACTGTTCTCGATGCCGACGGCGTACTGGCTTCCAAACGGGCTGGCGTTCCGGGCGAGCGACCAGCGTTTTTTCTGGGTCAATTCGACGGGACCGAGCGAGGTTCTTTCCTCGGACGTTGCCGGGGCGTCTGTGACTTCTCTTGCATCGGTGGGTGGGACGGCGCGAGGAACTTCGCTCGACGCTCAAGGAAGGATCTATTTCGGGGTGAACAACACGATCCGGCGTGTGAACGCGAACGGGTCTGGGCTGTCCACTCTGTTTACCTCTTCTGCGTTGGGGAGCGTGGGCGCCCCGCGTGTCGATGCGACCAATGGGCACGTGTATTTTGGTGATCAAGGAGAGATCAAGCGGGTGTCGCTCAGCGGAACGAACGTCAAGACGGTGGTCCGCGGGTGCGGGATCGTGCGGGCGGTTTCGCTCGATATCGCGGCAGGGAAAGTCTATTGGGTCGATAGCGACACCAATAGCGACTACATCGGCAGGGCCAATCTCGACGGTTCGGGAGTGGAAATCATCTACGACAACTCACCGAGCGTGGCGAGATCGAGTGGACTGAACGACCTGATCGTGATTCCCGGGACTGGAGAGGTTGTCTTTGTTGACGACCTCAACAGGAGGGTTATGAAGGTCTCCGTTTCGGGCGGCCAGGCGAGCGTGCTCCATCAGGTAACGGGAGACGCGTATCCGTCGGGAATCGCGCTCTCGACGGGCGACATCGTGCAGGCGGTTCGAGACTGCAACGGGAACGGCGTGCCCGATGACGCGGACATTCAGGCCGGGGCACCCGATTGCGACGGAAACGGCGTGCCGGACACGTGCCAGTCAAACCCGTGCCCGACCCGGAACTTTCTGCTCGATCAGGGCGACGACGCGGCCGACGCGTTAGGTCGGGCCGTGGGCGGGGCGGGTTACTCCGCGTACCAGCCCTTTGATGTTCCCTCGCCAGGATGGGACGTGAAAGAGATCGGGTTGGGGGGCTACACCTACAACTACCACGACGGGTCGGGCTATCGGGCCTCGTTATTCGTGGACGACGGAACGGGAACCGGGCCTCATGAATCCACGGCGTTGGCGAGCGCAACCGGGAACCTGAGGTTCAGCGTCAGCCAGTCGAACTGGGTCTATGTGCCGATGGCGGCGTGGCTGCCTCAGGGTCGCTATTGGCTTCGGGTGTCGAGTGTGGCCGTTGACACCTACAACGCAACGGTGGACTACGGGACGAGCGGGCTCGGTTCGCGGCTGCGCAGGCTCAGCGATCCGTTGAGCGCGCCCGGGCGGCCCATGGCGGTTCGGGTGGTCGGGGCTGTAGGGTGCCCGGCGGACTTCAACGCCGACGGGTTTGTCGACGGGTTCGATTACGACGAGTTTGTTGCGTGCTTTGAGGGTGCCGGATGCCCCCCGGGGCGAAACGCCGATTTCAACGGGGACGGATTTGCGGACGGTTTTGATTACGACGAGTTTGTTTCTGCGTTCGAGAACGCGTGCTAGCACGGGAGACTTTCGATGCGATTCTTGCTGATGATGTGCGTAATGTCGGGCGTAGTGGCAGAATGCTCGGGGCAGGTGACGCCGCTGTCGACCCGGCGGGAGCTCTACAGCTCGGCCGCGGGGGACTCGGTTTTCGAGCAGGCGTCGGACTCGAATTACGGGCTGGGTAATTTCAGCAGTTTCCGATCCGCGTGCGTGTCGTCGCCTCTGGGGTACTCCGGGTGCGGGTTCTCGTCGCTGGACAGCGGGATCCAGGGGGATCGTTTTCATGCGGTGGGATCGGCCTCGGCGAACACCTCTCAAGGTAACGAGGTCGACCTCTCTCAGGCCTATGGACGATCGGGATTCGAGATCCGGTTTCGAGTGGATATTCCGGTGCGATACTGGCTGACGGGTTCGATCCGTGGGAACTACGGATTGGCGTTGGTCACGCTGTTTGGTCCGGGCGGTGGCCCGATTCATCAGTACAGCGACTCGATGAACGAGCTGACGATCGAGAATTCGGGAGTGCTGGCGCCCGGGGTGTACGAAGTCCACATGGCGGCCGAGGCGTCGATGGATCCGAGCTTCTGGCTCGGGGGCACGAACGGGGAGTACTCGGCAACGATGCGATGGGCGCCCTACTGCGCCGCGGATTTCAACACGGACGGCTTCGCCGACGGGTTTGACTACGACGATTTCGTCGCGTGCTTTGAGGGAGACTTCTGTCCACCGGGCCAGTCGTCTGATTTCAATGGCGACGGGTTTACCGATGGGTTCGATTACGACGCGTTTGTGTCGGCGTTCGAGGCCGGGTGCTCGTGAGTCTGCTTGAAAGTCTGGGCTATGAGCCCGCGCTCTCGTGATCGAAGTTACTTGCCCTGATCTTCAGGAGCGATGGTGGCGAGGATGAGCGACTGATCGATCTCGATCTCGTCGGCGACGCCCTTGCCGATTTGTTCATTCGTGACGCCGAAGTCCGAGAGTTTGACCTTGTACTTGCAGCGCAGGGCGAGGAGGTCGCCTTTGCCTATTTTCGCGGTGGCGTCGGTGCCCTTGATGAAACCGAGTGTGGAATCGGGGATCGAGAGTTCTTTGGCGACGCCGTGGACGGTCATGGTGCCCACGAGGGTGCCCAGGTAGCTCTTGCCGCTGGGGGATTCCTTGTGCGGCTTGATGTCCTTGACTTCTCTGAGGACGAACACGAGGTCGGGGTTCTTGGCGGCACCGAGCCAGTCGTCGGCGGCGATGTGCTTATCGCGGAGTTTGTTCCCCGTGTCGAGAGACTTGACCGCAACGAGCCATGCGCCGGCCTTGAGCGCGGCCGGATTGTCGGCAGGCCCGGCGACGGCGTACCCCACAACGGACGACGAGTGCCCGTCGAATTTCACTTCTTTGCCCAGCGGGTCTTTGACGACCGATGAGAAAGTGATCTGCTTAGCGTCGGATACCAACGTGTGGTAGACGGTGCCGAGCTTCGAGTGATCCGCGGGCACCGTGAGGCTCTTGCCCGACGCGGCCCTCACCGGCTGGCCGGCTTTGGGCTCAGGGGAAGCGACCGGCTTGGTTTCAGGGGTCTTTTCCGGCTCCTTCGTGACGGGCTGCGAAGGGGCGGGCTGGAGGGCGGCCACCGCGAACAACAGAGCGAGCACGTGCATCGGGAAAGCTCCAAGTGCTGAGGAATGTAAAGGTTAGGCCGGCTGTTCGCCGGAGCGTGCCGCCCGAGACGTGTACACTCCGACGAACGAGGAGTGGGGTGGCCAGAATCCAGCGGCCGGTGGAGGTTCTCAATGGCACAATTCTCGTTGGTGCGAAGTGTATGGACGATAGGAGCCTGCTCTGTGGCGGCGGTGGCCCAGCCCTGCGGACAGGTCGCGTGGAACAACATGGCCCAGCTCGACGGGCAGCGCGACGCCGCCGGAGGATCGGACCCGTTCTTTGCGCAGCGCGGAACCGCGGTCTTGCTCGCGACGTCGGGTACGCAGGCAAACACCACCTGGCGGCTGATGCCCATGAACATGGGCCTGACGCCCGGGCCAGGCTGGGGATGGGTCAAGCAATCCACGGGTGGGATCGCGAGCGGGCGATCCAGAGCCGGCATGGTGGCGGCTCCGTGGCGGGACAAGATGGTCCTCTTCGGCGGGCGCGACCTGACGGGAGTGTCGTTCAATCAACTGTGGGAGCTGGCCGACGCATCGTGGATCCGGATTTCGGACCCACCTCCGACCCCCCCGCCGCTACCGGTCGTGCGTGACTGGCCGGCGGTCGCAACCGTCGGCAACGCGATGGTGCTTTTCGGAGGGCTCTCGGGAACGACTCGGCTGGGCGACACCTGGGTCTGGGATGGAGCGACATGGACGCGGCTCTCGGCCGGCGGCGAAGCGGGCGTGCCCACGCCTCGGTTCGGAGCAGCATTCGCCTTTGACCCCGTTGCGGAAGCCGCGGTCTTGTTCGGGGGCACCGGGAGCGGCTCGACGCTGTTGGGAGACACATGGGAATTCAAGAACAACGCATGGTCCGTGCGCACCGGGGGCACTCCCCCACCGCCGATGTCCCACCCGCGCATGGCCTTCGACCCGGCACTCAAACGCACGGGGATCTCCGGCGAGGGTGGGCTTGTGCTGTTCGGGGGCCAGCCGGCCTCGGGCGGTCCCAGCAATCGAACATGGACAAGACTCGGCGGCGAGTGGCGCGAGGCTGTAGTCGTTGGACCTGACGCCCGATCCTCGCACACCATGATCTCCATAGGGTCGACGCAAATGGGATCGGCGGTCGCATTGTTTGGGGGCGTTGGCGCGTCGGGGTCGTTGCTGGCAGACACTTGGACGTGGAGCGAAGGCGTCTGGACGCAGATCGCTTTGCTCCCGACACCTCGCGACGGCACCACCCTGGCAACAGATCCCGACCGCGGGCGTGTGCTCATGTTCGGAGGCGCGGAATCCACAGGAGCCGCGACCGATCGTTCCATCTACGAATGGACTGGTGCCGCGTGGAGACTGGCATCTGCCTCGCTCCAGGTCTCTGCGAGCACTCAGCACACGCTGACCGGCGTTCCCAAACTTGGCGTGGTCCTTGCGGGCGGACTGGCCGATGGGATTCCCCTTGCCAACTCCACGGCGTTCGACGGCACACGGTGGCAGTCCCTCGCGCCGATGCCCCGCGCTCGCTTCGCCCACGCCGCAGCCTGCTTCGAGACCACCGAGGAACTCGTCATTCATGGTGGGCTGACGCCGGCGGCATCGCCCGAAACCTTGGTCTTTGACGGTGGATCGTGGCGGACGCTTGCCGGTGGAGGACCGGGGACTCGAGCAGGGCACGCCATGGCGTACGACCGGATCCGCAATCGCATCGTTCTCTTCGGCGGCTCGGACGGTTCGACACTCCTGGGCGACACCTGGACCTTCGACGGCACGGCGTGGTCGGTCGCCGCAACCTCCGGGCCAAGCCCTCGGTCTGGACACATCCTTACGTATGACGCGGCCCGGGGTAGAGTGGTGCTCTACGGTGGGATCAATTCCTCGGGCACTCGGCTCGGAGACGTTTGGGAATGGAACGGGGCAACCTGGGCGGTGGCCGCCATCTCCAACCCCGCCGCCGCTCCCGCTGCGCGGTCGGCTCTCGGTGGAGCATTCGATCCGATGACCGAGCGAGTACTTCTGTTCGGGGGACACTCCTTGGCACGGAGCAACGAGACAATCACTCTTGGCGGGAGGCAGACGCCCAGTATTGTGGACAGCACCTCGGGGAGCTTGATCGCTTGCTACCGACAGTCCTTCTCGCTCGAGGTTCGCGCGCTTGGAGGCGGACTCTCCTATCAGTGGCAACGCGGGGGCGTGCCGCTCGTCGACGGCAAAACACCCTGGGGGACGACGATGACTGGGGCCCGAACGTCGCGGCTGTGGATTGCTCGTCTTGCCGCGGAGGACGCGGGAACGTTTGTCTGTGTGGTGAGCAATAGCTGCGGACAGGTTACGAGCCCGACGAATGAGATCAGAGTCTGCGAGGCTGACGCCGACTGCGACGGTTTCATCTCCGCCGACGACTTCGAGGCGTACGTCGCGGGCTTCGACGGGAACAGCCCCATAGATCCGGACTTTGACGGTGACGGGTTCGTGGACGGGTTCGACTACGACGCATTCGTGGCCGCATTCGAGCGAGGCTGCGGCTGATCGGGTCTGCGGGCACGGGTTCGATCGGGCAGGGGCGGCCCCCTCGCGTGCTCCCTACACTCACGCCCTATGGCCATTCTCGTCAACGCCACCACCAAAGTCATTTGTCAAGGCATCACCGGTTCCTTCGGTGCCGTCCATACCAAGGGGTGTTTCTTGTACGGCACCAGGATGGTGGGAGGCGTGACGCCCGGGAAGGGTGGAACAAAGGACGCCAACGGGCTGGACATTTTCGACACGGTCGCACAAGCCGTCAAGGCGACCGGGGCGGACGCGACCATGATCTTCGTGCCCCCGGCGGGCGCGGCTGACGCGATCATCGAGGCGGCGTATGCGGGTGTGCGGGTAATTTGCTGCATCACCGAAGGCGTTCCCGTTCAGGATATGATCAAGGCCCGTGCGGTGATCGACGAACTCAACGGCGGGGCTCAGATGCCGGCGTCTGAACGCCGGTTCATTCTGGTGGGGCCCAACTGCCCAGGGGTCATCACGCCGGGCCCGCGGGCGAACATGGAATCCATGACGGGCGAGCCGGGCAATCCGTACACGGGCGCCGGTTGCAAAATCGGGATCATGCCCGGGTACATTAACACGCACATCAGCGAGTCCAAGCGAGGCAAGTCGATCGGGATCGTCTCGCGATCGGGCACCCTGACGTACGAAGCCGTGTGGCAGACGAGCCAGCTCGGGTTCGCTCAGTCCACCTGCGTGGGCATCGGCGGCGACCCTGTCCGTGGCCTCAACCACATCGACTGCCTCGATCTCTTCTCGCAAGACCCCGATACCCACGGGATTTTGATGATCGGCGAAATCGGTGGCAGCGATGAAATCGACGCGGCCAAATGGATCGAGCAGGCCCGCAAGAACGGGCGACTGACCAAGCCTGTCGCGGCTTTCATCGCGGGCCGCACCGCGCCCCCGGGGCGTCGGATGGGTCACGCGGGAGCGATCATCGGCGGGGCCGATGACACCGCTGACGCCAAGATCAAGGCACTTCAGAGCGCCGGGGTTACGGTGGCTCTCTCCCCGGCAGACATGGGCAAGGCCATGCTCCAGGCGATGGGCGGCTGATCGGCCTTCGCAGAAGTCCCGAGTTACGAGCAGCCAGCCTCGAGTGACTCGACAAACGCGTCGTAGTCGAACCCGTTCACCCAGCCGTCGCCATCGGCGTCGGCGGAGACCCCCGGTGCGCACGACACACCTTCGAAGCACTCAACGAATGCCGCGATGTCTTCTCCGTCGAGCAGTCCATCGGCGTTAGCGTCGGCATCGCACGCGCGGATGATGACGTTCCCCGGGCCGTTGGCCCACCCTTGGTTACCTTCGGCGTCCCGAACGGCGATGCGAACGACGCCGTCGCCGGTAAACCACTCGGGGACAGTCCACTCGAACGAACCCGTGTCTGGGATGCCCACCGCGAGAGGCGTATACGTGGTCCCGCCATCGCGGGAGAAGAGCACATCGGCAGTGGTGGTGCCGCGGTCATCGTCGCTGGCCCAGCGGATCGCGAGTGAATCGCCCGGAGCAACGATGGTGGCCGGCTCGAACGGTGCGAGCACGAACGCCGTGGGATTCACGCCGCCACGGGGCTTGGGGATGTGCATGGCGATGCAGTGCATGACGCCCGCGGCGGTCACGATCGCCTGACAGTTGATCTGCTGGATCAGCTTGCCCGGCGCGGCCTGCTGCCAAACCGCCAACGCCTGGGCGTTGTACGGCGAGACCGTTGCGTTGGTGTACGACGGCAACAAGACCATGTTGTTGCACATCACCGTGTTGGTATACGTGTAGTGAGTGCCCGAGACGCTCAGCGCGGGCGTGCGATAGACGGAGTATCCGCGCGACGCCATCATGATCGCTGTCTCGTTGCAGATTCGGTCCTGAGTGCTGCCCCGGTTCAGAGGCCAGTCAGAGACGATCACGCGGTTGTCTGCAACGACTTGCATCCACATATCCAGGTGCTGCGTCGAATCGACGTTCGCAGGGTAGGGTTCGAGCAGGGTCATGTTCAGACCCTGGAAATCGAGCCATCGCCCCACGATCTCAGCCTCGGGCTTCCCGGGGTTCTCGTTGTTGATCAACCGCGTGGCGTACCCGCGATTCACCGCGTCGAGATGAAAGTTGCCCCCGCCATGGATCAGACCGACGTGATAGACGGGCTGCCTGAGCTGCTGTCCGATCCAGACCGGAAGCGTGTCGTCGTTGGGCCTGGGGCGGTTGTACGTGTGATCCACGATCGCGCGGACGTCTCCCTGGAAGATGTACCGTGGGCCGTAGTCGCGGATCCAGATCGTATCGAGTGCCCTGCGGAAGAACCGGACCTTGGTCATGTCGGCGTTGCCGTTGGTGATCTGCGTGCGGGCGGAGCCCTCGGCGGCGGCATCGCGGACGACAACCCAGGCCTCGGCGTCGCCCACGCGTGTGATCCGGTTGGCCATCTGTGTCACGATCGACAGCCATGTGCTCGCCCCGTTCCACGACAGCAGGATCGCCTGCATCGGCTCGTATTCGGCGGCGCAGTGGATCGGCCCGCGCGGAGCCCCGACGAAGTCTCGCGGAGTGATCAGCGGATTCGTCTGGAGCCATCGCCGCTCGGCATCCGTGAGGTTGCGGGGGATCGCGCTCCCCGACGGATATTGAAGACCATCGGGTCCTACCAACGGTTGCGTGACCGATACGCCTACACCGGGCTGCCCCTGCGCGGCCCAAGCAACGCACGCCGAGAGGATCAGTTTGGTCGCGCGATTCCCGTCCATCTCAATCTCCTTCGGCTCGATACGTGCGGAGTGTTGTGCGCCGGTGCGGCCGATTGTCCAAAGTCTTTCGACGCACACCGGTGGTACGGAACAGCGTCCGAGAACCGACTTCTAGAAGCAGCCCTCTTCGAAGTCGGCCACGAAATCATCGTAATCGAACCCATCGGGGAACCCGTCGTCGTTGTAATCGGCATCCTGATTTGGCGGGCATGGGTCGCCCTCAAAGCAGGCAACGAAATCGTCGTAGTCGAAACCGTCGACAAACCCGTCGTTGTTGAAATCTGCCCTGCAACCCATCGCCAGTTCCACTCTGAGCATGTACTGGCACGATTCGCCCGTGTAGAGCGACTCGTTCGAGTTCGTGACCGGATCGAACCGGAATGGTCCCTGCCCCTGCGTCCACAGGATCCGCCCATCGGGAAGCCCGATCACGCCGCGCGGGCCGGCGAGGGGATAGAAATTCAGTTGCTGCCCGGTGCTGTCATACTCGTACACGCCAAAGGGTGCGGAGAAGCCTGCGACCAAGAGGTTGCCGTTGGGCTGAACAAAAATCTGCTGCGGGAAATCGATCCCGTTGATGCCATCGGAGTCGTGGAGACTTCCCAGGAACGCCCCAGCGGTCGAATAGATGTCGAGCGAGTCATCGGTGTTGTTCGAGACGAGCAGGTTGCCGTTGTGCAGCACGATATCGAAGGGGTTGGTGGCGGGGAAGCTCCCGAGGATCGCCCCGCTGGGGGAGAGCCTCACGATGGCTTCGCCCGGAGCACCGTTGTCGGTGCCCGAAGTGGTGACGTAGACCGTACCGTCGATGAACGCGAGCCCTCGCATGCCATCGAGCCCGCCGCCGGGGCCGCCGATGGTCCCCAGGAACAAAGGGACGGTCGAACGGGAATATCGGTAGATCACATCGGACAGGCTGTCGGTGATCCAGATCTCATCGTTGACGACCGTGAGCCCCTTTGGAGTCTGCGGAGGGACACCTGTGAAGTTAAGATTGATGAATCCGGGCTCAATGACGTTGCCCATGTCGTCAGCACGCATGACCAGATCGCTGCCGCTGTTGATGATGAGGATGTCGGCGCATGCCGCCCCGGAAAGAACGCACATCGCGATGCCACACTGAAGAACTCTCATAAATCGGCTCCCGGTCGGAAGATCAACATCCCGTTTCGAAGGCGGCCACGAACTCGTCGTAGTCGAACCCGTCCACGAATCCGTCCGCGTTGAAGTCTGCCGTTCTGCCGGGGGGACACCCGATCCCTCCGCTCTCAAAACAGGCCACGAATTCATCGTAGTCGAACCCATCGAGGAATCCATCTCCGTTGAAATCGGCATCGCACAGGCGGATGTCAGCAGTCCAAAGCCCCCTCCCGTGTGTGGCGGCCAGAAGCACGGTTGAGCCGCCCGTGAGGAAGTTGATCTCGTCAACGCGAGTGTTAGCGGGCCCTTCGTTGGAGGCCGACCACGTTTGCCCGCCATCGCTGCTTGCGAAGACCCCCATTTCCGTGCTCACATAGAGGTAGTCGGCTCTCTGTGGATGCCTCGCGATCCCATAGATCGGGATCGACGGAAGCTTGCGGTTCCCGGTGCCCGACAGGTCCACCCAGGAGGAACCGCCGTCTGTGGTTTTCCAGAGGTTATCGGGCGACCATCCACCCAACGACACGAACACGGTCTGTTCGTCGCTGGGATCGATCAGGATCCGCGTGACATATCGATTGGGGAACGGATTCGAGGCGGCGTTGTTGTCGACGGTGCTCCAGACGGGGGTTGTCTGCGTCGCGGAGGTCGTTCTGTACACCTCGCCGTTGTTCTGCCCGATCCACACCACCGCATTGTTCGACGGGGCGACGGCGATCGCAGAGATGTTGTCGGTGCCGGCTGGTTTCACGCTCGACCATGTGGGCGTGCCCGCTTTGACATTTCGCGAGCGCCACAGGCTCCGCCCACCGCCGTAGAGCACGTTGGGATTGCGGGGGTCAAGAACGATCGGGGCGATGAAGTTGGCCGCGACCCCGGCGTCGCCGAGCCCGCTCGTGATGTTCCCCGAGCTGAACCCGCCGTTGGTCGAGCGGTGGACGATGAGGTTGATGTACTCGCCGTAGATGTAGCGTGGATCGGTGTGGTCAATAGCGCAGAACCCGCCGTCGCCGCCGTAGGGCAGGCGTGCGTCGTCTGAGACGGGGTCGATGACGAGCGTGCCGTTGTCCTGTGTCCCGCCGACAATGCGGCCCGAGGGTCCGTGCCCGACAGCACCGTAGAACTGGCTGGTGCGGTACGATCGATACTTGCTGGACCAGTTGTTGTTAGGGCCGCCGGTCGAGGCAACGGTGATGTCGGGGCTAAAGGCCATCGCACCATCAGTGGTCACCCAGAACTTCTTATTCGTCGTTCCGTTGTACCCGGGGTCTTGCGTGAACGACTGAATGTCCGGGTGAGGCTGTTCTGTCAAGATGTACCCATCGGAGATCTGGTTGAGCGTAACGCCCCCGTCGTTGCTCCGCATCATGTGATACCCGCCCGCGACGACAAGGTCGGAATTCGTCGGCGAGACCCAGATCGGGCACGTGTACCACGACGCGCCCGTCGCGCCCGAGGTCGTACGCACGGCGTATGAGCGGCCGCCGTCGGTTGAGCTGTAAATCTTTCCGTCGGAGGCGCTCGAGGCGTACACCATCCCCTGGCTGCTCGGCGCGTACGCGAGTTCCAGGCGAGAACCGAACCCGAAGACGCCGGAAAGTGGACCGGTCGAGGTGAACCACGTCCCGCCGTAGTTCCCCGACCAGAGCGCACGGTGCACCCAGTCGCCGCGGCCAAAGTCGTAATCGATGATGGTCGCGACGGCCTTTCTCCCGTCGTTGGGGTCATAGGCGACAAAGAACGAACCCTGCGCCCACAGCGGGTTCGTCCACGTTGCTCCCCCGTCGGTCGAGCGCATGATCCCGCCGTATCGCTTCCCGGCGAGCAAAAAATTCGAGTTCGTCGGGCACACGGTGATGCGATTGACGGTGTCCCACCCGGCGGTGGCGGGGAGCAGCGTCCAACTCACCCCGTTGTTGGTGGATTTATAGATCCCGAAGCCACCGATCGCGTCCCCGTTGAAGAACCCCTCCCCTGTGCCCGCGTAGAGCACGTCGGGGTTGAGCGGGTCTCGAGCGATGCAGCAAATGGCGATCGACGCCATGTAGTCGTCGACCAACTGCCACGTGACGCCGGCATCGCTCGAACGCCACAACCCCCCGCCCACGGCTCCCGCGATCATCCGAGACGAATCGCGCGGATCGATCGTGACGCACCGGGTGCGACCGCCGACGTTGTCAGGCCCGCGCGAAACCCATCGAGTGCGAGAGAGCCCGCCGTCGCGCACGGACAACTCCCCTTCGGGCCCGCCCTCACTCGCGGCCACGAGTGCTTCTCGCTCGGCGACCGCCCTAGCGAACACGCCGGGCAGAATCACGCCGTTCTCGTCGCGCATCCGCAGTTGGTGCCACTGCCATGCCCGGTCCATGCCTGTGGCCTTAGGCTGCAGATTCGGGCCCGGTGGCCCGACGAGCTCCGTCTTGCTGGCCGCCACTTGCCGGCGCAGTTCGTCGGGCGTGCGAGCGTGCTCGGCGCACCCTGCCGCTAGAAACACGCACCACGCGCTTGTTGCGCACCACAACCACTGCGAATCGGTTCGCTTCATGCTCGTAGTATCGCCGATCGGGGACTTTGCCGCAACAACAATCCGAGAAAGTCCGGAAACACGATCGAGACCTCTGGATTCAGCACCCGGAGTCGAAGGCGGCCACGAAATCGTCGTAATCAAACCCGTCAGCGAATCCGTCGGCGTTGAAGTCAGCTGTGCGCCCAGCTGGGCACTCGATGCCACCGGACTCAAAGCACGCGACGAAAGCGTCGTAATCAAACCCGTCGAGGAACCCGTCGCTGTTGAAGTCGGCATCGCAGAGCCTGACGTCCACCGTCAAATCCCCCGCCCGTACGTCGCCGCGATCAGCACCGAGGACCCGCCCGTCATGAAGTTGAGGTCCTCGACGCGGGTGTTGGCAGGCCCCTCGTTCGAAGCCGACCACGTCTGCCCGCCGTCGCTGCTGGCGTAGACGCCGATTTCGGTGCCCACGTACAGGTAATCCGCACGCTGCGGGTGTCTGGCGACAGCGTAGATCGGAAGCGAAGGCAGCCGGCGGGCACCTGTCCCGGTCAGCACGGCCCAAGTCGTCCCGCCGTCGGTCGTCAACCACAAGTTATCCGGCGACCATCCGCCCAGCGCGACCAGCGCCGTCTGTGAATCCGCTGGATCGATCAGAATGTCGGTCACAAAGCGGTTGGGCAGCGGGTTTACGCCCGCGTTGTTGTCGATCGCGCTCCACGTTGGCACGCTCTGTGTTCCCGTCGTCGAGCGATACACCTCGCCGTTGTTCTGCCCGACCCACACAACCGCGCTGTTGCCGGGCGCGACCGCGATCGCGGAGATGTTGTCGGTGCCCGCGGGCTTGACGCTTGTCCACGTCGGAGAGCCGCCCGTGCGCGCGTTGCGTGTCCGCCACAGGCTGCGTCCGCCCCCGTACAGCACGTTGGGATTGCTTGGGTCGAGCAGGATCGGCGCGATGAAGTTTGCCGCCACGCCGGCGTCGGCGATCCCGTTGGTGATGTACGAAGAGCTGAACCCGCCGTTGGTCGATCGGTGAACCGTGAGATATATATACTCGCCGTAGATGTACCTGGGATCGGTGTGATCGATCGCGCAGAAACCGCCGTCGCCCCCGAACGTCAAACGTGCGATGTTGGATCCCGCATCATGAACGAGCGTCCCGTTGTCCTGCGTGCCGCCGACGATCCGCCCCGAGGGCCCGTGCCCGACGGCAGAGTAATACTGGGTCGACTGGTACCCGCGGTACTTGCTCGACCAATTGTTGTTCCCGCCGTTGGTGGTCGTTGCGGTCGTGATGTCTGGGGTAAACGCCAACGCCCCGTCGGTCGAGACCCAGAATTTTTTGTTCGTGGTCCCGTTGAACCCGGGGTCGTGGGCGAAGGACGTGATATCCGGGTGGGGCTGCTCGGTCAGGATGTACCCGTCGGAGATCGGCGTGAGCGTGACCCCCCCGTCGGTGCTCCGCATGATGTGCCCGCCCCCCGTAACAACGAGGTTCGGATCCGTCGGCGAGACCCAGATTGCCGTGCAACTCCCGTTGGCTCCCATGTCGCCCGTGGTTGTGCGGACCTCGTACGAGCGCCCGCCGTCCGTCGAGCGATAGACTTTGCCGTCGATCGAATGAGCGGCGTAGACCGTGCTTGGGCTGCTCCGCGCGATCGCGAGCTCGAGCCTGGAATGAAACTCGTTGACCCGCGCCAAAGGGCCCGTCGACGTGAACCACGTCCCGCCGTAGTTGCCCGACCACATCGCTCGGTGGTACCAGACCTGTCTGGCGAAGTCGTAGTCGAGAACCGAGGCCACCGCCTTGCGTCCGTCCACGGGGTCGTACTCGACGCAGAAAGCACCCTGCGCGGACAGCGCCGTGGTCCAGGTTGTCCCACCGTCGGTCGACCGCATGATCCCGCCCGGGCGTTTGGCGGCCAGCAGGAAATTGGAATTGGTGGGGCAGATGGTGATGCGGTTGACGGAATACCACCCGGCGGTGGAGGGGATCAACGCCCAGCTCGCGCCGTTGTTCGTGGTTTTGTAGATCCCGTAGCCCCCGATGGCGTCCCCGTTGACGTACCCCTCGCCGGTGCCCGCGTAGATAACGTCTGGGTTCGCGGGATCTCGCGCCAGGCTGCAAATAGCGATCGACTCCATATAGTCGCTGTGCCGCTGCCACGTTACGCCGGTGTCGTTGGAGGTCCAGATCCCGCCGCCCATGGCTCCGATGATGATCCGGGCCGGGTTCCTCGGGTCGATCGAGATGCAGCGTGTTCGCCCGCCGATGTTGTCCGGCCCGCGCGAGGCCCAGCTCGCCCGCGAGAGCCCGCCGTCGCGTGCCGAAAATTCGCCCTCTGTCCCCGCGACCGACAAGGCGACCAGCGCCTCACGCTGCGCCACCGCCGCCGCGAACACGCCGGGCTGGATCACCCCGTTCTCGTCGCGCATCCGCTTCTGATGCCATTCCCAAGCCAGCTCCGCGCCCGTCGGCCGCGCCCGCCGATGAGGCTGCACGCTCGCGTCGGCCCACCGGGCCACGTCGGTGTTCCTCTCCGCAACCTGCCGACGAACGTCATCGGGCGTGCGGTCCCGCTCGGCACAGCCCGAAGCCAGCACCATCAATCCGGCTATCCCGCACGTCGCGTGAACAAGTCTTGGTCTCATCCTCGAAGTATGACACAACACTACCGACGCTGCAAGCAGATTCGGAAGCGGTTTGCGTCTGAGTGCTGGCTCGACCGGCTCAGCAGCCCTCTTCAAACGCCGCCAGATAATCGTCGTAGTCGAACCCGTCGACGAACCCGTCGTTGTTGAAATCCCCGGTGCGGCCTGGCGGGCAGTCCTGGGGTGGTGTTCCCTCGAAGCAAGTCACAAAGTCGTCGTAATCAAACCCATCAAGGAACCCATCGCCATTGAAGTCACCCGGACACGACGGCACAAGCACATTGGCCCGCAGCGTGACCGTGACCGTCGGACGGTCGGGATCGTCAGTCGTCATCATGATTGTCCCGGTCTTGAGACCCGCCGTCGAAGTATTCACGCCTAGCGTGTGCGAATTAAGGCTTCCGCCCGGGGCATCGGTGAACGGACCACCGGGGATGGAGAAACCCGAGCTGGCCACCATCGAATAATTGAGCGTCGCGATGCCCGCAGTGGTCCAGAGGGCCACCTCCCCCGCGTTGCCCACATCAACGCTCATCGAAGGGGTCGAATTCAACGCGACATCACCGAAGTCGATCGAGATTGGGGCCGTGACCTTGGCGGGCACGCGGAAATCGATCAGGATCGGGAGGTGCCCCCCGGACGCCGTCGAGACATTGATGAGCGCCTGAGCGATCGCCGGCCCGACCATGCTGTTGCTGTTGGTCGCCAGAGAGGCATCGAACGTTGTCCCGTCGTTGCCCCAGCATCGATAGCTGTGGTTGGGATCGTTGGCGGTTGAGGTCGAATAGGGCACCCCGAACTGCCCGATGTAATCGAAGCCCGTGCCGTCAACGAGGCCGCCGCACACAAGGATCTGATCGTGGCGATCATCCATCTGGAGCACCGGATCCTGCGTGTGGACGAATCGGAAGGCGAAATTATTGTTCCAAGAACCCGGCGTCGAGATCGGGTCAAAGAACCGCCCGACGTTGTTCGACTCGCTCCCCACGAGCTTCACGTAAGCGGTCTGAGTCGAGCTCTGCGTGTTGAGATCGCCGCCCACGAGGAACATGTTCCCCGTCGGCATTCCAGACCCTGTGCCGTTGGTGTCAAACCCCGCCGCGTTGTCGCGGATGCGCTGCGTCTCGACGAGCCGCCGAGCGTTATCTGAGGAGGCGCTTCCGGCCTTGAGGTGCACCCCGTAAACGGACAGCGTGCTCGACGCAGTTCCATAATTCTTGAGCCTCAAGTCCCACCGGTACGTGTTTCGAGGCTGATTGCTCGATGAGCTCGATCCGACGGCGATCGTCCACGTTCGGTTCCCCAGCAGCATCACTTTGCTCGAGCGGTAGACAAGAATGCTTTCCGTGTCCGCACCATCAACGAACGGCGCGGCCGCCCAATCGCCGGGCGAGCCGGGGGCCGTGTTCAAGATGCTGAGGAAACTGCTCAACGCAGTGGCGGACGAGAACTCCATCGCCGTGATCACATCGGGCGCCATCGACCTCCCCTGGAAGCTGCCGTAAATCGCCGTGTTCAAGTCGGCAGCGCGCCCGCCTGTGTAGTTTGAGATGTTCCACGCGACTACTCGTAGTTGCCCCTGGGCAGCCGCCCCAAGAAACGCCACACCCGCAAACGCCACCAAAACAAGACGACCATTGTGCACCGGGAACTCCTTTGATCACTGATGGAAGGTCAATGATAGCCAAATCACGACCCGAAACGAATCCAAACCCTTGTCAATATTGGGTTTAGGTCTCTTCAAAACGGTTCTCGGTCCTGGTCTTGGCACCATCGTTCTCGCGATACCGAATCCACTCCAGGCAGAGCCCTGTCGGCGGAAGTGTGGGGCCCGCTCTGGCACGGTCTCGACTGGCCAGAATCCCGGGGACATCTGACGCCAACAACCGTCCGAGCCCAACATGAGTTAACGTGCCCGCGATGATCCTGACCATGTTCCACAGGAACCCCGTTCCTGCAACATCGATTCGAACGCGATCGGGGCAAACCCGGGTCACCCGACAATCAAGCACCGTGCGGACAGTCGTGAGGCGGCCGTGCCCGGTTGCGGCGAACGACGCGAAGTCGTGCTCGCCGATGAGGTGCCTTGCCGCTTCGTCCATGGCGGCCACATCGGGATCCGACCGCACGTGATGAACGAATCGCCGATCGAAGAGTGGACGCTCGCGAGCGGTGTGCAACGTGTACGAGTATCCCTTGCTAGCGGCATCACCGATGGGATCAAAGCCCACCGGTACCACTTCAGATCCCACAACCAACACGTCGGGAGGAAGTCTGCCGTTGACGGCGGCCACCAGCCGATCGGTACCCCTCGAGAGAGGCCATCCGATCCCCCGGGCCTCTCCCGGTGCGGGATCCTCATCCCCCCGGCATGTGAATGCCGCCACCTGCCCGCGAGCGTGAACGCCCGAGTCTGTGCGGCTTGCGCCCATGAGAACCACTGGCTCTCGCACCACCTCCCGCACCGCACGCTCGAGCACGTGCTGCACCGTGCGCAGAGCTACGCGATCGGGACGCTCGTCCACGGGCACCGCGCTCGTGTACCACTCCGACTGCTCGCTCTTGTTGTCCCCCGTGGGCGCAAAAGGCTCCTGCTTCTGCCAGCCGCAGAATTCAGTCCCGTCGTACGCCACGATGAGTTTGTACCGAGGCACAGTTACCCGAAGGATCGTCCGGTTTCCAGGTCCACCAGCTTCCACTTCAACACCCGGCACACCCGTTCGAGCACGGGCCACGCGATGTCGTCGTCGGTCATCGTGACCATGGCCTGCTGCACGAGTTCCGTCGTGGTGGGCAGTTCGACGACCATCCCTGGGCCGTGCAGGACCTCGGTCGTCGAGCTCTTCGCGGGCCCGCCATCGAGCCCGGTGTTGAATGGTGCCAACGCCGCCTTAACCTCTTTGTGCGTCCCTAACGGCAGGGGCGCATCGCCCTTGGCCACAGACTTCATGAGCACGACTTGACGCTTGGGCACACGCTCTCTCCTGGCCACCGCGGCTACCGAACGAAGGCCACCATCGTAAGCCGCAATCAGGGCCTGGGGCCGCCCGCGTTGTCGGTCGCCTCCGGGCCGTCCTCGTCATCGAACTCGCCCCCGAAGCCTTCGTCATTGCCTTCGTCATTGCCTTCGTCCAGCTCTTCTTCAACCTCAGGACGTGGTGCTCGCACCACTGGACCTCGTGCCTGGATCAGGCGTTCCACCCGTTCAAGGAGGCGCTCGAGCGGCACGGGCTTGGTCATGTACCCATCCACGCCCAGACTCTCGGCATAGGCCTGGTGCCGCTTGCCCTCGTTCGCGGTCACCATGATCACCAGCGGACTGTCGGCCTTCCCCTTGATCTTCTCAAGCGTCAGAAACCCAGACCTCTTAGGGAGCATCATGTCAAGGATCACGATGTCGGGCGGATCATCGCGGCAGATCCTGACCGCCTCCGCGCCGTCCATCGCCAGCGCCGTCAGCGCCCCTTCCGCCTGAAATGCGGCGTCGAATGACTCGAGCACGTCGCGGTCATCGTCCACGATCAGCACTCGAACGTCGTCCAATCGGCCTATACGCTCGGTCATGGTCGTCTCCCGGGGCTCTCGACACCGCCGCGTGCGAGACACCTTTCTAACGGTACTCCCGATTCCTCCGGCGGATGCACCCGAATCCGTGAACCGTCAATCGCTCGCCGGGGCAACAGGCTGCTCGCGCGCCGCCCGATCGCTGCGATCGACGACCCGCTCCACGTCGTCGGCATTCATCCAGGGGAGCAGCCTCATCTTCTCCCGCAACGCGGGGGGGAACGGCTTGCCCAGCCTCTCGTGCGGCGGACGGCTCCTCCAGATCCGATGCATCCACAGGTACTGCTCAGGAGATCGGCGGATCATCCCTTCCATCGCTCGACGGTAACGGGCAGTCAGGTAGAACAGCGGGTCGGGATGCGTATCCCAGTCTTCGGGCCCGAAGACATCCGTCACTTCCATTCTGTACCCAAGAGATCCCGAACGGCGCATCGCGGGGTCCCTGCGCGCGCACCCGCAAATCACCGTCGCCCCGTGCTGGAGCGCCATGAGACCGATCGATTTGTACGTAGACGTCAGCCGGCCGAAGCACGGTACGAACACGCCGCGATCACCACCATTCTGGTCCGCCACAAGCCCCAGTGGTTTGCCCGCCCTGATCGCCTGGGGGAGCTCCCCCACGGCTCCAAACTTCGAAACCATCGTTAACCCTTGACGACTTCGGCTCTCCCGTACCCAGCGGTCGAGTGGCTTCAGGTCGAGCGGCCGGTACACAGCATGCAGCGGAAATCCGAGCATCGAGATCGCGGACCCGATCAGCTCCCAGTTCCCGATGTGCCCAGTGATGAGGATGCACGGCCTCTCGGTGAGCATGTACTTCACTGCGGGCGCGAGATCGCCTAGGGTCAGATGCCTCACCCATCCATCGAAATTCAGCAGTCGCGGCATGAACGCGAACTCGACCCCCAACCGAAAGATGTGCGCGTAAGACCCCAGCGCCAACCGCCGACGGTCCTCTCGATCCATTCCGGGGAAGGCTTCAACAAGGTTTTCTTCGGCGCGGGCGAGCCGCTTTCGATTAAACGACATCGCTCCGAACGTGCGGCCCAGCGCAGCGGCAAACTCGCTGACGCCGTCGAGTCCGCCCAGCGTGGGCAGCGCCAGACCTGAGCGGATCACACCCGAGAGCAAGCTCTGGATCGGGAGCGGGAGTTTGCTGCCATGCTTGGCCATAAGTCGTTCAGCTCTACCGCGCGATCATCAACAGCCCTTTCGCCCATTGAGGACCCACATGGATTAACGAGAAAGGCCGCCCGATGGTTCGCACCACGCGGACGGCCTTGGGGGTGGGGGCTCTGCTGACCGCCGCTGGTCAGGAATCAGCGGCGGGCTCGACCGATCAGAGTCGCAAACCGGTTCTGATTCAGGATCGGCACGCTCGTCGACTGCGCCGACTTGTACAGTTCATCGTACTTCAGTGATTCCTGCTCGATCTTCACGTACTGCTGGACAACCTCGAAGGGGACGTCCGGGCCCGGCTTCGGAGGGAGCACCGGCTTCTCGCCGAGGATGAGGAAATCGACATCGCCTGCAAGGTCGGCGACGGCTTTCCCGCCCCAAGCTTCGACCATATTGATGAATTCATTGCGTTCGCCGGGCGTGGCGGTTCCGTCTCCGTTGGAATCGAAGTTCCCGAACACCACAAACTTGTAAACTTTCTTGGGATCGTACACCGCGTTGGCGACGACATCACCCTTGACCACGGGCTGGCCTTTGGTCTCGGACGTGATGCGGCATGTTGCTACGTCTTCCGCGACGTTGATGACCTCGAGGGTCGCTTTGCCCCGCTTGTACTCGCCGGTCTTGTCGTCGGTCTTGATCTGCTTCCCGTCGGAGTAGACCGCGAACGTCATCCCCAGTTGCAGCTTCTGCTTGGAGCCCAGGTCCAAAGATACCTCACGTCCGTTCGGGCTCACCGCGATGACACGGCCATCCACCAGCGCCTCTTCCGCCTGAGCTGACAGAACCGCCTTGGACTGCTCCCCGCGGAGCTTGGAGACCAGCTCGACCAGTGTGAGGTTCTCTCGCTCGAGCGAAGAGACCTTGCCATCGAGCTTCTTGGTCCGGGCCGCCGCATCCGCCTCGAGCGACCGGATGGCGCCAGTCATCTTTTCCTCAGCCGATGCAAGCCCTTCGCGGTATGACTTGATCTCGGCCTCATACCCGTTCACAATTGTCCGGAGCCGATCGTTCTCTTTGATCAAGGCCTTCTGCGTCTCTTCGACTGACGCCCGAACACGGGTCAGTTCCGCGCCGGCTTCCGTATTCGCCTTGTCTGCGACCGCCATGTCGCCTTGCAGAGTGGCGATCTGCTCGTCCCGATTCTGGAGGATGGACAGCAACGGGGAGCTATCGTCTTTCACCCGCTCCTTCACCTTCGCCTCAAACTCATCGAACGTCGAGTTCTCGACACCCGTCACCCGGCCCATCAGCCCGCCAACGCGGCTCGACAGGTACGCGACCAGCGACTTGTTGTCCTTCTTGGCCTCGGTCAAGAACGTCGAGATCTTCGCCTCGTTCTTCTCGATGCTCTTGATGTACTTGTCGTTCTCCGACCGCAGGCCCTTGAGCTCTTCGTTCGTGGAATTGAACTTGGCGAGATAGATCGCCGTGGTCACGAACAACGCCGCGGTGCTCATGCTCAGCAGCGTGATGGTGACACCAACGCCGACGCTCATTCCGGTCCGACCTGCCATGTCGTAAACTCCAAACTCGTCAAAATACCGATCAAACATCGACCAAAGACCGGCTACATGCCGATCCGCAGCCCCCGTGACCCCTCACGCACCCCTAACAACCCCGCAGGCCCGACGCCGCCCGACCCAGGGCCCACTCGAAGGGTCGTCACTATCGCATGAACCACGCCCCGCGTCAACCGCAGGGCCATGAGAATACGCCGTTCAAGCCTGTCTGATCCGAACATCCACAAGGAAACCCGACTCCTGTTCAGTTCCGGAAGGGTTGTGGAAGGTACCCGCGCCCGAAACCCAAGGCCGGGCCTACATCTTCTCCACTAAAGGCAGCCCGAGAGTCCTCATCGCATCCGCGAGGACCCGTGACACCAACCCGCATAGCCTCAGCCGCGAGGCCCGAACGGCGGGCTCGGCGTCAACCACTCGATGCTGGGCGTAGAACGTCGAAAAAGACTGTGCAAGGTCGTACAAGAACTGGCAAAGGCGGTGTGGCTCGCCATTGTCCGCGACCGCTTCCAATGCCCCGGGGAACCGCAACAACTGGAGCGCCAACCCCCGTTCTTCGGGGGTATCGAGCCCGAATTGCCCTTGGAGTCCAGAAAGATCTCCGGCCCGTTTCAAGATGCTCCGCAGTCGGGCATACGCGTACAGCAAGTATGGCCCCGTGTTCCCCTCAAAGGCCACCATCCGATCGAAGCTAAACACGTAGTCCTTCACCCGCTCAATGGACAAATCGGCGTACTTGATCGCCGACACTCCCACAGCCCACGCCGTGCGATCGAATTCCTCCGCCGGAACGTCCGCCCCTCGGGCCCGCATCTGCTCGGCGGCACGATCCGTGGCTTCGCGGATCAGGTCCGCGAGTTTCACGTTGTCGCCGGTCCTGGTTTTGAACGGCCGGCCGTCGTCCCCGAGCACCATCCCGAACCCAGCATGTGACATCTCCGCCGCGGGCTTGCCGGGCCTCTGGTTGTACCCGGCGCGTGCCGAGGCCGCGAACACCTGTTTAAAGTGCAACGCCTGCCTGGCATCGACGCAGTACACGATCCGATCGGCCCCGAATTTCTGCGATCGCCGACGGATCGCGCACAGGTCGGTCGTGGCGTACAAAAACCCGCCGTCGCGCTTGCGGATCAGACAAGGCTCCTTCACCGATCCCCACTCGGGCTTGTCGAGCCTCACGATGACCGCGCCGTCGTCGATCTCGGCCACGCCTCGTGAAAGCACGTCTTCGACCGCAGGACCCAGTTCGTCGGCATAGCTGCTCTCGCCCGCCGTGTGCTCGGCGAGCACGATCGCCCCGAGCTTGCGGCAATTCTCCGCGCACGCCGCGATCGTCACGTCCACGATCCGTTTCCACACCGCGTAAATCCCCGGCTCCTTGGCTTGCAGTTCCACCAGCGTCCTCTTCGCTCGCGACAGCGCCCCGGCTGCCACTCGGCCCGCGTCCAGCTCGTCCGCCCACTCCGCGCAGAACTTGTCCGTTAAGAAAGGCCCGAAATCCTCGACCACCGAGCCCATCGCCGCGGGGGGGGCGCACTCCTGTTGCGCCGCCTTGTAGTGCTTGTCAAGGTCTGCGAGCGTGATGGTCGCCAGGTCCACCCGGCCCGCATCGGCCTCACGCTTCACGCGCCCGCACACCATGGCGATGGGCAGGCCCCAGTCGCCAAGGTGGTTCTGCCGCACCACGTTGTATCCAAGCCGCTCGAACACCCGCGCCAGCGCATCGCCGATGATCGTCGAACGCAGGTGCCCGACGTGCATCTCCTTGGCGAGGTTCACGCCGCACAGATCGACGACGACCGTCGATCCCGACACAGACGTCGAGACGCCCAGCGCCGGGGTATCCATGGCCGAGAGCATCCCCGCCAGCGCACCGCTCAGCAGCCGGATGTTGATGAACCCGGGCCCCGCGATCGACGAGTCCCCCATCGGCTCGCATAGATCTTCCACCCGCAAGGCGGCCACAATGGCCTTGGCCACGTCCCGCGGCGGCTTGCCCACACGCTTGGAAAGGCCCATCGCGATGTTCGACTGAAAGTCGCCCAGCGCCGGGTTCTTGTTCGGGGCAATCAACGGGTCGACATCGCCCTCCAGTGCAGGAAAGGCATCACGAACCGCGGCAACAAACCGCTCCGACAACATGGCAGCAGGATCGATCATGGGGCGGATGATAGCGATGTGCAGAGAACCCCCACCCCAACCCCCAACGCCAACCCCCAACGCCAAACACCACGCACTCGCACCCAATCCTTACCCCGCCACGATGTTCACCAGCCGCCCCGGCACGACGATGATCTTCTTCACCGCTTTACCCGCCAGAGCCTTCTGAACTTCCGCGTTCGCCAAGGCGATCTCCTCGATCGCCTTGACTTCCGCGTCGCTGGGTACCACCAGCTTGCACCGCACCTTCCCCTGGATCTGGACCGCCAATTCGACCTCGCTGTCGCGTAGCATCGCCGGGTCGAACTCGGGCCAAGCCGACAGCGACGCTCGCCCGGGCATCCCCAGCTTCGCCCAGATCTCTTCCGCGATGTGCGGGGCAAAGGGGCACAGCACCCTTACGAACCGCCCGAGTTGATCCTTTGTCAACGCCGACTGCCCCACCGCGTTGACAAACTCGATCATCGCGGCGATCGCCGTGTTGAACGAGATCTTCTCGATGTCGCTCCCCACCTTGGCGATCACGCGGTGCAGCAGCTTTTCGATCGCAGCGTCGGGCCCTGCCCCAACGGTGTCAAGGCTCCTCAGCCCGCCGGACTTCTCGTCCACCGCCACGCGCCACACCCGCGCTAAAAACCGGAACAGCCCGGTGATGTCCCTGGGGTTCCACGGCTTGCTGGCTTCCAGCGGGCCCATGTACATTTCGTACAGCCGGAACGTGTCCGCCCCAAACTCCGCGATCACGTCGTCTGGGTTCACCACGTTCTTGAGGCTCTTGCTCATCTTCGCCACCACGGGCTGCAGCTTCGTCCCCGTCGCCCGCTCCACAAACTGCCCCTCGGACACCTCCTCCACCTCGTCACTGGGCACCAGTGTCTTGTCGGGCCTCTGGTACGAAAAACTCGTGATCAGCCCCTGATGGAAAAGCTTCTGGAACGGCTCGGGCGTCGACACATACCCCAGATCGTGCAGCACGTTGTGCCAGAACCGCGAGTACAACAAGTGCCCCACCGCGTGCTCGCTGCCACCCATGTACAGATCGACCCCACCGGGCGTGCCGCTCTCTCCCATCCAATACCCATCCGTCTCTCGCGACACAAACACCCCATCGTTCTTCGGGTCGCAGTACCGCAAGGCGTACCACGAGCTGCCCGCGCTCCCCGGCATCGTGTTGGCCTCGCGCCGCACGGGAGTCTCGGGGTGCAGAACCGCGGGGTCCACACCCGCCGCGCCCGCCGTCGTGTGGATCCACTCGCTCACCTTCCCCAGCAGCGGGAGCGGGTCGTCGCTCTCGACGGGCGCATAGTCCGCCAGCTCGGGCAGCACCACCGGCAGCGCATTCTCCGACACCGGGTACGCGTTGCCATCACGATCGAAAACCATCGGGAAAGGCTCGCCCCAGTACCGCTGGCGGCTGAACGTCCAGTCACGCAGTCGATAGTTCACGCGCCTCGTGCCGACCCCTTTGCCTTCGAGCCACGCGATGATCGCGGCCTTGGCCTCTTCGACCGTCTTGCCGTCGAGCGACACCTCTGCATTCGACGAATTGACCGCGTGCCCGACGTTGCCCCCGGCAACGAACGCCGCGCCCGAGGCCTCGAAGAACCGGCCCCTCAAGAACCGATCTGTAAAGTCCTCGACCCCGGCGAAGTCCATCTCCGCGATCGCGTCGAGCCAGATGATGCTGGTCGCCCCGCGCCGCTCACCGACGCCCCCGGGACGGTCTTCGGCTCTCCCACCCGGGAGAATCACGGCGGTGCCCTGATCGTCGTTGACCCGTCTCGACGATACCACCGAGAGAGCTTCGTGGAGCCTGTTGGGAAATGCGTTTGACGATGTGGCCCAGCCCAGGAAGTCCGCGAGCGCACCCTGCCAGCGTTCGGGCGTGCGCACCCGCGCCGGCGCGTGCCGCGCGAAGTACGCCATCGCCGCCCGCGTGCGGTCGTACACCACGTCGCGGATCGGCAGCCCGAACGCCTTGGCGAACTCGTAATCGCGGTCGTCGTGCGCGGGCACCGCCATGATCGCGCCCGTCCCGTACCCCATCAGCACATAATCCGCGATCCACACGGGGATCCTGTCGCCCGTCGCCGGGTTTACGGCGTACACGCCCGTAAACACTCCCGTTTTCTTCTTCCCCTCCATGCGTTCGATGTCGGACATGTTCCGCGCCCGATCAACATACGCCCTCACCGCCGGCACCACCGTCTCCGCACCCGGCGACGCCAACACCCGTTCCACCAGCGGATGCTCGGGAGCAATCACCATGTACGTCGCCCCAAAGATCGTGTCGGGCCGAGTGGTGAAGACCTCCAGCGGGTGTTCTGTACCCACCATCTCAAACTCAATCACCGCCCCTTCGCTCTTACCGATCCACTCTTCCTGCATCGACTTGGTCGAGCCGGGCCAGTCCAGACCGTTGAGCCCATTGACCAAACGCTCCGCAAACGCCGTGATCCGGAACATCCACTGCTTCATCGGCTTGCGCAGCACGGGGTGACCCCCGCGCTCGCTCCGCCCGTCGATCACCTCGTCGTTGGCCAGCACCGTTCCCAACTTCGGACACCAGTTCACCGTTGTCTCGCCCACATACGCCAGCCGCTGAGAGTCCAGAAAGGCCCGACGTTGCCCCGCCGACATCGCGTCCCATCGCCCCGACCTGGTCTCTCGTTCGATCAGTTCAGCAATCGGCCTGGCCTTTCCCGCCGACTCGTCAAACCATGAGTCGTACAGCTTCAGGAAAATCCACTGCGTCCACTTGTAGTACTCGGGATCGATGGTCCCAAACTCACGCGACCAGTCGTACGAAAACCCGAACCGTTTGAGCTGCCGCCGGAAGTTGTCGATCGCCTTCTTCGTCGTGACCGCCGGGTGCACGCCCGTCTGGATCGCGTACTGCTCGGCGGGCAGCCCGAACGCGTCCCACCCCATCGGGTGCAGCACGTTGAACCCCTTCATCCGCTTGTACCGCGAGATGATGTCCGTCGCCGTGTACCCCTCGGGGTGCCCGACGTGCAGCCCCGCACCCGACGGATACGGGAACATGTCCAGGCAATAAAACTTCGGCTTTGACCGATCAAACCCCGCCTGACCGGGGTTGGGCGTCACGAACGTTCCATCGCTCTCCCAGCGCCCCTGCCACTTTATTTCCAGTTCGTTCGCCAGCGCCGCCGTGTACCGGTAAGGCGTTTCGCTCTGAGTCGTCGTTGCCGGCACATTCGCATGGGACATAGAAAAGAATGGTAGTGCCCCACGCCACTCCCGACCCGACACCCGACAGACTGCCCGGCCCGTTCCGTAATACCACCCGCGTCACGCGATCGTCGCCCGCACCACCACCAGCGCCACCGCACTAATGAGCACCCACAGCGACACACCCAGGACAAACGCCCGCCACCCCACCGACGCCAGCGCTTTCTTCGAGATCCCAAGCCCGATCAGGAACAGAGCGAACGCCATCCCGTGCCCCGCCGCGGGCTTGAGATGCTCCATCTGCACGTCTTTGACCGCAGGCCACACCGTGCTCACCGCGCTCGCCGCCACAAACAGCACAATAAACAGCGGCACCGGGAATCTTTCCCACAGCGTCTTCGCCTTGTCACTATCCCCGTCTCGCCTTCCGATCCACCACCCCGCCGCCATGCAGATCGGCGCGATCCACAGCGCCCGCGACAGCTTCACCGCCGTCGCAACCGTCAACGCATCGGCTCCACGGGCGACCAGCTCGGCGTCCGGATGGGCGTCGCCGAACGCCTTGGCCGCTCCCACCACGCTCGATACGTCATGGATGCTCACCGCGCACCACGTCCCGAACTGCCCGTGCGACATCACCATCGCGGCCCCCAGCCAAGGCAGCACGTACAACCCCGCCGCGTTCAGCAGGAACACCGTCCCCGTCGCCACGGCGATCTCCGCGGACGTCGCCCCGATCACCGTCGACACCGCCGCGATCGCCGACCCACCACATATCGCCGTGCCCGACGACAGCAACGTCGTCACACGCCCGGGCATCCGCAGAGCCCGCCCGAGCCCGAACCCCGCCCCGAACGTCAGCACGATCGTCCCCGCCGCAAACAGCATCCCCGCCGCCCCGGCGTTCCCGAGCTCTCGCAGATTCATCCCCAGCCCCAGCACCACCACGCACGTTTGGAGCACCACCTTCGACAACACCTTCGTCCAAGGCACCCGCGCCGCATCCACCACTCCCAGCAACGCGGCCGCGATCCCAGCGGGCAGCATGACGTCCGCTCGACCCCACGGGGTCACGCACGCCGCCGCTCCCACCACCACCACCCCGATTGCCACCGCTTGACGATGCTCCACACGATCCATCCTCTCAACGCCGCCCCTGTCTCGAACGCCACCTCAGCGTAACCTCTCCCATGCCCGTCAGCACGCCCCCGCCACCCTCAGAATTCAGCCGACACTGGTCCCTCAACCCCGACATCACCTTCCTCAACCACGGCAGCTTTGGCGCCCTGCCCAAAGTCGTCAGCGAGGCCCAGCAGCGCCATCGCGACCGCATGGAATCCGAGCCTGTCTCTTACTTTGTCGAACAACTCTGGCCCGCCATGGACCGCACCCGCAAGGCCCTGGGCTCCTTCCTCAACGCCGACCCCGGTTGCATCGCCCCGGTCCCCAACGCCACCACCGGGGTCGCCACCGTCCTCCACAACCTCAGGCTCGCCCCGGGAGACGAGATCCTCATCAACGACCACGAATACCCCGCCTGCTGCAACAACGCCAGGCACATCGCCGCCCGCAGCGGAGCCCGCGTCGTCACCGCCGACCTTCCGTTCCCAATCTCTTCTCCGCAGGCGATCCACGACGCCATCCTCGCCAAGGCCTCACCCCGAACACGCCTCGCCCTCATCTCGCACGTCACCAGCTCATCCGGCGCGGTCCTCCCCGTTCACACGTTGATCCCCGAGCTGCACCGCCTGGGTGTCGAGACCCTCATCGACGGCGCCCACGCCCCAGGGTTCATCCCGCTCGACATCGCTGCCCTGTCGCCTACCTACTACACCGCCAACTGTCACAAGTGGATCTGCTCGCCCAAGGGGTCCGCGTTCCTCTACGTCTCCCCTTCCAGAAGGGAAGGGTTCCGCCCCATCGTCCTGTCAAACAACGCCGAAAGACCCCGCCCTGGCCGCGACAACTTCTTCACCGAGTTCGATTACGTGGGCACCAGCGACCCGTCCGCCTTCCTCACCGTCGCCGACGCCCTCGAATTCATGGGCTCCCTCGTCCCCGGAGGCTGGCCCGACCTCATCGGTCGCAACCACGCCCTCCTCCGCTCGGGCCGCTCGATCCTCTGCAACGCCCTCAACATCGCCCCGCCTGTTCCCGAGTCCATGCTCGGGTGCCTCTGCACCCTCCCCCTCCCCGCGCACGCCCCCGACATTCAGGCCCGCGTGCTGGCCACCCCAAGCGTCCACGGCTACCACGACGCCCTCCAAGACCGCCTCCTCGATCGTTGGCACATCCAGGTCCCCATCTGGAACGTCGCCGGCAAAGCCCGCGTCTTCCGCATCAGCGCCCAGCTCTACAACACACCCCCCCAGTACGAATACCTCGCCCACGCACTGGCTCACGAGCTGGCCGCCGAAGCCCGCTAACGCCTACTCCTCGAGCTGCTTCTTCCGCCGCAGCACATGGTGATAATGCTGCGCGAACCGGTGCGCCTCGTCACGCACTGCCTGCAGCAACCGCAACCCGAGATTCTCACGCCCAAGCCTGATCGGCTCGGCCCGCCCCTGCACGTACACCAGCTCTTCCTTCTTCGCCAGGCTGATCACCATCGGCGGGCTCACGTCCAGCGTCCCGAACACCTCCATCGCCGCCGACAGCTGCCCGGGGCCCCCATCGATCAGGATCACATCCGGATACAACTCCGCGCCCGCGCCCGCCTCCCGGTACCGACGGCTCACCACTTCCCGGATGCTCGTAAAGTCGTCGTTGGTCGCTGTCTGGATCCGGAACCGGCGATACTCGCTCTTCAAAGGCTTCCCGTCGACAAAGCACACCTTGCTCCCGACGGTCTCGCCGCCTTGAAGATGCGCAATGTCGATCCCCTCCACGCACCGGATCGGCTCCACAAGCCCCAGTGTCTTCCGCAAGCTCTCCTGTGACTTCTTCCAATCAATGAACCCCGCCTCGGCCTCGGGCTGCCACCCCGCGCCGCGCTCCGCGCGCTCGTCGAGCTTCTGGATCGCCTTGATCTGGTCCCGGATCGACGCCGCCCGCTCGAACTCCATCGCACGCGACGCCGCGTCCATCTCCTCCGTCATCTCGCGCACCATGTCCGTGCGCTTCGACCCCAGAAACCGCACGAACCTCCCCACGTCCTCCCCGTACGCCTCCCGGCTGATCTTCGCCGCGCACGGGCCCGTGCACTGATTGATCGCGTACAACAGGCAAGGCCGGAACCTCGTGTTCTTCTCGTCCCCGTTCACGATGTCGAGGTGACACATCCGGAACTTGAACACCCGCTGCAGAATCTGCACCGCCTCCCTCAATGCGCCCGAATTCGTGAACGGCCCGTACACCTTGGCGCCCCTCATCTCCTTGGCTTCGCCCTCGTCCGTCAACCCTCGGGGGTTCCTCGTCACCACCACCCGCGGGAAGTCCTCCCGCTGCGTCACCACCAGGTACGGAAACGTCTTGTCATCCGTCAACAGCACGTTGTACCGCGGGTGAATGTCCTTGATCAGCCGGTTTTCCGCCAGCAGGGCCTCCCACTCGCCCTCGCACACCACATGGTCGAACGAATGGATCAACTCCAGCATCTGCTGCTTCTGGGCCGACAGATCCGCCGAAGGCACAAAGTACGACGACACCCGCGAAGGCAGATTCACCGCCTTGCCCACGTACAGCACCACCCCCTTGGCGTCCTTCATCAGATACACCCCTGGACGCTTGGGAAGCCGGTGCGCCGCCGACAACAGCCGCCCAAGCCTCGCTTCTCTCGTCTCAGATCCCCAAGGTGGGGGCGCATCATCTCCAACGATCCCATCCTCATCAGGAACGCTCGACGGATGCGGATCTGGATCATCTCGATGCGACATCGTGCTGCACACCCACTCAACTCCCACCCCCAACCCCACAGCCCCAAACACACCTACCCCCCATAGCCCATTTGACGACTTGGTATCTTTTAGTCCCCGTGCCGCTCACGCAACTTCGCCGACAACCTGACCAGCAGGTGCACCCGTTCGAGCTCCGACACCCAGTCCGACAACGTCGCCGCGACTTCGTCCTCGTGGACGCCCCCACCGCTCGCACCCGGCACCGGGCAACTCACGCCGAGGTTCTTCGCCGCCAGCGCCCGCAGCCGCGACAGCGACTTGTCGCCGTACAGGCTTACGAACTCGAAGTCCTCGTTCATAAACACCGCCGTCGGCACCCGGTTCCCCCCGCAGATCTTCACCGCCTCAGAAAGCTCCATCGCCCGCTCCCGATCCACGAACCGCAGATCGATGCCCGGGCCCCGGGGATCATCGCCGGCCGGCTTGACTTTCGCCGCGTGGTCCAGCATCGGGCATTGCTGCACGCAATCCCCGCACCACAGCCCGCTCACCACCAGTATGTTCACCCGCCTCGTAAACCCGGCGACAAGCGCACGTTGCCCCGGCGTCAGCCTCACCCTCGCGTGAAACGCACCCCAGCGCTCGCGCTGGTCCGCTGTCCCACCCGCGACATACAGGTCGTATGTCTGCCCCGCCGCAAACCACTTCGACAATACCCGTTGTTCGACCATCCCAAACTGTAGACGCCTGCGGATTCCCATAACCGCCTCGACCGCGCACGGCACCCCCGAGAACTGCTCGCCCTCACGCGTTTTTCGTCGATATTTTCGCTGCGCGCCAACCCCACTCCCGGCCACCACTTCCACCGCTCGATCTCCCGCTTACTGCTCACCGCACACCTCGACTGTGCGCCCATTTCCACGCCCTCCGCCCAGGGGTGTAAGGCCAACACATCGGCCGTCAGTCTCCGCGATTCCCGCCGGCACTCGTGCGCCGGACCTCTCGCGGGCTTGGTTGGGGGTGAACGGATGGGCGAAACGCAACGCGTGCTTTCAGGCGTCGGCCTCGACGAGGCATTCCTCGCGCTCGCCATCAGCGAGCACACCCGGGACACCGTCCCGCGATTCGAGAAACTCTGGACGTATTACAGAAACTCGCTCTCGCCCTCCGTCACCTCCAGCCCCGCCCGCTGGTACTCCCTGGGACAGGAAATCGGCCTCCCGCGACGCGGTTTCGGCCGACTGCCCGACGGCGCACTCCCCGACGACAGATCAAGGCCCGCCGTCGAGGCCGTCGTCGAGAACGACATCGCCTGGCGCATCCAGTCCATGATCGACTTCATGTTCGGCAAACCCATCCACATCGCCTCCACAAGCCAGAACGAGTCCGCAGCACGCGCCATCAGCCTCGCCCTCGACGCCGCCTGGGAAGCCTCAGGCGGGATCGCCCTCCTCCAAGACATCGCACTCCTCGGGCACGTCTTCGGTCATGTCGACCTCGTCGTCTCCGCCGACGAAGACGGCCTCCGCGCCGCCGCTCGCTCCGGAGGCGACCCCGCCTCCCGCGCTGTCCGCGCCGCCGCTCACCTCCGCGTCGAGGCCATCGACCCCCGCCGCGGCATCCCCATCCTCGACCCCGACGACTACCGCCGAATCCTCGCCTACATCGTCCACCTCGACCGCGGCATCAACGCCACCGCACCCTCCGCTCAGTCCCGCGCTCGCCGAACCATCACCCAGATTCTCACCCCTTCCCTCTGGCGCACCGCCGACGGCGACCGCATCACCGGCAACCGCCACCTTCAATGGACTCACGCCACTCCTCCGGTCGTTCACATCCAGAACATCTCCGAACCCTTCAGCTACTCCGGCATCGGCGAGGTCGAGCCTCTCATCCCTCTCCAGGACGAACTCAACGCTCGCCTCTCCGACCGCGCCGCCCGCGTCACGCTCCAGTCATTCAAAATGTACCTCGCCAAGGGCATCGACGGGTTCGACAAACACCCCGTCGCGCCGGGACAGATCTGGTCCACAGACAACCCAGACGCATCCATTTCCTCCTTCGGCGGCGACTCAGACAACCCAAGCGAAGACGCACACATCGCCCAGATCCGCGAGGCCATGGACAAAATCAGCGGTGTCCCGCCCGTCGCCGGCGGCGTCGTCCAGGGCAAAATCGGCAGCCTCTCCAGCGCCAACGCCCTCCGCGTCACCCTTCTTAGCGTCCTCGCCAAGACCGCTCGCAAACGCGTCACCTACGGCCGCGGCATCATCCAAGCCTCCCAACTCATGCTCCAGGCCCTGCGATTCTTCGGCGTGCTCGACCTCACCGAGAACGACACCGGCCTCCGCATCGACTGGCCCGACCCCGTCCCCGTCGACGAACGCGAACGCATCCTCACCGCCGAGGCCAAAATCCGCGCCGGCGTGCCCGAAAGCCGCGTCCTGGGCGAACTCGGTTACTCCTCTGACAACCCAGGGATCCAGTAGTTCCACCTCGTCCTGCCACCAAGGAGACTCCAATGCCGTTCGAAGAACCACCCGTTGTTCAACAACCGTTCTCAAACTCACCCGAAGCCTCCGACGAGACCGTCTGGCGCGGCCGAGCCCTCGAAGCAGAGAGCAAGATCGCCGACCTCGAAGCCAGTCTCGTCCAGCTCAAAGCCGAGCTTGCCTCGGCCCGGCAGACGCTCCAGACTTTCCAGCGCCGACGCGAGATCGAGCAGCAGATCATCGACTCAAAGGCCAGCGATGTCGAGACCGCCATGCTCCTGGTCGAACAGACCCTCGCCAAAAAGGCGGACCTCGACGTTGCCGGAGCCGTCGCCGAGATCCGCACTCGCAAGCCGCACCTCTTTGAGTCCTCGTTTCCCAAAGCCACTGGTTTTATGGCCGCAAGCGGCTCGGCCCCGACGATCTCGCCCGCAGAGGCCGCGCTCCGCGACGCTCACGGCCGCAAGGGTGAACGTAAAAGCCTCCTGAAGTACCTGCGCCTCAAACGCACCACGACGTAACACACAACCGAGTCACGACGCGCCGGCCCGCGGCGGGGGTGTTCCCCGACGCTGTCTGGAGCCAACATCCGCGGCTCACCGCGGGGAAGTGGGGATCGAATGCCTTTTACCGGAAAGCCGACGTACGCCGCCGGGTCTGACCTGCCCGAACTGATGGAAGACGTCTCTGACGTCATCGGGATCGTCAGCCCTTGGGAGACGCCGCTGCTCGACTACCTCGGCGACGCCAAACGCCCGGCAGCCAGCACCGTCCATGAGTGGATCGAGGACTCTCTCCTCCCCAACACCGACACGCTCAACCAAACCACTTTCAGCCCCGACGCTCAGAACGCCACCGCCCTCACCGTCACCACCGGCGCCCGCTTCCGCGTCGGAGACATCGTCAGGCCCGATCAGAGCAGCGAAGTCATCTTCGTCTCGAGCATCTCCGGCAACGTGCTGACCGTCATCCGCGGATACGGCAACACCACCAAAGCGACCCTCGCCAACGGCCGCAAGCTCTTCATCCTGGCAAACACCACCCTCGAAGGCGCCGACGCCGATGCCGCCCGATTCACCTCCCGCGTCCGCAAGCAGAATTACACCCAGATCTTCGCTTCGACCGTCGAGGTCTCCGGGTCCATGCAGGCCGTGCGGGCCCACGGCGTGCAGGACGAACTCGACTACCAGAAGCAAGAACGCCTCCGCGAGCTGCTCCGCGACCTCGAAAACTGCGTCATCAACGGCGCGGCCCCGGCGACCAACGCCCAGGGCGGGTCCACCGTCCGCCGGTCCATGAACGGGATCGTCAAGCAGCTCACCACCAACGTCTTCACGCCCGGCGCGGGCGGGTTCCCCTCCGGCGGCGGCTCGGGCACCGACCTCAACGAGGCTGTGCTCAACGCGGCCTTGCGCCTCTCCTGGGAGCAGTCCAGCGGGCAGATCGACACCATCGTCGTCAACGGGTTCCAGAAGCGCCGCATTAACTCCTTCATCAGCACCCAGCGCGCCTACCAGCCCGAGGACGCGAACTTCCGCGACATGGTCTCGGTGTACGAGTCGGACTTCGGGGTCTGCCGAGTCATCCTCAGCCGCTGGATGCCCGCCGATTCCATGCTGCTGCTCGACAGCTCCCGCGTCGACGTGCTCCCGCTTCGAGGGCGCAGCTTCGCGTACAAGCCCATGGGTGTGACCGGCGACTCGGTCCACGGACAAGTGATCGGCGAGTACACCGCCGAATTCCGCAACGAGAACGCCCACGCCATCGTCAAGGGTCTGTCCACGACCTGAACCGCCGCCTGGGGGACGCGCGGGCGGCATGACCGCCGTCCGCGCGATTGAACCGAACCTGAACACAAAGGGGATGGACGATGCCGAACTTCGCGAACGATCGTGACCTGCTCGCCCTGGAACCCGGGCTGTTCCGCGACTGCGGCTTCCTCGGCCAGCGGCTGAGCAAATCCACCGCGTCGATCTCCGGGACCACGCTGACGGCCTCGTCGCCCGACGTCGATTTCATCGCCGCCGCAGTCGCCGCAGGACACGTGCCGCTCGTCGGGGGCGTCCCGTGCGAAGTCGTCTCGGTCACCAGCACCACTCAACTCGTCGTCTCGCGCCTTCGAGAGTCGCGGACGGGGCCGGTGCTCCCGCCGCCGCCGGCGACGTCGCAAGAGTGTGTGATCGGGACGTTCCAGCCACAGATCGCGCTGGCCCACGGGCAACTCCTCGCCATGGCCGGGCTCGAACCCACAGGCTCATCTCCCGGGGCGCAGGCGCTGTCCGACGACGCCGTCATCCGTCTCGAGGCCACGCTCACGCTGAGCCTGATCTGGGCCGCCGCCGCAGCCCTGAGCGGGGATGGGTCCGCGGCGTGGTCGCGCGCCGAGTGGTACCGCTCTCGAGCGGCGGCGGAACGAGGCCGCGTGCGGATGCCCATCGATACCAACGGTGACGGCATCGCGGACGCGTCTCGCTCGCTCGCGCTGTCGTTCACGTTCCGTGGGTGACGCTGGCGCGGGCCCCGGCCCGCGCCGCACAAGGAGTCGAGGCATGCTGGTGATCCATCCTCAGAGCGTGAACTTTGGCACCGTCCGGATCGAGAACGTCACGGCCGTTGCCCTCACAAGGCACGCCGTGCGGGCGACGCTCGAACTCACCGACGACGCCGGTGGCGGACCCTACCACGTCTTTGCCGATGTGCCCGAGCAACGCGTCACCGCCGTCGTCCGGCAGACTCTTTCGCGCGAAGACGCGCTGGACATCAAGCCCGGAACCCAGGCGACGCTGGTGGTGTTCACCGCTCCGGCGGCGTCGGACGCCTCACGCCGGAAGCTGTCGGCCACCGCGGTGGTGATCGATGTCTCGGCGGAGCTGAAAGCCGGCGCAACGCCCGCCGCACTGCGGACGATCACGTTCGCGCTGGTGTCGGCCGATGGGGCCACAGACCCGGTGTCGGTGGTCGACGCCAAGGGCGAGTCGTAAAGGGGACGCGATGAGCAGTTTCAAAGGACGTTCGATCTTCGCCTCCGGTCCGCACCGGTTCACCGTCGGTCTCCGCGGGCCGTACATCCTGACCTCGGGCCAATTGGGGTCGCCCGGTCCCAACACATACCCGTCGGGCGTGCGCGAACTCGAGATCGTGGCCAAGGGACGCCTCGTGGCGACGAGCCGATCCGCGCTCGACTCTCTGCGCGACGCGATGGCCGCAGAACTCATCGACCCGCCGACGGCCGGCGCCCTCGTGGACGGTGGCGGCCGATCGTGGGCCGACGTCTCGATGATCGGGTACGAAGAGGAAGGGCCCGTGGAGCGAGGACGCGTGTGGAGCGTGGCGTACACCGCGACGTTCCGACGCTTCAACGTGCTGCCGTAGCTGGCTCGGAAGACACCGGTCTGGAGATCGGTGCCACCACCAACTACGTCGGCTGCGGCTCGCGTGCGGGGTAGAAGGTGTCCAGAGCGTGGTGCCAGTCGCTCAGCGAGCGGGCGGCGATAAACGCCAGACGAACAGGGTTGGGCGTGGGGTGGTGGGCCGAGAATCGGATCCCGAACTTGCGCATTTGTTTGCTCGTGGCATCCTCGGGGTGCCGCATGGCGGCGTTGACGCGGATGGCCAGCGCCAGGTGCTGTTCGAGCACAGCGCGTTGCTCGGCCGGGGTCGGCGGGCGGGGATCGCGGCCGGCGAGCAGGTCGCGGGCCTGACGGAAGATCCACGGATTGCCGATGCACCCGCGCGCCACCGCGGCGCCCACGACGCCGGTGTACTCGATCATCAGGAAAATGTCACCGGCGTTCCAGATGTCGCCCGAGCCGAAGATCGGCAGACGCGGGTGACGGCGGACGATGGTGCGAAGCAAGTCCCAGCGCGACGGGCCGATGTACTTCTGCACCACCGTGCGGGCGTGAACCGTGGCCCAGGCGTAGCCCAGATCGGTGGCCGCGTCGAGAATCCGCGTCAGGTTGGCCGCCATCTCGGGGGTATCGTCGTAGCTGCGGCGGAGCTTGACCGTGCACGGGACGTGTGCGGGCACGGTGCGCCGCACAGCGGCGAGGATCTCGATCGCTCCGTCTGGCTCGGCGAGCCAATGACCGCCCCGTGCCTTGGACTTGATCTTTTTCACGGGGCACGCGAGGTTGACGTCGATGGTTTCAAAGGCGAGCGCGGACGACGCGGAGCCGCGGGGCGCGGGGCTTTCGAACTCCGCGTCAGCCGGGGGTTCTTGACCAAGCCCCTCGATGTCGTTGATCTCGTCGATGAGCGTTTCGCAGGAATCGTGTTCGCAAGAGTCGCTTTCGCGGGAATCGCCCAGCCCTTCGGTGGGGTCGAGTTGTTCGCCGCCGGGGAGGCGCAGGGGGCGTGCGTTGGGTTGCGGGGCCGGGGAGAGTCGGCCTTGATAGGCGAGGCGGCGGTAGAACTTGTCGCCCTGGCGGCCTTGCTCGGAGGCTTTGAGGCACGCGGCGGCCATTTCGTCGGGATCGCTGCCCATGATCTGGCACGCGAGGGGGTGGTCGTCGGAGCCGCCGGGCACGTTGTCGTGGAGTTCGCCGAGGTCGGCCTTGGTGAACCCGCGGCCCCCGGCGATGAGCGTGCGGTCGAGAAGCGCCTCGGTGACGCAGAAGGGGCACCCGTGGCGGCGGGCGATGAGCCTCATCGCGGCATCGGAGTACCCGGCGAGCCCGGCCTGAAAGAACGGGGCGTCGAAGGTGGGGACGGCGGCGGTGACGCGGGGGTCCATGCCTCTTGACGCGAAACGGCGGGCGGCGTCGCGGGCCGATGCGGTGTCGAGCCCCGGAGCGATGGCCGGGGTGGGCGGGGTGGCGTTGCCGGAGTCCTGTTCGACCGACATCGGTGGGATTGTTGGCGGGGGGTTGCTTGGGGGCGTGTGGTGGCGGACGATTCGGGATGAGAATGCAATGGAACCAACGGAAAGTGGCGCGGTGGCTGCCCTTGCACGCGGCGGTGATCGGGTGTGCCGGGGCGGTGCTTGCGATCGGACTCGCGGGCGGGTGCGCGTCGGTCGAGAAGGTGGACTATGCGCGGGCGTACCCGAAACTTCAGGCGGCCGGCGTGCTCGACGTACAGGTCTTCCGCCGGGACACCACCGTGGAGCTGACGAACACGACGGCCAAGGCGTTCGGGAAGGGGACGTTGTGGCTGAATCGGCGGTATTCAAGGCCTGTCGCGGGGATCGCTGTGGGAGAGAGCGTGTCTATTGACCTTGAAGAATTCCGGGACGAGTACGGGGAGCCGTTCCGGTCAGGGAGTTTTTTCTCGGGGTATAGCCCAGACCGCATGGTGATGTGCGAGCTGGAGACGGCGACGAACGACGGGGCGGCGGTGCTGCTGGGATTTGTGGTGGTGCAAACGCTCCCGGAGTGAACATGTCGCAACGGCTTCGGATCTTGGTGGTGGGCCCGCACCCGGACGATCAGGAGATCGGAATGGGTGGGACGATCGCGCTTCTGGCGCGGCAAGGGCACGAGCTTGTGCTGTGCGACGTGACGGACGGGAGCCCCACGCCCACAGGAGACCGCGAGAGCCGGCTTCGAGAGGCGGCGGTGGCGGCACGGGCGTTGTCGCCGCCGGGCGGGGAGATCCGGCGGGTGCTGCTGGACCTGACGAACCGGCGCGTGGAGCACACGCTGGCGTCGCGGCACGCGATGGCGGGGCTCATCCGCGCGGTGCGGGCGGACGTGCTGTTTTGTCCGCACCCGGAGGACGCGCACCCGGACCATCTGGCGGTGACGCGGATCGTGGAAGATGCGCGGTTTGATGCCAAGCTGACGAAGGTGGAGATGCCGGTGCCGCCGGGATATGACCAGATCGGGCCGCCGGTGTACCCCAAGTGGCTGTTTTACTACTACTGCTCGCACCTGAGGCGGCTGCCCGACCCGATGTTCATGGTGGATACCACGGCGACATTCGGGGCGAAGCTCGATTCGCTGCGGGCGTACGAGAGCCAGTTTGTCACCAGCGAGAAAGGGCGGCGGGTGCTGGGATGGCTGGAAAGCCAAGACCGGTACCTGGGGTCACGTATCGGCACGGAGACAGCGGAAGGGTTCTGGTCGAAGGAGCCCATCGGGCTGATGGGGCTTGGCGAGTTGGCGATGTAGTATCGTGGAATGCGACGCTTTGAGGTGGCTGTTGCTACCTGGATTTCGCGGGTTTGGAGTCGGACTTTATGTCCGCCTTGGATTCGGGCTTCGGATCGTCTTTGGCCTGCCTCGAGACCCATGCGTCTATGACTTTGACGATATCTCGTTGGAGTTCAATCGCGTTGTTGAGGCGGTCGCCGCGAGGGACATCGTTGCAGAGGATGCTAAAGGCGACTCGGCGACCGGATTTGTGAGTGACGTAGCCTGAGAGACCCGAAACGGTGTTGATATAGCCGGTCTTGGCCTGGAGGGAGTTCTTGAGGGAGCCCTTGGGGAAGCGGGTTTTGAGGGAGCCTTCGCCCGGGGTGGCGAGGGAGTCGAGAAAGATGGAGGAAGTATCTTTGTTCGACGCGAGGAAGGCGAGCCATTTGGTGATGGTGGCAGGGGCCACCTTGTTTTCGTCGCAGAGCCCGGATCCGTCGGCGACGACGGTGTCGGCGGCGAAACTGGGCCCGAGGCGTTCGGCGATGGTCATGCGGAGGACGGCCGACCCGTTGGACCAACTCCCGGGCTCTTTGGTCACGTGTTTGCCCATGCGTTTGAGCAGGGCCTCGGCGTAGAGGTTCATGGAGTTGGTGTTGGTTCGCTTTATGACGTCAGCGATGGGAGTGGTGACGACGGCCAGGGAACGGGTGGAGTCTGGGGAAAAGAAGTCGTTGGGGCTTGCGGTGCGGACGGAGCTGACGCGGATGCCTGACTTGGCCAGTTCTTCGGCGAGGGTTTTGGCGAAGAAGAGTGAAGGGTCGTGGATGGGTATTTCGAGGGGGCCTTGGGCGGCCTGACCGACCTCGCCGCGGACGCGGAAGCGGTTGTCGTCGGAGGTTCGTTCGGCGTCGACGGCGTTGGGCTCTCCGGGGGAGCTCTTGGCGAGGTTCTCGATCTCAACGAATGAGACCGAGGGCTCGAGGCGGAGGATCGGGGGCACACCCTTGGACTTGGCAGGGGCGGGGAAGATGGCCAGGACATTGGCGTGGAAGCTCAGGCCCGAGACTTCGGCTCCGTACCACTCGGTGAGGTGGCGTGCGTGCCAGTTGGGGTGGACGAGTGTGCGGTCGAAGACGCGGTCGTCGATGACGAGTTCATGGAAGTCGGAAACGCCGGATTTCTTGATGGCGTCGACGATGGATGCGAGGAGGGAGTCGAGGGTGAGTTTGCCGGCGGACTTTGCGAGCATCTCGGGGTCACCGAAGGAGGGGTCGCCGTCGGCCTTGACAAGCAGGACCTTGCCGCTGGGGGCATCGAAAAGGGAGAATTCCGTTTTGAACGTGAAATCTTTGCCGAGGGTAAGGAGAGCGGCGCCTGAGGTGAGGACCTTCATGTTGGAAGCGGGGGTGTAGGCCTTGGCGGAGTTGATGCCGGCAAGGACTCGCTGGGAGGTGGAGGATGGGTCGCCCAGATCGACAATGGAGACGCCGACGCGTTCGTTGGTGAGCTTGGCTTTGTTGATGAGGCGCTGAACGTCGTCGGTGAGTTCTTGGGCGACCGCGGTGGTGGCCGAGGCGGCCAAGGCTAATGAAAGAGCGATGGTTCGCAGGGCTCGTCCCGGGAAGGAGAGGTTCCAACCTGAACGGTGAGAGCGGGTAGTGGCTGAACGGTGCATTCGCAACTCCAAGTCGGCGGACGGAAGGGAACCGGGAGAAAGCCCCTATGCATCGGACGACGAAGCGGTTGTGCTTCAGTGTGCGGAGGTGGAAGTCATCAGCGTTTGGAGTCGGGCTTGGAGGCGGCTTTCGCGTCGGATCTGGAGTCTTGCTTGCTCTCTGGTTTGGGAGTTGCTAGGAGAAGCACCTGATCGACGAGGGCGAGGATTTCGTCGGTGTGGGCCTTTGCAGAGGGGCCCCACGTGACGAAGCGTTGAAGACCGACGAGCGAAGCGGCTGCGAGGGTTTCTTTGAGCGCCTTGGGCTGCTTTTTGGCGAGCACGAGGGAGAGAGAAGCATCGGGGAGCGCAAGGGCAACTTCGAGCTTGATGGGAGAGGGAATAAGGTAGATGGAAAGCCCGGCGAGCTTGGCCGCGGCGGGTTCGGTCGCGGGGTTGGGAGTGAAGACGAACGACCATCGCCAGGGGATGCCCTGCCACGCGAGGCGTTCGACGAACCGCGGAGGAGAAGTAAGGCCGGTTCGGAGGGCCTCGGCGAGCGTCGAGGCCGATTTTGGGAGTTCGGAAAGAAGGTCGAGTGGAGAAGGTCGAAAGAAGCGATTCTCCCACAAGGGCTTGTTCTTGGGGGGAGGCGGCGGGGGCGGGGTTGGCGCGGACGGGGGCATAGAGGGTGAGGGTGATTATCCCCGGCCGGGCGGGAGGAACCAGCGCGGGACGCCTAGGGGAAGTACGATTCCACCGATCCCACGATGATCGCCATCGGCTCCCCCCACCCCCCCCCCCCCCCCCC
>Ga0209573_1000827_pt1 | contig 55745 bp, 39 predicted proteins | sample TNRBio252014_DNA_FD_185870 | JGI IMG/M metagenome (GOLD analysis project Ga0209573, IMG submission 185870) | Wastewater treatment Type I Accumulibacter community from EBPR Bioreactor in Madison, WI, USA - TNR Reactor_6/25/2014_ DNA (SPAdes)... | ecosystem: Engineered > Bioreactor > EBPR >...
TCTGATCGCCGTCGATGAGCAGGCAGACCTCGTTCCCCCGCGTGAAGCGCCGCTCCGTGATTTTCTCGAGCACACCGCCGTAGCGGGCCTCGTCGCCCTCGAGATGGGCGTAGTGCGGCGTCATTGCCACAATGTGCTCGCGGTAGGCTTCCTCGTGGTTGTTGCGGGCCTCGCGGAGCCGCTCGAGATACCCGCGGAACTGGTAGCGGCCGAAGATCCAATAAAGCGGTACGGTAAGGAAGGGCAGCGCCAGCACCGCCATCGACCATCCCCACGCCGCCGCCGCGGAGCGCGACTTCATGACAATGTTCAAAATCGTCCCGATCGCGAGGATTTCCCAACCGAGAAAGATCAGGGATCCGACAATCGCCTTTTCTGACACTTGCTCAAACATCGCGCGGGCTGAACTGGGCGATCTTGTTGAGGAGGTTTTCGAACGGATAAATCGGCTTTTCCTGGAAGGCGTCGCAGCCGGCCGCGGCGATGCGCTCCTGATGATGGGCCATGGTGTGGGCGGTCAGGGCGATCACGGGGATGTCCGCCGTCACCGGATCCGCCTTGAGCCGGCGGGTCGCCTCGAGTCCTGCATTCGGATCGGGCGAATCTTCGGGGGTCGGCGGCAGTTCGAGGTCCATCAGGATCAATTCCGGCCTATCCTCCCGCGCCCGCGCCACCGCAGTCGCCCCGTCGGTGGCGACGGTGATCGCATGACCGTGATGCTCGAGCAGCCTCGTGAGCAGTCCGATGTTGTCCTCGTCGTCTTCGACCAAAAGGATTCTCGCCATAACATTCTGATTTTCAGGAATTTTCGAAAGATCAAGCCAGCCTCGGGGAAGAAAATCGCATTTTTTCTCAAAAACTTCGAACGAATTTCCACCGGGGGAATCAAACCTAACAGTAACAGTTGTGGAGCCGAGGATCTCCTCCTTGCGAGCAACGCGGCAGTTACAGTCAAAAACAAGCGGTTCCTTGCAGGGTCCACCCGGTCGGTGGGCCCTGCATTGTTTTGGGGTGGAACGCTCCGGGACGCATTCGAGCCTTGGCAGAGCGCGGCCGATGCCTCTATCGTCGCCAATGGTTTCGATCCGACCCTCTTTGCTCCTGGGCCTGACCCTCCTGGGTCTGCCACTCGCTTCCCGCGCCCAAAGCTTCACCGACCCGGCACCTCCGCAGGTCACCCCGGCTCCGGCGGGCGCGGTGATGAAAGAGGCCACGACCTTTCCCGGCCTCACCTTTCATGCCGCCCCGAAGCCCCTCCCGGAAGGCGCCGTCACCGCGGATTGGCCACGTTTCCTCGGTCCCACCGATGACGCGAAAACGACCGAAACCCACCTGCTCGAGCGTTTTCCCGAAGGCGGCCTGAAGAAGGTCTGGGAGATGGAGACGGGCCACAGCTACACCTCGCCGGCGATCGTGGGCGGGAAGATGGTCGTCTTCAACCGACGCGGCGACGAGGAGGTGATCCAATGTCTCGAGCCGGAGACTGGAAAACAGCTTTGGTCGCACGCCTACCCGAGCAGCTACCGCGACCGCTACGGCTTCAACGACGGACCGCGTGCCAGCGCCGTGATCGCTGATGGCCGCGTCTTCACCCTCGGTGCCGAAAGCGTTCTCAGCTGCCTCGATCTCGCGAGCGGGACCCGGCTCTGGCAACGGAAGCTCGCCGCGGAATTCGATCGCCTCCCCTACTTCTTCGGACACGGCTGTGCCCCCATCGTCTACGGAGGCAAGGTGATCGTTCCCCTCGGCACGACCGACGGGCTCTCCGTCGCCGCATTCGACGTCGCCACGGGCAAACTTGCCTGGGGCACCCGCCACACCTGGCAGGCCGGCTACGCTTCTCCCGTGATCGCGAAACTGCAGGGGAAGGACCGGCTCCTCGTCTTCGCCGGCGATGACAGCGACCCGCCGGTCGGAGGGCTCATGGCCATCGATCCGGAGAATGGGAGCCTTTTCGACGCCTTCCCCTGGCGGCCTGACAAGTATGAGAGCGTGAACGGCTCGACCCCGCTCCCGGTCGGCGACGACCGCGTCTTTCTCTCGGCCTCCTACAACAAGGGCGGCGTGCTCCTGAAATTCAATGCCGACGGAAAATGGGAGGAACTGTGGCGCACCCCCGAGTTTGGATTGCACTGGAACACTCCCCTCCTTCTTGACGGTCATCTCTACGGCTTCCACGGACGCAACGAACCCGATGCCCTCTTCAAATCCGTCGAGGTCGCGACCGGCAAGGAAAATTGGAGCGCCGATCCGGAGTTCACGACTCCCGGGCCCGGAGGCCGCGATTACCGGATGAAATATTTCCGGGGCAGCCTCCTCCAGGCCGACGGACGCACCTGGGCGCTCGGAGAATTCGGCAGCCTCGGAATCCTGAAGCTGACCCCGGCCGGCTTCGAGGAAATCGACCGCACCCAGCTCTTCCTAGCTCGCGCGACCTGGTCGCTGCCCGTGCTGCATCGCGGGCTGCTCTACATCGCCCAGCACGAGGAGGACATGGATGGCAATCCTCCGAGGCTGATCTGTTACGATCTGCGGAGGTGAAGCCGGATCGGTGCCGTGAGCGGTTTGAAACGCTCCCGGGTAACGGACCTTGAGTGGGCGTCACTGATCCGTCAGCGGGCATGCGGGAGCATGCCCCTCCAGCGCTGGCGCGCTAATCAGCGCCAACAAACCTCAATGCGAATGGGCGGCGGATTTTTCGCGACCGGCGAAGCTGATCACGCCGAGGACGATGAGGGCGCCTGCGCCAAGGAGGCGAAGGGCGGCACCGAGCCATCCCGACCCCATTGCTTCGATGCCATAGAAGGCGATGCCCGCTCCGATGAGAATGGTGAAAACGGGCCCGGCCGTGTTGATGGTCTTTTCCGAAACAGGGAGGCAGCCCATGATCGTGAACATCACGACAAATCCAGCCAAGTAGAGCCAGACCGGAGTCCAGTAACCGGCACCAGCACCGACGCAGACTTCACAGAGAAGCCAGGCAAGACCAACAAGAAATAGAAAGCCGTGGGAGAGGGAGTTCATCGCGGGGAAAATGATTCGATTTGGTGGAGTTTCAAGCAGGGATTACCCCAGATGAGGGGAAATACGCCGGATCAGCGGCGTCCGCGCTCACGAAATTCACCGAATGAGCGGAATTTGTCGTAGCGGTTCTTCAGGAGGGTTTCCTTGTCGTAGGTCTCGAGTTCGGTGAGGTGCTTGATGACCTGGCGCTTCAGGTTGCTCGCCGCGGCGACATGGTCGTGATGGGCGCCGCCCATGGGCTCGGGGATGACTTCGTCGATGATCTTCAGGCCGATGAGATCGACGGCGCTGAGTTTCAGGGCGGAGGCCGCCTCGGTCGCATACTTGCGGTCCTTCCAGAGGATCGCGGCGCAGCCCTCGGGGCTGATCACAGAGTAATACGCGTTCTCCATCATGAGGACGCGGTCGGCGACCCCGATGCCGAGCGCTCCACCCGATCCACCCTCGCCGATGACGACGGCGACGACGGGGACGCGGAGCATCATCATCTCGCGCAGGTTGAAAGCGATGGCCTCTGCGATGTTGCGCTCCTCCGCCTCGATCCCGGGATAGGCACCGGGAGTGTCGATGAGGGTGACGACGGGGATGTTGAATTTCTCCGCCATCTTCATCAGCCGGAGGGCCTTGCGGTAGCCCTCGGGATGGGCGCTGCCGAAATTGCGGCGGAGGTTTTCCTTGGTGTCGCGTCCTTTCTGATGGCCGATGACCATGACCTTGCGGCCCTCGAGACGGGCGAACCCACCGGGCATGGCCTCGTCTTCACCGATGTGGCGGTCGCCGTGGAGTTCGAGGAAATCGTCGAAGGAATGCTCGACGTAATCGAGCATGAAGGGCCGCTGGGTGTGCCGCGCGATCTGGACCCGCTGCCAGGGGGTGAGGTTGCGATAGACTTCGCCCTTCATCTTCGTGAGCTTGTCTTCGATGCGTTTCATCTCGCTCGACATATCGATGTCGCTGTCGGCGGCGCGGTCGCGGAGCTCGGCGAGTTGGCGCTCGAGGTTCACGATGGGCTTTTCGAATTCGAGAGGTTCGACGGTGGTCATGGCGGGCACTTTAGCGCGTTTCTGTCGGCGGTCTACTTCACAAGATCAACTTTTGAGCCGTTCCGAAGGATCGTGAAAATCTCCTCGAGATCCTCGTTGGCGACCATCACGCCGTAGGGTCGCGACTCGCCGCCCTCGCCCCCGGGATTGGCCTGGCGGATGAAAAGACCGATTTTCCCGGTGCGGATCCACTTCGCACAGCTCATGTACGCGGGGTGGGTGAAATTGACGGGCTGGTCGCCGTACCAGGCGACGCGCTCGCTCACGGTCGTGGAGACGGGCGCCTTGAGATCGGCGGGGAGGTTGCGGTCGAGGATCTTGTATTCTTTGAAGAGGGCCTCGCCGTCGAAGACGGTCACGGTCCCCTTCCCCAGACTGATCTCGACGCGGAAATTGAGCGGGTAGACGGTGAGCGGCTCGTCGGGGAAGATGAACTCGGAGGTTTTCCCGTTCGCCCGCATGATGTAGTCGATCGTGGTCTGGTTGCGGCTCGCGATCGTGACGAGGGCCTCGCCGCGCCGCACCTTGTGCTCGACCTTGCCCGGCGTGGGGATCTTCGAGAGGAGGAGGTCCATGTTCACCTCGCCGACGATGCGCCGGGCCTCGTCGTAGGTGGCCGACTCGGGGAAATACTCCATCAGGTAGAGGAGCCGGTCGCGCGCGGAGACGAGTTCGCCATCCTTGAGCAAGGCGATCGCGGCATCGAAGTGGCGTTTCCCGAGATCGGGACGCTCGAGAGTATCGCCGCCCTTGCCGGAGATGTGGCGGTTCACTACGATTTCGGGCTGGGCGAATTTTTTCCAGTAGAAATAGGCTCCGGCGACGCCGCCTCCGCAAATGAGCAGGGCGAGAAAGGCGATCAGGAACTTGAAACGGGCCATCGAGGGATCGGAAAGAACGTGGAATCAGAGGAGCCCGCGGCGTTTGAGATCAAAGACGTTGATGCTGAGCGAGCGCCCGATCATGTCCATGGTGAACTTGAGGAGGGAGACCTCCCACGAGTCGTCGACCCCGCAGATGAGGGCGCGCGATGGATCGCCGTTCGAGCGGATCTCCTCGAGAATGCGGTCGCGCACCTGCTCGATGGGGAGATGGACGACCTCCTCGGTGAAGCTGCGCTTGGCGAAATTGAAGCCGTATTGGAAAAACGCGAAATTCCCGTTCTGGCGGAACCATTCGGCGAAGACCTCGGCCTGCTCTCCGAAACCCTCGAAGAGCAGATCGCGGTATCCCTCGGGACGGAGGATCTTGGGACGCTCGGCCTCCATGCGACCCTCGCGGATGCGCACCGTCCCCACGGAGTCCATCGGCTCGGTGAGAAGGTGGAACTGGAAATTCGTCGTGCCGAAGGTGTCGATGAGACGATCGGGCTCATGCAGCACCCGGGTGTGCTCCATGGCGTAGGCGATGTCGTCGAAGGAAAGGGCGGCCATGATCGGCGAAGTCGCAGAGTCTAAGCGCAAATGGGAGGGAAATCCAACGGGGAAGCCGATTTCATGGGAGAAGCGGTCGGGGCTTCGACTTTGCCAAAAAAAATGCGCCTCCGGGGAGGCGCATCGTGCACAGGGTCTGTTGAGGAACCGCAGAGGGTCACTTCGACTGCTCGGCGATGTAGGAGTAAACGTCTCCCACGCTCATGAGCTTCTCGGCGTCTTCGTCGGGGACGGTGATGTCGAACTCTTCCTCGAAAGCCATGACCAACTCGACGGTGTCGAGAGAATCGGCGCCGAGATCTTCGATGAACTTGGCTTCGGGCTTCACTTGCTCTTCGCTCACGCCCAGTTGTTCAACGATGATGTTCTTAACTTTCTCTTCGATAGATGCGTCGGCCATTGGAATGGTGGGGAATGGATTTTCGGATTCCGGGTTTATTAGCGGTGCTCGCGGGCTTTGGCAACGCTTTTTTTGCAGGGTTTTTTGAAGCCGTGCTCTCTCCGGTCGCGAAGTCGTTCAAACCCCGAATTTCAGAGGGATGAGGCGTTGCCGTCGGGCAAGCCGCACGTATCTTGCGACGGAATGTCTTTTGTCACCACCCTCAACGCGCTCGATGCCGGAGCCCCGCTCCCGCCGCTCCTCGCGAGATTCCGGTCGCTGCTCGATCCGATGCCACCCACCGCGCTCGAGCGTCTCGCCGCGGAATCGGTCGCGACAACGCGCCGTCATTTCGGCCGCACGATGCGCCTCTTCGCGCCCATCTACCTTTCGAACGAGTGTGTCAACAACTGCGCCTACTGCGGTTTCTCGCGCGACAACCCCATCCTCCGCACCACTCTCACGGTGCCGCAGGTGGTGAAGGAGGCCCGCCACCTCGCCGATCTCGGCTTCCGCCACCTCCTCCTCGTCGCCGGCGAACATCCGCGTTTTGTCTCGGAAGGTTATCTCGAAGAATGCCTCGCCGCCCTCCGCGATTTCATTCCCACCCTCGCAATCGAGGTCGGGCCGATGGAGACGCCGGAATACGAGCCTCTCGTCCAGGCCGGTTGTGAAGGCCTCGTCGTCTATCAGGAGACCTACGACCGGGCCGCCTACGCGGAATACCACACGGCGGGACCGAAGAAGGATTTCGACTGGCGCCTCGAGTGTCCTGAGCGCGGCTACGCGGCCGGATTCCGCCGGATCGGGATCGGGGCTCTCGTGGGATTGACGGACTGGCGTCACGACGTGCTCCGCCTCGCCGCCCATCTCGAGTATCTCCAGCGCACCTGCTGGAAAGCGACTTTCACCATCGCCCTGCCCCGGCTCCGGCCTGCGGCGGGCAGCTTCGAACCCCGCCACACCATGAGCGACGCGGAGTTCGTGCAGACCCTCTGCGCCTTCCGCGTCTGCTTCCCCCATGCCGGATTCGTCCTCAGCACGCGCGAGCCCGAACCGCTGCGCAACGCCCTCTTCCCACTCGGCGTCACCTCGATCAGCGCTGGCAGCCACACCGAACCGGGTGGCTACACCGGCGAAGGATCCGATGACGTCCACCTCACCGTGCGGGGCCGCCGCGTCGAACTCGACGAGACGCCCGCCAAAGCCCCCTGTTCAGGTAACGCGACCTCGGCGACGGGACAATTCGACATTGCCGATGGCCGCAGCGCCGCCGAAGTCGCCGCTCATCTCCGCTCCATTGGGCTGGAACCGGTCTGGAAAGACTGGGATGCCTCCATCCTCGCCGGCAGCCGGGTCGCGGACGAACTTGCTGTCACCGCATGAAGATCACCCTGAACGGCGCCCTCCGCGAATTCCCCGACGCCCCGCTCACCGTCAGCGGCCTCCTCGAAGCGATCGGACTCGGTCCCCAACCCGTCCTCGTGGAACGAAACGGCCTCGCCGTGCTGCGGCGGGAGTTTGAAGAAACGCCGGTCGCGGACGGAGACACGATCGAAGTCGTTCGGATGGTGGCGGGAGGGTAGAATTTTCCAGGTTAATCGATTTCTCCGCTCGCTCGCAAAGTCTCCTCGATCAATCCGGGATCGATAAACCAGCGCTCCTCCCGTAGTTGCTCAAAGAGCGGGGCTAAAGCCTCGATCCTGCCGTCAAGTTTGGCCCGAACGAGAAGTCCGAGCGTGCCGATGCACCGGAATCCCCGCGCCGCTGCAACCGCGCGCCCTTTCCGGTCATCCATGAGAAGACAGGCATTCGCTTCCCCCATGGCAAGTGCGAGCACTCCCGCCTGCCCTCATCAACCATGAGAGAAAAGGTGGCTTGAATGTCACCATCGGCTTTTTTGATCGCCCGGCTGAATCGGCGCTCGATTTCGACCATTTCCGGGCGTCTCGGAGGGGCTGTGATTTCGGACCACACGCTCTCCGGAATCCAAACCTCTTTGGCGAATGCTGACACAAGATCAAGCTGCGCCACCTTCGCCAGAAGAATCAGCGGACTCGCATCACAAATGATGAGCCGTTCACTTCCGAATTTCGGCGAGCTCATCCAGCAGGTCGTCTCTGGTTTGATTGACGATCGAAACCTTGAGCAAGGAAAGCCGCTCCATGAAGGCCCATACCGGAAGGTCGGCAAGCTCCGCTGATTGCGCCAAAGTCATCCGACCAAGTTCGAAGAGCTTCGCCGCGAGGATTTCACGCAATTCCTGACGAAGTTCTTCCTCGCTTCCACGGAAACCGGAGAGCCAGTGTTCGTTGATCGGCAGTTCCAACGTGGTCATGGGCAAATCGTACGCCCCACGCCGGACAAATGCAAGGCGGCTGGGAACATTCCCTATCCGCGAAATCTTCCTCACCCAAAACTCGTCGTCACCAAAAGCGCCCGATTGAGCTGCCGCAGGTATTCGTATCGCGGGATTTCGCGACAGCCGAAGCGGCTGAGGTGATCGGTCGTCCACTGGGTGTCGAGGAGCTGGAAATTCCGTTCGCGGAGGCGCTCGACGAGGGCGACGAGGGCGACCTTCGACGCGTCGGTGACCCGGCTGAACATCGATTCCCCGAAAAAGGCCCCGCCGATGGAGACGCCGTAGAGGCCTCCGACGAGTTCGCCGTCGAGCCAGGTCTCGACCGAGTGGGCGTAGCCCAGTTCGAAGAGCTTCTCGTAGCTCGTCACGATCTCGCGGCTGATCCAGGTGGTGCGGCGGTCGGCGCAGCCGGCCATCACCTCGGAAAAGGCCGAGTCGATACGGATCTCGAAGGGGTTGCGCCGCATGGTGCGGCGGAGCCCGTGGGGCAGGTGGAATTCGTCGAGCGGCAGGACGCCGCGCGGATCTGGCGAGAACCAGCCGATCTCCCCGCGATTGTCCATCGCCATCGGAAACATGCCCCCGCGATAGGCCGCGATGAGCACCGCGGGCCTGATATAACCTTCCCTCGTGAAGATCGATTCGGACATCCCTTGAAACGGGAAGAGGTTAGAATCGCCCCCGATTTTTGACAAACAAAATTCCTCGCCTCCTCCCCTTCCTTGCAGCAAAAACAATGCAAATCCCCCCTTGAAAAACAAACCGCAAAGCCGTAAGGAGCGACACTATGCCAGTCGCCACACCCAAACAGTTCGAAGCCATGCTCGACGCCGCCCAAAAGGGTGGCTACGCCTATCCTGCCATCAACTGCAGCAACCTCGTCACGATCAACGCGGTGCTGAAGGCCTTCGCCGATCAGAAGTCCGACGGGATCATCCAGTTCTCCACCGGGGCCGGCCAGTTCGCCTCGGGTCTGAACCACAAAAACATGGTCCACGGCGTCATCGCCCTCGCCGAGCTCACCCACCGCCTCGCCGAGCAGTACGACGTGCTTGTGGCGCTCAACACTGACCACTGCCGTCCGCAGGCCGCCCCGACCTTCCTCACCCCTCTCATCGAAGAGACCGCCCGCCGCCGCGCCAAGGGTGAAAACAACCTCTTCCAGAATCACATGCTCGACGCCTCGGAGCTCCCCCTTGCCGAGAACATGGCCATCTCCAAGGAGTATCTCACCCTTTGCGCCGCCAACGGAATCATCCTCGAAGTCGAAGCCGGCGTCGTCGGTGGTGAAGAAGACGGTGCCGCCGGGACCGAAGACACCCCGGACTCCGATCTCTACACCACGCCCGAAGACATGCTTGCCGTCTACGAGGCACTTCACCCCCTCGGCCGCTTCACCTTCGCCGCCACTTTCGGCAACGTGCATGGTCACTACAAGCCCGGTGCCGTGAAGCTGAAGCCCGAAATCCTCAAGCAGGGCCAGGCCGCCGTCGTCGCCAAATTCGGTGCCGCCGCCGAGTTCGACCTCGTCTTCCACGGTGGCTCCGGTTCGACCCTCGAGGAGATCCGCGAGACCCTCGGCTACGGTGTCGTGAAGATGAACGTCGACACCGACACCCAATACGCCTTCACCCGCCCCATCGCGGACTTCATGTTCAAGAACTACGACGGCGTCCTCAAGGTCGACGGCGAGATCGGCAACAAGAAGGCCTATGATCCGCGCGCCTATCTCAAAGCCGCCGAAACCGGCATGGCCGCGCGTATCGCGGTGGCCTGCGACGATCTCCTTTCCACCGGCAAGTCGATCGGTGGTCAGGTCTGATCCGGGCGGACCTCACGTCCCCTTTTCGAAAAATCCCGGTTCGCTCGTCGGACCGGGATTTTTTGTGCCCGTTTCCTACATCTCCACCGTTCTCGCCGCCGTGCGCGAAGGATCCGCACAATGCCGCTCGGCGGGACGCCGCCGCGTGAAGCGCGTTTCAAAGTGACGGTAGACGAAGCGCGAAACCACGAGCACGAGGATCAATCCGATGACCTTGGCAAGGAGCTTCATCGCGAGGCCCTCGCGGCTTTCCCCGAACCACGAGACCACCGCCATGAGGATCATGTGGTGCGATAGGTAGATCGAATACGACCAGAGACTGATCGTCGTGACGATCGGCCTGACGCGCTCGAGCCATCCTGGCAGCGCGTTCCACGTTCCCAGCAATGGCATGCAGAGCGCGAAGGCCAGCGGCATCGTGGCGAGCGCCCCGCGGAAAAACCCCTCCGCTTCCGCGATCGGGCGCGAGAGAAAATGTGCAAAGACCGTTCCCATCAGCAGGACGCCCCCGACCGTCGCAAGCCCCCAGCGTTGCCGTGACGGCAGGGAAAAGACCTGTTCCGCCACCGCCATCGCCACGCCGAAGGCGATCGCATCGAGCCGCGGCAGCGTCATCACCCGCGCCTGGGGCGCGGGGTATTCGAGAAAGGCCCACTCACGCAGGAGCGGAGGCACGAAGGCAAAGAGAAGAAGCGCCCCGAGAAACGCCACCTTGCGGGACTCACTGATCCGGTGGATCACGAGCACGGAGAGAGGGAAGAGCAGGTAAAAGGCCTCCTCGACACAGAGCGACCAAGAGACATCGTAGAAGACCTCGTTCGGCGACATCAAATTGGGGATGAAGACGAGGTAGGAAAGCAGCGCCCCCCAGCCACCCTCGGGCACCTCGCCCCGCAGGCCATGATGGATCACCGCCACGACGAGGAAAAGGTAGTAGGCCGGCAAGGTCCGCCACCAGCGTCGCTGCCAGAAATTCGTCACCCCGGCGAAGGTCCAGCGTCCCTCCTCTGGCACGCAGCGGTAAAGGATCCCGCCAATAAGGAAACCGCTCAGGGCGAAGAAGAGCTCCACCCCGTAGATCCCGATCTCCTGCGATCCCTGATGGGCATGCGCCAGCACGACCAAGGCAATGGCCCCAGCCCGGGCGAGATCGAGACCAAAGATTCGGTTCACTTTGTGGAATTTATATGAATTCTGAATAAATTCCATCATTCCTCCTCTGAGAAGTGGACTCCGGCACGCCAATCGGCCATTGTCCAGGGACCGGAAACGTGGCAGGCTCCCGCCCGCATTCCTATGAAACAAAGCCCTCTCGCTGTTTTCGCCGGCCTCTCCCTGCTCATCGGCCAGACCGATGCCCAGGAGGCCAAAAAGCCCGATGCTCCCAAAGCCGCCACCGGCTACACCGACACGCCCTTCCTCCCCGGTGGCAAATGGCGCGTCCACGATGACAACCGCCCCCGCCCCGAAGTCGTCACTCCCGGCAAGACCGCGGCGGACGCCCCCTCGGATGCGATCGTCCTCTTCGACGGCAAGAGCCTCGACGAGTGGGTCATGGAGAAAGACAACGCACCCGCCGATTGGATTTTGAAAGAGGGCTTCATGGAAGTGCCTCCGAAGGGTGGCGTCGGTGGCTACATCAAGACGAAACGTGAGTTCGGCGACGTGCAGCTCCACCTCGAGTTTGCCACGCCCGAGAAGGTCGAGGGCGATTCCCAAGGACGCGGCAATAGCGGCATCTTTTTCCTCGGCAGCTTCGAGCTCCAGATCCTCGACAGCTACGAGAACAAGTCATACGCCGACGGCCAGGCCTCCGCTCTGTATGGATACAAGCCGCCACTGGTGAATCCCGTTCGCAAGCCGGGCGAGTGGCAGACCTACGACGTCATCTTTGAAGCACCGAAGTGGGACGCCGATGGCAATCTCCTCAAGAAAGCCTACATCACCGTCATCCTCAACGGTGTCGTCACCCATCACCGCCAGGCCTACCTCGGATCCACCGGACACAAGAGCGTGGCGAACTACAACACCGTGCGCGAGACCGGCCCCATCAAACTGCAGGACCACGGCAACCCGACCCGCTTCCGCAACATCTGGATCCGCGAGCTCGATCTCGACGCCCACGAGTGAGCGGGCGCAGCTCCTTAAAACACGAAAGGACGAGCTCCCGCGAGGGACTCGTCTTTTTTCTTGCCCGTCGTTCCGACCGAACGTCGCACGACGCCCGACTCGGAAGCGTCGCCGCTTCCGCTACCGCTCACGCGTTCATCGCAGCGCCCCTCCCTCACGCCTTTCCGCGAGCGTCAATTCAACCCCTTCGGCCCCTCCGGCGCGGGACCGGTGCCGGGAACGAAGGCGAGGTTCAGGCCCCACTCGGCTTTGGTCGAGGTGTCGAGGATGAGCTTGCAGAGCGAATGCAGGATCTGTTCGTTCAAGACGATCTCGATCCCCTGCCCCTTCTCGGGATGCAGACAGAGGAGCGGCTCGCCATCCGGAGCCGGCTTCACCCCGACACTGAAAAGCAGCGAGGGCGCCTCCCCCAGGGGCAGGTAGGTGCTCTCCTGGTATTGGGTTTTGAAGTCCGCCTGAGAGACCACCTCCTGATGTTTGATCTCCTGCTTCGTCGCCTCGACCAAGGGATCAGCGACCGGAGCGGGAACCGGCGCCTCCGGGGTCATGGGCCGGTTCGCGAGGAGCTGGGTCAAGGTGTGCCAGAGGATCGCGGTGTATCGCCGCGTCATCCAGAAACGGAATTCCTGACGCGCCTTCGTGTTGACGCGAAAGAGCAGGCGATCCTCCGTCGCCAGATACGTGAGCTGCATTTGGTGCATTTGACCCATGGCGCCAATCGTCGCCGCTCCCGCGGAGTCGTCAAGTCGCCAGCCCGTTCGTCGGCAGGCTTTCCTCACGGAAATTGATCCACCTTCCCCACCGCATTCGCCCGCACCTTGCCCTCGTGATCGAGAAAGGGTTCGGGATGCTCCACCCTGCCAAGGTGCCGCACGCCAGGCCCCTGTGAATCTCCCTTCACGCCGAGATCGGCGTCCATCGCCGCGGCCAGTGCCTGGAGTTCCTTCACCACTTCGGTATTCGTTTCCGCCACATTCGTCGTCTCACCGAGGTCCGAGTCGAGGTTGAAAAGCGCCGTCCCCACGGGACGCTGCCCCGCCTTCCCTTTCTCCTTCACCGGCGCCACTGTGCCGAAATGTAGCTTCCACGAACCGCGGCGGATCGCCTGTAGCTCGAAGCCGCGGAAGTAGTGAAAGACCTCGTGTCCCTCAGCGCCCTCTTTGCCCAACCAAACGCCCGAGGCATCAATGCCATCGAGCTTGCGCCCGCCCGGGAGTTTCCCGCCAGCAATCGATGCGAAGGTCGGCAATACATCGTGCATGCCGGTAATCGCATCGCTGCTCGTGCCCGCGGGGATCTTCCCCGGCCACCAGACAATCGTGGGAGCCCGCATGCCACCTTCCCATGTGCTGCCTTTGTGCCCCCGCAGGACTCCGTTCGTGCCTCGCGGCGTGCCGCCGTTGTCCGAGGTGAACATCACCAGGGTGCGCTCGCCGATCCCGAGTTCACGCACCGTGTCAAGGATCCGGCCGACGCTCCAATCGACTTCCTCGACCCAATCACCGTAGAGCCCGTTGCCCGATTTGCCGACCCAGTCCTTGCCCGGATATAGCGGGAAATGCACCGCGCTGTGTGGCAGATAGAGGAAGAACGGGTTCTCCACATTCTCCCTCACGAACTTCACCGCCGCATCGGTGTAGGTTTTGACGATGGCCTGCTGTTCGTCCTGCTTCACGCGCCCCACGACCTTCTCATTCTCCACGAGCGGGAGGGGCGGCTGGCGCATTCCCTTCAATCCGGTCTCCGGATCCACCACCGCGGCTTTCGCTTTCGCCGCGTTTTCGGTCGTATCGGGAATAGGCGCTCCGAGATCGCTCTTCGATCCCTCGGCAGCCGTGCCCATGTCGTTCGAGTAGGGAATGCCAAGGTAGTAGTCGAATCCCTGCGAAGTCGGGAGAAAGTCCGGCTGGTCTCCAAGGTGCCATTTACCGATACAGCCGGTGCGATAACCCGCCTCGCGCAGCACCTCGGCGATGGTGACTTCGTCAGGATTCAGACCGACCGCCCCCGATGGGAAAAGCACATGAGGGATGGGCAGGGCACGCTTCGGATAGGAGCCAGTCATGAGTGCGGCGCGCGAAGGCGAGCAGACCGGGGCCGCGTAGTAGGAGGTCAGCTTGCGCCCCTCCTTCGCCATGCGGTCGAGGTTAGGTGTGCGGTTCAGGGTCGAGCCGAAGGGACCAATGTCCGCATAGCCGAGATCGTCGATGTTGATGACGATGAAGTTCGGCTGGTCGGCTGCAGGGAGAGTCGCCGTCAAGGGGAGAAGAAGAAGAGCCAGAAGCAGAAAGGGGGATTTCATAAGACAGGTTCATCAACCCGCTGCCGCGGGGTTCGTTTCAGGATTGTTTCGTTTTCACTCCCCCACCGCCGGCAATGAATCCACCATCTTCGCCCCGGTGCGCTTCAGTTCTCCGATCGTCCCTTCGCGCATCTTGAGAAGCCGCTCGCGATGCTCCGCCTGCCCGGCGAGATTGGTGAGTTCGTCAGGATCAGCAATCAGGTCGTAGAGCTCCTCGGGCTCGCCGGCGTCGAGGGTGCGGATGTATTTGTGGCGTCCTTCGACGAGCATGAGATACCACGGCACCCCGCTCTTGTGCCGGTTCTTCGGCGGCGCTGGAACCATATCGCAGTCGGCCCCGAACTGGTCGGCGGTGAAGGGCATCAGCACGGGATGGGGCCACGCCATCGCGGGATCTTTCAGCAAGGGCGTGAGGTCATGTCCATGCATGTCCCAGGGCAGGTCGAGTCCGGCGAAGGAAAGCAGCGTCGGAGCAATGTCGGCACCACCCACGGGCGTGGGACAAACCTTTCCCTCGGGCAGGGTGCCGGGCATGGAAACGATCATCGGTGAACGGATGTTCGCATCGTAGGGCGCGAGCTTGGCGCGGAAGCCGTGCTGTCCCCAGGCAAAGCCCTGATCGGAAGTGAAGACAACGAGAGTGTTCTCCAGCTGCCCGCTCGCCTCGAGGGCGTCGAGGACCTGACCGATTCCTTCGTCAAGCGAGCGCACTGCTTGGTGAACCTGGCGCACCCACGACGAAAGCGTGCGTCCTTGGTCGCGCGAGGCATCGTCACCCACTTCCTTGCCGAGCGCCTTGCTCGCGAGGACCGGCTCGCCCTTCGCCCCCTCGCTCCACGTGGCGACTTCCTGCATCCACGCCGGTTTTCCAGGGCGCGGCGGATAGATGTCAGCTGGCGTCTCGACACTTGCTCCCGGATATGCATCGAGGTGTCGTTCGGCGGGAGTGTAGGGGGCGTGGACCCCGCCATAACAAAGCCAGAGGAACCACGGCTTCTTCGGATCGCGGTTTTTCCCCTCGATGTAATCGACCGCCCAGCGGGTGTAGTTGTCGGTGGAGTATCCCTTCACGACCTGAGGCTCACCGCCGTCGATGGAGAGAAGCTGGTCATGGTAGTAGTTGCCCGCATTGTCGGGATGCTTCGGACGGTTCCAGACGATCTGGTGATCCCAGTCGCGCCCGAAACCGGCGTCGGTACCGGTGTGCCACTTCCCGATTTGGGCGGTGTGATAGCCGTGCTGCCGCAGTTCGGCGGGCCAAAAGCGACATTCCGCGGGGTCGTATTCACTGCCGGGATATTCACCTTCCATACGCATCGTTTTCACGCCGTACTGATGATGACCCGTCAGCATCGTGGCCCGCGAAGGCATGCACCAGGTGCCGATGTAGGCGTGGGTGAAACGCACCCCGCGCGCCGCGAGCCGGTCGAGATTCGGGGTCTCCGCGAAGGGATCGGCATGCTCGTAACAGGAAAGAGTGCGGTAGGAATGGTCGTCCGTGTAAAGGAAAAGCAGGTTCGGTCGCGAGGGCGCGGCATGAGTGGCGGTGTTGACGAAGCCCGATGCGAGAAGGGCAAAAGTGATCAGTCGAAAGGAAGACATGACAGTTGATTGGCTGGGCCGGTTTTAGCGCGAGGCGCGGGAAATGTCACGTTTTTGGTTCACGGCTTTCGACCTAGATCGCCGCAGAGGTGCGCGGATGGGAGCGAGGGAACCCAAAACCATGGCCTGTGCTTCAATCACGCGAGAATCTCTTTCACCACCTCGCCGAAGACATCGGTGAGACGGAAGTCGCGGCCGAGGTGGCGGTGGGTCAGTTTGAGGTGATCGATGCCGAGCTGGTACAGCATCGTGGCGTGGAGGTCGTGGACGTGGATCTTGCCGCTGATGGCGCGGTAGCCCATGTCGTCGGTTTCGCCGTAGGTCAGACCGGGCTTGACACCGCCGCCAGCCATCCAGGCGCAGAAGCTCTCGGGCTGGTGCTCGCGTCCGTGTTTGTCGATGGGAGATTTGCCGCTGAGATCCTGGCTCCACGGGGTGCGGCCAAACTCACCGCCCCAGAGCACTAGCGTGTCCTCGAGCAGACCGCGTGATTTGAGATCCTTGAGCAGCGCGGCGACGGGTTGATCGGTCTGGGCGCAGAGCTTGGGCAGATTGCCGCGGATGTCGCCATGGTGATCCCATCCACCGGTGCTGACCTGCACAAAACGCACGCCGGATTCGCTGAGTTTGCGGGCCAGCAGGCAGGCGCGTCCGAAGGTATTCGTGTCCTTGCCGCCGACGCCGTAGAGGTCGAGCGTCGCTTTGCTCTCCTTCGAAATATCCACGATCCCGGGCGTGGTGAGCTGCATGCGGGCGGCGAGTTCCATGTTTTGGATCATGCCTTCCATGTTGACATCACCACCGAGGTCGCCGACGAGACGGCGGTTCATGCGGGCCGTGAAGTCCATGCGTTGGCGCTGGATGGCGTCGTTTTCGGAGACGTTGCGGAGATCTTCGACGGGCAGCGTGTTGCTGTCGAGCGGAACGGTGAGTTTGGTGCCTTGATGGATCGCAGGGAGGAAGGCCGAACCGTATTCACGCACGCCACCACCCTGGATGCTGACAAAGCTCGGAAGGTTCGCGTTTTCGGAGCCGAGACCGTAGCTGACCCACGCGCCCATGGAAGGACGCACCTCGGCGAAGGTACCGGTGTGGAACTGCAGGATGGCGCCGGCATGCTGCGGGTTGTCGGCGTTCATGCCGCGCAGGAGGCAGAGATCATCGGCCACGGTGGCGAGGTGCGGCATCAAATCGGAGATCATCATGCCGCTCTGTCCACGCGGACGCACCGGAGCCATCGCCTTGAGCGCGAGGAACTGCTCGGTACCCACCTGGGTGACTTCCTTGCGAAGAGGCGAGTCGATCTTCTGCCCATGCTTGCGCTCGATGTAGGGTTTCGGGTCGAAGAGATCCATCTGCGACGGACCACCGTTCATGAAAAGAAAGATGACGCGCTTGGCCTTCGGCACCATGCCAGGGATGTTCGCGGCGAGCGGATTCGAGGCCGCGCGGGCGATGTCGTGCATGGCGAGAGCTCCGAAACCGCAGGCGGCGCGCTGAAGGAGTTGGCGGCGGGTGAAGGGGTTCATAAGGGATCCAGGTGATCGAGGTCAGAGACGAAACACGAACTCGTTCGAGGCGAGCAGGCCGTGGCAGAGTTCACACCACTGGATGGAGTCGAGGGAGGAGCGGCTTTTGGCCGTGGTGATGAGCGGTTCGAGATTGCCGAGAAAGGCGAGGGTCTCGTCGCGCTCGGTGGCGGTGATGGGGCGGTTGAAAACCCGCAGCCAGAGGGACTCGAGGCGCGCTTCCGGAGATGCTTCTTCCGCCAGGAGTTTATCGGCGAGTACCTGCGAGCGTTTGCGGACGAGGTCGTTGTTGAGGAGGAAGAGCGTCTGCGTGGGGACCAGGGTTTGATTGCGCTGGCCCGCAGTCATCGCGGGGTCCACGAAGTCGAAGACGGATCGCAGGCGATCAGGACCAGCGGTGCCACTGCGGAAGACGGGCAGGTAAAGAGTGCGCTCAAACTCCTGCGAGGGACGCGGCCTGCGGTGGTTGTAGCTCGGCGGGTTGACGCCTTTGAGAGAGAGCGAGCCGGTGTTTTCGGGATTCTCGATCACGAGCGCGGGGCCGCCGCTGTCGCGGGTGAGTTCGCCGCTGACGGCGAGCAGGGAATCGCGCATGGCCTCGGCGTCGAGACGCTGGCGGTTCATGCGCCAATAGAGTTTGTTCTCGGGATCGAGTTTCATCGCCGCCGCTTCGTTGGCGCTGCTGAGGCGATAGGTGCGGCTGAGCACAAGCGAGCGGAGGAAGGCCTTCTGCGACCAACCGCCCTGCATGAAGCGTGTGGCGAGATGATCGAGCAGTTCGGGATGCGTCGGCTTTTCGCCACGGGTGCCGAAATAATCGACGCTGGGCACGATGCCGGTGCCGAAGAGCTTTTGCCAGAGTCGGTTCACGGTGACGCGGGCAGTGAGCGGGTTGCGTTTGTCCGCGAGCCAGTCGGCGAACTGAAGGCGCCCGCTTTGGCCCGCAGGGATGGCGGGGAACTTCTCCCACGAGGCCACGCGAACGACTCCGCGCGGCACGACGTTGCTGGGTGCATACGGATTGCCGCGTACATAGACGGGCATGTCCGCGGGTTGCACTCCATCACCCATGGCAAAGGCTCGCGGAGTCTTGTCTTTGAAAAACTCGGCGTGGTTGATGTCGCCCGCGAGCTTCTTGAGCTGGGCGTCGAGTTCATCGCGGCGTTTGGTGAGGGAATCTTTGTCTCCAGCAGACCCGGCTTCCGGAACTGAAGCGATCTCGCGATCGGCGTTGTCGGTGGCGACGGCGACTTGAGGTGCGGCGGCATCCGTTTTGCCGAGGGCGGCGAGTTGTTGGATGACGGCGACCTTCTCGTCGTTGAGTTTCTTCTGATCGGCCTTCAGATCAGTAATGCGTTGTTCGTTTTCGGATTCGAGCTTTTTGCGGGCGGCGAGCTGAGCGGGTGTTTCGGGCAGCACCGTGCTATTCAACGAACTCCACACGCCCATGTCGGGCATCTTGTGCGAGGAGGGCGAACTGCGCAGCATGCCCGCGATGCCATAGTAATCCTCCACTCCGATGGGGTCGAACTTGTGGTCGTGACAGCGCACGCAGCCGAGCGTCATACCCAGGAAGGTCTGACCGATCTTGATCATCTGCGTGTCGATGTGATCGGTCTCCATCTTCGCCTTGTCGGGATTCACGATCTCGATGTCACCCACCATGAGGAAGCCGGTGGCAACGATGTTTTCGGCCCGCTCCTCGGTGGATTTCGCCAGCATCAGGTCACCCGCAATCTGTTCGCGAACGAACTCATCGAAAGGTTTGTCCGCATTGAACGCGGCAATGAGATAGTCGCGGTAGCGCCAGGCGTGCTCGGCATAGACACTGTTCGAGGTGCCCATCATGTCGGCATAGCCGGTGAGGTCGAGCCAATGCCGGGCCCAGCGTTCACCGTAGCCTTTGGAGTCCAACAAGCGGTCCACGACTTTCTCGAATGCCTGCGGCGAACTGTCCTGAGCAAAAGCCAGCACTTCCTCCTCCGTCGGTGGCAGGCCGATCAAATCGAGCGAGACACGGCGCAGCCAGGTGTATCGGTCCGCATCAGCAGCCGGCTGGATCCCATTTGCCTCTTGCTTCGCGAGGATGAAGTGATCGAGAGGATCAAGCGGCCAGGACGCGTCCTTGACCTGAGGCCGAGATGAATTGCGGACCGGCTGGAAGGCCCAGAACTTGCGACCTTCGACAAGGTCGATGCCCTTTTTCACTTTGGCGATTCCAGCGCTGCGCGGATCATGGGCACCGGCTTTGACCCACTCTTCGAGAATGGCGATCTCATCGGCCGGGAGCTTGGCTTTCGGCGGCATTTCGAGTTCCGAATCGACGTAGCGGATGGCCTTGACGAGCAGACTGGCCTCCAACTCACCGGGCTTCACGGCCGGACCGTTGTCTCCGCCTTCCGACCAGCCGGAGCGGGAGTCGAGGGCGAGGCCGCCTTTGATCTTCATGCCATGGGAGTGACATTCAAAACAACGCTCCTTGAGAATGGGCAGAACCTTGGAATCGAAAAACGCCGTCTCCGGCGCGGCCATCGCGGTCGCACCGAGTATTGTCCAGGCGGCGAGGAGGGCTTTCATGTCACACTTCTTCAAGCATGGTTTGGGCATCCCCGAAAGTGGCGGGATGCTGGTCCATCTTGTCCATCAGCGAGAGGAAAAGGCGGCAGAGCTGTCGCTCGGACTTGCCGCTGTAATCGATGACTCGACCGCCCGGCAATCGTCCCCCCGCCCCACCGAGAACGATCACGGGGAGTTGGTCGTTGTCGTGTTTCGCCCCGGCCATCATGCTGGAACAATGGAGGAGCATGGTGTTGTCGAGGAGGGTGCGCTCGCCTTCGCGGATGCCATCGAGCTTTCCGGCGAGGTAGGCGAGCTGCTCCATGAAAAACTGATTCACCTTCAGCCAATCGTCCCCGTCGCTGTGACTGAGGAGGTGGTGGATCATGTAGTCGATCCCGTGCCCCGGCTGCTGCAGGCTCGGTAGATTCGGGAAACGGAGGGCGCTGTGGTCGTTGTTCAGCTTCAGCGTCGTGATGCGCGTCGTGTCGGTCTGGAATCCTAACACGACCAGATCCATCATCAGGCGCATGTGCTCGCCGATGACCTGCGGAATCCCGTCGGCAGGACGATCGATGTCGGGCTTTTCGAGCGTGGGACGCCAGCCCTGCAACTCGCCGCGTTTACCGGCATTTTCGATGCGCTTCTCCACTTCGCGGACGGAGTCGAGATACTCGTCGAGCTTGCGCTGGTCGTCGCCGCTGAGGCCGCGGCGCAGGTCGGCGGCATCCGACATCACCGCATCAAGGACGCTGCGGTCGGCGGGCGAGGACTCGTCCTTGAAGAGGCGGTCGAAGGCGAGGGCCGGATACAACTCCAGCGGCGTCGGCGTGGTCGGCGAACTCCAAGAGATGTGCGAGCTGTAGAGCATCGAGTAATTCTTGTGCACCGAGGGATTCGACTTCTCGCAGGCGAGGACAAGACTCGGCACCTTCGTGCTTCGCCCGTAGGTCTGGGCAAGGGCTTGGTCGAAACTCGTTCCCGAGTGTATTTCTCCACCGCTCGCGATGGGAGCGCCGGAAAGCATGTTGCCGGTCTGCGAACTGTGGATGTTTCCTTTGCGCGCCTCCTCATGATAAAGGCCGCGGACGAAGAGCATTTTCTCACGATAAGCGGCGAGCGGCTCGAGGACGCGGCCGAGTTCCATCGCTTTCCCCTCCCCTTTCGCCCACCATTCCTTCGAGTGGAAGCCATTGCCGGAAAAGGTCACACAGAGCCGCACCGGTGCCTCGCTGGCGGGGCGACTGGCCTTCGGCTCATCTCCCCAGACATTGAACGATTCGAGCCAGGGTAGCGCCATGGTGACGCCGGTGCCTCGGAGGAAGGTGCGGCGGCAGAAAGCATGGGATCGAGGATTCATCGTCTTCAGGTTATTTCATCACAATTTCGCGTCCGCGCCCATTCCGGAATTGCGGGCTCAGGACGATGAGCTCCACGAGTTCGCCGATGCGGGGCCCATCGCTTTCGACCATTGCATCAAGGAGCGGCTGGTCGGAAAGCTGGACGCTGCGTCCGAGGGCGTAGCCAAGCAGTTTTCGGGAGAACTGCCGGAGGAAATCCTCGCGACGCTCGCCTGCGAGGTAATCGCGCAGACCTTCCAGCCCCTCGATCGGGGTAGCGTCGCGTAGAACCGTTTTTGTATCGGCCTCGCGGGCGCGGCCGATCGCATCGAAACCCTCAAGGGCGAAGCCGTAGGGATCGATGCGGCTGTGACACCCCGCGCAATTCGCATCGCGGCTGTGTCGCTCGATGAGCTGGCGCTCGGTCAATCCCTCGGGTGCCTCATCGGGCAAGACGGGCACTCCCTTCGGCGGATTCGGCAGTTTGTCGCCAAGGATCACCTCGCTCACCCAGGTGCCGCGCAGGATGGCACTCGTTCGCGAAGCCCCCGAGTGTTTTGCCAGAGTCGCGGCGAATCCGAGGAGACCGCCGCGGCCGTGCTCACGCAGGCCTTCGATGCGAAGCCATTCGGTGGATTGCGCATTCTCGATGCCGTAGAAGCTGGCCAAGGGTTCGTTCACGAAAGTGTGATCGGCTTCGAGCAGGGAGAGGACGCTGCCGTCGTTTTGGAACAGGTCGATGAAGAAACGCGTCACCTCCTCCTGCATGTCGTCGCGCAGATCGGGAAACTCCGGAAAATGCCGTTCGCTCTTTTCATCGAGGGTCGCGACGTCGCGGACGTGGAGATACTGGCAGCCGAATTCGGTCGCGAGACGCCGGACCCGGTCGGTCTTCAACAAACGCCGCGCCTGAGCTGCAAGGACCTGGTCATCGCGCAACCGCCCCCCGGCGGCGATGGTTCGCAGTTCCTCATCGGGAGCGGAGGAGGTGAGAAAATAGCTCAGTCGGGTCGCGAGTTCCCAGTCGTTCACCGGGCCCGTCGTCTCGCGGGCCTGCTCGCCACGATAAAGAAAGGACGGCGAAGTCAGGACGCGCACGAGCATCAATCGGGGAGGAAAGGATCGGAGCGACGTTTTCTCCGCCTCCGTCAACGGCCGCCGCCAGGCCTTCGCCGCGAAGTCGATTACCGCCTCGCGCTGGATCGCATCAGCGGCCTGCTGTTGCTCCTTGAACCGTTCCGCCGCCGCGAGAATCGGCGCTCGCATCGGCTCGAAGGCGGAGGGCTTCGCATCCTGCGTCGCGTATTGGAAGAGCTGCTCGAAGACATCGACCTGCTTCAAAGGCGCCTCGCTCACGAAGAGCAATTCCGCCCAGAGCCGGTCGAGCTCGCGGGCCTCGTCATCAAAAAGGATCAGCGACCGGAGAGGGTCATCTTCCCGATAGAAGAGGGTCAGGGTGACGACCTCGTCCACCGGAACGATGCGGGTGTAACACAGCGCGATGGGAAAAAGGGCGCGAAAGTCTTCGAACGCCTTTTCAAACCGCGCCCGTGCCTCGCTGCCGTCGTTCACGATGACCGGGGCGCTGTGCTGCGTGACGAGATTGTTGTCGCTCCATTGTCCCGGCTTCAACCCCGAAGCCGCCTGACCCGCGACGAGCGTGGTGCTCATGTCAGGCTTTTCCGTGAGGACCCGCATCTGCACGCTGCCCGTCTTCGGCGAAGCCAGTCTTCCCGTGACGACGAACTCCGCGCCCTTCGCGAGTGCGGCGGGAATCTGGATCTCGAGGACCGAGGGCGCCTTCGCGGAAAGATCCGACGGGCTGGACGAGTCCGGCCGCTTCGAAAGGAAGGGGCGCAGCAGCGGCGAGTTCAGCGGAAACTCCTTCTCCAGAAACTCGCGCACCTTTGCCGCCTGTTCCGGCGATGGTTGCTTCCGCCACTCCGCCACCGGACCCGGCACATCGGGCGCTGCTTCGAGGCTGGCCGGCTGGCTGAGAAAATGCCACGGACCATGCGGATTGCCCGCGAGGATGTCCGGTGAGACGTCCTTCCCGAGATCCCAGGTTTTCGATCCGTCTGCGATCGAGAGGTTCACACCGGTGAGATCACAGGCATGATTGCCTTCGCGAGGACCGATCACCAGCGCGACGACCTGGCCGGACTCGACACGCACATTTTCAAACGGCCCTAACGGAAACACCGTCGCGCCCTTCGTCTCCCCTTTCGCGAGGACTTCGCTGTTGTGGCCTCGTCGCACCTCGAGCGTCCAGGTCACACCGTTGCCGCATTCCGGATGCGCGTCGTTGACATCGCCAGCGATGCGGAAGCTGCCTCCCGTCTCGCAACGCCACGCGATCACAGCGGCGCGCGACGGCGAGGGATGTGTCGCAACACTGTGCGCCTTCATCACTCCCGGAGTCCGCACGGTGGCGTCGGAGGAGTTTGCGAGCACGCTCAGAGCCTGATCGCCGGTCCAGCCCTTGATGAAATCGTAGTCGGGCGTGCTTTTCAACTGCTTGGTGAGGAGCGGCTCCAGCGTCGTCGTGCCGAAGCCGAGGTATTCCCGCCACGCCGCCATCAGTTCCGGATCGGCCTCGCCTCCACCTGCGATCGCATTCAGGCAGGCCTCCGTGTTGGCGAGAATTCTCGCCCGCTGCGCCTCGAGATGGACCACAAGTGCGGGTAGATCACTGATCGGCAGGTCGGTTCGCCCCGCCGAGACGAGTCGCGGATTTTCCCAGATCACCTCGTCGTCTTCCTCCCCGTCGCCCGCATCGCTCGCGGCGAGGTAAAGCGTCACATCGTGATCCGAGTCGAGCTTCACGCGCATTTCATGCCCCGCGGTGAGTGGGGTCACCGGCTCCTGCCAGGCCTTCGGTCCGTTTTCCTTGCCGATGTGGCCGACATTGGCAAAACGCCAGAGGACCTGCTGCCACGGTTCGATATCGGCGGCGACAAGCGACTTTTCGCGGTATTTCGCCCGCAGCGGTTCGAGCAGGAGCGAAGGCGCTTCCCCTTCGAGCGCTTCGCGGAGGAGGCCCAGATACTTCGGACTCAGGCCCTCGTTGCTGCCGCGCCCCTGCAGGGCATCGAGATACCGCGTGAGAGGTAGTCGCCCGCTGCCCGTGCCCGTGTCGAGTTGAATCCCCTGCGCGACCGTAGCGGCCGCCTCGCCCGAGGTGGTGTGTTTCGCGTAGATCGCCCGGATCCGCGCGAGCGCTTCCCCGGTCCAATCCTGCGTTGAATCAATCGCCGAAAAGCGGATGCCATCAGGCAACAGGACGAGGTGAGCAGCCACCTCTTTCGCCGCATCGAGGTACTTCGTCAGCAGCGCCGGCGACATCACGAGCGCCGCTCCCGCATTCGTGAAGCCCTCGCCCGCCGCGCCATCGACGGGAAACTCGCGCGCAGGATCGAGCGAATCGACTCCGGTGAGATCGCGCAGGGTATAGGTGTATTCGTGATTCGAAAGGCGGCGCAAAACGACCGGTCCCGGATCACCGGCGTTGGCGAGGGCGAGTTCGTCGAGCCGGCCCTGCACCCACCCGATGAGTTGCTCCTTCTGCTCGTCAGAAGGCTGCTTCTTCTCCTTTTTCGGCGGCATCTCGCCGTGAAGGATCTGGTCGATGACGTGTTCCCAGACCTGCGGTTCTTTGGTGATGTCCGAGGTCTCGAGATCGAGCTCGCCTTTTTGCTTTTCGGTCGAGTGACAGTTCAGGCAATGGCTGGTGAACATGGCGCGCACCTCCACCGGCATCTCCGCGGCATTCGCGGAGACGGCGACCAGAAAACAGAAGGCTACGAAACGGCGGATCATGAGTCGATCTCCTCGAGGGTGGGCAGCCACTCGCGCCAGCCGAGGATGTGGCGGCGCATGAGCCGTTCGCAGGAGGCAGGGGTTTCGCGGGCAAAGCTTTCGATGATGACGAGATGCGCGCCGACGGTTTCCTCGCGCGTTTCGCTGGTCAAAGTCTGGTGATGACGGTGCAATCGCCCGAGCCAGAGCTCGAGCTCCCCGCGGAGCGAACGCCACAAGGTGAGCAGGCGGCGATTGCCCGAAGCCTCCAGAATGATCTCGTGGAATTCGAGATCGAGCGTCGTGACCTCGCGCAGGCTCCGCACCCTACGGGTCGCCGCGAGGTTCTTCTCCAAACGTCCGCGGTCCGCCTTCAACAACGGGGCCGCCAGCCTCGCCGCGACCGGCTCGAGGGCAAGACGCAGCACATACAACTCCTCGAAATCGCGCGGAGAAAGCGCCTTCACGCAGGCCCGGCCCGTGGGAGTGAACTCGACCAATCCCTCGCGTTCGAGCAGGACGAGCGCCTCACGCACCGGCACCCGGCTCACCCCGAGACGCTGCGCCACCGCGGCCTCGGCGAGACGGGAGCCGGAGGGCAACTCGCCCGAGACGATCTCGGAACGGAGCCTCGCGGCGGCAGTCTCGGCGAGAGAGGGGAAACTGGAAATGTCACTCATTTGGTATACCGTTTTGGTATACGGTTTCCGCCAAGGAGGCAAGCGAGAGGGCGCACGCAATCGCGCGCTTGGGATTCCCCACCGTTCAGCGAATCCAGATGCCTTTGCCCCTGCCGCCTTTGGGCACGCTTCCGGGATAGTCCAGGTTGGGCGTTTGCACGATGACCTTCACCACCTGGCCGATAGGAAGGTCGGTTGGCGAATCCCCCTCGCGGACGCCGGTAATGCTCACGTTGCGAACGGTGCAGTCGAGATCCGGGGAGAAGATCTCGGTCCAGCGCGAGGGATCGCTGCCAGGCGCGCCCCGGTAGGTCAAGGATTTCGGCCCGATGGCGAGGAGGTGCCAGTCGGGGCTGACCGGATGAAGGATGCGGACGTCCTCGAGGTGGATCCCGTCGGTGTTGGCGTGGACCTCGATCTTGCCGGGGCGGTGGAAGGTGAGGCCCTCGAAGCGGAGGTTCTTCAGCGTGCCGACGCCAAGGCTGAAGTCCTTGTCGCGGCCGAGCTCGAGATTCGGCTGGTCGTAGAGCTTGAACTCGCGGATGTCGGTGATGCGGCGCAGGGTGATGTCCGAAACGGGACAGTCGAGTGTGGTGCCGTCGTCGAAGCGTTTCACCCCGGGGAGGAGCCGGATGGAATTGGCGGCGGCCACCCCATCGGGCGCTCCCGTGACGTCTTCGATGACAATGCGCTCGATCGCTCCGTAGCTGGGCGCGTAGTTCTTCCACTCCCAGGCATTGAGCGCGACGTTGTCGTCATGCGGATCGCCACGCACGCCCCGGATGAGGCCGACGCTCGCGGGACCGTTCACATGCACGCCGTCACGCCAATGGTTCTCCAGCGTGATGTTTTCAATAGTGAACCCGTGCGCGTTCGCGAGATGCACGCCAAAGGGACGGCTCTGGCGGATGGTGACATTCTTCACCGACACGTCGCGGACGTTTTGCAGCAGGATGACCCCGTGCGTGCCGAACGCGGCGTTTTGACGGGAGGAGGCACCGCGCAGGTTGCCGTTGGACTCGGAGCGCGAGACCGCCAGCGTGGTCCAAATGCCGCCTTCGATGGAGATATTCGTGTCGAGCGGCTGATCGACGGGCACGGGCTTCGCGTTCAGGATGGCGACCTGTTCGTTGCGCACCAGGCAGGTGTTCGTGCCCGGCTTGAGTCGGATCTCGGCCTTCGCATCCGCCGAGAGCTTTTGCCCGGATTTCATGACGATGGGACCATCGAGGTAATAAGGCTTCTCACGCGCCGGAATGTGCAGTCGGCCATCGGCGTCGAGATCGGCTTGAAAGGCCTCCGTCCACACCTCCGCCGTCACGGTGATGACTTGTAACTGTCCCGCCTCGTAGGGCCATTTCTCGGTCCACGTCTCCAAGCGGACCGGCTCCGCCTGCAGCGGCCCCAGACAAGGCAAGGTGAGGCAAAACAAGAAGATCCAGGCCACACCGTTCTGGTCTCTCATCGCTTGTCGTTGCTCGGTCACCTCACTTCACGAACTTCACTTCGACCTTGGGTAGCAGAGCTTTCACCCTAGCCTGGATTTCGTCGGGATAGCCCTGGGGCCGGAGGGCGAGGGAGAAGGTCTTGAGATGGGCAAAGGCGGAAAGAACCGGAAGACCTTCTTCAGAGATCGGGAGTTTGTCCATGATGAGCGACTCCACTTGGGTGATGCCCGCGATGAGTTCCAGATCGCCGTCGGTGAGCTTGCTGCCATCGGTGACCGAGAGGCTGCGCAAGGTCGGGATGGCTTTGATGGTGGTGAAACCCTCGGCCGAGTGGAAACCCTCGCCAAGCTGGATGGACTCGAGCGGCAAATGGACGAGGTGTTTCAGGGAAGCTGCCGTGGCGTGGTGGCTGCCGAGTTCGATGCTCTTGAGTTTCGTGAGCTTGGCGAGATGAACGGCCCCGGCGTCGGTGAACTGCGCGTGCGCGAGGCTGATGCTTTCGAGGTTCGGCAGGTGCTCGCAGAGTTCCTTGAGTCCCTCGTCGTTGATCTGGCTGCCGCGATGGCTGACGCGGGTGACCTTCGTCCAGTTGGCGCATTTCGCGTAGGCCTTGCCGGTGATCTGGGTGCCGACGAAGGAGAAGTTTTCGAGGTTTGTCAGGTCGGCGAAAGTCTCCATGCCCGCGTCGGTCAGCTTGCCGTTGTTGGTGAAGCGCAGCGTCTTGAGGTTGGTGAGCTTGCCAAGCGGTTGGATCCACTCGTCGTTAGCCTTGGTGGAAATGACGTTGAGCGACTCCAACGTCGTGATCTTTCCGAGATGCTCGAAGAAGGCCGCGTCGTAGGGATCCTCCGCGCGATGATCATGCGGTCCCGTATTGGGAACGGCGAGATCGACGAGCTTGAGCCCTTGCCCGTCGTCGGTCTTCTCGACTTTGCCTTTCGCCCCTTCGACAGTGCGGATGACCGCCTCAACATGTGGATCGAGAGCCCCGGCAAAGCCAGGAAAGGTCGAAAGGAGAATGAGGATTACGGAGGTGAATTTCATGTTCTTGATTGATTGTTGTTAGCTCCTCGTCACTTCACCCCCAATTCGCCCCAGAGGCTCGGGGTGAGCATGATCTCGCCGGGGATGTCGTCCACGAGGCCGGTGCTTTGGTTGCACCAATAGGAGCGCAGGTTGGTGTCGGTGCCGGCGGCGTCTCCGTAAGTCACCCCGAAGTCGGCGCGGAGTTTTTGACCGGAGGACAGGGTGAGACCTAGGTCGAAGAGAGGAAGGTCGGCAGTGAGGGTGTAGCCGTTGGCATCAGTCTTCAGGGTGATCCTCGCGTCGGTGAGCTGCCGCACGTCGTCCACTTTGGCGCCGCGCCAGGGGCTGGTGAAATCGATCGGGTTCTTGCCTCCGGGTTTGCGATGTTCGTAAAGCACGGCGATGGCCTTGCCCTCGTGGGGGGCGATGAGCAGGCGCTTGTCGCCGATGATGGGCTCGCGACGTTTCGGATCACCCTCGGCATCGCAGGCGAACTGGAAATCGACCGTGTCGCCGGTGGCGAAGAGCTTGGTCCAGTCACGGCCATGGTTCACCCAGGGAGAGGCGTCCTGCACTTTCCACGTCAGATGCAGATGGGTGGCATCGGCGCTGAGATCGACCTGGGCTTTGAACTTGCCGCTCTTGTCCCAGGTGATGGTGCCGGGAATCGTGGCTTCACGGGAAGGCTGTTTCGCCTCGGCGGCGCGCAGACTTTGGCGTTCCGCAGCGGCGATTTGGACGGAGGTGACTTCCAGTTGGCCGCTCTGGCGTTTCACGGTGTCGAAGCCTTCAAGTTCGTAGATGCGATAGGGACCGTGGCCGATCTGTACGTAGTATTTGCCGCTTTTCGCATCGCGCCCGAAGCTGCCACCGAAGATTTCACCTCCGAGCCGATACTCGTTTTTCAAATAGCTCACCCGCACATCGACGAAGGCTTCGTCGAGATAAAGGCCATCCGTGCTGAGCATGAAACAGCGTCCGTGATTGCCGTTCACGAAGACCACGTCCGCCGTATCATCGAGCGGGGCGATGCCCAGGAATGCCATCGCGCCCTGCATCACGCCGGGCTCGGGCAGCGGAGCATCGTGGCTGCCATGTACATCGCTCCATTGGTTCGGATAGCGCCAGAGATAACGGCCGTCGGCGGCGTAGGCGTTCATTTCGGGATCGGAGTTGAAAAGGAAACGTCCCGAGCGGTCACGCACCGTGGCGACACCGTTGCGCTTGTTGCCTGGCGTGAGACTCACCGGCGTGGCGGTGGCGATCGCTTCATCGAGCGTCGGGTAATCAGGCACGCCATTGGCCAGGATTCCTTTCGGCTTGATGGCGGCTACTTTGACCTGCGTCTTGTCGGCGACGGGCATGTAAAAGGTAAGCGAGCCTTGCATGTGGCCCCACGCGCCGTCGCCATAGGCGATCTGGTCACCGCAGAAGTCGAACTCCGCCTGCTGCGCCTCGCCGTCGCCATTGCGATCCGCCCACAGCACGCCCATGCCACGCTGGGACCACGGCTTGCCATCGCCCTTTTGACCGGGCTTTTCGCCAGCGCGCTTTTCGGGCCACTTCGCATAAAAGGCATCGATGTAGCTCTGGGGTGGCTGCCAGTTGAACGCATACGCAAAATGATGCGTGCCCGCCGTGGCGGCGATGTCCTTCACGGTGCCATCCGCCAACACTTCGCTGATGAGCGCGATCTTCCCGCGGGTGGCGACAAAGGTGCGCCCGCCCTCCCGGAACCACGCGTAGCTTTGCGGCTCATAGGCGCCGAGATGGCCTTCCTCGAGGCTGATCACATGGGTGGGCCGCGCGGTCTTTCTCTCGATGTCCACGTCCCAGAAACAACCCAGCCCGATCCAGCGGCGCGGATTCTCGGGATCAAAACCGCTGCCATCACCGCCATAGTGCGGCATGCCGAACTTCTCGATCACGACCTCGTTCTTGCCGAGATCCCAGGCGAGGACGCGCTTGGGGTTCCAGCGATTCTCCGTGACCCACAGCTTGCCGTCCGGACCGAAAACAAGCCCGGCAGGACTCACCATGCGTTGGGGATCATACGCGCCACGATACTTCCCGCCCGCTTTGCCGATCACCGACAGTTCCTTGCCCTCGGATGAAAAACGGCGCACCTGGTGCGCTGCGGCATCACTGATGAGCACATCGCCATTCGGAGCCAGGGTCAGCCCACTGATGTCACGGTGCTGGATGAGCAGCTTTTGGTCGCTCACCCGCACCACGCCGTCGTCGGTTGCCGCAAAAAGCTCTTTGCCTGCGCTGAGATGCCGCAGTCCTGCGAGCGGGATCTTTTCGAGTTGCAGGCCGGAGGCCGCATCGAGCACGAAGACACATTTCTTATCCCGGGACCCAACATGGAGCCGACCATTCATCACCGCGATGCCGGCGAGATTGAACTGCTTCAAATCGGACTGACCGTTCACCTCCATCGCGTCGACTGGCAGGCCACGCACGTTCCCGGGCCATTCGACGAGCTTCCCGGTAGCGATGTCGTAACGGCAGATCGTCACCGTCCACGTCGCTTTCCAATCCGGCTTGGTGATGTCCGGCCTTCCGCTCCAGGCGAAACCATCCTGCGCGCAGTAGAGATACTTTGAATCCGCGGCGATGGAGTCGTGCTGGATGCCGAAGCCATGCTGATGCTCGTAGCCCTGCACGAACTTGCCTTCATTGTTCAGCGCCATGAGCGCCCAACCGCCCTCCGTGACGGGTGCGGCAAAAAACACCTGTTCGCCATTCGAGGCTGCCGCCTGCAGCGTGCTGTGATTCGGCCCCCAAGACTCCGTCGTCGGCTCGTCGCCGTTCACAAAGTTCATCAGATAACGCGGACGGATGCCCTCATGGGTTACCGCCCGCCAGGCATAGCTTCCCGGAGCCACGAGTTTCCCGTCCTCGTCGAGACCATCCCACACCACTTCGTGCGTCCCCGCCGGGAAAGCACGGCCAGAGACGAGATTGCGCACCCGCTCACCCTTCCCGTTCTCGATGACCACCGTTGCCTTGCCTTCCTGCGGTTGCTCGAAGCTCAAGCGAATCTCCTGCTGACGTGCCGCCGTGGCATCGCGATACGACGCCAGATCAAACTCCGCCCACGATGCCGGATCCTCATTGAAGCCCGCGTGAATGGACTGGTAATCGGTGAAACCGAAACGCTCCCGCTGTCCTTCGTGCTCGAGAGCGATGACGATGTGGAGCTTCTTCGATCCGCCCTTCGGCAGTGACACCCTCGCTGCATTTGCCGTGACGGATTCTTCACCGTTGGAAACCCCGATGCGCACCTGCTTGGCCGGAGTCTTCACGGAAACCGCGCTCTCCGTGACCTCGACTTCCATCGGAATGCCGCCCGCCCGGCTCGTGAGCAGTGCCGGCGCGGCCGGAGTCCCGGCGAGTTCCAACTTCACCAGCCGCTGCCTGCCCATTTCATGCACAATCACCCGCGAACCCTCAATGGCCACATGCGCGGGCGAGTCGAGGCCCGTGAAGCTCACTGGAGCGGCATCCAGCGAGTCATAGACGAACACCGCACCCGCCTTCGGATCGCTCACGACGAGCTTTTTACCATCGCTGTGGACGTAAACAGCGCCGCCATGCCGGGTGAGTCGTTTCACCTCTTTCCCGTCGCGCTCGAAGACGACGATAGCATCCGTATCCGCCGCGAGCAGCTTGTTCTCAAACCACGCCAGACTCGTGCAGGACTTCAGCCCCGGCAATATGACGGACTTCGGATTTCCGCTCTGCTGACCGCCCTCATTCACCGGAATCTCAAAGGCGACGCCAGTGGGTGTCGTCACAATCATCGTGCCATCCCTCCACGCCGCACCGCTGATGTCCTCCGGCACGCTGAAGTCCTTCACGCCCGGAGTCTCCTGATGCGAAAGGCCGTTTTCATCCATGATCGGCCCACGGGCGAGCTGCACGTAGTTGTAATGCTTTTTCAGCAGGCACAGCGTCTTGCCACCGAGCACGACCGGCTGCGCACAGATGGATGGCTCCAGATCGCCGAGGCTATGCGGCGTGTGCGGTTCGTCCTGCCAGCGCCAACTCCCTCGCGAGGTCCAGATGCGGCCGTTCGCGTCCAGAGCCAGCGCCTTCAGCCCCACTAGGCCTCCGATGCGCCGCACGACCTCGAAGCGGTTCTCCACCTCATTCCATTGCACGAACTGAATCACGCCGCCCATACCCGACACCGCAAAGAGTCCATCCCGCAGCTTCACCATGCCGCGGCCATTCAACAGATCGTTGCTCATCGGCAGATAACCGATGAACGACCCCGATGCTCCACCCAACACCACTCCCGGATCAGGCTCGAAGGCTTCGTTGAAGCGGTTGATCGTGCCATGCCATGAATGCGAGAACCAGTGACGGCCGATCTTCTGCGGCCTCTCGCCTTGAAAACCTCTCGGGAATCCATCCTTCAACCTGCTGCCCTGCCAAGCGAAGACCTTGCCTTCGCCAAAGCCATAGAGCGTGCCATCCGCCTCGACATGCAAGGTCTGAACGCGCACGCCCGGCTGCAGGATCGCGGTGCGCTCTCCGGTGACGGGATCGAGCAAAAACAGCGTCTCCTTTTCCGCCGCTATGATCCTTCCGCCCACCGCGCTGGAGGCCATTACCTCCACCTCGCCCTTCAAGCGGGTCGGCTTCGTCCCCGGAGCTGCGGTGATCGGCAGCGTGTAGAGCGCCTTTTTCAGCTTCAGCACAAGCAAGTCGTCCACCCGCGTCAGTTGATCGTTCCCGCGCTCATCGCCCTCCGGGATCTCAAAACCCGCCAACAACCGGCCATCCAGTGAATAGCGATTGAGACGCGTGGTGCCGCCACGCTCCCAAAGCGCACCTGCGTCATCGAGCACCGGCCCGAATCCCGCCGCGAGCTTGCCCGCGAAGACCTGTTGCGAGTCATCCGAGTTTCCGAGCGTGCCGGCAAACTGGAGTTCGGCGGCGTGGAGCGCGGCCAGCGGCGCGAGAAGGAAGGCGGGGAGGAGAAGGCGGGGGCAGTTCATTGTTCTGGGTTCCTGGTCTCGTAACCTTGGCGTCTTGTTAGGTATCCAAGTTTCAAGAACAAGGAACCTAGAACGGCCTCGCCTCAATACTTCGGAAAGATCTCCGGGCTCGGGAAGCGTTCTTCGAGGCTGTCGTTGAGGTATTCCTCGCGGGGCACCTGGACCTGCGGCCAGGTGCCGGGACGGACGCGGACGGTCCTGCCGGGGCGAATCCCTTCGATGATGAGGTCGGTCTCAAATTGGATCTGGATACCGCTGCTGCCGAGCGGCGGCTCGCCCGGCGTCTTGACGACGTCGAGGAAGGTGCCGCGCGAGGCCATGTGAGCGGGGCCATAGGCGCCGTGGGTGTGCTTCAGGGTGTTCTCGACCGGGTTCATCATCGCGGAAGCGCCTTTCACGAAATCGGCGTAGAGGGATTCGTCCATGCCTCCGAACAAGGTCGCGGTCACCGTGGCTCGGCCGAATTTGCCATACTCGACGGCGTCGATCCATCCGGGCATCCAGCGGCTGCGGACGAAGGCTTTGTGCGTTTCAGTCTGGTTCCTGGCGGCACGTTGCATCGCTACGTCGTCCAGCCAGATGTCGGAGAGATGAAAGCGGGTGAAGATGCCGTCGGGAGTGGGTTTCCAGGTGATACCGAGAAGCACGGACTGGTCTCCGAGGGACTTCTTCCCTTCCGCAGGCCAGGCACCTTCGGCGATGAGTTCCTCGATGCCGAGCTGTTGGCGTCCGCGCCAGATGCGGGTGGCGGCATCGAAGGTCAGCTTCTCTTCCCCGGCCTTGCCGTCTCCGCCCGTCTTGGGCGCGCGTGTGGCGATGATCATGCCTTCGTTGTTCTTGATCTCCACTTCCTTCAGTTTCCAGGCGAGCCCTTCGCGCTGACAGTGGCTGGCCTCGTCCTCCAGCAGGAGGACATGGTTCTCGGCGGGGGCGATGCCGGTGCCGCGGTTGTGGTTCGCGTCCTTGCTCTTGTTATCCACCGGCAAGACCGGAACCGCCGAAGTCGTCGGATCCGGTGGGAGAAAAGCACGAACATGGAGCACGGTGCCGAGCGGAATGTCCCGCAGGTCCGCCGGCGCGCCGTGATAGCGCACGATGGCGTAAGGCAATAAAGCAAACGGATGCGGGTCGTTTCGGAAAAACATGCCCGATCCCTCGATCCGGATGCTGCCACGGCGATTCGCATGATCCACGAAGACGAGTTCGCCTCGATACGAGTGCGCTTTTTCCAGTGGCGGGAACTTCCCGGCTTCGGGGCGGTAGGGGGCTTCCGCTTCCGGTTCTTCGGCGGCGGCGATCGCTTGGATGACGAGTGAACACGCAATCATCGCCAAGCGCGAACAAACGAAGAACCGGGAACGAAGAACAAAGAACGGTTTCATAAATGGATCAATACTTCGGAAAAATGGCCGGGGTCGGGAAACGTTCGTCAAGGTTGGAGGACCCTCCATTGAGATATTCCTCCCGCGGCAAGTGGAGATCGGGCCAATTGGCGGGCCGGACACGGACGATTCGCGTGGGCCGCATTCCCTCGGTGATGAGGTCGGTCTCAAAACGGATTTGGATGCCGCTGCTGCCCAGCGGGACTTCGCCGGGCAGTTCGATCACGTCGAGCAGTTTGCCGCGCGCTGCCATTTGCGTAGGTCCGGCAGTGCCTCCTTCCGTGTGCTTGAGCGTGTTCTCGACTCCATTCATCAGGGCCGGTAAATCCTTTTTGAAATCGGCGTAGAGTGAGGGGGCCATGCCGCCGAACAAGGTCGCGGTCACGGTGGCCCTGCCGTATTGACCATACTCGACTCCATCGATCCACGCGGGCAACCACCGGCTGCGCATGAAGACCTTGTGTTTCTCGGTCTGATGTTGCGTCGCGTTTTGCATCGCGGCGTCGTCCATCCAGAGGTCCGAGATGTGAAACTGCGTGAAGACACTGCCTGGCGTGGGTTTCCAGGTGATGCCGAGCTGGACGGACTGGCCGTTAAGAGGTTTCTTGCCACTCGCAGGCCAGACGCCTTCAGAGATCAGGTGTTCGATTCGGAGGCATTCGCGGCCACGCCAGACTCGGGTCGCGGCATCAAAGGTCAGCGTCTCGTCTTCAGGGTGAGTGTCTCCGCCCTGCCTTGTTTCACGGTGGGCGAGGATCGTTCCCTCATGCTCCTTGATCTCCACTTCCTTGAGCCTCCAAACCAAACCCTCGCGCTGGCAGTAGCTGGGCTCGTCTTCCAGGAGAATGACGTGGTTCTCGGCCGGCGCAATCCCGACCCCGCGACTGTGATTCGCATCCTTCTCCTTGTTGTTGACCGGCAGCACCGGCACGGCAGAGATTTTCGGGTCCGGGGGAAGATAGGCGCGGACGTGCATCACGGTGCCCAGCGGAATATCGCGGAGATCCGCCGGTGCACCATGATAGTGGACCATGCCGTAGGGGAGCATTGCGAAAGGATGGGGATCGTTGCGGCGAAACACACCCTTCCCTTCCACGCGAAGGCTGCCCCGGCGGTTGGCGTGATCCACAAAAACGAGTTCGCCACGGTAGGAGTGCGCTTTCTCCAAAGGCGGGAACTTGCCCGGCTCGGGGCGGAAGACATTCTCCTCGGTGTGCGCCATGCACAAACCAAGAAAAAGGAACGAAGACCCCAGAACGAAGAACAAGCGTTTCACAGTGCGATCACCTGGTTGCTGTCGCCAAACTGGTCGATTTCCACGCCCATGCGCTGGGCCATGAGGAGGAGCAGATTGCTCATGTGGGCGTCGCTGTTCACGGGTCGGCTGCAGAGTTGGTAATGCGCGGAGGTGAGGGCTCCGTCGGGACCGAGGGCGTAGCCTTCAAACTCTTTGGCTCCTTTATTGAAGTCGAGATGGCCACCATGCTGCAAGCCGAGGTCGGTGCCGCCGGCGAACACGAGCGGAAGGTTGGCATTGCCATGGCTGTGGCCGTAGGACATGCCGCTGCCGAAAAGCGCCATGGTGGAGCCGATGAGTGGCTTGCCATTGAGGTCCTTCGTTTCCGTTAGCCGGGTGAGGAAGTAGCCGAATTGCTCGATCGCGAAGGTGTCGTAGTTCGTGAGCTTCTCCATGTAACCGGCATCGCCGCCGTGGTGGCTGAGCTGGTGGCGCGACTCGGTGATGCCGATTTCGGGAATAGCGAAGGCGTCCCCTTCACCACCGAGGCTGAAGGTGGCCACACGGGTCACGTCGGTCTGGAAGGCAAGCACCATGAGGTCGTAGACGGTGCGGAAGTAATCGCCGGCCATCGCTTGTGCGATGTCGCGGTTGGTGCGCTTGCGATCTTCCTCGGAAATGGTCGGCAGCGGCGTGTCGAGCCACGCATCGGCGCGGGTCGTGCGGATCTCGGCCTCTCGCACGGAGGTAAGATACTGCTCCATGCGGCCTTTGTCTTCCTTGCCCATTTTCTGCTCGAGTTGGCGCACTTCGGCGAGGTTGGCGTCGAGCACGCTACCTTTGCGGCGCAAGGCGCGGCGCTGGGCCTCTTTACCGCCCTTCGGTTCCTCGAAGAGTGAGGCGAATATCTCGGTGCAGCGGCGCAGCGCGGGCAACTGCACGCCGTCCGCGGTCCAGGCGAGCGAACTCTGGGTGAGCGCGATTTCCATCGAAGCGACCCGGGTCTGCTGCGCGGTGATTTCCGCCATCTTCTGATCCACCGAGATCGTGTTGCGATCCGATGGACCGAGTTTCCCTCCGGTGAGGAAGACATTGATGCAGTTGTGGTGATGGCCAAGGCTGCCGGGGTGATGCAGTCCGCTGATGGGCGTGATGACCGCGCGGTGTTTCTCCAGCGGCTTCAAGGACCGTGAGAATTGATAATCCTTGCCCGAATCGAGGATCTGGTAATTCAGCGAATGGACGCCGTTCGCGAGGTAGATGAAAGCGCTGCGCTTCGGACTCGAAGCGATGGCTTTTTCCGCCGCCCGCAGCGGCACCATGCACTCGAGCATGGGAAGCGAGATGAAACTACCGAGCGCCTTGAGCGCGTGACGTCGGTCGATCAGCCAGGATTGGGTTTGGATGTTCATGAAAGGGAGTGGCGGGGCAGTGGAGTGGTGGAGTGGTGGAACACGCGCAGCGGGTAGCTGGAGCGAAGCGAAAGCAATGGTGGAGTGGTGCGGACTAATTCAAACTCGGTCTAAAAGAATCTTGAGATCGTGGAAAACGGCAGTGTCAGCCCCATCGTCAGCGGGGTCTTCTTTGACGACGAGGGTCTCTGTCCAATCGTTGTCATCGCGTTTGCGCTCGAGAGCTTCAACGAGCTTCAGAAGACGGTTCTCAAGTCGGAAGATCAAAGTGTCAAGCTGATCAAAGACTGAGAGCTCGATCTGGCCGTTCCTCGAATAGGCGATGAATCCGGAGAGAGTTTCACCGAGAGATCCTAATGCGATGTTGAGATGCTGGAGATATTCACGAACAGATCGGCGACAATAGCCTTCAGCAATGTTGCGATGAACCGAATCACTGGAGGCCATCGATTGCGAAGCGAGCTTCTTCAATTCAAAGGGCCACCCTCGAACCGCACACCATGAGAGCCCGTAGAGCTCAACAGCATCCTGCCAGACCAGCAACTGCTGGTATCCCCGGTTCTTATTTCGTCGCTCAACACCCATAATCCATTATTGCCTTCTCTTCGCTCCGGCTACCCGCTACGCGTGTTCCATTACTCCATTACTCCATTACTCCCTTGTCGATCACCGCTTCCTCATCAGCTCCGACAACGCGACGGCGCGGACGATGTCCTTGACGCGATACCCGTTCTTTTTCGCTTCGGTCACGATGGCCTGGATGTCGTCCTGATCGTCAAAGGTGAGCACGCGGCGGAGGCCGTAGGTGCAGAGATGCTCGATGAAGGCCAGGGCGACCTTGTCGCGGTCCTCGAGGAGGCGTTGTTTGAACTCGTTGGAATCCTTGAAGGCGCGTCCATCAGGCATCGCACCCGCCGGATTGACCAAGGGGTCTTCGCCGACTCCCGCCGGGACTTTCTCGTGGGTGCGCCATTGACCAATGGCGTCGTAATTGTCCCAGGCGAGGCCGAGCGGGTCAATCTTCGCGTGGCAGGCGGCGCAATTCGCATCCTTGGCATGCGCGGCCAGCTTGTCGCGCAGGGTGGCCTTGGGGTCCGTGGGCGGATTGGGTTCGATGGCGGGCACGTTCGCGGGCGGTGGAGGCGGTGTTTTGCCAAGAATCACCTCGCTCAGCCACACGCCGCGATGCACTGGGCGATGGCGCGTGCCGTCGGAAGTCAGCCCGAGGACCGCGCCCATCGTGAGCAGGCCGCCGCGCCTATCCTCAGCTTTAAGCGAGACTCGCTCAAAGGCGCCTGACCTCGACTCAGGCAATCCGTAAAACTCGCTTAGCCGCGCATTGGCCACGGTCCAGTCGGAATGGATGAAGCCGTCGACAGGCAGGTTTTTGGCGAACATTTCGCGGAAAAACTCCACCGGCTCGGAGCGCATGCTGTCTTCCAGCCACGCGTCGTAGTTCGGGTAGAGCTTCTTGTCCGGCGGGAACATGCCGACGCGGTGCAGTTGCAGCCACTGGCGCGAGAAATCGTCGATGAAGCGGCCGGCTTTGCCGTCCGCGAGCATGCGGTCCACTTCCATTTTCAATCCATCGCCATTGAGCGCGCCGCCCTTCGCGGCGGTAAAAAGCGCCTCATCCGGCATCGAACTCCACAGAAAATACGAGAGCCGCGTGGCGAGTTCCGGACCGGTGAGACTCTCGCGGGGCACCGGATCGCCCTCGACGAGATAGATGAAATGCCGCGAAGTCAGCACGCCCTGCAAGGCGACTCGGTAGGCCTCAGCCAGCTTCTCGCCCGCGTCGCGCTCCTCGCGATACGACTTCAGATACTGCTCGATCTCCTCCGTTTTCACTGGGCGGCGCCACGCGCGTTCGGCGAAGCGCTGCAGATGCTCCGCGACCACCTCGGTCGTCGCATCCTCGGGCGGCACCACGTCCTGGCGTCGCGACTTTTCCGTTTCAGATACCAGCGGCCCTTCCCACTCGACCCAATCGAGGATCACCGTGGAAAAAAGACCGTTCCCCTTGTCATCGAACATCTGCGGCGCGTTCGGATTCAGCAGAGAGGTCTCGCTGCTGTGCGTGAAGAGGTAAGAACTGCTGCCGAGCGCATTGCGGAAAGCCGCGCCAGCCCTGCGATCGACCACGTCCGTGGCTACCACGCAGAAATCGAGAGTCGCGGGCATTTCAAGGAACACCTCGAACTCGTACACCTGCGGTTTGTCTTCCGGGGCCGTGATGTCGAACTCGATGAGACCATCCACGGTTTCCTCACCGGTCTTCTTGCCAATGCTCAAGTGCGCGGTTTGGCCACCGATCGGACGAATGCCGCTGGCCTGGATGCGAAGCTTGTAGAGTCCGCTGTGCTCCGGCCCCGTCTTTCCGAACCAATGAGGTGCGATCGCCTGCTGGGTGTTGCCGGGATAGAGCAGATACCGCAGCGGCCGCTTGATCCCGAAACGGTCCAGCGCCGCCTGCTGATCCTTTCCGCCGCGGTAGCGCAGTTCCGCCGCGGTCTTGCGGACCTTGCGAGCCTCACTGGTTGCGGCAGCGGGAAAGGCCCGATCGAGCACCAACTCGGCTGCGCGGAAATAGCGGTCCACATGCGAAGGCGACAGCGACAGCTCCGACCCGATGCGCTCAAATCCATGCCACAGGGTGTCCTCGTTCAGCTCGCCCGGCTTCGTGGGATCATAGCGCACGCCGAGCAGGTCATAGACCGTGTTCTGATACTCTTTCCGGCTCAGTCGATAATGGGACACCGGCGGCCGCGCCGCCATCCGAGCCGCCTTGCCCTCCTTCATCAGGGAGTCGAGTCTCGGAATGACAGCGGCGATCTCCTCCTGCGTCGGCTGGGGCTCATCCTCCGGAGGCATCTCCCCGGAATTGATGCGCTCGATGACCTCGTGCCAGAGGTGGGTGTCGAGGCCTGATTTAAAATCCCGCGAAAGCTGGTCGATGCGCAGGTCCCCCTTTTCCTTGTCGGGGCCGTGGCAACTGACGCAGTGTTTCTCAAGAAATGCTTCAAACGGATCCGCGGCCGATGCCGCACTGGCGAAGGCAGTGACGACGATGAAAAGCAGCCGCGAGGCGAAGGACCAGACGAAGGATGCGCGGACGGTTGAAAATGCCATTGGGTAAGCCGCCAAGCTATACCATTTTCCCTCGCGCCCGGCACACGGGAGTTTCACGCGATCACGCCCGGTTCACACCCCGAGCAGCTCCCTCGCCTCAGCCTGCCCGGGCGCGGGATAGCCATATTCGCTCGCCGTGACCCGGGCAAGACCGGTGAGATGACGCCAGCGGAAGGCGGGACGGGTGAGATGGAAATCGTCCCACACCGTTTGAAAATACTTCTCGGCGTGAAGGGCGCCATCTTCGCTCACGGCGTAGCGAAGGAGTAGATCAAAAACCGGCCGCTCCGGCAGTTTGAGATCAGCCCAGCGCTGCACCACGGCCGCCGCATGAGACTGGAGTCGTCCGCGCACGGCCTCATCGAGACGACCGAGGAGGGACGCTTCATCAGATTCCGTGATCAGACCGACCTGTCGCGCCGATGGTGCCGGACGGGCCTTCAGCAAGGCATCACCAGGATAGCTGCCGCGGTCGCGCGCCACCTGCCAGGCACCGAGAATGAGACAGGCATGGGCGTGTTTGCCGGTCCCGGCCTTCGCGAGATGACGCCAGGCATGGACCGCGTCGCTCGCATGGACTCCGACGGAATCGCCATGGACGCTGCCGGTCGGCTTTCCCGGAAACTCCCATTCCGGAATCCGGCCCGGATCCCGCATCACGATTTGATTGGCGGCAAGGGAGAGTGCTTCGCCGATCACTTCGGGACGGTAACCCGCAGCCAGCGCCGCTGCCGCCGCCTCGGCGGATTCGGAAGGGGAAGAGGCGAAGAAGATCTGGCTCAATTCCTCGACAAACGCATCCTCCGCTTCCTTCGCGCCCGACTCGCGCGCGAGCAGCCCGTGTTTTTCAAGGGCAACGGTGAGAACACGCCCGGGCTCCTCCCACTCCGGATGACGGGAACTTTCGGCATTGAGACAATAGCGCAGCGACTGACGCAACAACACCGCGGCATGTTCCTCGCCGACGAGAGAACGCATTTCCCAGGCCCGACTCGGGAGGACGGTGCGATGGACTTCGATGCCTTCGCGGATCGCTTCAAGAAGGGCGTCGAAGGCGACCGCATCACCTTGCCCGGTGAATCCGGCAAAGAGGCGCTCGGCTTTGTCGGCGTCCTTCGCCTGGATCGCCGCGAGCAGAGCGGAGGTGTCTGCCGGGCCCGCGTCGGAGGCGGCCACGGGATGCAACACCTCGGATCCGCTCCCGCCGTGCTCGGCGATGCGATTCGAGTTTCGATAGAGCACCTTGAAGACTGGCAGTGCCGCCTCCTTTCCGGACAGGAGACCCGCCATGTTCAGAGCCGGCGACAGGGCCATGAAGGCATGGAAACCAATGTAGTCCTCACCTCCGAAGGTCCGGGCATTCGCGAGAGCACCGGCCGCGACGAGACGATTCAAGGCGACGCCTTCCGTCAGCTTCGCCACCAATCCCGACTGGAGCATTTCCACCGGAGTCTCCTGCATCCACGCGACGAGCGGCTCGAGATCACCGAAGTCGAGGCGATCCGATCCTTCCGCCGCGTGAAGTCGGGGGGCGAGTCCCAATTCCGCGGCGAGTGCAGGCCCGATCGTGGCGAGAAGAGTTCCCTGGCCGACATCGGCGAGGAAACGACGGCGGGAAGTAAGATCGTGATTCATGGTGACCCGGGCTGGATGCAGAGAACCCCATCATCGTGACAGCTTCGCCTCTCCCGGGTCAATCCCCGTGGCGGCGCAAACCCGTCGAACCCGATGGAGTTCAAAGCTTTACCAGAGCTCTTGTTTTTTCTATCCTCCCCGCCTCATGACAGGCAGCTCCCGCATCATCGGCCTTTTTTCCCTCACCGGAGTTTTTCTGGCCACCTTCTCGACGGCGACCGATTGGCCCGCCTTCCGCGGGCCGACGGGCGACGGTGTCGTTCCCGCGGACGGGAATCCCCCGCTCGAGTGGAGCGAATCGAAGAATCTCGTCTGGCGCACGGAACTGCCCGGCCCGGGATCGTCGAGCCCCATCGTCGTGGGCGACCGCGTTTTTCTGAGCTGCTACAGCGGTTACGGACTCGACAAGAAGGATCCGGGTGATGGTTCGAAACTCCAGCGCCACGCCCTTTGCCTCGACCGAAAGACCGGGGAGATCCTCTGGAACGAGATCATTCCCCAACCCGCCGCGGAGGAACCCTATCAGGGGGAATACATCACCACCCACGGCTACGCCTCGGGCACGCCGGTCTCGGACGGGAAAGGCGTCTACTTCTTTTTCCACCACGCCGGAGTCCACGCCTTCACCCTCGAGGGCAAGAAGGTGTGGGAGAAAAACGTCGGCACCAAACCCCATCCGTGGGGCTCGGGAGCTTCGCCCTCGCTTCATGGTGACCTCCTCTTCGTCAACGCCGGCCTCGAAAGCGACACCCTTCACGCGCTCGATCGCCGCACCGGTGACGAGATCTGGAGCGTGAAAGGTTTCCCGGCATCCTGGGGCACACCAACCCTCGCGAAGGTGGGGAACCGCGAGGAACTCATCGTCAACGCGAACGGAAAGCTGCGCGCCCTCGACCCGGCCACGGGGAAGGAGTTATGGTTTTGTCAGGCGATCCGCGCGGCCGAGCTGTGCCCGAGCGTGCTCGTCCACGACGGCGTCTGCTACGTGATCGGCCATCCCGGTGGCGAGGCCATGGCGGTGAAGGCGGGCGGGAGCGGCGACGTCACGGCGACGAATGTGCTCTGGCGGATCAAAAAGGGATCGAACGTCGGCTCGCCGGTCTGGCACGAGGGGCATCTCTACTTCGTGAACGACTCGCGCGGCATGGCCCTTTGCGTCGATGCGAAGGACGGCAAGGTCGTCTACGAGGAAAAGATCTCCCCTGCCCGCGACCGCTGGTACGCCTCGCCGGTGCTCGCGAAGGACCGGATTTACTACGTCGGCCGCACCAGCGGCACCGTCGTCCTCGCCGCCAAGCCGGCTTTCGAAGTAATCGCGACGAACGTGATTGCCGATGATCAAAGCGTCAGCAACGCGAGTCCGGCGGTGGCGGAGGATCGGATCTACCTGAGGTCGGACCGCTTTGCCTATTGCTTCGGAGAGAAGTAAAACTCCGACTCAAACAAGCCCCCGCATCGTCCCCTTGCCCGAGGCGAACTCACCCGACTCGATTCCCATTTCCTGCATCACGCTGACGAAGAGCGTGGCGAGCGGGTGATTGTTTTTCCCGTCGAAGGCGAGGTGTTGGCCGTGTTTGAAGCCACCCCCGGCGAGGATCACGGGCAGGTTTGTGGTGATGTGCCCGCTCGCATTGCCGAGGTTGCTGCCCATGAGCACCTGGGTGTGGTCGAGGAGCGAGCCCTCTCCGTCGGGAGTGTCGCGCAGACTTTCGAGAAAGGCCACCCACGCGGCAATCGTGCCACGCTCGATCACCTCGAGCTGGCGGATCATCTCTGGATTCTTGCCGTGATGGGTCAATCCGTGGTAGCCCATCGAGACACCGGGCAGAGGCGGCACGAGGCTGTGGTTCGCACCACTCAGCGCGACGACACGGGTCGAGTCGGTCGCGAGGGCGAGACGCACCACTTCGAAATGGGACCGCAGCCAGGTCACGACATCCCCAGAGCCCACTTCGCGGGGCGGCGCGGACTCGACCTTCGGCTTCGGCGTCTCGAGCCAGCGCTCGGACTTGGCGAGCCGCTTCTCGGTTTCGCGCACGGCGGTGAAAAATTGGTCGAGCTTTTCGCGGTCGGCCGCACTGATCTTCCCCTGCATCGCTTGTGCCTCCGCGAGGACGGTGTCGATCACGCTGTGTCCGTCCTGGAGACGCTGGCGTTGCTTCGAAACGTCGTCTCGACTGCCCGAGACAAACAGCGTTTCAAACAACTTCGCGGGAGAGCGCTGCGAAGGAATCGCGACGCCATTCGCCGTCCACGAGAGACTGTCGTCGCCCACCGTGAGAGAGGAGAAACGTGTCTCCGCTCCGATCCGGGCGGCGATGAACTGGTCGAGCGAGATCGTGTTGCGAAAGCCACGGGCTCCGGGATGCGGCGCAGCCGTCAAAAAGGATTTCTCGGCCGAATGGCCACCGTCGACCCCGGGATGGCTCGTCCCCGAGATCACCGTGAAGCGGTCGCGGAGAGGATCGGCGGGCCGGAGGTAGTCGCTCGTCTCGTAGCCGAGGCCCTCCGTCGTGGGGAAAAAATTCGGACCGTGGAAACCGAGGGGAATGTTGATTGCGACGAGCCGCCTCGCGGGCTTCGCCTTCTCCCCGAAGGACTCGAGCGCCGGCAGGGCGAGGGTGACGCCGAGTCCTCGTAGAAAATGACGGCGCGGCAGGGAATGAGAAGACCGATTCATGGTTTCGCGAAGAGAGGGCTGAGGACGAGGTTCCTGACAAGCGTACGAAAACCGTTGCCCTCGGCCTTGGTCTTCACTGCAATCGCGGCAAGGGCCTCGCGATCGGAGAATCCCATCTCGCGACCAAGCGCGTAGGTCGCGAGGCGTTCGGTGAGGGCGAAGGCGAAGCGGTCGGACTCGGCGAGGAGGAGCGCCTTGAATTCCTCCATCGTTTGAAATCGCTCACCGGTCGGGAGCTCGCCCGAGGCATCGACCGGTTTGGACGCGACGACGCGTCCCCATCCCTTGTCGGCATGCTCGGGATTCACCGCGAAGCGCAGGTAATGGGTCCGGAAGGCCCCGACGGGATCGAAGCTCTCGAGGGCGAAACCCGGCGGATCGATGTAGCGGTGGCAGCCCGCGCAGCTTTCGGCATTGCGATGGAGGTCGAGCTGCTCCCGCACCGTCGTGGCCTCGCGGATGTCGGGTTCGATTCCGGCGATGTTGGGCGGAGGAGGCGGAAGGTGTTTCCCGAGCACGTTTTCGAGCACCCAGACCCCGCGCAGCACCGGTGAAGTATTGGTTCCGTTGGCGGTCACTTTCAGGACGGCGGCCTGGGTGAGAATGCCGCCGCGCACGCTCTCCGGAGGCAAGGGCACAGCCTGCATCTCGAGTCCGCTCACCCCGGGGACGCCGTAGTGGGCGGCGAGCCGTCCGTTCAGCATCGTGAAGTTCGCGTCGAGGAAGTTCGTGATCGGGAGATCCCCGGCGAGGAGTTCCGCAAAGAACGAACGGGACTCGCGCACCATCGAGACCTGAAGCAGTTCATCAAAGCCCGGATAAAGTTTCGTGTCGGGTGTCGTCTCGTCGATGCGGCGCAGGCCGAGCCACTGGCCGGTGAACTGCTCGACAAATCGCCCGCACTTCGGATCCTCGAGGAGCCTCTCCAATTCGGCAGCGAGGACCGCCGGATCGGAAAGACGTCCCGCCACCGAGGCCCCGTGCAACGCCGGATCCGGCAAGGAACTCCAGAGAAAATAGGAGAGCCGCGAGGCAAGCGCGGGATCCGGTATTCGATCCCCTTCCCCCTCTTCGCGGAGAAAGAGAAAATTCGGAGAGCAAAGCGCCGCTTCGAAACCTAAATGCAGACTCTCTTCGAAGGGTCGCCCTTCCTCCAGCGCCGCCGCCACGAGCGCGAGGGGCACCTCGACCTCTTCCTCCGCGACCTCCCTACGCCATGCCCGCGGCAGGAAACGGATCAGGATCTCCCGGGCATCCGCGAGGGTGGCTTTGTCAGGATCCACATCACCGAGCAGGGCCGAGTGCGGAGCCGGTGGCCAGGTCTCGTGCAAGGGCCCGGTCATTTCCACCTCGCTCCACCCGATCCCTGGATGCGTGCCGATCGTCGGATCGCGCACATAGAGCGGCAAGCCGAGTGCAAAGAACTGGATCGCAAATCCCTTGTCGAGGACCGCTTCGATTTCGAACGGTCGCGGCTCTTTGCCGGCTTCGAAGTAGCCGAGGTTCTTGTAGACCGCACCGGCGGACTTGAAGTCCGAAGCAGTCACCGCAAAAACGAGGGGCTCGTCCGTATTCACCGCCGCCGCGGTGAAGCGGAAACGATAACGTCCCCGCTGCGGGGTACGCTGGTCGCGCGTCGAGATCTTGGAATACTGCGTCTTCTCCGTCATGTAGGTCGAGATGCGACCGTCAAGGTGGGCATACTGCTTGCCGAGATAGGGCTCGACCTCGCGCAGCGAAGAGATCGTGACCGTCTTACTTTCGGGCCGCGGACCGAATTGGATCACCTCGTCGAGCACCCGCCGCACCGCGACCGGATATTGTTCGAAGAGTTCGGCCGAGATCGCGAGGGCTTCGCCGTTGTTGTCGAATCCACCCGCCGCTTGGTCTTCGGGGAGCAGGTCGACCAGATCGACCTCGATCCCGAACAGATCCCGCATCGTGTATTCGTATTCGACGCGGTTGAGGCGCCGGAGGACGACCTCGCGCAGATTCCGGTCGCCGACCGCGAGATCCGGAGCGAGCCTCTCGAGAAAACCGCCCGTTTCTCCCGCGTCGGGGCGCGGTTGTTTGGCCGGTGGCATTTCCCCGTCGCGCACCCGATCGTGGATCCGCGTCCAGAGATGGACGGGCCCCGTTCCCTTAAGACCCTGGTCCAACGCGGCTTGGAGATCGAGCCCGCCCTTCGCCGAGAGATCATCATGGCATTCGAGGCAATGCTTCTCGAGAAACGGCACCAGATCGCCACCGAAATCGGCGGAGGATACCGTCAAGGGCAGGAGCAGGAGCAGGACAATGGCCGGACGAAAAATCACGCCGACATCGTCTTCATTCGCGATCTTTCGTCAAGACGGATGAGTCACTCGTTCGGGCTGCCTCCGGATTCTATGACACAGATTTCATCGCCTCGACCACTCGCCGGGCTTGCCTGACTGCCCCGCGATCCGCTACGGTCGGCGCGATGCGCCGTCTCTTTCTCATCCTCTGCTTCCTTCCCCTGACCCTCCGCGCCGAGCTCCACACGCATGGTGGCTGGGAAGTCTGTGCCTGCAAACAACATCTCAAGGCCCGTTTCCCCTTCGATCCCGATGCCAGTCATGCCGGCAACGGACGCAAGTATGCGCGCGACCGCGAGATCGATGTGAAACACGTCCGCCTCGAGCTCGATCCCGATTTTGCGAAACGCTCCCTCGCCGGCAAAGCCACCCTCACCTTCGCTCCCATCGCGAAACCGCTGACGCAACTGCGTCTCGACGCGGTCGATCTCGCCGTGAGCGCGGTGGAATCCTCGGCAGCCCTCAAGGACTGGGACGTCGGCAAAACCGCGATCACCCTGACCTTCGCCCAAGCAATCGCCCCGGGAACGGACACCACCGTGACCGTCACCTACACCGCGGAGCCGGAGGACGGCTGGTTCTACCGCACCGAGGCGATGGGGTATCCGAAAGGCGACGACCATTTCTGGACCCAGGGTGAACCGGAGCGCCACCGCCACTGGTTCCCCGGCTACGACTATCCGAACGAGCGTTTCACCAGCGAAGTGATCTGCCGCGTGCCCAAGGGCATGACCGTCCTCTCCAACGGCCGCCTCGTTGAAGAGGGTGCGGTCGGTGACAAGACCCTATTTCATTGGAAGCAGGAGCAGGAACACGTGAACTACCTCATCTCCGTGGTCGGCGGTTTCTTCCAAAAGCTCGAGGGCAAACACGGCGACCTGCCCATTGCGTTTCTCACGCCGCCCTCGGAGTTCGCGGTGGCGGAAAACTCCTTCCGTGACACCGCCGCGATCCTCGCCTTTTTTGACGAGGAAATCGGCGTGAAATACCCCTGGGCAAAATACTACAGCGTCTGTGTCGCCGACTTCATCGCCGGCGGGATGGAAAACACCAGCGTCACGACCCTGACGACGGGCACGCTCTTCTCCGGAGACTCGGAGAATCTCCGCACCTCGCACCGGCTCGACGCACACGAGGCGGCGCACCAGTGGTTCGGCGACCTCGTTACCTGCAAGGACTGGTCGCAGCTCTGGCTCAATGAAGGGTTCGCGACCTACTACACGCACCTCTACGACGCGAAGAAATCCGGCGAGGACGAGATGCGTTATCAACTGCTCGAAGACGCGCGTCAGATCCACTCCAATCCCGACGAAAAGCCCATCGTCTGGCGCGGCTACGACGATCCGATGGAGCAATTCGATTATCGTGCCTACCCGAAAGGCGCGTGGGTGCTGCACATGCTGCGGAGCCAGGCGGGTCCGGCGCTCTATCGCGAAGCAATCCGCACTTATCTCGAGCGAAATCGCAATCAAAACGTCGAGACCCACGACCTTCTCGGCGTTTTTGAAGAAGTGACAGGACGCTCGTGGGACGAGTTCTTCGACCAGTGGGTCTTCCACGGCGGTGAACCGGCCCTGAAGATCGATTATGCGTGGGACGAAACGCGCGGACAAGCCAAGCTGACGGTGCGGCAGACCCAGAAAACGAGCGAGAAGGTGCTGCTCTTCGACTTTCCCCTCCCGGTCCGATTCATCGACGAAGCGGGAACCCGCCACGACTTCACCGTGCGCATCCACGAGGCGGCCGAGGACTTCTATTTCACCCTACCGAAGAAGGCAAAGATCGTGCGAATCGATCCCGAAGTGACGGTCCTTTCTGGGATCGACTACACCCCGGCCAATCCCCTCCTCCACGCCCAGCTCGAGAATGCAGACGACGCCATCGGCCGCCTCCTCGCCGCGACGGCCCTCGGTGGACGGAAGGACCAGGACAGTCTCGACCGTCTCGCCAAGGTGCTGAAATCCGATCCTTTCTACGCCGTCCGCATCGAAGCGGCGCGGTCCCTCACCAAAACCCAAACGCCGGAGGCGCTCGCGGTCTTGGTGGCTTCGCTCGCCCAAGACGACGCCCGGGTACGCCAGGAGGTCGTTGCCGGGATCACCAAATTCTATTCGGCCACCGCCTTCGCGGCCCTCCGCGATCTGGCGGCCGGCGAGAAGAATCCCGACATCCTCGCCGATGCCTTCGGTGCCCTCGGCAAGTATCCCCACAAGGAAGTGCGTCCCCTCCTCCTCACCACCCTCGAACGGGAGAGCTACCGCCATCGCCTCGCCTCGGCCGCGATCGGCGCGATGCGATCCTCGCCCGATCCGGACCTCGTGAAGCCCCTGCGCGATCACCTCGCTGCCCATGAAGCGCTCTTTCCGACGAATGACTTCGGTCGCGCCCTCGAGACGCTCGCCGAACTCGCCAAACCTCAGGAGACCGGGGAGCGCGAGACGACGCGTCTGTTCCTCCTCGCCTACCTCGAACATCCCAAGGAAGGGATCCGTCGCGCCGCGATCAACGCCCTCGGCGGACTCGGAGACAGCCGTTCGCTCGGTGCCTTGCGGACCTTCGCCGATGGCGGTGATCCCGAACGACCCGAGTCCAAAGCGGCCATCGAGGCGATCCGGAAACTGAGCGGAGACAAACCCCAGGCGGCCGAAGTCGGCGATCTCCGCCGCGAGATCCTCGAGCTTCAGGGAGATTTGAAATCCCTGCGCGACGGCTATGAAACGCTGAAAAAGCAGGGCGAAGCGACGGCGAAAGCCAAAAGTGAATGACCCAGAACGGAAAAAGTTCTTTACCAGTCCTTGGATTATAGTAATTATAACCACCCATCCCGAACCGCTCCCTTCGCCATGAACACACTCCCTCATTTCCTTCTCAGTTGTGGAGTGTTGGCGATATCGACCGTCGGATTAACCCGGGAACCGACGAGTCTCGAGCAGTATTACCTCGAACTCGTGAACCGGGCGCGGGTGAATCCAAACGGAGAGGTCGCCCGGTTGGCGGGAAAAATCTGGGGTGATGAAGGAAGTCCGGTGGCGGCCGATCTCAACGAAGGCATCGCCCCCGGTACGATCTCGGCGGCGGCAAAGCAGCCGCTGGCCTTCGACACCCGCCTGATTGACTCCGCCTCGGATTACAGCGATCTCCTCCTTGCGACCGAGCAATTCACCCACACCGCCAACGGGACTTCGCATTCGCGGATGACCGCCGCCGGATTCGTTTTCACCCCGCCCTCGCGCTCCGGCGAGAACCTCGCCACGACGGCGTCGACGGCAGCCCATCCGGTCAATCAGGAACGGGTCGATCAGCATCATGAGGGGCTCTTCATCGACGGCGATGTCGCAGGACGCGGGCACCGTCTCAATCTCATGGAGGAGGATTTTCGCGAAGTCGGGATCGCGATCCGTTCCGACGCGGACGGCCTTTCGATCTTTGGAGTGGGCTTCAATGAAGTCCTCAGCACGCAGAATTTCGCGAACTCCAGCGGGCGGATCTTCCTGACGGGCGTGATCTATCACGATATCAACACCAATTCCTTTTACGACCCGGGAGAAACCTCCGGAATTCTGTCGCTCACGGTGAAAACAACCGGCGGCACGACGGTGGCCTCGGGCACGAGCTTTGCATCAGGTGGCTACTCGATCAATCTGAACGGCGTCGCTGCTGGAAACTACGTGCTTTCGGTGCGTGATGCGTTCAACATCGAAGAGATCGTGCAGTTCGTCTGGGAAGGCACCCAAAATGTGAAGGTCGATCTCGTCGATCCCTCGTTCGCAGGCCCTCCTGTTCTCGGAATTCCCTTCCGTCCCGACGGCCGGATCGGGACGAATCCGACCTCGTTGACCGGGAACGATCTCTACGACCCGAGCGGATCACAGCAGCATGTCGCACTCACCGCCAAAACCTCGAAATCCCTTTCGTGGCACGCCCGCTTCGAGAATGATGGATCCGATCTGGACAGCCTCGAGATGGTCGGTTCTCCAGGAAACTCCCTCTTCAGCCTCACCTACCTTCGCAGCAGCGGGGGCTTCACCTCCAACGTGACTGCCGCGATCCGGACCGGGCTTGCCGAAAGTCTCCAGCCAGGTGCCGAGACCTCCTACGAGATCGCCGTGAAACCCCAGAAGCGCGCCCTCGGACGTCGCACGGGCTTCTCCTTCTCCCTGGGGGCAACCTCCGACGGGGACGGAACGAAGTCCGATCTTGTGAAAGGGACTCTCATTAACAAAACGAAGAAGGCCAAAAAGCGCCGTCGCTGAGGCCGGGTCTTGGGCCGCTTTCGATTTGCGGAGGGGCGGAGAGTCGGGTATGTAGAAGGCTCGCCCCAAGGGACCTCTCCCGGGGCCCGCCAGCGCTTCTCCCATGCTCACGATCCGGAATCTCAAGAAATCCTACGGTGGCTCGCCCCTTTTTGAGGAAGCGAACCTCCAGATCAACTACGACACCCGTGCCGCCCTTGTCGGTCCGAACGGAGCGGGCAAATCGACCATTTTCCGCATCATTCTCGGCCAGGAAGAGGCCGATGTCGGCACCGTGGAGCTCGATGAGTGGTCGCTGGTGGGTTTCCTCCCGCAGGAGAGCGAGGACGTCGGCGACTTCAGCGTCCTCGAGATCGCGACGGGACGCGCCGGAACGATCGAGGAACTCGAGAAGGAACTGAAGGCGATGGAGGAATCCGGCCAGGTCGAGTCGCGCGCCTACTACGAGGCCCAGTCGAAATTCGACGCGCTGAACGATCCCCAGGTCGAAGCCAAGGCGAAGAAGATGTTGCGTGGTCTCGGCTACCCGGCTGAGAATTTCGATCGTCCCGCCAAGGAAATGAGCGGTGGCTGGATCATGCGCGCCCACCTCGCCCGGCTCCTCGTGATCGAGCCGAGCCTGCTGATGCTCGATGAACCGACGAACCACCTCGACCTCATGTCGCTGCTCTGGTTCCAGGATTACCTGAAGAATTACAACGGCGCCATCCTCATGATCTCGCACGACCGCGAATTCATGGACGCGATTGTCACCGAGGTACACGAGATCTCGGAGCGGAAGCTGCTCCACTACTCGGGCAACTACTCCGACTTCGAAAAGCAGCGCTACGACAACTACGAGCGCCAGAACAACGCCTACAAGAACCAGCAGAAGCAGATCGGCGAACTTCAGGCCTTCGCGAACAAGTTCCGCAGCGTTTCCTCCAAGGCTTCGCAGGCCCAGGCCAAGCTGAAGGAGATCGAGCGGATGGACAAGGTCGAAAAGCCGGTCGCGCCGCGCAAGCCCTTTCGCTTCCAGATCCCCGAGCCTCCTCGCGGCGGGCAGAAGGCGCTCGAACTCGAGAGCGTCCATTTCGCCTACGGCACCAACAAGGTTTACGAGGGACTCAATCTCGCGATCGAGCGCGGCGAACGCACCGTCCTCGTCGGTCCGAACGGATCGGGCAAATCGACCTTGTTGAAACTGCTCGCGGGTGAGTTGATCCCGCAGCAGGGCAAGGTGGCGGCCGGTCACAATGCGAAGATCGGTTATTTCTCGCAGCACCGCTCCGCGACCCTGAACCCGAACAACTCGGTCCTCACCGAGGTGATCGAGGCGAATCCGACCCTGCGCGAGGACGACGCCCGCGGCATCCTCGGGTCCTTCATGTTCCGCAAGGACGAGGTCTACAAGATGACAAAGGTGCTCAGCGGCGGCGAAAAGAGCCGGCTGAACCTGATCAAGTTCCTCGTCGATCCGCCGAACATCCTCCTGATGGACGAGCCCACGACCCACCTCGACATCCTCACGGTCGAGTCGCTCATCCTCGCGCTGGAAAATTACGCGGGCACCCTCGTCTTCATCTCGCACGACGTGCACTTCATCAAGAAGCTCGCCAAGGACGTCATCCACGTCGCCAATGGCAACGCGAAACGTTTCCACGGCGACTGGGATTATTTCATCGAAAAGTCCGGCGCCGGCAACGAACGCGCCGCACTGACGGCGGAGTGAGGATCGCGCGGCGGAACGGGCCACCGGTCCGTCTGATCATCCAAGAGACGACACTCCGGAAGCGTCGCCGCTTCCGCTACAAATTCAGATCCCCGTTTTCCGGGGCTCTTCCTTGGTGGCTTCGAGTTTCACCTCGGGGGCCTTCTCGCCGTGGGCATCCTTGGCGTGATCATCCTTCGCATGCGCGTCTTTTCCGTGCGCCGCGTCGCCGTGACCTTCCCCGTGCTCTTCTCCATGCCCTTCGTCGTGATGCTTCCCGTGCTCCAGATGGAGCGCTTTGGTCTCCTCAAAGGAATGGGGCTCGCAACCGGTCAGGGCGAGGCCAAGCAGGGCGGTCGAAAGGGCGAAAAGGCTCGAAGTTTTCATGCGCCCCTCTTTAGCCTGAGCGGCGCCGCTTTGCAACCGCCAACTCACCCTTGCCGCCCGTCAAAAAGGCTCACGCCTCGCCGGAATCCACCGGTGCCACGACGATGCGACTGCCTTCCTGCTTCACCACCCGCAGGGCACCCCCCTTCGCGATGAATTCCCCATCCGAGATGATATCGAGAAGTCGCCCCTCGAAAATCCCCTTCCCCGACGGACGCAGGTCCGTGGTCGCCTCGCCGGTAAGTCCGACGAGATCGCTCTTCTTTTCCACCGCCCCGAGCGAGGCCCCGCTCGGCACGACCTCGGAGAGAACGAGGCGGCTCCCCATCTTCGTGCCCGGGAGATAGCGCATCCCCAGCAGGATCGCGGCGAGCGCTCCCGCCATCGCGAGCGCCAAAGTATAGAGCGATCCTTCCAAAAGGCTCGCCCAACTCTCGGCCGAGGGCAGACCGCTCCATTTCCACTCCAGATCCACGCGATCGACCATGGCAAGTCCGAGCGAGGCGATCACGAGGACGGCCCCTGCAAGTCCGGCGACGATCGTCCCGGGAAAGAGGAAGACCTCCACCGCGATCAGCAGCAGCCCCAGAGCGAAGAGCACCGCCAGTTCGTAACCCGCGAGATTGCCCGCGAAGTGGTTGCCGAAAAAGAAGAGCGAAATGGCACAGACACTGACGAGCCCGGGAAACCCGAAGCCCGGCGAATTCATCTCTAGATAGGCCCCCGCGAGGCCGATGATCAGCAGGACGAAGGAGAGCTTCTGCACCCAGTGCGCAAAGGCCTCCATCCCGAGCGGCGTCGCCTCGATCACCTCGCCCTTCAGTTTCTCCTGAGCGATGAGGTCGGCGAGATCGTGGGCCACGCCCTTCGCGAGGACGGGCCGCCCCCCGATGATCTCGGTCGCGCGGACCGTGTTGAGATTCAGCACGCTTCCCGCCTCGTGGACCACGACCCCGTCGATGCGCACCTCCTTCTTACGGGTCACGAAGGCTTCGGCCACATCGGGATTGTGGCCCTTCAGCTCCGCCACGTTCCTCACCGTGCCGATGATCATCTGCGTCACCTTGTCTTCCATCGACTCCGCGAGATCCTGGCCCATCCCGCTCACGACGAGGGCCGAGCCGATTGTGGCGGCGGGACGCATGTAGATGTGATCCGTCCCCACCGCGATGATCGCCCCCGCCGACTCCGCGCGGGAATTCACGAAAGTGTAGGTCGGAAAACTCACGTTCTGGAGACTGTTCAGGACGAGGCTCTCCGTGTGCCAGGCGAAACCGCCGGGCGTGTCCATGTCGAAGATCACCGCCTCGGCCCCGTCGAGCTCGGCTTTTTTCAGGGTGCGGTCCATGAAGTCGAAACTCGCCTCGCCCGTCGCGAGGGTGTCCTCCGCCACCTTCAGCACGATGACCTTCCCGGCGAAGCTGCCCTCGTCGCGACGTCGGAAAATGGGAGCGGACTCCGGCGTTTCCGCCCCTGCCGCATCGCTCTTCTCTTCCGCCTCCAACGGCACCTCGCCTGACTTCACCGCCTTCTCACGCACCAGCATCTCGCGGGTCGAGCTCTCCCCGAACTCCCGAGGCGTGATCCTGACAAAGCCCCCTTCACGGCCCTCCGTCTTCAGCAAATTCTCGACCGAGTCCGCGATCCCCTTCGCGAGGAGAGGACGCCCCTCGATCACGCGCACCGCCTCCGCCGCCGTCAGGGTCAGGACCTCGCCCCTCCGTGCGATCACCTCTTCGCCGATCTTCACCTCCACCTGGGGATCGATGAAGGCCTCCGCCACCTCGGGACGGTGACCATGCTGGCTCGCGAGACTGCGGGCCCGCGCCCGGAGGATGGATTGGTCGCGCAGGAAATTCTCGTCCGTCTTGCCCTCCTCGCTCGTCGCCTTCTCGAGCCCCGCTCCCCCAATGATCGCGTTCGGATCGAGGTAGATCGTGTCGCAGGCCAGCGCCGCGAGCGCCCCCGGCCCCGTCGCCGTCGCGCGCACCCAGGCGATGCCCGGCAGTCCGAGTCGCGAGAGTTGATCGAGCAGTTCCGTCTGCGTCGCGAGATCCGTCGCCCCCGCCAGATCGATCTCGAAAACCACCGCCGCCACTTCGGATTGCCGGGCCT
>Ga0209573_1000828_pt1 | contig 55734 bp, 43 predicted proteins | sample TNRBio252014_DNA_FD_185870 | JGI IMG/M metagenome (GOLD analysis project Ga0209573, IMG submission 185870) | Wastewater treatment Type I Accumulibacter community from EBPR Bioreactor in Madison, WI, USA - TNR Reactor_6/25/2014_ DNA (SPAdes)... | ecosystem: Engineered > Bioreactor > EBPR >...
GCGCACCCAATAAATGGCGTCCTCGTGCAGCATCCCGGTCGCACGCCCTGCCGCATCGCGGACGAAATGGCCGTTCAGCGGGTCCGGCGTCTGGTCATCGATCCCGGCCATCGCGATCGCCGCCGAATTGATGCAGGCGTTGTGGAAATTGCCGTCAAAGATCAGGCAGGGTCGGTCGGGCACCACCGCGTCGAGCACCGCGCGGGTCAGGTTGTGATCGCCAAAGAAGCCGCATTGCCAGCCCGCCCCCCAGACCATCGGCCCCCCACGCTGCGCCGCATGGGCGGCCATCGTGCGCTGGATATCGTCGAGCCTCTGGCAGTCGTAGAGCGGCGCGGTTTCCACCAGATCGGTGCCACCGTCGAGCAGATGCACATGAGCATCCTGAAAGCCGGGCAGCAGGGTTAACCCTTTGGCATCAAGCCTTTGCGCGGCATCGGGTGGCGCGCCCCGGCCCAGCGCCAGAATGCGCCCGCCCTGCACCGTCATCCAGTCGGCGCGTGGGTTGGCAGGGTCCATCGTGTGGATAGTCGCGTTGTGGATCACCAGATCAGCCAAGGCGCAAAGCCTCCAGTTCGGGCCAGTCCGTGGCCGGGATCACCCGCGCCGGGGCCTCGACATCGGCCGTCCAGCCAAAAAGGCACAGAAACGGCACGGCGCCGACCTTGGTCGCGTGGGGGTTCAGGGGTGGGTTCCAGACCGGCTGATGCGCGGGTTTCAGCACCAGCGGCCGATCCGGGCCAAAACGCCAGCCATGCGGGCCGGTCAGCGGGGCGTAAAGTTCGGGCGCCGGGTGGTGGTGGTCGCGGTAAAACACATGCGGCGCGATGACAAACAGGCCGAGGTCAAAATCACGCGCCGACACGGCCGCGTCGCCGCCGCAGATCGAGGCATAGGCATGACCCATCGCGAAGGATTCGCCAATGGTGCCGGGGACATAGCCGTCATAGGTGATCCAGCGCAGATACGGCGCGGCGCAGGCGATGGACTGCGCCAAGGCCGGATGTGTCGCGGCCAGCAGGCCCAGCGCCTGCGGCAGATGGGCATCGACCACGGCGTTGGGCGCGGGCTCGGCCGGGGTGACCGCCCCGCCGCGCGCTGCCGCGATGCCCGCGCGCACCTCGGCCACGCCGGGACCGGGCAGCGTGGTTAGATAGCGGTCGGCCTCGTCCACCAGACTCAGGATGGCCGCCTCGGGCGTTGGCCGAGGATCGGCGGGAATGGCCAAGCCCCGCGCCACCAGCTCCAGTGCCGGGGGCGTGGCATCGCAGGCGGCGGCGGTGCGATAGGCCTCGAGCTGCGCCGCAGTCAAAATCCCTTGGAAATAGAGCTGCATCGCCTGCCCGTACCGCGCACGCCCAGCCCCCGGCGCCCCCTCGGGCACCCCCAGCAATCCACTCATGTCCCGCTCCGAAATGCCATGCGCGCGTCGAGGTCGCGGCGCTTTTCCGCCCGCCGTAAGATCCAGCCCGCCAGTGCCACGCCGATCCCCACCACCACCACGATCAGCGTTGCCAGGGCGTTGATGTCGGGGGTCACGCCCAGCTTGACCTTGGACCAGATCAGCAGCGGCAGCGTCGTCGCCCCCGGCCCGGTGGTGAACGAGGTGATGACCACATCGTCGAGCGAGATGGTAAAGGCCAACAGCCAGCCCGACAGGATCGCAGGCGAGATCACCGGCAAGGTGACGTCGCGCAGCACTTGCCAGGGGCGGCTGCCCAGATCCATCGCCGCCTCCTCGATCGCCTGGTCGGCGGACGACAGGCGCGACTGCACGACCGTGGTGACGAAAACCATCGAAAAGGTGATATGCGCCAGCGTGACGGTGGTAAAACCGCGCTGCGCCGGCCAGCCGACCCACTGCGCCATCAGGATGAACAGCATCAGCGTGGCGATGCCGGTGATGACCTCGGGCATGACCAATGGCGCGGTGACCATGGCCGAGAACAGGGTGCGCCCCCGGAACTTGCGAAACCGGGCCAAGGCGATGCCCGCCATCGTGCCGAGGATCGTCGCCCCGGTGGCCGAGACCAGCGCGATCTTGATCGACAGCACCATCGCCGCCCAGACCTGCCGGTTGTCCCACAGTGACACATACCAGCGCGTCGAGAACCCGCCCCAGACCGTCGCCAGCCGTGAGCCGTTGAAGGAATAGACGATCATCGACAGGATCGGGATGTAGAAAAACGCAAAGCCAAAGCAGAGCATCGTGATCAGAAAGACCGGGCGGCGCCTCATTTCTGCGCCTCCAGCGGCCCGGACCCTTCGGCCCGCGCGTTGTATCGGCTGTACAGGATCGTCGGCCCGACCATCAGGATCAGCAGCACCACCGCCACCGACGAGGCCATCGGCCAATCGCGCGCCGAGGCGAATTCGTCCGAGATCACCCGCCCGATCATCGGCATTCCGGCGTCACCGACCAGCGTGGGAATGACCAACTCGCCCGCTGCGGGGATGAAGACCAGCAGCCCACCGGCGATGATCCCAGGGACCGATTGCGGCAGCGTGACGTCCAGAAACACCCGGAACGGGCGGCTGCCAAGGTCCATCGCCGCCTCATCCAGCGCGCGGTCGAGGCGTTCGAGATTGGCGTAAAGCGGCAGGATCATGAAGGGCAGATAGGTATAGACCATCACCAGCACGACGGCGAAATTGGTCTGCATCATCGGGATGTGACCCAGCGCCCAGGCCTCTGGCGTCACCCAGTTCCACAGATCGGTCAACAGCCCGTTGAACCACGAATTGCGGCCCATCAGCCCCATCCACGCATAGACGCGCAGCAGGAAACTGGTCCAGAACGGCAGGATCACCAACATCAGCAGGATGCCGCGCCAGCCCGCACTGATCCGCGTCAGGCCCAGCGCCATGGGATAGCCGATGAGCAGGCAGAACAGCGTCGCCACCCCGGCATTCATCAGCGAGGTCAGAAAGCTGCGGATATAGAGGTCGTCGGTGAAGAGCCGGGCATAACCCTCGAAATTCAGCACCGGGTTGTCACCGCCATAGCCAAAGGGCGGCGCGGTGGGCGTGCGGGTGGCGAGGCTCATCGCCAGCACGATCAGGAAGGGCAGCAAGAACAGCACCAGCAGCCAGACATAGGGCAGACCGATGATGAGATCCCGCCAGCCGCGTCGGTCGAACCATTGGGACAGGCCGGTCAGCGCGCGCATCGCCTAGTCCCTCAACAGGATGGCGGCGCCGGGTTCGAACGAGACCCAGAGCGCCTCGTCCCAGTCCGGGGCCTGTGCGCCGCGCCGGGCGTTGACCGCATGGGCCGAAATCAACCCGCCCGAGGGCAGGATCACCCGATACAGGCTGTCCTTGCCGAAATAGGCCAGATCCTTGACCGTGCCGGGAAAGGTGTTCGGCCCCTCCGGGCGTTCGCGCGTCAGCCGCAGCTTCTCGGGCCGCAGCGCGAGGGTCAGCACCTCGCCGGGGCGGGTGTCGAGCGGGCTGGCCACGCTGACCTCACAGGCAAAATCGGCGACCGACAGCGTGACGATGCCGCCCTCGGCCCGGATCACCCGGCCCTCGAACTGGCTGACCGTGCCCAGAAACCCGGCGACATAGCGCGAATTGGGGTTCTCATACACATCGAGCGGCCGACCGACCTGCCGCACCTGCCCCTTGTCCATCACCGCCAGCCGGTCGGCGAGGGTCATCGCCTCTTCCTGATCGTGCGTCACGACGATGAAATTGACCCCGGTGCGCGCCTGAATCGCCATCAGCTCGAACTGGGTGTGCTCGCGCAGTTTCTTGTCCAGCGCCGCCAGGGGTTCATCCAGCAGCAGCACCTTGGGCTGACGCGCCAGCGCACGGGCCAGCGCGACCCGCTGGCGCTGACCGCCTGAAATCTGATGCGGCTTGCGCGATCCAAGGCCGCTCATCTGCACGAGGTCGAGCATCTCGGCCACGCGGTCGCGGCGCTGGGCGCGGGTCATCTTTTCGTGCTTGAGCCCATAACCGACGTTCTTTTCCACGCTCATGTGCGGGAACAGCGCATAGGACTGGAACATCATGTGCACCGGCCGCTCCCAAGGCGGGATGCGGGTCATGTCCTGCCCGTCGATGCGGATGCTGCCCGAGGTCGGTTCCTCGAACCCGGCCAGCATGCGCAGCAAGGTGGTCTTGCCACAGCCCGAGGCGCCCAGCAGGGCGAAACACTCGCCCTTGTCGATGCTCAGACTGACATCGCGGACCGCGGGGAAGGTGCCAAAGTACTTCGACACCCCCTCGATCTGGATGAAGGGCGCCGCACCCGCGCCATCCGCGGCCATGGCTCAACCTGCCTTGATCTGGGTCCAGATCCGGGTCAGTTCGCGTTCTTGATCGGGGGTTTGCGGCGCGGGCGTATACATGCGCGCCAGCGTTTCGGCGTCGGGATAGACCGCCGGATCGTTGAGGATCGCCTCATCGACAAAGGGCCGCGAGGCCGCATTGGCATTGCCATACCCGGTGTAATTGGTACAGGCGGCGATCACCTCCGGGCGCAGCATGTAGTCGAGGAAGCGATACGCGTTGTCGACGTTGGGCGCGTCGGACGGCATCGCCCAGAGGTCGAACCACGCCGGTGCCCCGGTGCGCGGGACGTAATAGGCCAGTTCCATCTCGATACCGGCCTCGGCGGCGCGGGCGGCGGCGACGGAATAATCCCCCGACCACGTGTTGACCGCGCACAACTCGCCATTCGGGATGGCGGTCAGATAGTTCGCGTTGTCGAAGGTGGCGATGTATTGCCGGATCGGCGCAAAGGCCTCGGCCATGCGGGCATATTCGGCTGGGCCCGCAGTATTGGGGTCGATGCCCAGCCAGCTCATCACCATGAAGCCGATGTCGGTCGGGCTGTCGAGGATGGACAGACCACAGTCCCCCAGAATCGCCGCATTCGCCGGGTCAAAGATCGTCTCCATCGCCTGCAGATCAGCGTTCGGCAGCCGCTCGCGGATCATCGCCAGGTTATAGGTGAACCCGACCGACCCCCACATGTAGGGCAGGCCATAGCGGTTGCCGGGGTCGTAGCCCTCGACGATGCGCAGGACTTCCGGGTCCAGATTGCCCCAGCCGGTCAGGCGGCTGCGGTCGATCGGCTGATAGACCCCGGCGCGGATGAATTCCGGCATCGAGATGCCCGCCATCAGCACCACGTCATACCCCGTCGAACCGGCGAGAAGCTTGGCCTGCATTTCCTCGGCACTGGCATAAAGGTCATAGACCACGCCCAGCCCGGTCTCGGCCTCGAAATCGGCGATGGTCGACTCGCCGATGTAATCCGACCAGTTATAGACATTGACGGTGGCCGCCTGCGCCCAGGAGGGTCGCACAAAGGGCATGGCCAGACCACCGGACAGGGCGGCAAGGGTCGAGCGTCGGGTCAGTTTCATGGGGCATCCTCCGCTGGTGTCGGCCCTTTGTTGGGGCCCGTTTTCTCATCTTGGGTCGATTGTATCGGCTTTGCCAAGCAATTCCTTGTTGCGCCCGGCCATTGCGCCCTCGTCCGGGGCGGCGGGCAGCCGCATCACCGGCACCAAGGCGCGCAACTGGTCGTGGTGACGACGCACACCCCATTCGAGATCGGACAGATGGAACCCGTCAAAGGCCGAGGACTGCATCGATTCGTTCGACCAGATCGTCAGTTGCTGATCCTCGACCGAGGTGTCGCGGTCGATGCGCGCCGCCAGATAGCGCGCCAGCCGCTGGGACCGGGCCTCATGCGCGGGCCGGTAAATCCGCCCGGTCAGCCGCGTCTGGCGGGCCGAGACCGGCAGGTCATGATAGAATTGCGCGCCCTCGGGGGTAAAGGCAAAGACCATGTTGGGAAACAGGCCGTAATAGCTCCACGCCCGGCGCAGATGCGGCGGCAGATGCGGCTGATCGGGGCTGAGCGCCACATAGTTGCGCACCGACCAGCGCCGCCCCGGCGCATCGCCATAAAACCCGAACGAGGCATGCAGCCCGCCGGGCAGATAGACATCGCGGTAATCGCGGCCGTAAAGCTCCTGCAACGCGGGATGCGCCAGCGGGACGTGATAGCCCTCGTTGTCGACATCGCGCACCGATTTCCAGTTCACCGGCAGGTCAGTCGCCCAGACCGGCTGCGACACCGGCAGCAGACCGCCAGCGCCATAAGCGGCGAAATCCGCCGCAAAGGGCGCCAGCACCTGCGCCACCGAGGGCTGTGGACCGGGGTGAAAGCGCAGAAAGACAAAGCCGTGGAACAGCTCCATCTCGATGGGCTTCAGCCCGAACTGGCTGCGGTCCATCTCGCCAAAGCTGCCCGGCTGCGCGGCGCCCCGCAACGTGCCGTCGAGGTTATAGACCCAGCCATGAAACGGGCAGACCAGCGCCCCCCGGCACTGGCCCTGCGCCCCGTCCACCACCCGCGCCCCCCGGTGGCGGCACAGGTTGTGAAACGCCCGCAGCACGCCGTCACGGCCACGCACCACCAGCGCACGCTCGCCCAAGAGGTCAAAGGCCAGCCAGTCGCCCGGCGCGGGCAGATCGTTTTCATGCCCGACCACCTGCCAATGGTTGAGGAACACGCCCTCGCGTTCCAACGCAAACAGCGCATCCGAGTGATAGGTCCAGGCCGGCAGGCCGGATCTGTCCCACTGGGTCGGAATCTCCTGCGATGTCAGCGGCAGGTCGGTCATGCACTGCCCTCCAGATGCGCCCGGATCCAGGCGTGAAAGCGGGCGATCTCGTATTCCTCGGGCATCAGCGTGGCGCGCTGAAAGGCGGGCGAGGTCAACCCGCGCTGGTTCATTTCCGCCGCGTCGCCGTCCTGATCCAGCACGATCTGCGCAAACCCGGCCACCTTGGCCGCATCAAAACCCGGCTGCGCCAGCGTTTCAGGGGGGAAATACCATTCGGCGATCAGCCGGGTTTGCGTGGCATTGACCGGCTCCAGCCGCACGGCGCGGACATAATCGACATGCGCCACCACAAAGACCGAGGGCCAAAGCGTGACAAAGGTATAACCGGCGTCGCGTTCGCCCTGCGTCAGGCCAGTAAACACCGGCCCGCAGGGCGCCCCCGACAGCGTCCAGCTTTGCGCGCCGGGTTTGAGGTTGGGCTGCACCGGCATATCGGGCGTCCAGTCGGGCGCCTCGTTCGCACCCATGATGCCGCGACCGTAAACCGGCACCATGTCGCACAGTTCGGGGTGGATACCGGGGCAATGCAGGCATTCCGAGTAGTTTTCCCAGAACCCCTTCCAGTTGCACTCCAGCAGACGTTCGCTGCGGTGGCCGGTGACAAGCCCCGCCATCGGCCAATTGTCCAGCGTTTCCAGAGGCATATCGGCCTGCAACGGCCCGGGTTGCGCGGCGGTGTTGAGAAAGACGAACCCCGCCCAGACCCGCACCGACACCGGGAACAGCCCATGCGCCGCGCGGTCGAAATCCGCTGTCGGCTGCGCATGGGCGGTGCTGACCAGCCGCCCGTCCGCCGCCGCAAAGGCCCAGGCGTGATAAGGGCAGCGGATCAGCTTGCCCATGGGTTCGACCGCCTCGCGGCACAGTTCCGCGCCCCGGTGGCGGCAGGTGTTGTGAAAGGCGCTGAGCGCGCCGTCCGCATCGCGGCACAGGATCACCGGCGCGTCGCCCAGGGAAACCCGCCGCATCGTGCCCGGCGCCAGATCTGCCAGCCGCCCGGCGCAGACCCATTCGGCGCCGAACACCGCCCGCATTTCCTGCGCGTGCCAGCCCGCATCGACATAGGCCGCACGCGGCAGGCCGGGCGGGCAAAGGTCCAGCCTTGGGGACAGCGGATGCGGCATCACACCCTCGCCGGTGGGGTCGCGCGTTTGCGCGGCGGGTTGAAGAACGGGCGCGGCACCACCTGCACCGGCAGCATCAACTTGACATATTGCAACTCGCGCAGCGCATAGATTTCGACCCACAGGTTCGCGCCGCCCGCATGCCGCGCCTGCACCTGCGCCAGCGCGACGCTGGCCTTGAGCGCGGGCGACCACGCGGCGGCGGTGATCATGCCGACCTCGTGCGTCTTGTCGTGGTACAGGATCGAGCCCTCAGCGCTGACATTGCCCGGAATGTCGAGGCCAACCAGCGCCCAGTCCGAGCCGCGCGCCCGTTCCGCCGCCAGCGCGGCGCGGCCGGTGAACTGGCCCTTGTCCCAGTCGATCATCCAGCCCAGCCCCATCTCCAGCGGGCTGCGCGGCCGGTCCTCGCGCAGGGCCTGATGGGCGGGGATGAAGTCCATGTTGGTGATGATGAACCCCGCCTCGATCCGCGCCAGATCCAGCGCGTCCGAGCCGATCGGCCGGATGCCCCAAGGGGCGCCCGCCTGCATCATGTGATCCCAGAACGGCAGCGCCAGATCGGGGGTCAGCCACAGCTCATAGCCCAGATCGCCGGTGAATCCGGTGCGCGAGATGGTCAGGCGCCCGCCCTGAAACGGGAATTCCGCCATGCGAAACGGCTTCAACCCCGAGACATCGAACCCCGCCGCCGCCAGCACCGAGGCGCTGCATGGCCCTTGCAAGGATAGCGCGGCGATCTCCTCGGTGACCTCGCGCACCGCCACGTCGAAGCCTTGGGCCGAATCCAGCAGCCAGGGCAGGTGGCGTTCCTGACAGCAGATCAGATAGTCCTGCGGGCCGTGGCGAAACAGCGTACCGTCGTCGAGCAACTTGCCCGCATCGTCGCACCACGCGGTATAGTGCACCCCGCCAACCGCCAGCTTGCCTGCATCGCGCAGCGTCAGGCGGTTGAGGTATTCGGCGGCCTCACGCCCCGTCACCCGGTATTTCACCATCGCACAGAGGTCATAGACCGAGGCCGCGTTGCGGATGGCGGTGTATTCCATGTCCACATCGCCAAAGCACAGCGCATTCAACTGCCCGGCCCACGGGCCCCAGCGGTTCAGCCGGTTCAGTGGCGCGGTGCGGGCATGGAACGGCGAGGGCCGCAGCGGCGTCTTGAAATGGGTCAGCGCGCTCATCCCTTGGCCTCCAGCAGGGCCTCGGCGGCATTCCAGCCCGCCGCGCCGTTGATCCCGCCGCCGGGATGCGCCCCGGCCCCGGCCAGCCACAGGCCGGGAACCGGTGTGGCATAGCGGTCCGCTCCGTGCAGGGGGCGGTTGAACAGCATCTGCTCGACCGCCAACTCGCCGTGATGCCAGCTGCCGCCGATCAGGCCAAAGCGGGCCTCGATATCCTGCGGCATCAGGATTTCGGAATGCAGGATCAGGCTGCGCAGGCCGGGGATAGCCTCGTCCAGCACCGCCAGCGCATTCTCCAGCATTGCGGCCCGCGCCGCCACGGGGTCGCGCGGGGCATGCGGCGCGAATTGCACGATCGCCGACAGCACATGCGCGCCCGCCGGGGCCATGCCGCTGTCATGCGCCGAGGGCAGCAGCACCTCCATCACCGGCCTGTCCGGCACCTGACCGTATTTCACCGGATTAAAGGCGTTTTCCACCGCCGTCGAACTGGGCGCGATCACCAGCCGCGCCTTTGGATCGGCCAGCGCTGGCAGCCCAGACAGCGCCAGATGCAGCTTGGCCGCGCCGCCGCGCATGCGGATATGGCCGATGCGACGGTGGAACCCGGCGTCCAGATGCCGCGCGCCAACCAATTGGTGAAAGGTCGTGCGTGGGTTCAGCGCCGAAACCACGGTTTTCGCGGCGATCTCTTCGCCCGAGTCCAGCACCACGCCCCCGGCGCGCCCGTCTGCGACCACCACCCGCGCCACCCGCGCGTTGCAGCGCAAGGTGACACCTGCGGCCTCGGCCCCCTTGGCCAGCGATTGCGCCAGCGCCCCCATACCCCCGACCGGCAGCAAGGGGTCCGCCCCCCGCGCCAGCCGGTCGAGATAGAGGATCAGCGAATTGGGCGAGCGCGGACCCAGCCATGCCCCCAGCGTCGCGTCGAACGACAAGAGCCCGCGCAACGCGTCCGAGCCCAGTTCGTCCTCGCCCACATCATGCACGTTGATGAGGATCAGCCGCATCAACTCGCGCAGTTCCGCCTGCCCCAGCCCTCGCAGCCCCAGCAGCGGGCGAACCAGCCGCGACCAGGCATTGCCCGCGCCGGGGATCGGCGGCGGCATCTGGCGGAACGGCGCGAGGGCCTGCGCGAACCGGCTCAACCGCGCGTGCAGTGCCGACCAAGCGGCGGCATCTTCGCTGGCCGCGCCGCCCTTGACGGTGATGCCGCCCGGCAGCGCCGTGGTCAGCGCCGGGTGAAACGCCACCGGCAGCGCGCGGGCGACACGGGGGTCAAGCCCCTGAGTCAGATGCGCCAGCGCGGGCGCGCGAAAGCCGGGGTGAAATTCGACCTCGCAAGCCCCGCCACCCGGCGTCGCGGCGGCTTCGAGCACCAGGACCGATCGCCCAGCCTTTGCCAGCCGCGTCGCACAGGCCAGGCCATTGACCCCGGCGCCGAGGATCAGGATGTCACAGGACCGCATAGGCATCCCTCATCGGGCTGGGCAGACGGGCCTCGCGCAGAACCTCGGCGGCGGCATTGCGTCCGGGGGCGCCCATCACGCCACCGCCGGGATGGGTGGAGGAACCACACATCCACAAGTCCTTGATCGGACTGCGGTATTGCGCATAACCGGGCACCGGGCGATTGAACAGCAACTGGTCAAACGTCAACTCGCCCTGAAAGATGTTGCCCTCGGTCAGGCCCACTTCGGCCTCCAACTCGCGCGGGGTGCGGGTTTCCACATGCAGCACGCGATCCTTGAAGCCGGGGGAATAGGCCTCGATCTGGTTGAGGCAGGCGTCGCGGAAGGCGTCGCGGTCGGCATCGGTCCAGTCGCGGCCCTCGATCTTCGGCGGGGCGTATTGCACGAAGCACGACATGAAATGCTTGCCCGGCGGGGTCATCGTCGGGTCGATCATCGTCGGAATCATGCAATCTTGGAACGGATCGGCGCTGAAATGCCCGGCTTTCCAGTCGTCATAGGCGCGCTCCATGCGCTCGACGCTGTCGGTGAAATGCAGATCACCGCGCAGGTTCGGCGCGCCTTCCGGCAAGGCCGGGAACACTGGCGCCGCATCCAGCGCGATGTTCAGCTTGCCCGAGGACCCCCGGATCTTGAACGCCTTGATCCGTTTGACAAAATCACCCGGCAACTCGGCCTCGGGGACGTGTTTCAGGAAGGTCCGCTTGACGTCCATGTTGGAAATCACCCGCCGACCGCGCACCTCGTCGCCATTGGCCAGCGCCACACCGACGGCGCGGCCATTCTGCACGAGGATCTGTTCCACCCCCTGCCCCACCCGCACCTCACCGCCCGAGGCGCGCAGCGACTCGGTCAGCGCCCGGGTGATCGACCCCATGCCACCACGGGCAAAGCCCCAGGCGCCGACATTGCCATCCACATCGCCCATGTAGTGATGCAGCAAGACATAGGCGCTGCCCGGCGACATCGGTCCCAGCGCGGTGCCGATGATGGCGGACACGGCAAGGTAGCCCTTGATGACCGGGTTCTCGAAATACTCGTCGAGGAAATCGCTGATCGACATGGTCCAGAACCGCACCATCTGGGCGCGCATCGCCTCGGACAGACCGCCCATCTGCTTGCCCAGCCACAGCAGTTCCGACAGATCGCGCGGCCGCAGGCGCGTCGGGTCCGGCGGGGTGCGCATCAGCATCGGGCGGATGAACCGGCAAAACCGCAGGATGTCGCGGGCATAGACGTCATAGGCCTCGGCGTCGCGGGCTGAGTGGCGGGCGAATTCGCGGCGGTTCGCGTCATGGTCGCGGAACATGCCCAGATAACCGCCATCCTGCGTAAAGACCGCACCGCCCTCATAGGGCAGGATCTGCAGCCCGTATTTGTGCAACTCCAGATCCCGCATGATTTCCGGGCGGAACAGGCTGCTGACATACGAGCAGTTGGAATAGGTAAAGCCGGGGTAAAGCTCGCGCGAGACCGCGGCGCCACCGATCCAGTCGTTTTTCTCGACGACGCAAACCTTCATCCCGGCGCGTGCGAGGTAACAGGCCGTCACCAGCCCGTTATGCCCCGCCCCGACGATGACCGCGTCATAGGTCACGCAGCGCCTCCTTCGGCCAGCGCCTCGATCGTCAGGTCCACCGCCGTCTCGACAGCTTTCAGCGTCTCGGCCAGCGCCGTGGCGTCCAGCCCGTGGGATTCGCACATGAACCAGGGCTCGCGGCTGTCGGGCTCGACGATGATGCCCAGATCATGCAGGAACTGCGCCATCGTATCATAGAACGTATAGTCCGAGGTCTTCCACGCGCGGTAATTGTCGGGCGGGGTGGCGTCAAAGAACAGGCCGAACATTGCGGGCAGGCCGGAATAGGAATGCACGATGCCGCGTGCGTTCAGAATCTGCGAGAACCCGGCCATCAGCGCCTTGCCGTGGTTGGCCAGCGTCTCCAGCGCCGGGGTTTCATCGAGGATGCGCAGGCATTCGTCCGCCGCTGCCAGACTGACCGAATGCGCGGTATAGGTGCCGCCGTGGCTGGCGCCGCCATAGCGGAAACTGCGCATGACGTCCTCGCGTCCGGCCACCAGCGCGATCGGATAGCCATTCGCCACCGCCTTGGCAAAGGTGGTGATGTCGGGCCGCACCCCCATGATGCCCTGAATCCCGCCCTTGCCGACGCGGAACCCGGATTTCACCTCGTCGATAATCAGCATGACGCCGTAACGGTCGCAAAGTTGGCGGGCCAGTTGCACAAACTCGACCCGCGCCATGATCCCGCAGCAATTGCCCTGAATCGGCTCGATCAGCATGGCCGCCAGTTTGTCGCCCTGCGCCTTGAAGACGTCCTCCAGCCGCTGCATGTCGTTCATCGGCGTCAGATGCGCCAGTTGCTTGACCGTCGGCGGGATGCCCTTGCCATAGGGGATCATCTCGGGGTCCTTGTTCGAGCCCGGCGTCCAGTCCTCGACATTGGCCTGCCACATCGCGGCGTCGAACAGCCCGTGATAGCTGCCCTCGACCAGCAGATACTGCTCGCGCCCGGTGTGCGCGCGCGCCAGCCGCAGCGCGGCCATCACCGCCTCGGTGCCCGAGTTGGAAAACCGCACCAGTTCGGCAGCGGGCACCATTTTGGAAATCCGGCTGGCGACGGTGTATTCCATCTCGGTGGACAGCGCGAAGACCCCACCAATCTCCATGCCCCGGCGGGCGGCAGCGTCCACCCGGTCATCGGCATAGCCGAGGATCGTCGGGCCATAGGCCAGCCGGTAGTCGATGTATTGGTTGTCGTCGATGTCCCACAGCCGGGCGCCCTTGCCCCGCTTGACATAGATCGTGCGGTCGTCGCCCCAATAGCGGAACGTGGACGAGACGCCCAAGGGCAGTTTGGTCAGCGCCTTCTGGAATTGCGCGTTCGACCGGGTCAGGTCACGGGTCGGGGCCTTGGTCATGGAACTTCCTGTCGCAGGGGCTTTGGGGCAGCGTCCCACGCGACTGACTGGCCTGTCAATCAGATTTTTCCGGTGCAACTGGCGCCGAGTTTCGCTAGAAAGGGCCGAGTTTGCCACCGGGGACGTCCTTGACCGACAGCGCCGCGCCCAGCCCTGACCGCCCGCCGCGCACGCTCAGCCGCGAGGCCCGGCGCGTGCAATTGATCGAGGCAACGATCGAAACCCTCGCCCGGCGCGGCTTTTCGCGCACCACCCTGACCGAGGTGGCGCGCTTGGCGGGGCTGTCGCATGGCCTTGTGCTGTTCCATTTCGAAACCAAGGAAAAACTGCTGGCCGAGACCCTCGCCTATCTGGCCGAGGAATACCGCGCCAACTGGTCCGCCGCGCTCGAGGCCGCAGGCCCCTCACCCGCCGCGCAACTGAACGCCCTGATCGAGGCGGATTTCGACCTCAAGGTGTTCACGCCGTCGCGGTTGGCCGCGTGGTGCTCGTTCTGGGGCGAGGCGCAAAGCCGCCCGCTGTATCAGGAAAGCTGCGGCGAAAAGGACGAGAATTACAACCGGCGGATGGAGGCGATCTGCGCCCGGCTGATCGACGAAGGCGGCTATTCCGGCAGTCCTGAACGGCTGGCGCGTATCCTGCGCGTCACCATCGAGGGGGTCTGGCTGGACATGATGACCATGACCACCCCTTACCCCGCGCCAGAGGCGCTGGCCACCGTGCGCCTCTGTGCCGCGCGGCTGTTTCCGGCGCATTTCGACGCACTCGGGACCCTCTGATCGGGGCCGGTCAGGCGATTGTCACCACGCCTGTCCGGGGGAACGGACTGCGCGCGGTCCAACCCGCGTGTCCGCCCGGCCCGCCTGATACGCCTACAGCGTCATCATCCGCGCGCTGGCGCTGGCATAGGCATAGCTGCAACGCACCTCCAGCGCCTGCCCGCCGCGCCGCACGCTGAGCATGACATCGCGCGACACCGGCGCCCCGGCGGCGTCCGTCACCTCGCGGGTGCCGACGACGCCCTGCACCTCGAACCCTGCCGCGGTGCCCGCCTGAATGCAGGCGCCTTCGGCCACGTCAGCCGCCGCGCTGGGCACGGCGCCCGGCAGCGTTTCGGGCGCCGCGGTTGCCGGGTCGCGCGAAAACGGGTTGCTGAACGGATTGGTAAAGGGCCGCGACAGCCGCTCGCCACGGCGAAAGTCGGGGATGTCATTGCATCCCGCCAGCAGCATTGCGGCGCCAAGGACGGCGAAAACGGTGGATCTGCTCATGCCCGGTCTCCGGTTTGCGGGGCCCTCCCCGGTGGGTGGCGGGGGCCCGGCCTCAGCCGATCAGCGCCCGCGCGGCACCACGCGCCGCTTCGGTGATCGTATCACCCGAGAGCATCCGGGCAATCTCGTCAATGCGGCCATCGGCGGAAAGTGGCACGACCCGGCTGAGCGTGGCGCCATCCTCGACCCGCTTTTCCACCCGCCAGTGATGCGCCCCCAGCGCGGCGACCTGTGGCGAATGGGTGACGACCAGCACCTGCGCCCCCTCGGCCAACGCGCGCAGGCGGCGCCCCACGGCATCCGCCGTGGCCCCGCCGACACCCCGGTCGATCTCGTCAAAGATCAGCGTCAGGCCGGTCTGCCCGCGGCTGAGGCAGACCTTGAGCGCCAACAGAAACCGCGAAAGTTCCCCGCCCGAGGCGATGCGGTTCAGCGGCCCCGCCGGCGCGCCGGGGTTGGTGGCAACCTCGAAGGTCACGCTGTCGGCGCCCTCGGGCCCCGGTTCGGCGGGCGCAAAGACGGTCTGGAACACCGCGCGCTCCATCTTCAGCGGCGCCAGTTCGGTGGCCATCGCGGTATCAAGCTGCCCGGCGGCGGCGCGGCGCAGGGCGCTGAGCCGGGCGCAGGCCGTGTCAAACCCGCTGCGCGCCGCCGTTTCCGCCTGCATCAGCCGCGCCAGCCCGGAATCCCCGGCATCCAGCGTTTCCAGCCGCTCGCGCAGTGCGGCGGCATGATCGCCCAGATCGTCCGGCGCCACGCCATGCTTGCGGGCCAAGGCGCGCAGGGAAAACAGCCGGTCCTCGACCTGTTCCAGCGCCATCGGGTCGGAATCGAGCGCGTCGAGGCAGGCGTCGACCCCAGCCTGCGCCTCGGCCAGTTCGGCCATCGCCCGGCCCAGCGCGTCGAGCGCCGAGTCCAGCCGCCCCTCGACCCCGTCCGCCGCGCCCTCGATCCAGCGCAGCGCGTCCAGCGTCAGCCGCTCGACCCCGTCCTCGCCCAGCGCCTGCCGGGCCTTGGTGATGTCACCGCGCAGCCGCGCCCCGGCCTGCATCAGGCGGCGGCGGGTGTCGAGATCGGCCTCTTCGCCGGGCTGCGGGTCGAGTTGGTCCAGTTCCTTGACCGCGTGGCGCAGGAAATCCTCTTCGGCGCGCAGCAGGGCCAGCCGTCCGGTGGCCCCCTCGCGGGCGCGCCGCGCCTCGGCCAGCGCGCGCCAGGCGCTGCGCACCTCGGCCAACGGCGCCTCCACCCCGGCATAGGTGTCGAGAAGCTGCCGGTGCCCGCGCGGGTTCAACAGGCCCCGGTCGTCATGCTGGCCATGCAGTTCGACCAGCGTATCGCCCAACGCCCGCAGCACCTCGCCACTGGCGCGGCGGTCGTTGATCCACGCGGTCTTGCGCCCGTCGAGCGCATTGACCCGGCGCAGGATCACCTCGTCCTCGCACGAGATCCCGGCCTCGGCCAGCACGGCGCGGCCCGGATGGTCGGCGGTCAGATCGAACACCGCCTCGACCTCGCCCTGCTCGGCGCCCTGACGCACCAGTTCGGCCCGGCCCCGCCAGCCCAGCACAAAGCCCAGGCTGTCCAGCAGGATCGACTTGCCCGCCCCGGTCTCGCCGGTCAGCACGTTCAGGCCCGGCCGGAAATCAAGGTCCAGACGGTCGATCAGCAACATGTCGCGGATGGCAAGGCTGCGCAGCATGGCGCCGGGGCTCAGATCCAGTCGCCGCGAACGGTGCGCCGGTACACCTCGCGCAGCCAGTTCTCGCCCGAGGCATCGTCGCTGAGACCGGCCTGCGTCAGCAGCCGATAGCTGTCCTCGTAGAACGGGTTCGAGCGGAAGTTGTGGCCCAGAATCGCCGCCGCCGTCTGCGCCTCGTCGCGCAGGCCCAGCGCCAGATAGGCCTCGACCAGCCGGTGCAGCGCCTCGGGCGTGTGGGTGGTGGTCTGGAACTCCTCGACCACGACGCGGAACCGGTTGACCCCCGCCTGATAATTGCCGCGCGACAGGTAATAGCGGCCGATCTCCATCTCCTTGGCCGCCAGACGGTCAAAGGCCAGATCGAATTTCAGCACCGCCGAGCGGGCGTATTCGGTGTTCGGGTATTGCTCGATCACATAGCGCAGATGCCGCAGCGCCTGAAAGGTAACCCCTTGATCGCGGCCAACATCTTCGATCTGGTCGTAATAGGTCAGCGCGACGATATAGGCCGCCCATGCCGCATCCGGGTCGCCCGGATACTGGTCGAGGAAGCGCTGCGCCGTGCTGCGGGCCTCGTCATACTGGCTGTTGCGGTGCAACGCATAGGCCTGCATCACGATCGAGCGCCGCGCCCAGTCGGTATAGGGATAGAGCCGCTCGATCTCGCGGAAATAGCGCAGGGACTCCTCGGGCCGACTGCTGGTTTCCAGCACATATTCGCCCCGCTGAAAGATCTCCTCGGCGGTGAACGCTTCGAGCGAGTCATTTTCGCTGACCTGGTTGGAACAGGCCGTCAGTGCAAGGGCAAAGGCCCCCGTCACCGCCCACGATGCGAGTTTGCGGCCGGTGCCGGTCATGCTGAACCTCATCCTGTCGTCCTGCGCCCGGCGCGACCCAAAGGGGGTGCCGAATCCTTGCCCGCCCTCTGGCGACCTTGTGGCCGATTGGTTAGCACAGTTGCGCCGGACACGCAAAACGGCTTTCAGCGGAAAATTGCCTTCGCAGAGGCGTCAGGCCAGCGGGCGCAGATCCTCGGCGCAGACCCCGGCGCCGGGCATCGCATGGGCTTGCGGCCCCTCGACCGTCACCCATTCCCACGCCAGGTCATCGGCCAACAACGCCCGCACCAGCCGCCCGGTCAGGGTGTGCCCGGCGCGGTGACCGACATAGCGACCGAGGATCGGCGCACCGGCAACCGCCAGATCACCCATCGCGTCCAGCATCTTGTGGCGGACGGGTTCGTTGAAGCGGCGCAGGCCGCCGGGGCTGAGCACCGCATCGCCCTGCACCACCACCGCATTGTCATAGGTGCCGCCCAGCGCGAGGCCATTGGCGCGCATGAAATCGACATCCGACTGGCGGCAGAAGGTGCGGCAATCGCTGAGTTCGCGCACGAAGGTTCCGTTGCACAGCGCCAGTTCCAGATGCTGATGACCGATCGCGGCATCGGGAAAGTCGATCTCGAAAGCGATCGACAGCACCTCGGCGGGTTCGAGCCGGGCCCAGGCATCGCCCATCCGCACCTCGACCGCGCGCAATACGCGGATCGCGCGCAGCGGCGCATCCTGGGTCTGCAAGCCGGCCTGCACGAACGCCGCGACAAAGGGCCGGGCCGAACCGTCAAGGATCGGCACTTCTGGCCCGTCGATGTCGATCAGCGCGTTGTGGATGCCACAGCCCGCCAGCGCCGCCATCAGATGCTCGATGGTCGAGACCGTGATGCCCGCGGGCGTGCCGACCTTGGTGCACAGGCTGGCCTCGATCAAGGCCGCGGCGCGCACGGGCACCAGCACGGCGGGGGTCAGGTCGGTGCGGCGAAAGACGATGCCATGATCGGCCGGGGCAGGATGCACGGTCAGCGCGACGGGCTGGCCCGAATGCAGGGCCACGCCGTCAAAGGTCACGCTGTTGGCAAGAGTCGTCTGCAAAGTGTCACCACTTGGTCACGCCGGGTTCACGATTTCTTTAGAAACTGTCGGCGCAATGCTCAAGTCACGGTTTGCAACAGGTTGAAACAGTGGGCGCGGGGCTGCGCGGCTTTCCGCCGATGCTGCATGCCGCCGCTGCAACTATCTGTTTATAAACAGAAAAAACCGGCTTTCGCCGGTTTCCCCATGCTGCGACGGGCGCAGGAATTGATCGCGGTTTTCGGCAGTCAGTTCACCTGACGGCGCAAAAACGCCGGGATTTCGATCTGATCGCGCGCGGCGCTGTGCTGGGCCTCGTCCTCATAGGCCGAGGGGCGGGCCTGAACCTGCGGCTGGGCGCGCTGGACGCGCTGCTGCGGTTCCGGCGCGGCGCCCGACATGCGGTTGATCAGCGAACCCAGACCCCCAAAGCGTCCACGCTCACTCGCCGGGTGCTGGGCGACCGGCTGCGGGGCCGGTTGCGGCGCCTGCGGCGCGCGCTGGGCGCCTTGCGTGACGCGCTGCAGACGCTCGAGCACCTCGGGCGACGGTTGGCCGGGCTGGCGCGACTGCGGACGCGGCGCGGTAAAGCCCTGCTCGGCCCGCGCGGCGGGTTGCGACGGCATGGCCGGCGGCGCCGGGCGGCGGATCACCATCTTGCGCGGCGCCTGCGCCTCTTCGCCCAGAATGTCGTCGAGGAAAAAGTCATCCTGCACCGGCTCTTGCGCCTCGACGGGGGCATAGGCCACCTCGCGCGGGGCCGGGGCAACATACTCGTCCCGGGCCATGTGAGCGGCGGGACGGCTGTCTTGCCAGGTGTCGTGGCGCGGTTCGTCGCGGTACTCTTGCCGCGGCGCCTCATAGGTCGAGCGCGCATCGAACCAGGCCTCGGGCCGCGGCGCCTCCTGCACGACTTCGGGCGCCGGAGCAGGCTCGACGACCGGCGCGGCCATCACCAAGGGCTCGCTCAGACGGCGACGGGTGACTTCCGCAACCTGCGCGCTGGCTTCGATACCGGTGGCGACAACCGAAACGCGGATCGCGCCGTTCATGTCGGGGTCCAGCGTCGAGCCGACGATGATGTTGGCCTCGGGGTCGACCTTTTCGCGGATCAGGTTGGCCGCCTCGTCGAGTTCGAACAGCGTCAGATCATGGCCGCCGGTGATGTTGATCAGCACCCCCTTGGCGCCGTGCAGGCTGATTTCGTCGAGCAGCGGGTTGGCGATCGCCTTTTCGGCGGCCTGACGGGCGCGGTCCTCGCCAGTGGCCTCGCCGGTGCCCATCATCGCCTTGCCCATCTCGTCCATCACGGCGCGCACATCGGCAAAGTCGAGGTTGATCATGCCGGGACGCACCATCAGGTCGGTCACGCCCTTGACGCCCTGATAGAGCACGTCGTCAGCCAGCGAGAAGGCCTCGGTAAAGGTGGTGCGTTCATTGGCCAGCCGGAACAGGTTCTGGTTGGGAATGATGATGAGGGTATCGACGACCTTTTGCAGCGCCTCGACGCCTTCTTCGGCCTGACGCATGCGCTTGGCGCCCTCAAAGGCGAAAGGCTTGGTCACCACGCCGACGGTCAGCACACCCATCTCGCGCGCGGCCTGGGCGATGATCGGCGCGGCCCCCGTGCCGGTGCCGCCACCCATCCCCGCGGTGATGAAGCACATGTGCGCGCCCGACAGATGATCCATGATCTCGGCCAGCGTTTCCTCGGCGGCAGCAGCCCCCACGGACGGACGCGCACCGGCGCCCAGCCCCTCGGTCGCCTTGACCCCCAACTGGATGCGCGACGCGGCCTTGGATTGCTGCAGTGCCTGCGCATCCGTGTTGGCGACAACGAAATCGACCCCCTCAAGGTGCTGGTCGATCATGTTGTTGACGGCATTGCCGCCCGCCCCGCCGACACCGAACACGGTGATGCGCGGAGTCAAATCCTTGTTTTCGGTCGCAACGAAATTGAGAGCCATAGCCTGTCCGCCTGTATGATGCCGGTTTTCCGGTCCGTTTTGCTCGGTCGTGATCCGGTCCTTGGTGATTTGCCGGATTTATCGTTGATACTAGCGCGCCTCCGACTCGCCGTCATCAAAAAAAACAAATGCTCCACGGGCGAAATGCCGGGAATCGGTGGATTTTCCGCTGGTTCATGCGGGTTTGGCGCGATTTTCCGCTGTCAAAGTCACCAATTGTCGCGAAACCATTTCAGCGCCCGTTTCAGCGGTTTGGTGGCAAATCGCTGGGCCGGAATGTCGAAATCCCACCATTCATCCTGCGGATTGGCGGCGAATTGGCACAGGCCGACGATGGCGGCGTAATCCGGCCCGGTCGCCGCCTGCGGCAGTCCGGGCACCCGGATCGGGCGACCCAGCCGCACCTGCTGGCCAAGGATGCGCGCCGCCAGACCGTCGAGGCCGGGGATCTGGCTGACCCCGCCGGTCAGCACGATCTGCTGGCTGGGCAGATGGTCGAACCCTGCGACGTCCAGTCGGCTGCGCACGCCTTCGAGGATCTCCTCGACCCGCGGCCGCATGATGCCGATCAGTTCACTGCGGCTGATGGTGCGGCGGTCCTTGTCCCAGTCGCCGCTGTCGCCGCCGATCTCGATCATCTGGCGGTCATCCTGCCCGGTGGCATGCACGCCGCCGTAAAAGGTCTTGATCCGCTCGGCCATCGAATAGGGGATCGTCAGCCCCTTGGCGATGTCGCTGGTGATATGGTCGCCGCCCAGACGCAGGGTATCGGCAAAGATCATGTGGCCCTTGATGAAGATCGACAGGCTGGTCGACCCGGCCCCCATGTCGATCGCCGCGGCGCCCAGTTCCTGTTCATCCTCGACCAGCGCCGCGCGCCCGGCGACATAGGCGGTCGAGGCCAGCCCCGCCACCTCGACATCGCAGCGCTTGAGGCAATGCACCAGATTTTGCACCACATCGGCATCGACGCTGACCAGATGCATGTCACAGCCCAGCCGCCGCCCGCTTTGCCCGCGCGGATCGGCCAGCCCGCTGCGATGATCCAGCAGGAAGTTCACCGGCTGGGCGTGCAGCACCTCGCGGCCCTGCCCCAGATCGGGCGTATCGCAGGAATCCAGCACGCGGGCGATGTCGTTCTCGCTGACGCGCTCGTCGTCGAGCTCGACGATCCCCTCCAGCCCATAGCTGCGCACCTCGCCGCCCGAGAACGTCAGGATCGCGTGATCCACCCGGGTCTGCGCCATCTTCTGCGCGTTCTGCAGGGCGGTGCGCACGGCGCGTTCGGTCTCGCGCATCGCGGCGATCTCGCCAAAACGCACGCCGCGCGAACAGGTGGTGCCCGCGCCGATCACCCGGAACGCCGCCTGCCCCGCCATCGCGCCCACGCCCGACCCCGCGCGCGCGCCTTCGGACACGCCGAATTTCAGGATCAGGCAGGCCACTTTGAAGGTTCCCACATCCATCACCGCGATGACGCCCCGCTGCATTGCCGCTAGGCGCAGGTTCCGCATGGCGCGCTGCGACTGGTAAAGATCGGTCATGGTCTGCGGGCTCCGGGTTGGGTGGGTCGGTTGCGGTTCAGTTCGGCCATCGCGCCCGGCGTCAGTTGCAGGGTGGGCCGTGTCGGGTTGCGCAGATCAATGGCGACCACGTCGCGCGCCAACAGTTGCTGCGCGGCGTCGAGGGCCAGCACGCGTTCCAGCGCGCCCAACGCGCCGTGTTCGGGCAGCAGGATGCGCTGGTCGCGGTCGAGCACCAGATCCCAGCGCCGCATCCCCACCCGGACGAGACCGCGGATGCGCGCCCTGATCGGCAGCGCCGCCGCCAGCAGCAGTTGCGCCTCGGCCACGGCCAGCGGCGCACCCTCGCCCGCGATCAGCGGCAGGTCTGGCCGCGCGGCGCGGCTGGACAGGCGCGCAACGCGGTAGCCGGTCGCGTCAATCAGGTCGAGGCCATCGGCATGGCGCCAGACCAGCGCCGGGGCGCGTTCTTGCAACCGCACCTCCAGAACCCCGCCCGAACGCACCTGCAGCCAGGCATGTTCGACGGCGTCAAAGGATTCGGCCACCTCACGCAACAGCCCGAGGTCGAGGTCAAAGGTCGAGAGCGGGAACTGCAGCCCCAGCGCCGCCTCGACCGCCTGCGCCACCTCAGGCGTCGGCGACAGCACCTCGATAGATCCCACCTGAAACATCGGCTGGTTCTGCACCTGCTGCACCACGCCATCGACCCGCGCGCCAAAGGCGGCGCGGTTGTCCGGGTTGGCCAGCCAGCCGCCCACCAGCGCCAGCACCAGCAGCGCAGGCAGGCCAAGCCGCAGGAAGTGCCGCACCACTGGCGTCAGCCACAGCCGGTGCATCCGGTAGGCCAGACGACTGGGCGATGGGTCCCGCAGCCGGGGCGCCTCGGACGCGGCAGGGTGAAGAGGCGGCGGTGAATAGGGCGGCGCGACAAAGGGTTGCCCGCGTTCCAGCGCCGAAACCGACGGCGGTTCGGGCGGCAGCATCGGCTCGGGCGCGGGGGGCGTGCCAGCCGTAACCTCGGGTGACGGGGGCCAGGCCGCCAGTTCGTTGGGCCAATGCAACACAGGCCGTGGCCCGGCACGGCGCCCTGCCGACTCGGCCTGCACGGGCGGCGGGACCATCGCCGGATCGGGCCAATCCCACCGCCCGGTCGCCGGGGCCGCCTGCCGCCGCAGCGGCGGCTGGGCCAGAGGGTCGCGGGTCAGCGTCGACATGAGGCGTCCTCGACCAGCCAGCGGCACAGGTCCGGAAAGCTGATGCCACAATGCGCCGCCTGTTCCGGGCTGAGCGAGGTCGCGGTCATCCCCGGCTGGGTGTTGGTCTCCAGCAGCACCAACCCGGCCAGCCCGCGCGCCTCATCCCAGCGAAAATCCGTCCGGCTCAGCCCCCGGCAACCCAGGGCCTGATGCGCCCGCAAGGCATAGTCCATGCAGGCCGCGAAAATCTCGGGCGGCAGCTGCGCGGGGACGACATGGCTGGACCCGCCCGGCTTGTACTTTGCGTCGTAATCATACCAGCCGTCCGTGACGATATCCGTCACCGTCAGCGCCCGGTCGCCCAGCACGCTGACCGTCAGCTCGCGGCCGGGCGCATAGGCCTCGACCATCACCACCTCGGGCATCGCCTCGTCCAGTTGCGGCGGGCCGTTGTTCTCCTCGCCCACGATCCAGACGCCGACCGACGAGCCCTCGTTATACGGCTTGACCACATAGGGCGGCGGCAGGACGTGGCGCGCGCGCACCTCGGCCTTGCAGGCCAGACGGCTGGGCACCACCGGCAGCCCGGCGGCGCGGTACACCTGCTTGGTGCGCTCCTTGTCCATCGCCAGCGCCGAGGCCAGCACGCCCGAATGGGTATAGGGGATCGCCAGCCATTCCAGCATCCCCTGCACGCAGCCATCCTCGCCCCACGGGCCATGCAGCGCGTTGAAGACGACATCCGGCTTCAGCGCCGTCAGGCGCGCGGCCAGATCGCGGCCGGCATCGACCTCGATCACCGAAAATCCGGCCTCCCTCAGGGCGGTGGCGCAATTGCGCCCGGTGTTGAGCGACACCTCTCGTTCTGCCGAGAGGCCGCCCATGATCACCGCCACTGCGGGGGCTGCCCTGCTCGACATGCCCACCAACTCTGCCTCGTGCGGGGCTTTGCCCCTGTTCTTGTGTGCGGGGGATCGTTGCCCCCGATATCTTGCGTCAGCCTGTCAAACCGCCGCTCAACGCGCCGTTTCGCCGACCCGCATGATTTCCCATACTAGCGAAATTCCGCTATTTTCCAAGACCCTTCTGCGCACCTCTTCGCCCAGCCCCTCCAGATCGGCGGCTGTCGCCCCGCCGGTGTTGATGAGGAAATTGGCGTGCATCGGCGACATTTGCGCCCCGCCGCGTGTTGCGCCACGCATCCCGGCGGCGGCGATCAGCGCCCAGGCTTTCAGGTCATGCACATCGTCGGCGCGCCCGGTGCTGGAAAATCCGGCCGGGTTGCGAAAGGTCGAGCCGGCGCTGCGGTCCTTGGTCGGCTGGCTGGCGTCGCGGCGGGCGATCTGCTCGTCCATGCGGGCGTTCAGGCTGGCGGGGTCACCCGGCGGCGCGTCGAAACTGGCACTGACGATCACTGCCCCTTCGGGCAGGTGCGACTGGCGATAGCTCAGGGCGAGGTCCGAGGCGGGCAGATCCCGCGCTGTGCCGTCGCGCTGCACGATGCGCACCGACCGCAACCGGTCCGCCACATACTGCCCGTAACAGCCCGCGTTCATCCGCACCGCGCCGCCGATACTGCCGGGGATGGTGCGCAAAAATGTCAGGTCCAGCCCGGCCTCGGCCGCCTTGCGCGCCACATGCGCATCCAGCGCGGCCGCGCCTGCGGTGACAGTTTCCCCTGCAATATCAATTGCATTGAACCCGCGACCCAGCCGGATCACCACTCCCCTGATACCGCCGTCACGCACAATCAGGTTCGAGCCAACCCCCATCGGGAACACCGGCACCTCGCGGTCCAGCGCCGCCAGAAATCCGCTGAGGTCGGCCTCGTCCGCCGGTTGGAACAGCCAATCCGCCGGGCCGCCGACCCGCAACCACGTCAGGCTGTCCAGCCCGCGGTCGGCGCTGAGCGTGCCGCGGATCGCGATCGCCTCGGGCCTCATGCCAGCCGCTCCGGCAGCCCCTGCGCCCAGGTGCTGATCGTCCCGGCGCCGAGGCAGACCACCATGTCGCCGGGCGCCGCATGGGCGCGCACCAGCGCCGTCAGATCGTCCTGCGAGGTCACCGCATGGGCCGAGTCATGGCCCTGCGCGCGGATCGCGGCGAGCAGATGCTCGCGGTCGGCGCCGGGAATCGGGTCCTCGCCCGCCGGATAGACCTCGGCGATGGCGACCACATCGGCGCCGTTGAAACAGGTGGCGAAACTGTCGAACAGCGAGGACAGCCGGGTATAGCGGTGCGGCTGATGCACGGCGATCACCCGGCCTTGCCCACCCAGCGCCTGCCGCGCCGCCTTGAGCACGGCGGCGATTTCCACCGGGTGGTGGCCATAATCGTCGATGATGGTGACGCCGTTGACCTCGCCGATGCGGGTAAAGCGCCGCCCGACTCCGGTAAAGCTGGCAAGGGCTTGGCGGATATCAATGTCTGACATTCTCAGATGCAGCCCGACCGCCACTGCGGCCAAAGCGTTGGAAATGTTGTGGTCACCAGGCATCGGCAATGTCAGACTTTCAATTTTCCGACTTTCTCCACGCCAGTTGACGGCAATGTCAAAGTGCCCCTTGCCCTTTTCGAACCTAAGCCCTTCGGCGCGCAGATTGGCGCCGGGGTTGAAGCCGAAACTCACCACCGGCCGGTCATGCAAGGTTTCTGCCAGCGCGGCCACCTCGGGATGGTCGGTGCAAAGCACCGCCAGCCCATAAAACGGAATCCCCTGCACAAAGCGGCGGAAGCCGTCGCGCAGGGCCTCCAGCGTGCCCCAATGCTCCATATGCTCGGGGTCGATGTTGGTGACGATGGCGACATGCGTCGGCAACAGGTTGAAGGACCCGTCGCTTTCGTCGGCCTCGACCACCATCCACTCGCCCGCCCCGGCCCGCGCGTTCGAGCCATAGGCGTGAATCACCCCGCCGTTGACAACGCCCGCGTCGAATCCCCCGGCATCGAGCATCGCCGCCACCAGCGTCGTCGTCGTCGTCTTGCCATGCGTGCCGGCCACCGAAATCGTCCGCCGCAGCCGCATCAATTCGGCCAGCATCTCGGCCCGGCGCACCACCGGCAGACCCAGACGGCGGGCCTCGGCCATCTCGGGGTTGGTCGGCTTGATCGCCGTCGAGGCCACCACCACCGCCGCCCCGGCCAGATGCGCCGGATCATGGCCGATATGGACCCGCGCACCCAAGGATGCCAGCCGCTCGGTGATCGCCGAGCCCTTGGCGTCGGTGCCTTGAACGGAAAATCCCTCGGCCAGCAGCATTTCGGCAATGCCGGACATGCCGATGCCACCGATGCCGATGAAATGGACAGGGCCAAGGCCCCGCGGAATCAAGGTCTGCGTCATGGTCGCCTTCAGGCTGAGGGGGGGCCGGCGAGGCGCTCGGCCAGATCGGCCAGACGCGAGGCCGCGTCCGGAATGCCAAGGCCGGTCGCCGAGGCCGCCATGCGCGAGGCCGCAGCGGGCATCGTCAGGATCGCGGCGATCTGGCCAGCCAGCGCGTCGGGGGTAAAGGCGGCCTCGGGGATCAGCACCGCCGCCCCGGCCTCGACCAGACCCCGGGCATTGGCGGTCTGCTCGTCGCGCAGCGCGGCGCCAAAGGGCACCAGAATCGAGGGGCGGCCGATCACCGTCAGATCCGCCACCGTCGAGGCCCCCGCGCGCGAGATCACCAGTTGCGCCTCGGAAAACCGGCGCGGGATATCGTCGAAAAACGGCGCGACTTCGGCCGGAATGCCCGCCGCGTCATAGGCCGCGGCGACGCGCTCCAGATCCTCGGGGCGGGCTTGATGGGCAACGCGCAGATGGCGGCGCAGCGCCTCGGGCAGCGCCGCCAGCGCGGCGGGCACCACATCCGACAGGATGCGCGCGCCCTGACTGCCGCCGATCACCACCAGCGCCATCGGATACTCGCCCGGCGCAATATAGGGCGCCGCCGCACGGTCGCGCACCGCGGCGCGCACCGGATTGCCGGTGTGCAACCCCTCGATGCCCGACGGCAGAACCGTCGGCCAGGTGCCGCAGGCCACCGCCGAAACCCGGCGGGCAAAGACCTCGTTCACCCGGCCCAGCACGCCGTTCTGCTCATGGATCAGCCGCGGAATGCGCAGCACCCAGGCCGCGCCCAGCGCCGGGATCGACGGATAGCCGCCAAAACCCGCCACCACCGCGGGCCGATCCAGGATCATCCCGGTCAGGGCCTTGACCATGCCACCGATCAGCCGCAACGGCACCATCAACCGCTGGCCCAGCCCGCCCCGCGCAAAGGTTGCCGAGGGCACGACGCGGCGCACCACCGCTTCGGGAAACCCACCGGCATAGCGCGCCCCGCGCGCGTCGGTCGACAGAACCACCCGCCAGCCGCGCGCCAGCAGCGTCTCGGCCAGCGCCTGCGCCGGGAACATGTGCCCGCCGGTGCCCCCTGCGGCGATCACCGCCAAAGGGGCCTTTCTTGCCGCGCGCGCCGCCATCACCGCCCCCGTGCCTGCATCAACTCACCGATCTCACCTTGCGGCCGGGCACGCGTCAAGGCCAGCAACATTCCCGTCATCACCCCCATCGCCAACAAGGACGAGCCGCCCTGACTGATGAAGGGCAGCGTCATCCCCTTGGCGGGCAACAGCCGCACCGCAACGCCCATGTTGATCATCGCCTGCGCCGACAGCATGGCGACCAGCCCGGTTCCGGCCAGCCGGATAAACGGGTCACGCTCGCGCGTCAGGCGCGACAGGGCGCGCAGGCAGATCGTCGCATAGAGCGCGATAATCAGCGCGACCAGCACAAAACCATATTCCTCGGCCGCGACCGCAATGACAAAATCGGTATGCGCGTCAGGGAGTTGCCATTTCACCTGGCCCTCGCCCACCCCCATGCCGAACATCCCGCCCTCTTGGATCGCCGAAGTGGCATAACCGATCTGCGAGCGGCCATCGACCTCGGCGGTCAGAAAGGCGTCGATGCGCCGGGCAAAGTGCTCCGACCCGTTATAGGCGGCAAACCCGCCCAGCGCGACCACCACCGTCAGCGCCAGAATGATCGCCATCGAGGCGCCCGAGACAAAATACATCGCCCCCCAGCCAAACAGCACCAGCGCCGACTGGCCGAAATCCGGCTGGATCACCAGCAGGCCCACCGTCGCCCCGGTGAACAGCAAGGACAGCCGCCGACCGGGCGGGCCGTTCAGGTCCGCCCCCGCCGCCAGCAGCCAGGCCGAGGTGACAGCCAGACAGGGCTTGACGAATTCCGACGGCTGGATGGTGGTGAACCCGAGGTTCAGCCAGCGCACCGCCCCCTTGCCAAAGTCGCTGCCGATCACCGGCAGCGCCAGCAGCGTCAGGAACCCCAGCGCGAAGCCCAGCACACCCCAGCGCCGGATCGTCTCGGGCGAGCGCATCGAGACCAGCAGCATGATGCTGACCGACAGCGTGGCAAAGACCGCATGGCGCTGGAAATAATGAAAGGGCGGCAGGCTGTGACGGCTGGCCAGCGGCGGCGACGAGGCCAGCGCCAGCAGCAGGCCGATGCCCACCAGCAACAAAACCGAGGAAATCGTCCAGCGATCTACCGTGCGCCACCAGCGCGACAGCACCGGCTCGCCCACCTGGGCGGGGATGCTGCCATGAACCATCTCTGTCATGGGTGTCTGCTCGCTCTGCCTGTTGTGCCCGTTTGCCGGGTCTGTCCGTCACGATAGAACAGATGCGGGCAAAGGGCCAGTCTCTTGCGCAGGGCTCAGCGGCGCTGGCGCCACATATCCGCCGAATAGACCAGCAGCGCCGCCCAGATCATCGGAAAGGCCACCAGTTTCGCCCCGCCAAAGGGCTCGTCAAAGATCAGAACGGCGGTCAGAAAGACAAAGGTCGGCGCGATGTACTGCATCAAGGCGATGGTGGTCAGCCGCAGCATCTTGGCGCCATTGGCATAGAGCATCAGCGGCACCGCAGTCACCAGACCGGTGCTCATCAGCAAGAGCACATCCCCCCAACCGGTCCGCGCAAAGACCAGCGTGCCCTGCAGCCCCTGCCAGACCAGCCAGCCCAGCGCCAGCGGCGACAGGATCAGCACCTCCAGCATGAAGCCCTGATTGGGGCCGATCGGCAACGCGCGCTTGGCCAGCGCATAAAGCCCCCATGTCACGGTCAGCGACAGCGCCAGCAGCGGCAACCGCCCCACCTCCCATGTCAGCAGCGCCACCGCCGCACCGGCCAGCGCCACGGCGGCCCATTGCGCCCGGGACAGGCGCTCGCGCAGCACCAGCGCGCCCAGCAGGATCGAAAACAGCGGGTTGATGAAATAGCCCAGCGCCGCATCCAGCGCCCGGCCCGACAGGATCGCATACAGATAGATCCCCCAGTTCGCCCCCACCAGTACCGCCGTCACCAGCGCCATCCCCAGCAGTCGCGGCGTCACCAGCGCGCGCCACAGATCCCCGGTGCGCCTCAGCGCCACCAGCACCACCATCGCCACCGGGATCGACCACAGGATGCGCTGCGCCAGCACCTCGCCCACCGGGATATGCCGCAACACCGACAGATAGAGCGGCAGCGCGCCCCAGATCAGATAGGCCACCAGCGCCAGAAGGAACCCCTTCAGACTGTCGCCACTCGCCGTGCCCGACCCCATGCCGCGTCCCATCTTTGCTCTGAAAATATCCCGGGGGAGTCGCCGCTTGCGGCGACGGGGGCAGCGCCCCCTGCCCGGCCTTACCCTTTGAGCAACCCTTGCACAAGTGCAGCAAAATGCTCGCCGCGTTTCTCGAAATTGGGATATTGGTCGAACGAGGCCGCCGCGGGCGCCAGCAGCACCACCTCGCCCGGTTCGGCCTCGGCGGCGGCGCGGGCCACGGCCTGCGCCATCGTTTCGCAAATCTCATGCGGCGTGGCGCCCAACTGCAGGGCAAAGTCGCGCGCCGAATGGCCGATCAGATAGGCCTTCTGCACCGAACCGAGGAAGGGCACCAACCCGCCGATGCCGCCCTCCTTGCCCAGCCCCCCGGCGATCCAGCGGATGCGCGGAAAGGCTTGCAGCGCCTTGGCCGCAGAATCCACATTCGTCGCCTTGGAATCGTTGACAAAAACCACACCGCCGGTTTCCCCCACCCGTTGCGAGCGATGCGGCAGCCCCTCGAAACTGGCCAGCCCGCTTTCGATCTGCCGTGGCGACAGGCCCAGCGCACGCACCGCCGCATAGGCGGCGCAGGCGTTCTGGTGGTTATGCGCGCCCGGCAGCCCCTGAATGCCGCGCAGGTCGATCGAGGCCACCTGCTTGCCGTGCCGCCACTCTGCCAGAAACCCCTTGCGCGCGAACACCGACCAGCCCGGCCCGCCCAGTTTCTGCCCCGACGAGACCCGGATCACCCGCGCATCCTCGGGCCCCTCGGCCAGTTGCGCGGCCAGCGCGCGGCCCTCGATCTCGTCAACGCCGATCACCGCGCGCGACGGCGCGCCCTCGGTGAACAGCCGTTTCTTGGCGGCGAAATAGCCACCCATGCCGGCGTGGCGGTCCAGATGGTCGGGGCTCAGATTGGTGAACACCGCCACATCCGGCGCCAGATGCCGCGCGAGGTCGGTCTGATAGCTGCTCAGTTCCAGCACCGCCACGCCATTTTCGCCCGGCAGGTCGATCGACAAGACCCCGGTGCCGATGTTGCCCGCCATTTCCACCTCGCGCCCGCCCTCGCGCAACAGATGGGTAATCAGCGCCGTCGTGGTCGATTTGCCGTTCGAGCCGGTGATGCAGACCACCTTGGGCGCCTCGTCCATGCCGCCAAGTGCCTGAAAGAACAGGCCGATGTCGTTATCCACCGGCACCCCGGCGGCGAGGGCGGCGGCGATGACCGGATGCGGCGCGGGATACAGATGCGGGATGCCGGGCGAGGTGATCAGCGCCGCCAGCCCCTCGATGGCGCCGCCGCGCGTCAGGTCCACCGGAGTGATCCCCGCCGCCTCGGCCTTTGCCCGCCCCTCGGCGCTGTCGTCCCAGGCGCAGACCACGGCCCCGCCCGCACTCAGCGCCGCGCAGGTCGCCAACCCCGAGCGCCCCAGCCCCAGCACCCCAACCCTGCGCCCCTCGAACCCTTCGACCGCGATCATCCACCGCTCTCCTTGTTTTGCCAGCAGGCTATCGTGTGGACGCGGCGGGGGAAAGGGCATGGGTTGACAGCGGACAGTCATCTGCGCATCCATCGGGCGAGTGTACCGCGCCACCGACCACGCTGGTTGGCCGTTCGTGCGGGATGAGTATCAAACGGCGGTCTTTCATGAGTGCCACTGTGCGCAGCCTGCCCCCGATGGAAGCGTTCCGCGATGTTCTGGCCGGGCCCTCGCCCAACCGGCGCACGCCGGGGGTGCTGTGGCCGGATTTCGACACCCAGATCGCCGCGCGGCTGTGGCGTGACGGCAAGCGCATCTGCACCGCGCCCGTCATCGACGAACGAAAAGCCCGGATCATCACGGACCCCGCGGTCTTTGTGTCGATGCATGACGGTCATTTCGGCCATGTCTGCGCCGAGACCGTCTCGCGCCTTCCGCAATCGCTGGCCGAGGCGCCGGGGCTGCCGCTGTATTTCTCCTGCCAGCGCCCGATGGACATGGCGCAAGCCGCGCCAGCCTTTCGGGCGATTCTGGAATGGCTGAAGGTTCCGGCGGATCTCGTTCGCTTCCTGCACCAGCCGACCCTTTTTCGCGAGCTGCGCATCGCCGCTCAGGCCGAGCCGATGAACGGCCCGCCCCCGCCCGAGGACTACCTCGACCTGCTCGAGGCGCGAATCACCGGCAATCTCGATCCGGTCCAGCCCGAGGGGATCGTCTTTGTCAGCCGCGCGCATCTGGGCCCGGAACAGGGGCGTTCGGCGGGCGAGAGGTATCTGGTCTTTTGCCTGCAGCAACTGGGGGTGACGGTCGTCCTGCCCGAAACCCTGCCCCTGCGCCAGCAGATGCAGATCTATGCCAGCGCGCGGCATCTGGTGTTTCAAGAGGGGTCCGCAATCCACGGCCGCCAGCTTCTGGGCCGCATCGACCAGCATGTTTCGATCCTCAGGCGGCGCTTTCGCTCCTCGATCGCCCAGCACCAGATCGCGCCGCGCTGCGACTCGCTAACCTATGTTGCCTGCTATGCCGGGGGGCTGATCCCGAAGGATCCGGCTGGCTGGGGCATCGCCCATTCGATGTGCAATCTGTATCGCATCGAGGCGGTTCTGGACCATTTCGAGGGGCTGGGCGTACCCCTGCGCCGCATCTGGAACCAGCGCCAGTTCGAAATCCAGCGCGACGAGGATATCCTGTCATGGGTGCGCGCCGTCTTTCACCCGAAAACCGGCCATTGGTTGCGCGACAGCAATTCGACCGCCGATATCGTGGAGCAACTGGCGCCGCTGGGCCTTGAGCATCTGCGCCCGGAACTTGCGGCCGTGATGGACGTGCTGCGGGCTGTCTGACCGAGACCCCAAAAACACCAAAAGCCCCTGTTTTCACAGGGGCTTTTGAATGTGGCGCGGTTGACGGGGCTCGAACCCGCGACCCCCGGCGTGACAGGCCGGTACTCTAACCAACTGAGCTACAACCGCGCGATGGGGGTCAGATAGGGGATGCGCGGGGGGGCGTCAAGCCAGAAAACGACGCCCCGCGCACCTGCTGCCAAGGTTGCCTTGGCAGGCCGGGCTGACTAGAACAAGGGCCGGGCACAGGCCCCGGCGCAGACGAGGCAAGGATTTGAAACGCATGGCGCTTTCCCGCCGCACGCCTGTCCGGGGGACGCGGTGAGCGCGGTGCTGGTCGTTGGCGCCGGGCTCTCGGGCGCAGTCATCGCACGCACGCTGGCCGAGGCGGGGCAGCGCGTGCATCTGGTCGAGCGCCGCGCCCATCTGGCGGGCAATTGCCACACCGCGCGCGACCCCCAGACACGGGTGATGGTGCACCACTACGGCCCGCATATCTTTCACACCGAAAATCCGGCGGTCTGGGCCTATGTCAACCGCTTTGCCCGCCTGCGGCCCTACCGCCACACCGTGCGCACCACGTTTCGCGGTCAGGTCTTTGCGCTGCCGATCAACCTGACGACGATCAACCAGTTTTTCGGCCTGTCGCTGACCTCCGAACAGGCCCGCGCCCATATCGCCGCGCTGGCCGAGCCGGGTCTGGATCAGGCGCGCAATTTCGAGGAACAGGCCCTGCGCAGCATCGGGCGCGATCTCTACGAGGCCTTCTTTCGCGGCTATACGCAAAAGCAGTGGGGCCGATCCCCGCGCGATCTGCCCGCCGCCGTCCTGCGTCGGCTGCCGCTGCGCTTCACCGCGGATGACAGCTATTTTTCCCATCCGTTTCAAGGCATTCCCGAGGATGGCTATACCGCGATGGTCGAGGCGATGCTGGATCATCCGGCGATCACGGTGGCGCTGAACACCCCCTTTGCCGCCGAACTGGCCAAGGGCGCCGCGCATGTGTTCTGGACCGGGCCGCTCGATCACTGGTTCGGCGCCGACGAGGGGGCGCTGGCCTATCGCAGTCTGCGGTTCGAGATCTTTCGCGCGACGGGCGATCATCAAGGCTGCGCTGTGATGAACTTTGCCGATGCCGAGGTGCCGCACACCCGGATCACCGAGTTTCGCCACTTCACCCCGTGGGAGTCGCAGTCCCAAACCCTCTGCGCCCGCGAGACCCCGTTCGAGGCCGGGCCGGGGGACGAACCCTTCTATCCCGTGCGGCTGGCCGACGAAAAGGCGCTGCTGGCGCGCTATGTCGCGCGGGCGCGGGGGCTGACCGGGGTCAGTTTCGTCGGGCGGCTGGGAACGTATCGCTATCTCGACATGGACATCGCGATTGACGAGGCGCTGGCGGCTGCGCAGGCTTGGCTGCGGCTGGGTGCCGCGATGCCCGCCTTTGCCGTCGATCCGCTGACCGGGCAGGCGCAGGTGTAGTCAGGGCAATTCGCCTCCCCACCCCGTAGGGTGCGTGCTCGCACGCACCTCCCCCCGCCCTCAAAACCGCACGCCCCACCTGCTCAGAACCAGCGCCCCGATGCCGTCACATGCAGCACATCGGCGCGCCGTGCATCGGCCGCGTCGCGCGCGCTCAGGCTGGCCGAACTGGTCCCCGGCGCGGCGTCGAGGCACAGCGCGCTCAGCACCACCGCCTCGGCGCTGCCGGTGACCACCGGCGCCGCGGCAAAAACCGCCGGATAGGTCCAACTCACCGCCGCCCCCGCGCTGGCGGTCAGGCTGTGGCTGCAGATCTGCGTGCCATCGGCCAGCCGGACAAAGCGGCCATTGGCGTTCGACCCGGCCTCGATCACCGCGCCGGTCGGCAGGCCCGAGGCCTCGCTGACCGTGCCAAGGATGTTGTCGCGGCTAAAGACCTGGCTGCCGCCGCGCGTCAGGTTGGCCGCCTCCAGACTGACCGGCGCGCTGACCGCACCGCTGGCCGCCGCCACGCTCAGCGCATCGGTCCATGCGCTACCATCGGCCGAGACCTTGAGCGACCAGTTGTCGCTGCCAGCCAGCCCCATCTCCGCCCGGCCCGACCAGTTGCTCTGGTAAAGCAGCGAGGCCGTATCGCCCGCACCCGCCTTGTTCAGCTTGACCTGATGGCCCGCGCCGACATGGGTGAACAGCACCGCCTCGGACGCCACCGCCAGCTTGTTCGTCGCGTCATAGCTGGTGTTGACGCCGACGCCGGGCAGGGTTTGCAGCGCGGGCAGATCCGGCATCAGCCAATCCGCGCCGTCCCACAGCCTCAGTTCACTGCCCAGCGCCGCGCGCCAGCCCGTCCGCGGGGCGACAAACAGCCAGCCGCCATTCGACCAGGCCGCCAGTTCGCCGTCATGCGTCGCCCATTCGTTGACCGCGCCGCTGCCCAGCGCCCAGACCTGCCCCTCGTCCGGGGCCAGCGGCGGGGTCACCGCGCCAAAGCCCTGCACCGTCAGTTGCACGATCACATCGAGGCGTTCCAGCGCCTCGTTATGCGTCAGGTGCTTTTGCGCCTGCGCCGCCTGCAGATAGGGAAGGATCAGATTGCTGGACGTCTCGCTCATCGGGGGCCCCTGCCGGAATGGTTCGGGCGGACCATAGGCCGCGCATCCCCAACACCGGGACAAGCCAGCGCCCGCCCGCAACAGCCGACGCAACAGGGCTCACTCGTCGATCGGCACCATGTCGACGGCCTGCCGAGTGCCCTGCCCGCCCGAGGTGCGCATCGCGCCCAGAACCGGCGCCACATCGCCATAATCGCGGCCACGCGCCACGGTGACATAATCCTCACCGGCGATCCGGTCGTTGGTGGGGTCGATCTCGATCCAGCCGCTGCCCTCGCCCGTCCAGGCCCGAACCCAGGCATGCATGGCGTCCACGCCTTCCAGCCGGGGCTGGCCTGGCGGCGGCTCGGTGCGCAGAAAGCCCGAGACATAGCCCGCCGGCACGCCGATCCCCCTGAGCCCGGCGATCATCACCTGCGCAAAGTCCTGACACACCCCGCGCCGCTGGGCAAAGGCCTGCGCAGGCGTGGTCTCGACCGAGGTCGCCTCGGCGTCAAAGGTCATCGCCCGGTGCAGCGCCCGGCCCAGCGCCAACACCGCCGCGCGGGTGTCCGGCGCGGCGCGGGTGGCGCCCTTGGCAAAGGCGGTGATCGGCGCGCTCAGCGCGATGCGCGGCGAGGGGCCGATGTGATGCAGTGGCGAGTCCGGCCCCAGATCAGCCAAACCCGCCAGTTGCCCGCCCATCGCCATCAGCGCAGGCGACGGCGCGGCGCCCGGCTTTGGCCCCGCCAGCCGCCGCACCCTCAGGGTCAAGGTCAGTTGCAGCGCATGGATCGACCCGTGCCAGACCGCCGACGTCACCGCATTGCCAAAGAAATCAAACCCTTCGCGGCGCTCGTCCGGTTCTGGGTCAATCTGCAGATCGGCGGACAGCAGCTCTTGCCCGGCCAAGAACCGTGACGGCAGCAAGCGCAGCAGCATGCGCGAATGCTCAGCCGGCGCGGCATAGTCATAGTCGATCACCAGCTTGATGTCATACAGCATAGCGCCTCACCGCAAATACGCTGCAGCGATCAGATCGGAGATCGCCGACAACTGCCGACGCAAGGCGCCCAGCCGTGCGGTGTCGATCTGCTCGGGCGGTTCCACCGACAGCGCGGCGTCCAAGGGCACGATGGCGCGCAGCAGCGCCGCGGGGCGGCCATTGTCCAGCGCCTCGGGCAGCGCCTCTGCCTGCGTGTGCAACTGGCGCAACTGGAACAGCACCGACCGCGGGTTGTCGCCGTCCAGCGCCAGCAGATCCACCACCGTATCGCGCGAGGTCTCGGCCAGATAGCGCCGCCGATGGGTCAGCACGGAATCCGCCACCTCGACGGCGAGGTCCAGCGCCCCCTCGGGCGCGGCGGGGTCGGCGAACTCCTGCAACAGCGCGGCCAGCGAATCCGCCCGCTCGATGGCGCGGCCCATCGACAGGAACCGCCAGCCCTGAAACCGATACATGTTGTCCTGCACCAGCCCCGAGAACCCCGAGATCTTGCGCACCAGCACGCTCATCGCCCGCGCCGCGTCATCGCCCGGCTGCGCGCCCTTCAGCGTCACCTGCGCCGTATGCTCAAGGTCCACCAGCGCCCGCCAGCCGTCGATGGAAAAGCGGTCGCGCACCTTGGCCGCGCAGGACCGCGCCGCGCCGATCCGGTCGAGAACGCCCTGCGGCACCGGTCGCCCCACCTCGATGCCATAGCCCTTGGCAAAGCCGCGCAACCGGCGCAGCAAAGGGTCCGACGGGTTGTCGGTCGAGGCCAGCCGCAGATGATAGGCGCGGGTCAGCCGCACGGCATCCTCGGCGCGCTCGATGTAACGGCCCAGCCAGAACAGGTTGTCCGCCGCCCGCGCGGGCATCGCACCGGGGTTGGCGCGGCGAAACGGCGCGCCCGGCGCCGGGTGCAGCGAGACCTGCGGCACCGGCCGGTCAGCGACGATCCAGACATCCGCCACCGAGCCGCCGCGTTGCATCGCCAAGGCTGTCGCGTCGCCCGTGGCGCGGCCGATGCGGGCATACCCACCGGGCATGAAGGCCCAGCCTTCGGGCGTGCGGGCGGCAAAGACGCGGATCGTCATCGGCCGCGGCAGGATGCGCCCGGTGTTCAGCGCGGCGCCGGGTTCGGTCACCCAGGTCGGCGTGGTCGACAGCGCCACCGCCTCTTGCGCCACCAGCGCCGCGCCCTGCGCCTCGATCCAGTCGCCATTGCCGGGCCGCAGGGCCTCGGCGCGCAGATCGACCGGCAGATCGACGGCCAGCGCCGGGCCCAGCATCATGCGCCCCGCGTGCTGGCGCACATAGGCGCGTTGCGCCGCGCCGCCACACCACCATGTCGCAATATTGGGCAAGGCCAAGGGCTTGCCGGTCAACACCTGCGCGATGCGCGGCAAAAACGCCATCATCGCCCGCATCTCCAGCACCCCCGAGCCCAGCGCGTTGACCATGCCCAGCCGCCCCTGCCGCACCGCCTCGACGAGGCCGGGCGTGCCGATCCGGCTGTCGGCGTTCAGCTCCAGCGGGTCGGCAAACCCGGCGTCGATGCGCCGCCACAGCGCGCCCAACGGCATCGGCCCCTCGATGGTGCGCACCTTGGCCTGCCCGTTCTCGACCAGCAGATCCTCGCCTTCCAGCAGCATCAGACCCAGATAGCGGGCGATATAGGTGTGCTCGTAATAGGTGTCGTTCGACGGCCCCGGCGTCAGGATCGCCGCGCGGCCGCTGCGGTCAGGCGTCGCGGCGGCCAGCCCCTCGATGGCCGCCCGAAAGGCGCCAAAGAACCCGGCTAGCCGGTGCGTATAGGCCCGCACGACCCGCTCGGGGAAAATCCGCCCGGTCGCCATGCGGTTTTCCAGCGCGAATCCGGCCCCCGAGGGCGCCTGCACCCGGTCGCCCAGCACCAGCCACGACCCATCCGGCGAGCGGCCGATTTCAAAGGCCAGTTGATGCAGGAATTTGCCGCCGACCGGCGTCACACCGACCATCGGGCGCAGCCATTGCGGGCTGGCGGCGATCAGGCTGGCGGGCAGATGCCCCTCGGCCACCAGCCGCCCCGGCCCGTAAAGATCGGCCACCACCTGCTCCAGCAGATCGGCGCGCTGCGCCAGCCCGTCACAGATGCCCTGCCATTCGCGTTCGTGCAGGATCACCGGCAGATGCGCCAGCGGCCATTCCCTCTCGGCCAAGGGATCACCCGAGGCGCCGCCGGAATACTGCCGATAGAACACCCCGGCGTCGCGCAGATACTGGTTGCCACGCTCGAACCGCGCCGCCACCTCGTTCGGGGTCAGCCGGGCGAAGCGCTCGACAAAGCGCCGCCAGACCGGGCGCATCTGCCCCTCGGCGTCAAAGACCTCGTCCGCGACGCCCGGCAACAGGGCATACTCGGAAAAGAGGTCGCTCTTTGGGCTGGCACTCATCGGTTGGCCTTTGGCAGCTTACCCCAGACCAATCGGCCGCCGCAGGTCCAGCGTCAACGGAAATTCCGGGTGCGGCACCTCGGCCACTGGGCGATAGGCGCCCGGCGAATGGCCATGCGCCTCGAACCGAGCCAGACGCCGCGCCTCGGCCTCGTAGCCATTGATCGGGAAGGTGTCATAGCTGCGCCCACCCGGATGCGCGACGTGATAGGTGCAACCCGCCAGCGCCCGCCCGGTCCAGCCATCATAGATGTCGAACACCAGGGGCGCATTGACCGGCAAAACCGGATGCAGCGCCATCGCCGGTTGCCACGCCTTGAACCGCACGCCCGCCACGCTGACGCCCGAGGTCTGCGTGCGCGCAAGGGGAACAGGGCGGCGGTTGACCATCACCGAATAGCGGTCCTGATGCAGGGTCGTCAGCTTGACCTGCAGGCGTTCCACCGAACTGTCGGTATAGCGCACCGTCCCGCCAATCGCCCCCGTCTCGCCCAGCACATGCCACGGCTCCAGCGCTTGCCGAACCTCCAGATGCACACCCTCGGCCTCGATCTGCCCGCAGAAGGGAAAGCGGAACTCGGATTGCGCCTCGAACCACACCGGATCGAAATCGAACCCATGCTGGCGCAGGTCGGCCAGCAGGCTCAGCAAGTCCTCCCACAGGAAATGCGGCAGCATGAAGCGGTCATGCAGCACCGTGCCCCACCGCACCGGGCGGCCCTGCACCGGCGCATTCCAGCACCGCGCGATGATCGCCCGGATCAGCAGTTGCTGCGCCAAGGACATGCGCGGATGCGGCGGCATCTCGAAGCCTCGAAACTCCACCAGCCCCAGCCGCCCGGTGGGCCCGTCGGGGGAATAGAGCTTGTCGATGCAAATCTCGGCCCGGTGGGTGTTGCCGGTGACATCCGTCAGCATGTTGCGCAGCAGGCGGTCCACCAGCCACGCCGGCGGCAGCGCGCCGCCATTCACCGGGTCGCCGATCTGGCTGAGGGCGATTTCCAGCTCATAGAGCGTATCGTGCCGCGCCTCGTCGATCCGGGGCGCCTGCGACGTCGGCCCGATGAACAGCCCTGAGAACAGGTAACTCAGGCACGGATGCCGCTGCCAGATCAGGATCAGCGATTTCAGCAGGTCCGGGCGGCGCAGAAAGGGGCTGTCCGTCGTGATCGCCCCGCCCACCACCACATGATTGCCCCCCCCGGTGCCGGTGTGGCGGCCGTCGATCATGAACTTGTCGGCCCCCAGACGCGAGGCACGGGCTTCCTCGTACACCGCCTCGGTCGTGGCGACGCAATCGTCCCAGCTATGCGCCGGGTGGATGTTCACCTCGATCACGCCGGGATCGGGGGCCACGCGGATCACGTTCAGCCGCGGGTCCTGCGGCGGCGAATAGCCCTCGATATGGATCGGCAGGTTCAATTCGCCCGCTGTCACCTCGGCAGCGGCCAGCAGTTCCAGATACTCCTCCAATGTCTCGCAGGGCGGCATGAACAGGTTCAACCGCCCGTCGCGCGGCTCGATCGCGATGGCCGTGCGCACGGTGCCGCCCGCCGGGTCGATGCCCTGCAGGTTGCGCGCCTGACGCTGGGTGTCGTCCTCGTCAGCGCGGGTCACCTTTTGCAGATGCCCGCCCGAGACCTCGGGCGTCATCGCCGCCTCTTGCGCCAGTTCCTCGGCGGCGAGGCGGTCGATTTCCTCTTGCACACTCAGGCGACGCTGCAGGATCTGCGCGTGAAAATCAGGCAGCGGCCCCACCGGCACCGTCGGATCGGCGGGATAGGTATAGGGGTATTGCGACGGCGGCACATGCGGCAGCGCGGCCAGGGGCAACCGGAACCCCACCGGGCTGTCACCGGGTACCAGAAACAGATGCCCGCGCCGGGGTTTCCACAACTCGGACCGCCACTTGATCCCCCCCGCCCGCGCCTGCCACGGCTGGATCGGCAGCACATAGCCCGAAGGCTCGGTCAGCCCGCGATCAAACACCCGGGCATAACGCGCGCGGTCCTCGGGGTTCTTCAACTTGCTGTTCGCCGGGCTGACATTCGGCGGCAGTTGCGCCTCTTTCAGGATCCACTCGGCAGGGTCTTCATAGGCGGGCTGGGCATAGATCGGCTCCAGCCCCAGATGTTCGGCAAACCGGGCGAGGAACGCGCCCGCCTCCTTGGCGCCATGCGGCTGCGGCGCCTTTTCGCGGGCGACCAGATCGGGGTTCTTCCACACCGGCTGACCATCGCGGCGCCAGTACAGGCTGAAGGTCCAGCGCGGCAGGCTTTCGCCGGGATACCATTTGCCCTGCCCGTAATGCAGGAACCCGCCAGGCGCAAAACGGCTGCGCAACCGGCGGATCAGGTCATCGGCCAGCGCGCGTTTTTGCGGGCCGACGGCTTCAGTGTTCCATTCCTCGCTCTCGAAATCGTCGATGGACACAAAGGTCGGCTCGCCGCCCATCGTCAGGCGCACATCGCCCGCGCTCAGGCTGGCATCGACCTGCTGGCCAAGGGCGTTCAGCCGCCCCCAGGCCTCGTCCGAGAAGGGCTTGGTGATGCGCGGGTGCTCGGCGACACGGCGCACCTGCATGTCAAAGGCAAAATCGGTCTTCAACTCGCCAGTGGCCGTGAAACCGCCGCTGATCGGCGCCGCGTTGGAAAAATGCGGCGTCGCGGCCAGCGGGATATGGCTTTCGCCAGTCAACAAGCCGCTGGTCGGATCAAGCCCGATCCAGCCCGCGCCGGGCAGGAACACCTCGCACCAGGCGTGCAGATCGGTGAAATCGACACTGGTGCCGGAAGGGCCGTCCAGCGACTTCACATCCGGCGCCAACTGGATCAGATAGCCCGACACGAACCGCGCGGCAAAGCCCAGATTGCGCAGCACCTGCACCAGCAACCAACTGGAATCGCGGCAAGACCCGGACCGCACCGTCAAGGTCTCCTCGGGCGATTGCACGCCGGGCTCCATGCGGATCGTATAGGCCACGTCCTGCGAAATCCGCGCATTCAGGCCGACCAGCATGTCCACCGTGCGCGCGCGCTCGCGCGGCAGCGTCGCCATCAACGCGGCCAGTTTCGGCGTCATCGGATCGGCGCGGCGATAGATCACCAGATCCTCGCGCAGGTCCTCGGGATAGTCGAAGGGCCAGAATTCGGCGCTGTCCTCGACGAAGAAATCGAACGGGTTATAGACCGTCATGTCCGCAACCAGATCGACCTCGATGCGGAATTCGGTCACCGGCTCGGGAAAGACGAACCGCGCCAGCCAGTTGCCATAGGGGTCTTGCTGGTGGTTGACGAAATGGCCCGCCGGCGAAACCTTGAGCGAATGCGAGATCACCCGCGTCCGGCTGTGCGGCGCAGGGCGCAGACGGATGATCTGCGGGCCCAGCGTCACCGGCCGGTCATAGGTGTAATGCGTCAGATGGTGGATCGAGGCGTGGATGGCCATGCGCTTCCCGGTCGGTTGTTTGTCCCTACCTTAGGGCAGCCCACGGGCCGCGCCACCCTGAAACGGCACCGCAGCCCGATCCACGCTGAAATCGCGCGCAATTGCCCGAAAATCGGGCAGCGCAGGGCGGGGGACGGTGCGTGCGAGCACGCACCCTACACCCGACTCCACCGGGCCACCCGTCGGGTGCGTGCCCGCACGCACCACCCACCCGAATCCGGGGGGGCCAGCCCGTAGGGTGCGTGCTCGCACGCACCACCCACCCGAATCCGGCAGGCCACCCCGTAGGGTGCGTGCTCGCACGCACCATCCGCCCCTCCCTTACGGGATCAACCGCGCCAGAATGATCGCCGCCGCCTCGTCCGGCGTCATCAGCGTGGTATCGACCCGGAGTTCAGGCTTCAGCGGCGGCTCATAGGGCGAATCGATGCCGGTAAAGTTCTTCAACTTGCCCGCCCGCGCCTTGGCATAGAGGCCCTTCACATCGCGCCCCTCGGCCACGCTGAGGGGGGTGTCCACGAAAACCTCGACAAATTCCCCCTCGGCCATCATCGCCCGCACCATGTCGCGCTCGGCCCGGAACGGCGAGATGAAGGCCGTGATGACGATCAGCCCGGCGTCGGTCATCAGCTTGGCCACTTCGCCCACCCGGCGGATGTTTTCCACGCGGTCGGTCTCGGTAAAGCCCAGATCCTTGTTCAGCCCGTGGCGCACATTGTCGCCGTCCAAAAGGAACGTATGGCGGTTCATCCGCGCCAGTTGCCGCTCCAACGCGTTGGCAATCGTCGACTTTCCAGACCCCGACAAGCCCGTCAGCCAGACCACCGCCGGTTTCTGGTGCTTCATCGCGGCGTGGTGATCGCGCGAGATGTCAACCGCCTGCCAGTGGATATTCGTCGCCCGGCGCAGGCTGAAATGGATGATCCCGGCGCCGACCGTGCGGTTGGTCACCTTGTCGATCAGGATGAACCCACCCAGATCGCGGCTTTCGGCATAGGGCGCAAAGGGGATCTCGCGGTCGGTGGTCACCACCGCCACGCCGATCGCGTTCAGGTCCAGCGTCTTTGCCGCCAGATGGTCCTGCGTGTTGACATCCACCTCATACTTTGGCGCGCCGACCTTGGCGCTGACCGTCTGCGTGCCCAGCTTCAGCCAATAGGCCCGGCCCGGCACCATCTCGACCTCGTCCATCCAGATGACGCTGGCCTCGAACTGGTCGGCCACCTCCAGCGGCGAGGCCGCCGCCACGATCACCTGCCCGCGCGAGCAGTCGATCTCGTCGGCCAGCGTCAGCGTGACCGATTCCCCCGCCACCGCCAGATCGCGGTCCCCCTCCATCGCCACAAGGCGCGCCACCGTGCTGGTCTTGCCGCCCGGCAGCACCCGCACCGCATCGCCCGGCCGCACCGCGCCCGAGGCGATCATCCCGGTAAAGCCGCGGAAATCGAGGTTCGGCCGGTTCACCCATTGCACCGGCAGCCGGAACGCCAGCGCCTGATCGGCGCTGACATTGACCTCGACCGCCTCCAGATGCGGCAACAGCGGCGTGCCGGTGAACCACGGCATGTTGGCGCTGGGGGCGGTGATGTTGTCACCCTTGAAGCCAGAGATCGGGATCGGCGTGAATTCGGTGATGCCGATGCGGCTGGCAAAGTCGCGGTACTCCGCCACGATCCGCTCGAACACCGCCGGATCATAGCCCACAAGATCCATCTTGTTCACCGCCAGCACGACATGGCGGATGCCCAGCAGATGCACCAGATACGAATGCCGCCGGGTCTGCGTCAGCACCCCCTTGCGCGCGTCGATCAGGATCACCGCCAGATCGGCGGTCGAGGCCCCGGTGACCATGTTGCGGGTATATTGCTCATGGCCGGGGGTGTCGGCGACGATGAACTTGCGCTTTTCGGTGGCGAAAAACCGATAGGCCACGTCGATGGTGATGCCCTGCTCGCGCTCGGCGGCCAGACCATCGACCAAAAGGGCAAAGTCGATCTGATCGCCCTGCGTGCCGACGCGCTTTGAATCGGCCTCCAGCGCCGCCAGTTGATCCTCGAAGATCATCTTGCTGTCATACAGCAACCGCCCGATCAGCGTGCTTTTCCCGTCATCCACCGACCCGCAGGTGATGAATCGCAGCATGGTCTTGTGCTGGTGGGTCTGCAGATACTGGTCGATGTTCTCGGCAATCAGCGCATCGGTGACATAGACCGGGGCCTTGGGGTCGGTGGCCATCAGAAATACCCTTCCTGCTTTTTCTTCTCCATCGAGGCCGCCTGATCGTGGTCGATGGCCCGGCCCTGCCGCTCGGATGTGGTGGTCAGCAGCATCTCCTGAATGACCTCGGGCAGCGTCGTCGCCGCGCTTTCGACCGCCCCGGTCAAGGGATAGCAGCCCAAGGTGCGGAACCGCACATTGCGCATCACCGGGGTTTCGCCGGGCGCCAGCGGGAAACGGTCATCATCCACCATCAGGATCAGCCCGCCGCGTTCCACCGTGGGCCTTGGCTGCGAAAAGTACAGCGGAACAATCTCAATGCCTTCCAGATGGATGTATTGCCAGATGTCCAGTTCCGTCCAGTTCGAGATCGGGAACACCCGCATCGACTCGCCCTTGGCCTTGCGCGCGTTGTAAAGCCGCCAGAGTTCCGGGCGCTGGTTTTTCGGGTCCCAGCGATGGTTGGCCGAGCGGAAGGAAAACACCCGCTCCTTGGCGCGGCTCTTCTCCTCGTCGCGCCGCGCCCCGCCAAAGGCCGCGTCAAAGCCGTAATGATCCAGCGCCTGCTTCAGCCCCTCGGTCTTCCACATGTCGGTGTGCAGCCCGCCGTGGTCAAACGGGTTGATGCCTTGCGCCACCGCCTCGGGGTTCTGATAGACCAGCAACTCCATCCCGGCCTGCGCGGCGGCCCGGTCACGCAAAGCATACATGTCGCGGAATTTCCACGTCGTATCGACATGCAGCAGGGCAAAGGGCGGCGGCGCGGGAAAGAACGCCTTTTTCGCCAGATGCAGCATCACCGCCGAATCCTTGCCGACGGAATACAGCATGACCGGGTTTTCCGCCTCGGCCACCACCTCGCGCAGGATATGGATGCTCTCGGCCTCCAGACGCTGCAGATGGGTCAGGGTTTTCAGGGACATTCGGGGCCTCATGATGCGTTTTCCGGGCAGATAGCAGCGCGACGCGCCTTGCGAACCCCCCATTTGGGGGTAAACTGCGCACCATGAGCACCGCCTCCGAAGAAACCGACGTGATCCGCGCCCTGCACGCCACCGCGCGGCCCGTGGCCGAGGGCTGGCCGGGCGCACTGGCACGGCTCGCCGCGCTGCTGCGCGCGACCTCGGCCTGGCTGCAGATCGACGCCGACGGGCAAAGACAGGTCTGGCACCTCGGCCCCGACCCGGTCCTGCCGCCGCCCGACACCCTGCACCATCTGCGCCCCGGCCGGGTCTATGCCCGCGACGACCTGCCCGGCACCCCGCCCCCAGGCCCTGCCCTGCGGATCCTGCGGATGCCGCTGCCCGAGGGTTCGCTTACCCTCGCGATCTCGCGCCAAGGCCCCGATTTTCGCGCCGCCGACAGCGCGCAGATCGACCGCCTCGCCCCGCATCTGCAAGCGGCAGCCGAGACATGGAGCCAGCTGCGCCATGAGCGCGCCGCCGCCAACCGCACCAGCGCCCTCGCCCGCGCCCTGGGTGGCAGCTGGCTGGTGTTCGACACCGCCGCACGGGTGATCGAGGCCGATGCCACCGCCCGCCGCCTGCTGCCGCTGACCGCCGACAAGAGCCTCGACATCCCCCAATCGCGCGCCCTGCGCGCCGCTGTCGAGGCCGCGACCAGCGCCGATCCACGCCCCGGCCTGCTGACCCTCAACCGCGCGCCGCTGCTGCAACTGGCGGTGCTGCCGCAGGGCACGGGCCGCGCCCTCGGCCTGCTGCGCGCCGCCCCGCAGGCCGCCGACCTGCCGCCCAGCGCCCTCGCCGCCCTCGGCCTGACCCGCGCCGAGGCCCGACTGGCCACCCTGCTGGCCGATGGCGACAGCCTGACCAGCGCCGCCGCCAAACTGGGCTGGAGTGTCGAAACCGCCCGCTCGACCTCGAAACAGATCTTCGCCCGCCTCGGCCTCGACGGTCAGGGCGCCTTGCTCCGGCTGATCCACAGCGGTGCGCTCTGGCTGGCGGACGGAGCGGCTCACCGCGCCTGACCCATGTTCCACGCCTTTGACGGGCCCCGCCGCTTGGCCTATGCATCAAGCCGGGCAAACCGGGGTAAACGATGCTGTTTGTGGGCGTGGATGTCGGCGGCTCGGCCAGCCGCTGGGCCAGTTGCGATGCGACCGGGGCACTGCAGGCCCGCGGCGAAAGCACCGGCGCCACCGGGCTGATCTTCGACCCCGCCGCCCGCGCGCGCCTGAGCGACGCGCTGCGCCCGATCCGCCGCGCCAACCCGGGCCTTGCGGGCGCCGTCCTCGGCATGACCGGCGCCGGGTTCGCAGCCGATCCCGACCTGCACAACCTCGTGGCCGAGGCGCTGGGCCTGCCAAGGGCGCAGGTCACCGTGGTCAACGACATGGTGCTGGCGCACCGCGCGGTCTTTGCCGACGGTCACGGCCATCTGGTCAGCGCCGGCACCGGCTCGGTCGGGTTCTCGATGCGCGACGGGGCGTTTACCCTCGTCGGCGGACGCGGCACGCTGATCGACGACGGCGGCTCGGCCGCCTGGATCGCGCTGCGGGCCCTCGACACCCTTTGGCGGGTGATCGACGAGCACGGCCGACCCGAGGGCGCCGAGATCCTCGCCGCCGCGCTGTTCACCGCCATGGGCGGCAGCGATTGGGAGGCCACGCGGCGCTATGTCTATGGCCAGAGCCGGGGCGAAATCGGCACGCTGGCCCGCGCGGTGGCCGACGCCGCGCAGCTGGGCGACCCCACGGCGCTGGACCTGATGAAGCGCGCCGGGCGCGAACTCGCCCGCCTCGCCCGGGCCTTGGTGGCGCGCGGCGGCCCCGCGCCGGTGGCGGTGATCGGCGGCGTGCTCGACCTGCACCCTTCCCTGCGCTCGGCCCTCATCACCGCCACGCCGGGCCTGTCCCTCGATTTCCCGCAGCCCGACGCGCCGCTCACCGCGGCCCGCCTCGCCCGCGCCGCCGCCTTGCCCGGCTGACCCTTTCGGGCAGGGCGGGGTCACGCCCAACCCGGGTCAGGGGGGCGCTCGCGCCCCCCTCGGCCTGCGGCCTCACCCCCCTGAGGATAGTTGAGGCACAAAGATGGGGGGCGGCGCATCGGCTTCACGCCGGACCCCGCTGCCCCCTTGCCCCGGCCGGGTCTTTCGCCCAGTCTGCGCGCCATGTCCGACGCCTTTCGCCTGTTGCATTCCGCCGATCTCCACCTCGGGCGCCAGTTCGGCAATTTGCCCGAGGCGGTGCGCTTTCGGCTGATCGAGGCGCGCCATCAGATCCTGCCGCGTCTGGCCCGGGCCGCGCGCGAGTCGGGCGCGCGCGACATCCTGCTGGCGGGCGACACCTTTGACAGCGAGACGCCCAGTGCCGCCGTGTGGAAGCAGGCCTTGAACGCGATGGCCGCCGCGGCGGATCTGCGCTGGTGGCTGCTGCCGGGCAATCATGATTCCCTCGCCGCCGAGCCCCTGTGGGAGGCGCTCGCCCGCCATGCGCCGCCCAACCTGCACCTGGTGGTCGAGCCCGCACCTGTCGATCTGGCGCCCGGCGTCGTGCTGTTGCCCGCGCCCTTGCCACGGCGGCGGCCCGGGCGTGACCTGACGCGCTGGATGGCCGAGGCCGCCACGCCCGAGGGCGCGCTGCGTCTGGGCCTTGCGCATGGGCCGGTGCTGGACTTCGCCGAGGAGGGCAGCGCCGCCGACGGCACCATCGCGCCGGACCGGGCGCGACAGGCCGGGCTCGACTATCTGGCGCTGGGCGATTGGCATGGGGCGATGCAGATCGACCCGCGCACCGCCTATTGCGGCACGCCCGAGGCCGAGGGGTTTCGCCATGCCGGGCGGGGCATGGCGCTGGCCGTCGCGCTGCGCCCCGGTGCGCTGCCCGAGGTGGCGCGCCTGCCGCTGGGTCAGTTCCATTGGGCCGAGGTGGCGCTGCCCTTGGTGCCCGGACTTGACCCGCTGGCCGCGTTTTCGGCCTTGCTGCCCATCGATGCCGCCGAGCGGCGCGACCATCTGCTGCGCATCCGGGCCTCGGGCCGGGCGTCACTGGCCGCGCATCAGGCGCTGCAGCGGGCGGCCGAGGCCGCTGCGCCGGATTTCGCGCATTTCCGCCTCGACACCACTGCACTCGAGGTCGAACTGGCGGCCGGCGATCTGGACTCGCTCGACCACAGCGGCGCCCTGCGCAATGCCGCCGAGGCGCTGGCCGCCGAGGCCGCCGATCCCGCCCTGCCGCCCGAAACCCGCCGCATCGCCGCCGGGGCGCTGACCCGGCTGCAGGCCTTGCTGGACACCGGGGCATGAGGCTGCGCTCGATCACCCTGACCGATGTGCGCCAGTTCACCCGCCCGGTACGGGTTGCGGGGATCGGCGACGGGCTCAATGTGCTGTCCGCCCCCAATGAAACCGGCAAATCGACCCTGCTCGAGGCCATCCATGCGGTGTTCTTCCTGCGTCACAGCTCGAAGAAACTCGGCGATCTGCGCCCTGATGTCGGCGGCAATCCCGAAATCACGCTGGAGCTTGAGCAGAACGGCGCGCACCTGCGGCTGCACAAGCGGTGGGGCCGCGGCGCGATGGCCGAGGTCTGGCGCGACGGCGCGCTGATCGCCCGCGCTGACGAGGCCGAGGCACTGATCGCCGGGCTGACCACCGCGCCCGAGGACGGCGGGCCTTCGGGGCTGCTCTGGGTGCGTCAGGGGTTCAGCGCGCTCGACGAGGGCGACAAGGCGACGCTGAAAGGCGCGCAGGTGGCCCGGCGCGACCTGATGTCCTCGGTCACCGGCGAGTTCGACGCCTTGACCGGCGGGCGGCGGATGGACCGGGCGCTCAGCCTCGCGCAGGCCGAGATGGACGCGCTGATGACGCAGCGCGGGCCAAAGGCTGGCGGCGTGCTCGAGGCCGCTGTGCGGCGGGTCGCGGATCTGGCTCAGCGCGAGGCCGATCTGGACGCACGCGCAACCCGGCTGCACACGGCGCTGGACCAGCGCCGGGCGAAGCGGCGCGACCTCGCGGAACTGGCCGATCCGGTCGAGGTCGCGGCGCGGCAATCGGCGCTGCTGGCAGCGAAAACCGCGCTCGACGCGGCGGAACGCCACGCCGGAACCTTGGAAACCGCCGCTGAAGTGCTGAAATCCGCCCGGATCGAGCGCGACGCGTTGCGCCGCGAAATCGCCGCGAGGGGTGACTTGACCGCGCAGGTCGCGGCACTGGCGCAGGCCCTGACCCGCGCCGGAGCCGCCGACGCGGCCGCACAGCACCACGCGGGGGCCGCGCGCACCGCCCTGCTCGCCTGCGAGGCGCGGCAAGCGACCGCGCGCGACGCCCGCCGCGAGGCCGAGGCCGCGCTGCAAACCGCCCTGCGGCTGGCGGCCCTGCAGGCCCAGCGCGCGCGGCACGCCCAGTTGAGCGCGGCGCTGATCGAGGCCGAGGCCCTCGCGCTGGGGCTGGGCGCGCTGCGGCAGGCCGCCGCCAACGGGCCGGACGCGGCGGCGCTGCAAACCCTCGACGACGCCGCGCGCGAGGCGGCCATCGCCGAAGGTCTGGCGCAGCAGGCGGCGCCACGTCTGGCGCTGCATTCTCAGCCTGCCGATGCGCCGCCGGTGATGCTGGACGGCGCGCCGCTGGGCCCGGACCCGCGACCGCTGACGCAGGCGGCGACGCTGGACCTGCCCGGCATCGGCGCGCTGCATCTGACGCCGGGCGCGGCGGGCGATGACCTGCGGCTGCAACGTGCCCGCGCCGCCTTGCACCGCGCCTTGGACAAGGCCGGAGCGGCGACACCCGCAGCCGCGCGCGCCGCGGCGCTGGCGCGCGCCGAGGCCCAGCGCGCCCTGACCGAGGCGCAGGCGGCACTGCGGCGGCTGGCGCCCGAGGGCCTCGACGCCCTGCGCGCCGACGTCGCGCGCCTCGGCGCCGGGCCAGACACCCCGCCCGCCGATCCCGCCGAGGCGCAGGCCCGTTTCGACTCCCGGTGCGGTGACGAGGCGCTCGCCGAGGCCGACACCGCCCGCGCCCGCATCACCGACGCCAGCGCGCGCGAGGCCGCGCTGGCCGCGCATCTGACCGCCCAAGGCCTGACGCAACGGCTGTCCGAGGGGCAGGATGCGCTGGCAGCCCTGCGCGACCCGGCCCTGCTGGCGCAGGCGCTGGTCGATGTCGAGGCCGCGCATCAGGCCCACACCGCCCGCCACGCCGCCCTGCTGGCCGCAGCCCCCGATCTGCCCGCCTGCCGCGCCTCGCATGAGCGGGCGCGCTCGGCGTCTGAGAGGGCGATAAGCGATATCAACGAGTTGCGCGTAACCTTAAGCGGGCTTGACGCCAGCATCGACTCGCTCTCGGGCGACGGGATCGACGAGGACCTCGCCGATACACGGCTGAAACTGGGCGCCGCCCGCGCCGACGAAGCCGCTTTGCGCCACGAGGTCGAGGTGCTGCGCCGCCTGATCCTCGCGCTGACCCAGGCGCGCGACGCCGCGCGCGAGCGCTATTTCGCCCCGCTGCTGGCCGAGTTGCGGCCCTTGCTGCGCCTGCTCTGGCCGGATGCCGAATTGCGCTTTGACGGCGAGAATCTGCTGCCCTCGGAACTGGTGCGCGCCGGGCGGGCCGAGGCGATCGGCACGCTCTCGGGCGGCACGCGCGAGCAGATCGCGCTGCTGGTCCGGCTGGCCTTTGCCCGGCTCTTGGCCAAAAGCGGGCGCCATGTGCCGGTGATCCTCGACGATGCGCTGGTGTTTTCCGACGACGACCGCATCGAGGCGATGTTCACCGCGCTGCATGCGCAGGCCGCCGACCTGCAGATTCTGGTCCTCTCTTGCCGCAACCGCGCGCTCAGGCCGCTGGGCGGGCGCAAACTGGCCTTCGAGACGCTGACCTGACCCCGGCCCCAGCCGGGGCTGGTCTGCGCGCCGCGCGCATGGCAAGGTGGCCCCGACAGGGAGAGCGCCATGAAGATCGCCACGTTCAACATCAACGGCATCAAGGCCCGCGCCGAGGTTCTGGCCCGCTGGCTCGAACAATCGGCGCCCGATCTGGTGGTGTTGCAAGAGATCAAGTCGGTCGACGAATCCTTTCCCCGCGATCTGATCGAAAGCCGGGGCTATCATCTGGAAACCCACGGGCAAAAGGGCTTCAACGGGGTGGCGATCGCCTCGAAACTGCCCTTGCACGACGTGGTGCGCGGGTTGCCGGGCGACGAAGCCGACGAGCAGGCCCGCTGGATCGAGGCCAGCGTGGGCGACACCGGCCTGCGGATCGTCGGCCTCTATCTGCCCAACGGCAACCCGGCGCCGGGGCCGAAGTTCGACTACAAACTGGCCTGGATGGCCCGGATGGAGGCGCGCGCGCGCGACCTTCTGGCGCGCGAGACGCCGCTGGTGCTGGCCGGCGATTACAACGTCATCCCGCAGCCCGCCGACGCCGCCCGCCCTGAGGCCTGGCGCGAGGATGCGCTGTTTCGCCCCGAAAGCCGCGCCGCCTATCAGCGTCTGCAGGCGCTGGGCCTCTATGACGCGCTGCGGCTGCGCCACCCCGAACCGGGGATCTATTCGTTCTGGGATTATCAGGCGAACGGCTGGCTGCGCAACGACGGCATCCGCATCGACCACCTGCTGCTGTCGCCACAGGCCGCCGACCGGCTCAGCGATTCATGGGTCGAAACCGGGCCGCGCGGCTGGGACAAACCCTCGGACCATACGCCGGTCTGGATCGACCTCGCGCTTCAGGGCTGAAAGCCACCATAAGCCCCGGCGCTGAAGACCAGCGGCGCACCGCCGGGCTGGTGATGCACCTGCAGCACCCGCCCGACGACGATGGCGTGATCGCCGCCCTCATGCAGCGCCTCGCGGCGGCAGTCGAACACCGCCAGACAGCCCGGCAGCATCGGCGCCCCACTGGCGGTTTGCGTGACCCCCGGCAGGTCGAAATCCTCGCCCTGCCGCGAGAAATGCGCCGCCAGCGTGCCCTGATCGGCCGCCAGAACATGAATGGCGAAATGCCCGGCCCCGGCAAAGGCCTCGAAACGCCGCGACGCACGGGCCGGCGACCACAGCACCAGCGGCGGATCGAGGCTGAGCGACGCAAAACTGTTGGCCGTGATGCCCATGGGGCCCTGCAACCGCCGCGTGGTTATCACGGTTACCCCGGTGGCAAAGGCCCCCAGCGCGGCGCGAAACGCCCGCGCGTCGCCCTCGGCAGGCGCAAAGACCCGCATCCCTGTCGTCCGATCCTCGCCCAAGTCACCACCTGCCCCTGCCTGTTGCGCCATAGCTAGCGCAGATCGCGCGCCGGTCCAGCCACTCTCGACAAACCGGCACCGCTTGACTAGCGTCGCCTCCTCGCAACCGCACACAGGGCACCATGGCGCAGAAGATCATCATCGACACCGACCCCGGCCAGGATGACGCGGTGGCAATCCTGCTGGCCCTCGCCTCGCCCGAACTCGAGGTGCTGGGCATCACCTGCGTCGCCGGCAATGTGCCGCTGGGCTGGACGACCCGCAACGCACGGGTGATCTGCGAACTGGCGAAACGCCCGGATATCAAGGTCTTTGCCGGCTGCGACCGACCGATGCAGCGCACACTGGTGACGGCCGAACATGTGCATGGCAAGACCGGGCTCGACGGCATCACCCTGCCCGAGCCGACCATGCCGCTGCAAGACCAGCACGCCGTCGAGTTCCTGATCGAAACCCTGCGCGCCGAGGCGCCGGGCAGCGTGACGCTGGTGCCGATCGGCCCGCTGACCAACATCGCCACCGCGCTGCAAACCGCCCCCGACATCGCCTCGCGCATCGCGGGCATCGTGCTGATGGGCGGCGCCTATTTCGAGGTCGGCAACATCACCCCCGCGGCGGAATTCAACATCTTCGTCGACCCCGAGGCCGCCGAGATCGTCTTTCGCTCGGGCGTGCCGCTGGTGGTGATGCCGCTCGACGTCACCCACAAGGCGCTGACCACCCGCCCGCGGATCGAGGCCTTTCGCGCGCTCGGCCCGGTGGGCGAGGTCGTCGCCTCCTGGACCGACTTCTTCGAGCGATTCGACATGGAGAAATACGGCTCCGAAGGCGCACCCCTGCATGACCCCTGCACCGTCGCCTGGATCCTGCGCCCGGACCTGTTCACCGGTCGGCAGATCAACGTCGAGATCGAAACCCAAAGCCCGCTCACGCTGGGCATGACGGTCGCCGACTGGTGGGGCGTGACGCCGCGGCCCAAGAACGCCTTCTTTGTCGGCGGCATCGACGCCGACGGGTTCTATGCGCTGCTCACCGAACGGTTGGCGCGGCTCTAGGCCCGTCGCAGACACGGTCACCGCGACATCAACGCCTGCCGCCATTGGCACGTTGGGGCGAGACGCGGACATTCTCCGGGTATTCAGCCAAGGTCCGCAATGCGGTCCGCGCGGTCGTTGCATGCCTTGCGGTCTGCTCAGCGTCCAGCGGGCGCTACGATAGTGAAGCCGGGACTTGACAGTCCCGCCGCCTCATCCATAGTGAAGTGCGAACTTCACCTTAGGAGAAGACAATGCCCGAGTCCCAGATCATCCATGACACCTTCACGATTGAAACAGCCTATCCCCACCTGCCGACCGTGGTGTTTGCCGCCTTCGCCCAAATGGACACGAAAAAGCGCTGGTATGCCCAAGGCGGCGCCTACGAGACGCTCGCCTATGACCTTGATTTCACGGTGGATGGTCGAGAAACCCTGATTGGCAAGATGTTGCCCTCGACACCGGTCGCCGGGGCCATTCTGAAATGGACCTCGGCCTATGGCGAGATCAGAACGGACAGCCGGATCGTCTTTTCTCAGGTCGTTGAAATGAACGGGCGCCGCATTTCCTGTTCGCTTGTTACCGTTGAATTCCTGCCAGGCGACGCGGGTTGCCTTCTGAGGCTCACCCATCAGGCGGCCTTCTTTGAAGGGTCGGACGGACCTCAAATGCGCAAGATGGGCTGGCAGGCGCTCTTGGCAAATCTTGGGACCGAATTGTCCTGGCAATGACGAAACGGGAACGGGCGACACAGGCGGATCATATCCTCGACGCGCTTGGGGATGGGACGAGGCGTGCCCTGCTGGGTCTTCTCGCTCAATCGCCCGCTTCCGTTTCCGATCTTGCCCGCGTGCTGGACGTGACCAAGACCGCGATCGGACAGCACATCACCATTCTGGAAGCCTGCCAGCTTGTCACCACCCAGAAAAGCGGGCGAGTCCGGCTTTGCCGGATCGACCACCGCGGTCTGGACGTCCTGCAAGACTGGATCAAGACACAGCGAAGGTCCTGGGACGCGAGTTTGGGCCGCCTCGGCGAGGTGCTGGGAAAAGGCGACTAGAATCCGACGCTCCGATCAGCCCCCAACAAACCCAGTTCGGGAAAAATCGCATGCTCTCGGCTGGTAAGCCGTGGAAACCGTCCGCTCGGGGCGGGAAGCGGCCATTCGCCGCGATGCTCACCAATGCCTGGCTTGCGCCGGGTGGGAGCCCGACGCCGAAATGGGCGGGAAGCGGTCGTTCGCTGCACTCCGAGCGAACGGCTACGTTGCGGACGGAGCGGACGGTCGCCAAATGTGATCCAAAGTCTGCTTTCAAATCGAACGGCTACGCAACTGGGCACTTTGGAAAGCAGAAATAGCAAAGAAAGGCGCGCCCAAAGGGCGAGCCTCATCTTTTTAAAGATCAACGCTAATGCGGATTTTGGACGGGTCCACTCCGAAATGTACTGCCAATCCCTGACGAGCCTGTTCCGGCGTCATCCTGGGCGACGATGTTTGTACGGATGGGAACAAATCATACTTACAATCGGCGAAGATCACATCGAGCGGTTTAACCGTGCGCATCTTGTTGTCTCTACTGCGTCCCGGCTTTTCTTCCAGCCACTTTCCATGCTCATGCTGGATGTGCTCAAGCAGGCGAGGCACAGGCACCAACCAAGCCGCCAACTTATCCACGTCCTCACCTGTTGCCATTAGGCAATAGTCTGCACCACCAAAGCTTGGCACGTTTGCTTTCGCGTCGCCAGACTCTGCTGTAAACTGAACTGATCCATGTACGGTATTGACCACGAGCAGGCAGCGTTTGCCTTCCAATTCCACTTCATACCTACCAGCGTGCCGGCTCAGCAGTTTTGCATCAGGAAGCCTTTTCAAAATCTCTTCTTTACGTTCAGTAGCATTCATAGACTTCACTCCCTCCGCTTCGTACTGATCAATACTGCATCCAACCAGTACATGTCAAGTATAAGACAGTATCAACCAGTATACTCGGCATAACTTCGGTTTTTCTAACGCGGATATGAACGGCAGTCTTTGTTCAAAGCCGCTGTTCTGCCTGCCAAGAACGATTTGGAGAACCCAAGTAGCTAGATAAGTTTTTGATGCTGACCCGCTACCTGACATTCATTCCAACCGCAGCATTGGACACCTTGGACTCATTCCGGCCGATCGCGTCGCAGAGCATGATCGTCCGCTCCGGGCCGTTCGCACCCTGACGACAAACCTCCGCTCGCCCTTTCGCCAAGGCGGTTGTCTGCGCATCCCGGCCGTCGCAACCGCGCAGCCCAAGGGGGCAAAACCCTGATGTCCGAGGCCGACCACCAGCGCCTCGGTGCCGCCCGTCCCCGCGTGCGCGGGCGGGCGCCGGGCTGCATTCCCGCGCGTCAAACCGTTAACAAACGGTGACTGCGTGCCGCCAAGCCCTTGAAATCAAACGACACAGAAAATGTCCCATGCATGGGACATCCGCCGGTCAGGCGTTGA
>Ga0209573_1000829_pt1 | contig 55732 bp, 60 predicted proteins | sample TNRBio252014_DNA_FD_185870 | JGI IMG/M metagenome (GOLD analysis project Ga0209573, IMG submission 185870) | Wastewater treatment Type I Accumulibacter community from EBPR Bioreactor in Madison, WI, USA - TNR Reactor_6/25/2014_ DNA (SPAdes)... | ecosystem: Engineered > Bioreactor > EBPR >...
CGGAATCATGGTTATCGAATCTCAAGCGCTTCTTAAGAATCGGCACTCATCTTGTCCCAAGGCCCGCGACTCGCGCGCGGGTGGAAATGAAAGAACGAGATGGCCCGGATGATGACGCTCAGCGCCTTCGGAAGATGGAAGACCGCCGCCGCCGTAGCCGCCGCCGGATTGCTCACCTCCGCGTGTGGTGGCGGAGCCGGGGCGCACGGCATGTATGCCGCCCCGATCGGCACGGCCCCGGTGATCGCCAATCCGACCCCCTATTCGCCGGCACTCTATTGTATGGCCGACTGGGCGCGCGCCAACGGCCGCCCCTCGCCGCGCATCGCGGTGGGCCGGATCTCGGACTACACCGGCATGGTCGGAGAGAACGGCCGCATCATCACCCAGGGGGCGTCCCTGATGGCCATTACGGCCCTCGGCAAGGCCGGGGCCCGCCAGGTCGAACGCTATGACACCTCCGTCTCCGAAATGGAGATGCGCTATTCCGGGGCCATGCTGATCGGTGATGGCGAGCCGGCCGAGGACGGCACCGCCGAACCCCGCCGCCTGATCGCGGGCCAGGTGCCGGGGTCGGACTATATCATCCAGGGCGGCATCACCGAGGTGAACTTCAACATCCGCGGCTCGGGCGTTGAACTGGGCGGGAGCGTCGCCGAGGAGGCCGCCGACACCATTCCTCGCGGCGGCCTGCTGACGGCCCGCTCGGCGGTGATGAATGTGGCCATCGACCTGAGACTGGTCGACACCCGCACTCAGGAGATCGTGGACGTCATCTCCTATCAGAAGCAGATCATCGGCCGCGAAATCTCGCTGGGCTGGTTCGACTTCCTGAACGGCAACGTCTTCGACCTGTCGATCGGCACCGGCGGTCAGGAACCGGCCCAATGGGCAGTCCGCGCCCTGGTCGAACGCGCCGTGCTGGAGATGATGGCCAATCTGTATGGAGCCCCCGGACCGGAGGCCTGTCTGCAGGTTTCTGGCGACCTGATGTTCGGGACCACGGGACCGACAGGCGGCTACTATCCGGCCTATGACAACCTCGGCACCAACAACGGCGCGACCCGCGCCGACCCGAGCCGCTGGCACGACGAGCGCGACCCGGACATCCGCCGCCCCCGTCGCGGACGGTACTAGGTTCCAGGGGTCAGGTTACAGGTTCCAGGGCGGCGGCTGTTTCCCTGGAGCCTTCGCTTCACCAGTCCGCGGCCTCAAACACGATCCGGCCGTCGACGATGGTCAGCAGCGCGCGGCCGTCAGGGATCGCCGCCTCGGGCGCAGTCATCAGATCGACGTCAAAGACCGTCAGGTCGGCCCGGAAGCCTTGGCGGATCATGCCCAGCTCATCCTCGCGGAACGAGGCCCAGGCCGGGGCCGTGGTGAACAGAGCCAGGGCCTGGTCGCGCGTCAGGGCCTGATCGGCATGCCAGTCCGGCCCCTGAAACCCGTTCAGGTCCCGCCGGGCCACCGCCGCATAGAATTCAATCAGGGGCGAGCCGACCTCGACCGGGGCGTCGGAGCCACCGACGACCACGGCCCCGTCCTCGACCAGGGCCCGCCAGGCATAGGCCCCATCCAGCCGCGTCTCGCCCAGGCGCGCCGGCGCGAAATGCAGATCCCCGATGGCATGACTGGGCTGCATCGAGGCGATGATGCCGTCGCGGGCAAACCGGCCCAGGTCTGACGGACGCACGATCTGGGCGTGCTCGATGCGCCAGCGCGCCGTGGCCGGCACCTCGGCCGCCTCGTACCAGTCCAGCACCGCGTCATTACCCCGGTCCCCGATGGCATGAGTGGCGATCTGCAGGCCGCGCTCCAGGGCCCGGCGATAGGCCGGCAGAATACTGTCAGGCGTCGTCTGCATCAGGCCCGTCGATCCGGCCGCATCGGCATAGGGTTCGAACAGGGCCGCGCCGCGCGAGCCCAGGGCCCCGTCGGCATAGACCTTGATGGCGCGGGTGATGACCAGGCCGTCGTCCGTCGTACGCGGGCCGCTGATGAACAGCGGCTCGGCCTGGTCGATGTCGACGGCATTATAGAGGCGCAAGGTCACCTCCCCCCCGGTATCCAGAGCTTCGAGCTGCTGTACGTCGCTCCAGGCGGCGCTCATATTGTGCATCCCGGTCCAGCCGCGACCGACATAGACCTGCATCCCGGTCTGGAGAGCCAGGCGGCGGACATCCGGCGTCTCGGCCGGAAACGCCGGCGCGATCAGGGCCATGGCCGCGTCGATCAGGATGCCGGTCGGGGCCCCTGCCCCGTCGCGCTCGATTTCGCCGCCGGCCGGAGCCGCCGAGGCCGCATCGAGGCCGGCCGAGGCCAGGGCCGCACTGGACGCCACCAGGGCATGGCCGTCCGCCCGAGTCAGGATCACCACCCGTCCGGGGGCCGCCGCATCCAGATCGCTCCGGCTGAGGAACCGGCCTTCCGGCCAGTGCGTCTCGATCCAGCCCCGCCCGATGATCGGCCCTTCAGGATTGGCCTCGGCCCAGGCCGTCAGCTCCTGCATCGCCGCTGTGATCGACGGCGCGCCCGACAGGTCCAGCGTCAGCTCGCGCTGGCCGATGCCGATCAGATGGGCGTGGCCGTCGGTAAAGCCGGGGAACAGCGCCGCCCCCCTCAGATCAATCCGGCGCGTATCGGCATCCGCCAGGGCGAAGGCCCCCTCCCGGCTTCCGACAAAGACGATCCTGCCGTCCTCGACGGCGATGGCCTCCGCGGTCGGATTGGCGGGGTCGGCGGTATGGATCGGTCCGCCGAACAGGATCAGATCGGCGTCCTGGGCGATGGCGGGAGCGGCCTGCAAGGCCAGGGCGGCGCTGAGTGCGACAATCGTTTTCATGCCGCCGACGCTAGGCCGATTGGGTCGGTGTGAACAGGGTTGGGAGGCCCGCATATCAAACCCATCTCCCCTCACGCCGCCGGAGGGCGACGGGGCCTGCGAGGGCGGCGGCGTTTGGGCGGCGCGGGCGCTTGGGTTGGGGCCAAAACCGCAAAGGGCGACGTCGAGACGATGCGCTCAACGCGTTCGGGCCGGGTGGGTTTGGGCGTGGATTTCTTCAGGGCGGCGGCGACCTGTCTGGCCAGGTCCTCGCTCCAGCCCAGGGCGGACAGAATGTCTTCGGCGAGCGGTTTGCCTTTGGCTTCGCGACGGGCTTCGGCCCAGCGTTCCAGCGTGGCGGCGTCGAGCGTCAGTTGCCCGACACGGCGGTGTCCGTGGGCCGCCAGGGCCTGGGGGCTGGACGGGTCCAGGCCGGTGGCGAGGGCAGCCAGGAAGGCCCGGGGCTTTTTGGTCTGAAGCTGGGGCAGCCAGACGGAGTGGGCCCCGAGGTGGACCCCGAGTTCGCGCAAGGTGCGGCGCTCGACCTTGGACAGGGCGGCCAGATCCGCCTCGACCTCGGCCCGGTCGATCAGGCCCCAGGCCTCGACCAGCCGCCAGGCGACGCCGCGCGCCAGTCCCTTGAGCCTGCCGTTCGACAGAGCCGCATTCAGCCGATGCAGAGACTGGAGCCGGCGCACACTTTCCCCCGCCAGGAAGGCCTCGATGCGGCGCAGCGCCCGTTCGCGGGCCGGCGCGGCCCCCAGTTCTCCGAACAAGCGGGCGCGCGGCTGAAACAGGCGCACATCCGGGGCCAGGGCTGCCACCGCCGTTCCGTTCCAGGTGACGACCCCGTCGGGCAACAGGTCAAAGGCGCGGTCTTCATCCGCCGCCAGCGCGCCCAGCCGCCGCAACACCTCGGGCTCGACGGCGCGCCGCGCGGCGCTGCGAAGCGTGCGGTCGGCCACGGTCGTGGTCTGGCCCTCGCCGGTGAAGACCAGGCCGTTCAGGGTGCCGACCGTCTCGCCCTCGACCGTAACCTGGCCGGCGTCGGACACCTGGGCGTGGACGGAGTTGTCCCTGAGTGCGCGCATCAAGACCGAGGTGCGCCGGTCGACAAAACGGGCCTTGAGCCGTTCGTGCAGGGCGTCGGACAGGCGTTCTTCGAGGCCTTGGGTCTCGCCGCGCCAGTGTTCGGGCTGATGCAGCCACTGGGGCCGGTTGGCGATGTAGGCCAGGGTTCGGATCTGGGCCAGCCGACCGGCCAGGACGTCGATCTCGCCGGCGGTCGAGTTCAGGGCCGCGAACTGGGGGGCGATCCAGTCTTCGGACAGGCGATGACCGGGACCGGTGCGGGCCTCGAACACCTCGCGCACCAGTCGCAGATGTTCGTCCAGAGGGGTCTTCCTGAAATCCGGAATCTGGCAGGCCTCCCACAGCTTGATCAGCTGGGAGCGGTCACGACAGGCCGACGCGATCTCGGGCTCGGCGGCGAGGCGGCGCAGGGATGTCTCGTCCAGCGCCTCGGCGGCCAGTCTCAGACCCTGACGCTCGGGCGGGCGGGACAGCGAGGCCATCAGGTCATTCAGGCTGGTGAGGTCGAGCCGGCCAGAACGCCATTCGGCGGCGGCGACGGGTTCGAAATCGTGGCCCTCGACCGCCTCGATCAGGTCGGGATCCATGTCCTCGCAGTCACCCGTCACCCCAAAGGTGCCGTCACGGGTGAAGCGCCCGGCCCGGCCCGCGATCTGGCCGACCTCGGGCGGGGTCAGCCAGCGGGTGCGCCTGCCGTCGAACTTGCGAAGGGCGGCGAAGGCGACATGGTTCACATCCATGTTCAGGCCCATGCCGATGGCGTCGGTGGCCACCAGAAAGTCGACCTCGCCGGACTGATACAGGGCCACCTGGGCGTTGCGGGTGCGGGGCGACAGGCTGCCCATGACGACGGCGGCCCCGCCCCTCTGGCGGCGGATCAGCTCGGCGATGGCATAGACCGCATCGGCTGAGAAGGCGACGACGGCGCTGCGCGGCGGCAGGCGCGTCAGTTTCTTGGGTCCGGCATAGGTCAGCTGGGAAAAGCGGTCGCGGGTTTCGATCTGAGCGTCCGGCAACAGCCGCCGGATCAGCGGGGCCATGGTCGCGGCCCCCAGGAACATGGTTTCGAAGCGACCCCGCGCATTCAAGAGGCGGTGGGTGAAGATGTGGCCGCGTGCCGGATCGGCGGCAAGTTGGATCTCATCGACGGCCAGGAAGTCGACCGAGCGTTCCAGCGGCATGGCCTCGACCGTACAGACCCAGTAGCTGGGCCGGCCCGGCACGATCTTCTCCTCGCCGGTGATCAGGGCGACGGAGGCCTTGCCCTTGAGGGCGACGACGCGGTCATAGACCTCACGCGCCAGCAGCCTGAGCGGTAGGCCGATCATGCCGGACGCATGGCCGCACATCCGCTCGACCGCCAGGTGGGTCTTGCCGGTGTTGGTGGGCCCCAGCACCGCCGTCACACGCGAAGGGCCGAGGCCTGTGGACCGGTCGCTCATACCGATGAAGGTGGGTCAGCCGGGGCGATTCCTCAAGCGGGCGCGCCAGGTGTTAACGGCCCCGGCCGGTCCGCCGGAACAGCGGCGAAACGAATCAGGACCGAATCACTGACACGCCGCGATTCAGGATTTGTTCCCTACAAGATATTGTATCTTAACGAGGATTAACCACGTTTGCCGCCATCACCGCTCATCCCCGCTTTCGTGGGGACGCGCCAAAGGAGGGGCACAAAGAAAAACGCCGCGGCCCTGGAGCACGCGGCGTCTTCACATCGGTCCGATGGAAAGATCCCTACCGGGGGGCCAGGATCATGATCATCTGGCGGCCTTCCATCTTGGGCTCGTACTCGACCTTGGCGACCTCATCGAAGTCTTCCTTGACCTTGAACAGCAGTTTCATGCCCAGCTCGGGGTGGGCCATTTCGCGGCCCCGGAAGCGCAGGGTCACCTTGACCTTGTCGCCCGCCTCAAAGAAGCGGTGCATGGCCTTGGCCTTCACATCGTAGTCGTGGGTGTCGATGTTGGGCCGCAGCTTGATCTCTTTGAGCTCGACGACCTTCTGCCGCTTGCGCGCCTCGTTCTTCTTCTTCTGCTCCTGGAAGCGGAATTTGCCGTAGTCCATGATCTTGCAGACCGGCGGATTGGCGTTCGGGACGATCTCGACGAGATCAAGTCCGGCCTCCTCGGCGGCTTCGAGCGCGGCCGAGGTGGGCATTTCACCCTGTTTCTCGCCGTTCTGATCGATCAGAAGAACGCGGGGAACGCGAATGTCTTGGTTGGTGCGCGGTCCGTCCTTGACGGGGGGCGTCTGCATGGGGCGGCGAATAGGCGTCGACTCCTGTGGTCGTTCAAAAATCTGGCCGGAACCACGGACGCGCGAAAGAGACGCGCATCGAGCAGGCTCGGGCCGGCCCTATATGGGCCTCAAACCCCTGTCTGGCAAGCGGGTTGCCAGATCAGCAATCGCCTCGACGGCCTGATCGACGGTAATGCCCAGCATCTGGCTTTCGGTCTCCGAGACGGTGCGCGACGTCGGGCCGAAGGTCACGACCTCGGCCGGGGCCCGAATGATCCGCCGATTGGCCGTCCAGGGGCCATAGAGGCGCTCGTCGGTCGGCCCGAACAGGGCCGCCACCGGACAGCCGACGGCCGCGGCCATGTGCATCAGGCCCGAATCATTGCCGACGAACAGGGCCGCCTGTTCCAACAGCGCCGCCGTCGCCGGCAGCGGCTCGCCCGAGAAATCGCGGACATCGCGGCCCGGCAGAGAGGTCATCAGCCGCGCGGCGGCCGGAGCCTCGTCGGCCCCGCCCAGCACCGCCACGCTCCAGCCCTCGAGCGGAGCCTCAGACCGGGTCAGACGGTCCATCAGTTCGATGTAGCGATCCAGCGGCCAGGTCTTGCCCAGGCGATTGGCCGAGGGCGACAGCGCCAGCATCGGCCGCGACGGCAGGCGGGCCTGCAGGGCCGCGCGCGTCGCCGGCGCGACATGGAGCCCGGGGGCCGGCGGTGCCGCCTCCTGGCCGATGACGGAGGCGGCCTGGACGACCTTGTGCCGATGATCGGCCCGCACCGAGCGCCGCAGAAAGCGCCGCCGCGCCGGCAGCAACCGGGAGATGGCCGAGCCGCGAAGATCGACCACCGTGTCCCAGCCCGTCGCCACCAACTGCGTCCAGAGCAGGGCCCAGTGCAGCGAGAGCCGGATCTTCCTGAGCGGGATGACCCGTTCGACAAAGGGCGTCTCGACAAAGAGCGGGGCTGCCACCGGCCCGGCCACCACCGTCCAGAGCACATCGGGGTCCTGCTGGTGCAGGGCGTTGAGCAGGCCCGTCGTCAGGACCGCGTCCCCGATCCGGGTATTGGTGATGAACAGGCTGCGACGCGGCCGCCTGGGCGCGTCAGCCATAGGACTTTTCCTCGATGATCGACGAGCCCGCGTGCAGGCTCAGCGCCCGCTTGAGCGCCGCCCGGCGATCGTTCTTCAGATAGACCTGCCGCGCCAGATCAATGAAGGCGTCGTCGAAGCGGCTCTCTTTCTCGTGGGTGCGCTTGAGGTCTTCGATGTCCCAGAGGGTGGCATTGATGGCCTCCAGCTCGGTCACCAGGTCCAGGAAGACCTCATCCTGAGGCAAACCCGTCGATGCGCCTTCCAGCCGCGCCAGTTCGTGGCGCACATTCTCCAGCTTGGCCGGATCAGACACCCGCCGCGCCTTGATACGCAGGATGGTGATCTTGTCGATCAATTCGCCCACGGACACGGGCACCAGGATTTCCATGACCTGACCCTACCCTTGCGCCCAGGCCTCTTCCAGCACCTGAGCGTAAACGCCGAAGGTGCCGTCGACCATGGCCTGCACCGAATAGAGTTCGCGCGAGCGCAGCCGTCCCGCCTCACCCATCTGCCGGCGGCGCGCCGGGCCGGCGTCCAGCGCCTGGACCATGCGGCGCGCCAGGTCCTCGGCATCGCCGGGTCGGAACAGCCAGCCGGTCTCGTCGTCGATGACCGTATCGACCGGCGCCCCGTGGGCGGCGACCACGACGGGACGACCCATCAGCTGGGGTTCGACGGCGGTGCGACCGAAGGCTTCCGGGTCCAGCGACGGCACCACGCCGACGTCCGACGCCAGCCAGGCGGCCGGCATGTCGGTGAAATGCCCGGCCACGGCCACGCAGTCATCCAGGCCGGCCGCGCCGATGGCCCGCTCGATCTCGGCGCGATAGGCCATGCGGCCCTGGTCGTCGCCGACCATGACCAGGACGAAATCACGACGACCGGCCGCGTGCAGGCGGCGCGTCGCCTCGACCGCCAGGAGCTGCCCCTTCCAGCGCGTTAGCCGACCTGCCAGCAGAAAGACGGTGCGGGTGTCGTCCGCCGCCAGACCAAAGAAGGTCCGGGCCCGCTGCAACCGCTCGTCGGTCACCGCATCCGGGTCGAACCAGGCCAGATTGCTGCCGCGCGCCACCGCCGTGACCAACCGCGGGTCAAGCCCATAGGTCTCCAGCACATGGCGGCGGGTGAAATCCGAGTTGGCGATGACATGACGGCCCTTGGTCATCACCCCGTTATAGGCCCGCTTGAGCCCGGATTTGGCATTATAGACGCCGTGGTAGGTAGTCAGGGCCGGCACCCCCGCCAGCCTGGCCGCCGGCAGGGCCGACAGGGCCGGCGCACGCGAGCGGACATGAACCAGGCTGACCTTGCGCTGTCGGATCAGGCGGTAGAGGCGGCCCAGGTTGGCGGCGATGGTCAGGGGGTTCTTGGACTGGACCGGCATCTTGATCAGCTCAGCGCCGTGCTCGATCAACTCCATCTGCAACCGCCCCCCGGCCGAGGCGATCAGGGACGTTCCGCCGGCCTCCACGACCGCGCGCGAAATATCGACCGCCGTGCGCTCGACGCCCCCGGCATCCAGCTCCGGGACAACTTGCAGCAGGACGAAGTCTTGGGGCAGGGAAATCACGACCTCTGACATAATGGATCGTCGCCATGACTGAAACCTCCGGCTTCCTCGAGCGTCCCGACGGCGAGCGCCTCGCCTGGAGGCGGGTCGAGGCTCAGGGTCCGACGGTGATCTGGGTCGGCGGCTGGCGCTCGGACATGGGCGGGACCAAGGCCGAGGCCCTGGCCGAGGCTGCCGTGGCCCGGGGCTGGTCCTATCTGCGCTACGATCACTTCGCCCATGGGGCGTCGTCAGGTGACTGGCACTGGGCGACCATCGGGCGCTGGCGCGAGGACCTGATCGCCGTGATCGACGATCTCGTGCGCGGCCCCGTCGTGCTGGTCGGGTCGTCCATGGGCGGCTGGGTCGCCAGCCTGGCGGCCATCGCTCGCCCGGATCGGATCTCAGCCCTGGTGCTGGTCGCACCGGCGGCGGATTTCGCGCACCGTCTGATGTGGCCGAACCTGAGCGATGAGGCCCGGCACGACATCATGCAGACCGGCATCCACACGGTGACCGACGATTTTGACGGTCCCTATGATCTGACGCGGACCTTTTTTGACGAGGCGCGCCACTGGAGCCTGCTGGACGCCGCCGTGCCGATCCATGCACCGGTCCGCATCCTTCAGGGCCAGCTGGATGAACCGGTCCCGTGGGAACACGCGCTGGAACTGGCCGACCGGATCGAAGGCGACGACGTCGTCTTCAACCTGATCAAGGACGGCGACCACCGCCTGTCACGACCCCAGGATCTGGCGCGGCTGATTCAGATCGTCGGCGAGGCCCGCGGCCTGTGACCCGCCCCTACTTCTGGTGCCAGGCCCCGGCGTCATCGCGGTACCACTGACCGGCGGGGATGCTGCTGAACCGCTGCTGGTAGGACGAGGCCCCCGCCGCCGCGGCCGTGGTGCCGGCGGCCTGGCCGGCCTGGCGGTAGAGCTCGGCGCGGCCGGCGTTCATTTCGCCCATGGCGGCGCGGATCGCCGGCGTCATGCGGGCCTCGAGGCGAACGCCGACATAGCCGTCGGCCATTTCGCCGATGATGCCATCGGCCTTGGCCTGATTGACGGTCGCACGCGCGTCCTGGCGCGACATCACCGTGGTGGCCGTCTTGGCGAAGACCGGGGTGGCGGCCACGGCGGCCAGGCCGACGACGGCGGCGGCAAGGGCGGGGTTCAAACGCTTCATCATGGTGACCTCCTCCTCAGAACAGGTCGGGGTTCTGCGCGATCAGGTCGCGCACTTCCTGGTCGAGCCGGATACGGACGTCCGCATCCAGCTTGGCGTAGATGGTGATCGGATCCACCTGGACCCGAACGGTCGGTGTACAGGCAACGCCCGTCATAACCAGTGCAATGGCCCCTGCCACCGCAGCTTCCGTTCTCGTCATGCCGTTCGTCTCCTGTCAGGGGCGATTAGGGACCATGGGGCCTGAACGCGAACTGAACGTCATGGGTTGCGTTCCGACACGTTCCGGGCCCTCTGAATTTCCATCAGGTCTGCAATCAGTTGATCCAGGTTGAACGAGGAGTCCAGCGTCAGATTGATTTCCGTGCCCGAGGGCAGCGGCAGAACCCGATTCAGGAAATCCCGACGAATCAGCTCGCCCACGCCCAGCCGGATCTCCTGATCGACCGGCGGGTCGTGGCGTCCGTGAATGCTGAACAGAACGCCGAGCCGGCCGCCCGGCAGGCTGTTGAGCTGGGCTTCCAGCTGGTCGAACGAGAGGTGCTCCAGGGCCTGATAGGCGAAATCCTGCACCGTGTTGGGTGGCACCGTTTCGCCGGTCTCGCCGCCGGCGGCGGTCATGCCGGTCAGGGCTTCACGCGCGATCGACAGGCGGCCCGGCTGCACGGCATGCACCTCACCGGCGACGATGGTGACCCCGTTCGGCCCATAGATGAAGGGCAGACGCCCCGACACCACGGCATCCAGTTGCACCGACTCCGAGAAGCTCGAGGCGGCGAACAACTCACCCAGTTGAACCCGATCCAGCACCAGCACGCCGTCCCAGGACTCCGTGGCATTGAACGGAATGTCGACCGGCTCCAGGGTGATGTAGCCGCCGGCGGCCGCCACCCGGGTGCCCTCGATATGGAAACTGGCTTCGTTCAGGCCGACATCGACGGTGACATTGGTGAGGGGAACAAAGGTTTCGATCCGCGCGGCGGTCAGATGCTGGTTCGGTGCCGTGACCAGGGGCGTCAGACTGAGGAACTGGATTTCACCACGCATCTGCTGGACGGCCCCAAGCGGACTGACGAAATCCAGGCCCGGCGTGAAGAACCGACCGCGGCTGGTGCTGCCGTGCGCCGTCCAGTCGAAGCTGCCGGTAAAGTCCGCCGAACCGGATACGGGGCTATTCACCAGGCCGTCCGGCAGAGGGCTGATCAGGTCGGGCTGGAGTCCTTCGGGCACGAACTGAAGCCCGCTCGCGTCGATCTGGAGCCCCCCCTGCCCAGCGCGGCCGTCATGCCGGATGCCGAGATCGGCAATGCGGTGCCCCTGGGTCGGCTCGCGCAGCCGAATCGTCCCGCCCCAGGTGTCGTCGGCCAGACTGACCTGGCCTGATCCGCCCAGCGGCTGAAAACGCGGGCCCGGCTGGGAGTCCGCGATACGGCTGTCGGCCACCGTCGCGGTCAGGGTCAGGCCCTGGCCCGCATCGCCGGCGGTGGCATGGCCGGTAACAGCCGACATCGCCAGGCCCAGAAGGGGCGCGTTGGCGCTCAAGTCTCGGATGTCGGCGTCGAACCGCCAGCCGTCGGCGATGGTCAGCATCGGCCCGCGACCCGGACAGACGCCGGCCTCGACATCGGTGACGTCATTGTCGCCCAGCTCCAGCCTTTCGACGCTGAAGGGAAAACACGACGCCGCCGAAAAGGTCGTGCGGCCGCCGCCGATCCGCAGCAGGCCGTCGGTATCCAGCCTCAGACCGCGCGCCAGGCCGAAATCGAGCGCTGCCTCGCCGTCGATGGCGGCGGCGATGACGCCATCGGCCATGACATAGCGCGGGACATCCACCCGCGCCTCGGGCAGACCACCCCCCGACATCTGCAACGCCAGGGCCCCGCCGCCCGCACCGTCGCGGCGCGCCGCGAACAGCGGGCGGGCCTGGGCCGCCGTGACCAGAATCTCGCCCCCCGTCAGGGTCTGCACGCGCGCGGGCCGATCCAGGCTGACGCGGGTGCCCTCCGACCCGGCCTCGATCGCGACGGCAGGAACATCAAGCGAGAAGGCCTGGAAGGCCCGTTTGAGGGCGATCTGCTCAACCGCATCGGCGGCGGCTACGGGCCCCAGAACCGGCCAGGACCCACCCGAGGCGTTGAGCCGGCCTTCCAGCCGGGTCACGGCACCCTCACCAATCCGGCTGTCCAGATCGAAGGCTCCGGTCACGCCGGTCAGGGTCAGGGCATCCTGGCGCAAGGTCCCGGCAGTCAGATCAAGCTGTCCGCGGCCGCGAGCCCCCGCACCTGAGCCCCCGGCCCGGAGCCGGGACAGGTTGATCGCCACCGCCTCGGCGGATTGGCCGCCGCTGCGGACCGACCCCGCCGCCAGGCGCAGGTCGCCCTGGTAGGCCCATTCCATGTCCTCGCCCCGGCGCAGGCGCACCCGCTCGCCGGCCAGCACCAGGGCGGCGCGCGCGACCTGGGCCTCGCCGGCGACGATCCGGTCGGCAGTGACCTGACCCGTCAGGCCGCCCAGCAGGGCGAAGGTCTCGACCCAACCCGTTCCACGGCCCTCGAACTGCAGGTCGGCCTCAAGGCCTCGGGACGCGCCGCCCTGCCAGGTCGCGGCTCCGAACCGGGTTCGCACCCGCGCCTCGACCGGGCCATGGACCCGGCGCCGCTCGGTTTCGGGATAGGGGATTTCAGCCGTCAGCCGGACGCTGCCGCCGGTTCCGCTCAGGCCTGCCGCCTCAATCGCATTGATGTCGGTGATCAGGGCCACGCTGGACCGGTCGCCTCGCGTGCGAACCGCCAGCCCTGCCCTGTGCAGATCGAGCGCAAAGCCCTCGTCGCCGAGCTGCGCCGCCGGCAGGCTCGCGTCCAGACGGATCAGCCGGTTGTCGACCATCAAGGCATCCGCCAGGGCCACCAGGTCGCCGCCCGGCGTCGTCAGGCGGATTTCGCCGTCCTCAATCTCGATCCTCGGGCTGGCCTGGTCCGGCGACGGCGGACGCCGGCCCAGGTCCTCGATGATGGGATCGAGCGCGCCGAAGCCCAACTCGCCATCCGCCAGAGTGACGTGGACGCGCGGTCGGATCAGGCGGATCCGCGTGGGGCTGACCCCAAAACCGCCCGACCACGGCATGCCCAGCGAGTAGTCGACCTCGGCCCGCTCAACGACCAGATCCGGCGAGGCGGGGTCACCCGCCGAAATCGTCGCCACCAGGCCGTTGAAATCGAACCGGTCAAACTGGACCTCCGCCTGGACGCCGTGGTCCTCCAGCCAGCCGACGAGCACCTGGCGCGCGATTTCGCGGCGACCGGCATAGGCCAGCAGCATCGCGAGGATGACGACAAGGAAGATGGCCCCGACCGACAACACCAGGACGGACCTCAGGGAGGCCCCGCGCGCAAACCGGGACCGGCGGGCCCCGGGTCGGGTCGGGGGAATGTCGTCGCCCTGGGTCAAATCGGCCCGCTTCTACCAACAGTTCAGGTTCTGATGCCCTAGCGCGCGCAGGCCCAACAAGGCACCCCTTTTGCACGCGGGACCGCGACAACGTGTCCCAAGCACCACTATGGCACGTTAATCTATTAGTCGGTGGGCAATGCGACCCTTCTTGTCGCAGGGGATCAAGGTCGACGCCCGGTGACGGGAAAGTCTATCCTGGATTGGGATTCTCCAATCTGGGGCCTGGTCTTTCATTGGGGCGTGCCTCGGGTTATAGGCGCGCCCTGGGTAGTTTTTGGGCCGACTGTGGCCTGGTGTCGCTTGACGACGCCGCGAAACGAGTGGGGGGCCGATGGCTCAATTCGATCCGCGACGCCAGCCGGTGCGAGTCTCTCCGCACCTGTTCACGGTCTGCGCTGCCGTCGCGGTCGCCACCCTGACCTGGCGGGTCTATCAGCCTATGGAAGCCTCGGCCTCGCCGGCCAGCCTGTCGCCCGCGCAACTCGCCAGCCTCGAATCCCGCGCCTTCACCGACGCCGCCGCCATGGACGGCATGCAGGTCCCGGAGCTGATCCCGGTCGAGGTTCGCTCAGGCGAAACCCTGGCCCAGGCCGTCGCCCGCACCGGCATCGACGAATCCGAGGCCGCCGCCGTTGTTCGCACCCTGGCCGACCAGGATTTCGACACCGTCAATATCCGCGCCGGCCTGCGGTTTGAAACGGCCGTCTCGCGCCCGCGCTCGGGCCGCGGCGCAGCCCAGCTGATCGGCCTGACCCTTCGCACAGGTCCGGCGACCCAGCTGACCGTGACCCGCAATTTCGACGGCGCGCTGCGCGTGCGCGAACTGGCCGAGCAGGTTCGAGAGGAAACCACGGTCGCCTCGGGCGAAATCCACGGCACCCTGCATCAGTCCGCCGTCGCCCTGGGGGCCAATTCGGCGGTTGTCGCCAAGATGAGCCAGGTGTTCGCCCACCGCCTCGACTTCTCGCGCGATCTGCGCGCCGGCGACCCGATGACCCTGGTGTTCGAGCGCACCGTGTCCGAAAGCGGCGTCACCGTCTCGACCGGCGACCTGCTGTTCGCCGAGGTCCGGGGCGTGCGCTTCTATCGCTATCAGCCGGCCGGTTCGACCGAGGCCCAGTATTTCGACGAGAACGGTCGCAATGTCCGCTCGGGCATGATGTCGACCCCGGTTGACGGGGCCCGCATCTCGTCCAACTTCGGCATGCGCCGCCATCCGATCGCCGGCTATCGCCGGATGCATCAGGGCATCGACTTCGCGGTCGGCTACGGCACACCGGTCGTCGCCGCCGCCGATGGCGTCGTCATCGAGGCCCGGCGCTGGGGCGGCTACGGCAACTGGGTGCGCGTCCGCCATGCCAACGGCCTGGAAAGCGGCTATGCCCACCTGTCGCGCTTTGCCTCGGGCCTGCGTGCCGGCCAGCGCGTGAGCCAGGGCCAGGTCATCGCCTATGTCGGCTCGACCGGTGCCTCGACCGGCCCGCACCTGCATTATGAAATCTGGCGCAGCGGCCAGCGGATCAATCCGCGCGGCGTCCAGATGCCCAGCGGCGTCATCCTCGAGGGCCGCGACCTCGCCGCCTTCCAGGCCCAGCGCGCCCGCATCGACACCCTGATCGAGCAGCAGCGTGACGGCGGTGAGCCGGTCATGACGGCTTCGTCCGACGATCTGAGGCCGGCCCAGGGCTGAGAGTCAGGCGGCCTGGTCCGCCTGGCCCCGCAGCATCGGCAGCAACAGCCCGTCCGACAGGGCCTGTACGACCGGCACCGCCACGCCGTCTCCAGCCAGCTTTAACCCGGCCGTCCTTGACCCCGGCAGGCGATAGTCGTCCGCGACCCCCATCAGCCGCATGGCCTCACGCGGCGTCAGGAACCGGGCCCGGACATGACCGGCCTCGACGACCAGCACATACTGCCGCGACGACCCGCCCGCCGGCGTTCGCAGGCACCCGGCCAGGCCATCGAAGCGCACCTCGACCCGCTGGACCTTGATCCCGCCCTCGCGGCGCACCCGGCGAAAGGCCGTGCCGACCCGGCGTTCGCCCGCCTCGAGGGCGGCGTCGATGCGGCGACGATGCAGCGGGGCCATCTGTCCCAGCAGGGATTCGGTTCGGGGCGCATCAAGCCAGTCGACGCCGGCGTCCGGTTCGAGCCAAGCCGCCAGGTCGGTTTGGCGCGGCCGGGGCACAGCGAGCGACCACCAGCGCCAGGCGGCCCGCGCCCGGTCCGACAGGCCCGCCTCGGCCTCGATGATGGCGCGAGAATGGAAGGGCGCACGGGGCCCGGTCAAGCCGGCGGTCGGCTCCCGGGTTGCCACGATGAAGAGCCGGGGCCGGGATTGCGGCAGCCACAGGGCCGCATCCATCTCCAGCGCCCCGAAGGTCCACCCCTGGCCGGCCAGCACCTCGGCCAGGGTGCGGAAGTCATCGCCCCCGCCCGAGCTCAACAGGCCGATGACATTCTCGATCACGATGAGCCGGGGGGCGCGGCCCTGGGCGTCCAGCGCCTCGATCAGACGCCAGAAGCCCCAGAAGGCCCCGGAGCGTCGCGCCGACAGCCCCTTTCGCCCGCCCGCCAGGCTGAGGTCCTGGCAGGGTGACGAGGCCCAGGCCAGGTCGGCCGGCTCGGTCGGCAGATCGTCCGGGGCCAGGTTCCAGACATCCTCGACGCTCAGCGCCTCGTCGCCGAAATTGGCGCGATAGGCCGCCGCCTTCACCGGATCGAGGTCATTGGCAAAGATCGTATGCCAGTCAGACAGGCCCAGGCGCGCCAGGCCTGCGCCGGCGAAAAACTCCAGAACCGTGGGCTGACCCTCAGGTGTCATCCCCTGACGATATCCGACTCGCCTTGACGCGACAGCTGTTTGGGCGCGCACTGTCGCAAAACAGGGAGATCCCGAATGCGCCTGATCCTTGCTGTATCCGCCGTGGCCGCCCTTGGCCTGGTCGCATGTGAAATGCCCGTGGCCCCCGCCGAAACCGGTGCGCCGGTCGGGGGCGACGCCCCGGCTTCAGCCGACAGCGATCCGGCACCCGCAACCACGATGCTCGGTGATGTCGATCTGGGCGGCGACATTTCCGTTCTGGGCACCGAGCCCTTCTGGGCGGTCGGCTTTGAGGGTGAGGTGATGAGTTATTCGGGCCTTGACCGTCCCGAACAGACCGCGCCCCGGCCAGAGCCGGTCGTGGCCGGCACCACGGCAACCTGGACCACCACGACCGAGGCGGGCAATCCGCTGGTCGTGATCCTGACCGAGGCCGTATGTTCGGACGGCATGAGCGACCGGACCTATCCGCTGACGGCCGAGGTGGTAATTTCGGGCGAGGCCTTGAACGGTTGCGCCGGCTCGACGGCGTGGATGAACAGCACCGACGAAAACGGCAACCCCGTCTCGGGTTAACCGCGCGCGAGAACTCGGCGCGCCTGCTCCAGATGCAGGCGCTCGACCATCTGACCGTTGACGCTCAGCACACCGGCCTGTTCGGCCCCGTCTGCGGCATAGGCGTCCACGACCGCCTGCGCCCAGGCGATCTCGGCCTGGGACGGGCCGAAGGCGGCGTTCGCCGGCGTGATCTGGGATGGGTGGATCAGGGTCTTGCCGTGAAAGCCGAAGGCCCGACCCTGGGCGCATTCGGCGGCGAAACCCGCCTCGTCCCGATAGGCGTTGAACACACCGTCCAGAGCGATCTGGCCGTGAAAGCGGGCCGTCGTCACGATCAGGCTCATGGCCCAATGCAGGGGTGCACGATTGGGTCCGGCCAGGGCTCCCATCTCGGCGGCCAGATCGTTCTGACCCAGGATCAGAGCCTCGACGCCCGGCTCGGCGGCCATCGCCGCCAGGTCCAGCACCCCCGCCAACGTCTCGATCATGGCCCAGACCGGCAGGCCGGCTGACGCCGCCCAGCGGACCTCGTCGGGCGATCCGGCCTTGGACAGAACCAGGGCCAGTGCCGGCTGACCGCGCAGGGCCTCAAGATCGTTCGCGCCCCACGCCGTATCGGCGGCATTGATCCGTACGGCGGCGCGGCCCCCGAAGCTCGGCAAGGCCCCCAGCGCCGCGGCGCGCGCGGCGTCCTTGTCGGCCGGACCGACGGCGTCCTCCAGATCAATGACGACCGCATCGCAATCCAGGGTGCGGGCCTTTTCCAGGGCGCGCGCATTCGAAGCCGGGACGAACAGGACGGAACGAGGAGCCGGGATCATCCGATCAGGTACTCGCGTTCCAGGGCGTAGGTCGAGCCGCCGTGACCCAGGCGACTGGAATACAGACCGAACCGGTTCACGCGAAACGGCTCGAAGGTCTTGAGGTTGTGCGCCCGGATCCAGGCCGCCACACGGTCCGTCGGCGAGCTTCTCAGGTAGGCCAGGGTGACATGGGGCCGGTAGGCGCGGGTGGACGGCTCCAGCCCCGCCCGGCGCGCCGCCGCCTCGCAGCGCCCGGCCAGGACGTTCAGTCGCTCATTGGCCTCGACCCCGGCCCAGACAGCGTCCGACATATGGCCCTCACCGAACTCGCCGACGCCTTTCAGCACGAGGTCAAAGGCCGGACTGGTGACGCGCGACAGCTCGGCGTCGAGGTCGTCGGCGCGGCGCTCGTCGATTTCACCGAAGAATCTGAGGGTGACGTGTAGGGCCTCCAGCGGCCGCCACCTGGCGCGCGGCAGGCCCGTCTGGAGCCGGGCCAGATCCTGCCCGATCGGTTCGGGAACCTCGATGGCGGCGAACAGACGGATCATTCGTCAGCTCTAGCAGAGGTTTGGTCCGCGCGGGTCCGGTTTTCCTTGCGAAGCCGACCGTTCGCCCCGATATTTCATCCGACGCGCCCGGGTTGGGGCGCACAACAAGACAGGGATCGCGATGAGCGACTTCAGACACGACACGGCTACCCGACCGGCGCACGCAGACATGGCGACCGACGCCGGCCTGCGTAGCTTCATGCTGGGCGTTTACAACAAGCTGGCGCTGGGCTTGGCCGTGGCCGGTGGCCTGGCCTGGGTCGTCGGCAATGTGCCGGCGGTACGCGAACTGTTCTACACCCAGGGTCCTGGCGGCACCCTGTCGACGTCGATGCTGGGCATGGTGGTGCAATTCGCACCGCTGGTGCTGATCTTCGGCTCGATGTTCCTGATGCGCCGCCCGACGCCGGGGATGACCAGCCTGCTCTATTGGGCGGTGGTCGCCACCATAGGGGCGTCGCTCGGCTGGATCTTCCTGGTCTATTCGGGAGCCAGCGTGGCCACGACCTTCTTCGTGACGGCGGCGGCCTTCGCGGGCCTCAGCCTGTACGGCTACACGACCAAGCGCGACCTCAGCGCCATCGGCACCTTCCTGGTCATGGCCCTGATCGGCCTGATCATCGCCTCGGTGGTGAACATCTTCCTGAACTCTCCGATGCTGTACTGGATCATCACCTATGCCGGCGTCCTGATCTTCTCGGGCCTGATCGCGGCCGATACCCAGCAGTTGAAGATGACCTACTACGACCTGGGCGGCGACCAGGCGGCGATGAGCGTGGCCACCAGCTACGGCGCGCTGGGTCTGTTCATCAACTTCGTGAACCTGTTCCTGTTCCTGCTGCGGATCTTCGGCGGCAGTCGCGACTAAGGTCCGGGGATCACCCGACAGACGCAAGGGCCCCGGAGCAATCCGGGGCCTTTTTGCTAGTCGATGACCGAAAACCGCCGCCGGTCGAAGAAGCGCAGCACCTGTGTCAGTTCATGGCCGCGCTTCAGCACCAGGCCGCCCTGGCCAAGGATGGCCCACTGACCCTGGCGCCGTTGCAACTCGGGCCGCTTTTCGATGACATAGAGGGGCGCATCGCCGGTGCGCCTGAACACCGCAAAGGCGGCGCTGTCGTCGTGTCCGCCCAGCGAATAGTCGCGCCATTCTCCGGCGGCGACCATGCGCCCATACAGGCGCAAGATGGCGTCCAGTTCCAACCGGTGGAAGAAAACCGGACCGCGCGACGAACTATCCTGCGAAGCATCCAGGCTCATCAGAATCGAGCCTAGACCCGTTCTCCCCGTTTCGAAAAGGGTGGGAGCCGGATTGGCGAATTCACGAGGTGTCCGGTCTTTAATCGAAACGCCGCGAAGATGTCTCATTTCGGTCCTTCGGCGGCCATGCCGTCGGACGAAACAGCAGATGTCGGCTGGTCGGTGACCTTGAGATCCGGATCCTGAACAGCCCCCCCAGCCCCCTGGGTTTCCAGGTTCCGGCCAGCCGACGCTTCCTCCAAGCGAGACGCTCGGGCGACCACCCCCCTCCCCCCGGTCGCCCGGGCGTTTTGCGTTTGGGGTCAGGGCCGGGACCGGATGAGCCGGCCGCTAGGATGGACGTAGGCTGATCGGCAGCCGCTCGCTCCCGCGCACGACAGTCAGTTGCACCCCGTCGGGATTGTCGCGAATTTCCATGACCAGATGATCCGCCGTGGCGATGTCCGATGTGTTGGCCCGCACCACGACGTCGCCGGCCAGCAGGCCCGAGGCGGCCGCCACTGAGCCGGGTTCGACATAGGTGATCAAGGCCCCCGAACTGACGCCGTCGACCGGGCGATCGGTCGGCCGCATCGACCGGAAACCGGCCCCGAAGGCCTGCCCCGTATCACCGGAGGCTGCGACCTGGACCGCGACCGGAGCTGTCGCCTCCACGACCACCATCGTCTGCTGCTCGACGCCATCTCGAAGAAAACGAACGTCGAGGCTGGTTCCGGGCTGGGCCAGGCCGACCGTCGAGGTCACGCTGCCGGAGCCCTCGACCGTGCGCCCGGCGATTCGGACGATGACGTCATTGCGGCGCAGGCCCGCCTGATCCGCCGGCGACCCCGGCGCGACATCCTCGACGACGGCACCGCGAATGATCGGCGCCCCCAGCAGCCGCGCGCGCTCGGCGGTCAGCGACCCCATGGTCACACCGATCCGGCCCCGGCTGACCTGCCCGGTCTCGCGCAGCTGATGAACGACCACCATCAGGATGCGGCTCGGCACCGCAAAGGCCAGGCCGTCATTGCCGCCGCTGCCGGAGAGAATGGCGGTATTGATCCCGACCAGTCGGCCGGCACTGTCGAGCAGCGGTCCGCCCGAGTTGCCGGAGTTCACGGCGGCGTCGGTCTGGATATAGTCTTCAATGGCGTCGCCGATGCCGGAGCGTCCAAGCCCGGAAATGACCCCCATCGTCAGGGTCTGATCCAGACCCAGCGGATGGCCGACCGCGAACACCAGATCGCCGGTCCGCAGCCGTTCGGAATCGGCGATCTCGACCTGGGACAGGCCGGTCGCGGCAATCCGCAGCACGGCCACATCGGTAGCGTCATCAGCCCCGAGCAGTTCGGCGTCGAAGGACCGGCCGTCCGTCAGGTCGACGCGGAAGGTGTTGCCGCCGTCCACCACATGCTGGTTGGTGATGACGATGCCGGCCGCGGCATCGATGATCACGCCCGAGCCTCCGGCGATTTCCCGGGGCGTCGCCGTGCCGGACCCGGCCCGGTTCAGGGTCGTGACCCGCACCACCGCCGGCAGGGAGCGTTCAATCTGATCGGCAAAGCTGAAGACACCGCGTTCGGCATCAAACGGGATCGGATGGGCGGGCTGGGCGAAGGCCGGCCCCGACCCGGCCAGGATCGCAACCACTGCCACCGCACCGAATTGACGCCAACCCATCCTCAGACCCTCATGGTTATCGTCGAGCCGGATGAATCCGACTCGATCTCAAGCTCGCCACCGTGCCGACGCACGATGGCCCTCACGAATGCCAGACCCATTCGGTGACTGTCGATATCAGGTTGCATCCGGGATTGCGTCATTTCCATGCCGGGGCCCTGGTCGCCGATGATCACGACGGCACCTTGCGGGTCCGAATAGGTCTTGAGACGGACCACGCCGCCGTCCGGCGAATATTTGACGGCATTGTCGACCAGGTTCGCCAGGGCGCGCTGCAGCAAGCTGGCCACACCCAGGGTCTCGGTCGGCGTCAGCTCGGTTTCAAAACGGATACGCCGCGGTTGCGCCAGCGGCTCATACATCTCGACGGCGGCCCGGCAGATGTCATCCAGCTTCACCGTCTCGTAGGCCCAGGTCTCTCCATCCCTCAGCGCCAGGGCCTCGTTCATGGCCTGGGTCAGATAGCGCAGATCAGCCCGCGCCTCATCGACGAGGTCGGCCTCGCCGGTCTCGCCGAACCGGTCCAGACGCGCGCGTGCCCGCGCCAGCGGCGTGCGGAAATCGTGGGCGACCTGGTCGGAGGTGTCGCGCAGCCAGGCCAGGAGCTCCTGCAGGCGTCCGAGGGTGACATTGACCTCGCGGGTCAGGTCCTGAAGCTCTCCGGTCATCTCGTGCAGCGGAATGGGGCCGCCAAAGTCACCCCGGCCGGCCTTCTGCAGACTCAGATTGATCCGCCGCACGCCCGACACCATGCGGGCTCGCGACCAGGCGGCCGAGGCCAGTCCCAGGCCGACCAGCAGGACCGCCATACCGGCCACCGTCACCGCCGCCACGCCCCAGGCGCGGCCGGTCGGCTCGACCACGCGGCCCATGACCACGCGCATCGGCCCGACGGTGTCGCGCACCGCCACGACCTCAAGCGAGCGGTCCGGGCAGAGGGTCCCCGCCGGCAGGGTCATGATGAAGACGTTGGGGCCGAGCTGATCCATGGAGCGGGCCTTGGCCTCGCTCAGGGGGCGGAACCCGGCCGTGCGGTCACCCGGAGCCTCCAGCCAGCGAACGCCATAGTTGATGACACGGCCCGAACAGGCGTCCGCCACCGACGATTCCAGGCCCGGTCGTCCCTGAAAGACGTTCAGCCAATTGACGATCTGGGCCTCTTCCACCGCCGCGCGACCGACGCCCATGGCGTCCATCTTCGACAGCAGGGCGTTGAAATCGCTGACCGCAGCCAGGGCCGCCCGCTGCCGCTGTTCGGATCGCACCGCGCCGTGGGTCACCGCCAGGGACGCCGTCAGCGTCACTGCGGCGATGATGGCCACGATGGCGGCCAGCCAGGTCGTCCTGACCGGCGGCAGCCTCATGCAGCGGCGTCCAGAATCCGGAACACGAGGCTCTGGCTGCGCGCGGAGACGATCAGCGGATGCAGGGCCTCAGACAGTTCGGGGCATTGCTCCTTCAGGCGGCGCCGAAGCGCGGAAATCCGCGCATCGATGATGTTGACGTAGTTGTCCGGCAGGAATTTCCATTCCACCCAGCACCGGTCCCACAGCATCGACTTGGTCACTGGCTCACCACGGGCGGCGAACAGCTCGGCCACGATGGCGAACTCCAGCGGAGACAGATCCAGGGTCCGGGCTGCAGTGCCGTCGGGATGGAAGGTCAGCGTCCGCGCGCCCGTCGACAGCCGAAACGGTCCATTGGCCAGGCCCGCCCGCGTCGCCTCACCGGCCTGGATGCGGGCGCGCCGCAGCTGAGCCGCAACCCGGGCCAGCAGTTCCTCGTCGCCGACGGGCTTGGAAACATAGTCGTCGGCGCCGGCCATCAGGCCCTCGACCTTCTGGCGCTCTCCACCCAGGGCCGTCAGGAACAGGGCCGGCGTCTGGCGGCACGGGCCGCCACCCTCGCGAATCACCGCCAGCGCCGACAGGCCGTCCATGCCCGGCGTGATTCGATCCAGGATTAGAATGTCGTAGGCCCGGCTCGCGGCCATCGACAGCGCCTCTTCGCCGGTCGTGGCCCGGTCGACCGTATGGAAGCCGGCCCGCTGCAACTTGCCCGAGACATGGTCCGCCAGGGCCCCGTCATCCTCAAGCAAAAGGGCCGACCGGCCCTCAAAGATCTGGCTCAATGCCTCGTACGGATCGACAGCTTCGATCACGGTTCCCCCCCGATTTGACGCGCCAGCATAGCGGGGCCAGCGCCTGTCGGGGAGGCCTGGGCCGGGAATTTGACGCGCCAACCTGTCGCCGGCGTCAGGACGTGCCTTGGCCTGAACGCAGTCCAGCCCTAATCTTGTCGCCCGGGACCGCGATCCGTCGCGGACCAACACTGGGAGAGCTTTTCAGCCATGGCCGTGATCACCCTCGTCGATGACGACGAAAACATCGTTGAGTCGGTCAAGCTGGCGCTGGAAAGCCACGGCCATACGGTGCGGGCCTATCATGACGGAGCCTCGGGTCTGGCCGCGCTGGAATCCGAGCCGCCGGACCTGGCCGTGCTCGACGTCAAGATGCCGCGCATGGACGGCATGGAGGTGCTGCGCCGAATCCGCCAGACCTCCAACCTGCCGATCATCATGCTGACCTCCAAGGACGAGGAGATCGACGAGATCCTCGGCTTCAACCTGGGGGCCGACGACTACATGACCAAGCCCTTCAGCCAGCGCCTGTTGCTGGAGCGGATCAAGGCAATCCTGCGCCGCGCCGGCATCGACCAGGGCGAGCCGGTGGACGCCGACGCCTCGTCCAAGGCGCTCAAGCGCGGCAAGCTGTCGATGGATCCGGCCCGCCACGAAAGCACCTGGGAGGGCCGGCCGGTGCGCCTGACCGTCACCGAATTCCTCCTGCTCCAGGCCCTGGCCCAGCGCCCCGGCTTCGTGAAGAGCCGCGACAATTTGATGGACGCGGCCTACGACGATCAGGTCTATGTCGATGACCGCACCATCGACAGCCACATCAAGCGGATGCGCAAGAAATTCCGCGTCGTCGATCCCGAGTTCGACGCCATCGAGACCCTCTACGGAGTGGGCTACCGCTATCGTGAGTGAGACCGACGAGCTTCCAGGTCGTGGCACCTTTCGCCGCATCAGGTCTCTGTTCGGATCGGGCCTCGCGCGCCTGATCCTGGCGCTGAACCTGATCACCCTGGCGGTGCTCCTGATCGGCATGTTCGGCCTGAACGAATGGCGGCGCGGCCTGGTCGATGCGCGGATCCAGTATCTGAACGCCCAGGCCCAGTTGGTGGCGACCGTGCTCTACGAGTTCGGGGCCACCGAAGGCGACCCCTATCCGGCCATCGACCCGATCGCCTCGGCCCAGTTCCTGCGGGCTGACCTGATCCCCGCCGGCCAAAGGGCGCGTCTGTACGACATTGACGGCTTCCTGATCGCCGATTCCTATCTGGTGTCCGACGCCGTCGAGATCGAGGCCCTGCCGTCGGCGCGCGGGGCGAATGCGCCGCTGCCGCCCGAGCCCGACCCGCGCCAGGAAGAGACCCGGCTGACCGCCGCCCGCAACGCCCTGGCCGCCGAGGTCGAGGCGGCCCTGACCGGGGCCCCCCAGGCCGGCGTCCGGGTCAATGAGATCGGCCAGCAGGTGGTGTCGGTGTCCGTGCCGATCCGCCATGTCGCCACCGTCGTCGGCGTCCTGACGCTTGAGGCCGATGACTTCTCCGAGATCGTGGCGGCCCAGCGCCGGGCCCTGCTGCCGTTTGCCCTGGCCGCTTTTGCGGTGTCGCTGCTGACCGCAGGCCTGCTCTATTTCTGGGTCGTTCGGCCGCTGCTTCGGCTGGCACGCGCCGCCGACCGCGTCAGGCTCCAGCGAGCCCGCGCCATCTCCCTGCCGGATCTGGAAGACCGCAAGGACGAGATCGGCGACCTGGCCCGCGCCCTTGAGACCATGACCGCCGCGCTCAATGAGCGGATGGTCGCCATCGAACGCTTCGCCGCCGACGTCTCGCACGAGATCAAGAACCCGCTGACCTCGATCCGCTCGGCGGTCGAGACCCTGAGCCTGGTCAAGACCGACACCGACCGCAAACGCCTGCTCAATGTGCTGGAACGCGATGTCTGGCGCGCCGACCGGCTGATCACCGACATCTCCAACGCCTCGCGCCTGGACGCCGAACTGGCCCGGGATGCCCCCCGCCCCGTCATGCTGGATCGGCTGCTGGGCGATGTCGTCAGCATCTATGACGATGACCGGGGAGCCGCCGTTGTCCTGTCGCGTCCCGCCCATGAAGAGATCGTGGTCATGGGGCGCGAGGGGTCGTTCGGCCAGGTGTTTCGCAATCTCATCGACAATGCCCGCTCGTTCAGTCCGCAAGACGGCACCGTCACCGTCAGCATCGCGCGCGACGCGCGCCAGGACGACCTTCCGATCGTGGTCACCGTCGATGACACCGGACCGGGCATCCCGGACGAAAACCTGGAGACCGTGTTCAAGCGGTTCTACACCTCGCGCCCCAGGGGGGCGGCCTTCGGCTCGAACTCCGGCCTGGGCCTGTCCATCGCCCGCCAGATCGTCGAGGCCCACGGCGGCTCAATCGTCGCCGAAAACCGCAAGGCCGACGACGGCAGCATCCTGGGCGCGCGTTTCATCGTCCGTTTCCCCGGGACCGAATGACGGTTCATGCGACCGCAGTGGCGCACCGCACCGCCGGCGGATGGCAGGCGGTGATCCTTCGCGGGCCGTCGGGGTCCGGCAAGAGTGACCTGGCCCTGCGCCTGATCCGCGATCTGTCGTGGCGGCTGGTCGGAGACGACCGGATCCACCTCTGGCGGTCGGGCGACGGCCTCTATGCGGCTCCGGCGGAGCGGTTGGCCGGACTGCTTGAGGTCCGCCATGTCGGTGTGATGACGGTGCCGTATCTGACGCTCGCCCGCGTCGCCCTGGTCGTGGCGTGCGAACCCCCGAGCGAACGCCTGCCCGAGCCGGACACCGAGACGCTTGCCGGCCTGCCGATCGCACGCCTCGCCCTGGAGGCCACCACCGCTTCGGCCCCCGATAGGATCCGTCAGGCCCTGACCGGGTTCGAGGCACGCTCACGGTTGGAACCCTGATCGGCTTGCTTTATGGAGCGGTCGTTCGACCCGCGCCCTGAGACGGCCGGTCGGGGGCGTTTAGGGATTAAGTTGGATCATGATCGGTCTTGTCATCGTCACCCACGGGGGGCTGGCGAGGGAGTTCTTGTCCGCAATGGAGCACGTCGTCGGCCCGCAGTCGGATGTGATCCCGATCTGCATCGGGCCTGACGACGACATGGAGGCGCGTCGGGGCGAGATTCTCGACGCAGTGCTTCAGGTCGACAAGGACCAGGGCGTCATCCTCCTGACCGACATGTTCGGCGGCACCCCGTCCAACCTGGCGATCTCGGTGATGGAACAGACCGGGGCCGAGGTCATCGCCGGACTGAACCTGCCGATGCTCATCAAGCTGGGAACCCTGCGCCACCGCGAGAGCCTCGACGCCTGCGTGGCCCAGGCCCAGGACGCCGGACGCAAATACATCTCCGTCGCCTCCTACATCCTGGCGGGCGACAAGTGAGCGGCCCGGCCCGCACCGTGACCATCTGCAATGCGAAGGGCCTGCACGCCCGGGCCTCCGCCAAGCTGGTCAAGGCCGTCGGACCCTTCGACGCCGAGGTCCAGGTGTCCAAGGATGGACAATCCGTCGATGCACGTTCCATCATGGGCCTGCTGATGCTTGGGGCCGGCAAGGGGTCCGAGGTTGTCATCACCGCCCAGGGTCCCGAGGCCGAGGCCGCGCTCGACGCCGTCGTCGGCCTGATCGAGGGGCGTTTCGACGAGGACTGCTGACCATGACCGCCCCGACGGACTATCCGGCTCTCGCCCGCCAGGCCCTGGCGGCCCTGCGCGCCGGACAGGCCGCCCAGGCGCGGACCCTGTTCGAGCAGGTCACCGGCGCGGGCCACGGGGACGCCTCGGTCTGGGTCGCCCAGGCCTATGCCTGTCGTGACATGGGCGATGCCGCCGCCGTCCTGGCGGCCGCCGACGGGGCCCTGCGTCTCGAACCCGGCAATGCCCGGGCGCTGCTGCTCAAGGGCGATCATTTTCTGGCCGTCGGGGATCGGCGCAGCGCCTCGACCTTCTATGCCTCGGCCATCCGCAACGCCCCGGCAGCGGCGGCCCCGGATCTCACCGCTGACCTGGCCCGCGCCGAGCGTGAGCTGCAGGCCCTGACCGGCGGCTTCGACCAGTATCTGTCCGAACAATTCCCCGACCCCAGCCCACGTTTCCGCCAGTCGGTCGACCTGATGACCGGCAAGAGCCGGCTCTATCTGCAGGAGCCGCGCTTCTACTATTTTCCCGGCCTGCCCCAGGTCCAGTTCGCCCCGCGCGAGGCCACGCCTTTCCTGGACCGACTGGAAGCCGCCGCTGACGACATTCTGGAGGAACTGCTGGCGGTCATGGACGACCCGGAGCTGTTCACCCCCTATATCGAGACCCGCGAGAACCGGCCCAACAGCCGCCAGTTGGGGATGCTCGAAAATCAGGACTGGACGGGCTTCTTCCTGATCAAGGACGGCGAGCCGGTGGCCGCCAACATCGCCCGATTTCCGCGCACCATGGCCGCGCTCGAGGGCGTGCCCCTGACCGACATTCCCGGCCGCGCCCCCTCGGTCCTGTTCTCGCGCCTGACGCCAGGGGCCCACATCCCGCCGCACAGCGGCCTGGTGAACACCCGCCTGATCTGCCACCTGCCGGTGATCTGCCCCGACCGGTGCAGCTTCCGGGTCGGGTCCGAGACGCGCGACTGGGCCTATGGTCAGGCCTGGGCCTTTGACGACACCATCAACCACGAGGCGTGGAACCGGTCCGACCAGGAGCGTATCGTCCTGATCTTCGACGTCTGGAAGCCCGAGATCACCGAGGCCGAACGCGCCGAGATCCGTGCGCTGTTCGCCGCCGTCGAGGCCTTTGGGACCGGCCCGACCACCTGGGGCGTCTGACCGCGCGGCACGCCCGCACCCCTCCCCATGAAAGAGACCCGGCCATGAGCGACGTCACCATCTTCCACAATCCTCAGTGTTCGACTTCGCGCCAGACGCTGGAGATCATCCGCGAGGCCGGGATCGAACCGACGATCGTGCTCTACAAGGAGGTCGGCTGGACGGCCGGCCAGCTTCAGCGACTGGCGGATCGCGCCGGCGTGCCGGTGTCGGCCTTCCTCAGGGCCAAGGAGCCGCTAGCGCACGACCTGGGCCTGACCGGCCCGGACATCAGCGAGGAAGCGGTCACCCAGGCCATGATCGCGCATCCCAATCTGGTCGAACGCCCCCTGGTCGAAAGCCCCAAGGGCGTCGTCATGGCCCGCCCCACCGAGCGGGTCCGCGAAATTCTCTGAACTTTCCGGGGAAATGGTGGAGCCGAGGGGAGTCGAACCCCTGACCTCGTCATTGCGAACGACGCGCTCTACCAACTGAGCTACGGCCCCAACGGAGCGGGGCTAATGCTGCCAGCGGCCGATGAAGTCAAGCGCGGGCTTTGCGCTTAAGGCACGAACCGCTAGAAGCGGCCTCCACATCGACCAGGCAGGGTCGAACAAGCGCGAGGACGTCTCCATGGCAGCAGCCATTATCTGGCTGGTCGATACCATCATCGGGCTGATGATTCTGTGCATCATCATCTCGGCCATCGCCAGCTGGCTGGTCGCCTTCGATGTGATCAACACCCGCAATCGGGCGGTTTATTCGATCCTCAGCTTCCTCGATTCGGTGACGCGCCCCCTGATGGAACCGTTCCGCCGCATCATTCCGCCGCTGGGCGGCATCGACATCACCCCGATCATCGTGCTGCTGGGGCTTCAGTTCGTCCGCATGGTCTTCCACAATACGGCGGCTCCGGCCCTGTACCAGCTGCTCGGGTGAGCGGCTGCCGGCTGCGGGTGCGGGTCACGCCGCGCGGTGGAGCCGACCGGATCGACGCCATCCAGACCGATGAGGCCGGCCACAGCCTTGTGCGCGTGCGCGTGCGCGCCGCCCCGGCTGACGGCGAGGCCAATGCCGCCGTGATCAAGCTTCTGGCCAGGGCGCTGGGGTTGCCACGATCGCGGCTGGACCTGGTGGCAGGCGCGACGTCACGAACCAAGACCCTCTGGGTGGACGGGCTCGATGAGGTTCAGGTTCTCGACCGTCTGGTCGCCTAACCGCGTTTTCACTTGGCCCTGCCCGTCGCAGTCGCTTTATTGCGCCGACAGACATGCGTGGGGGGGACCATGAAACGCCTGATGATCGCCGTAGCGGCCCTGGCCCTGACGGGGGGCGGCTGCGCCACCGCCATCGGCAGCGGCGACAGCGGCCGTTCGACATCCCCGGAACCGCAGCCCGGTGCGCGCGCCTCCGGTGATCTGTTGCCGGGCCTCAGGGGCCTGAGCGATCCCTTCCCCTCGACCTATCGACCCCTGCCGACCGAGGACCTCGCCATCGTCGGGGCGACGGTCCTTACCGGCTCCGGCCAGAGAATCGAGAACGGCGTCGTGGTCCTGACCGGCGGGCGGATTTCCGCCGTCGGCGGCCCCGACACCCCGATCCCGGCCGGCGTTCGCCGCATCGACGCGGCCGGTCGGTTCGTGACCCCCGGCATCATCGACGCCCACAGCCACCTGGGCGTCTATCCCTCTCCTTCCGTCCAGGCGACCTCGGACGGCAATGAGGCGACCAGTCCCAATACCGGCCAGGTCTGGTCCGAACATTCGGTCTGGCCCCAGGACCCCGGCTTCAACCGCGCCCGCGAGGGTGGGGTGACGACGCTTCAGATCCTGCCCGGCTCGGCCAATCTGTTCGGCGGCCGGTCGGTGACCCTCAGGAACGTGCCCTCAGTCTCGATGCAGGGGATGAAATTCCCCGAGGCCCCCTATGGGCTGAAAATGGCCTGCGGCGAGAACCCCAGCCGCGTCTATGGCGGTCGCAACCAGAGCCCGGCGACGGGCATGGGCAACATGGCCGGCTATCGCGCCGCCTGGATCGAGGCCCAGAACTATCGTCGTCGCTGGGAAGCCTATGAGCGCACCGGCGAGGGCGACCCGCCGACCCGCGACCTGCGGCTCGAGACCCTGGCGGGCGTGCTGTCGGGCGACATCCTGGTGCAGAACCACTGCTACCGCGCCGACGAGATGATGCTGATGATCGATCTGGCACGCGAGTTCGGCTACCGGATCACGACCTTCCATCATGCCTCCGAAGGCTACAAGATCGCCGACGTCCTGGCAGCTGAGGGGATCTGTTCGGCCACCTGGGCCGGCTGGTGGGGCTTCAAGATGGAGAGCCTGGACGGCATCGAGGAAAATGCCGCCCTGCTGGAAGCGGCCGGGGCCTGTGCCGTCATCCATTCCGACGACGAGACCCTGACCCAACGGCTCAATCAGGAGGCGGCGGCGGCCCTGTCGGCCGGACGCCGCGCCGGGCTGGATATCGCCGAAGAGACCGCCATCGCCTGGATCACCCTGAACGCGGCCCGCGCCATCGGCATCGAGGACCAGACCGGCAGCCTGGAGGTCGGCAAGCGCGCCGATGTGGTGATCTGGTCGGCCAATCCCTTCTCGATCTATGCCCGCGCCGATCAGGTCTTCATCGACGGAGCCCGCGTCCACGACCGGTTCGACCCGACCTATCAACCACGATCCGATTTCGAGCTCGGCCAACCCGGTCAGGAGGGCCTGTGATGACGACCTTGAAGACGATTGCGGCCGCCGCGGCCGCCCTGGCCCTGTCGGCCACCGCAACCCTGGCCCAGACCTATGCCATCACCAATGGCCGGATCCTGACCGGAACCAGCACCCTCGAGCGGGGAACCGTCCTCATCCGTGACGGACGGATCACGGCGGTCGGGGCGACGGTCGCCGTTCCGACCGGGGCCGAGGTCATCGACGCCCGGGGCGGGGTCATCGCGCCCGGCTTCGTCGTGGTCGATTCCGGCCTTGGGGGGGTCGAGGTCTCGGCCCTAAATGACACCAATGACCTGCGCCAGGCGTCCAATTCGCTGAGCGCGGCCTTCGACCTGTCGTGGGGTCTGGACCCCGACAGCTTCACCCTGCCGGTCGCGCGACTGGGCGGCATCACCCGTGCCATCGTCGTGCCCCAGCACCCCGGCTCGGGTGGCAGCCACGCCCATGAGGTGGAAACCGCCGGCGTCGGCGAAGGCGGCCTGCAGTCACCCGGCCTGTTTGCCGGCCAGGCCGCAGCCATCCACCTGGCCGAGGGCACCGACATCCTGGTTCAGCCGCGTATCGCCATGGTCGCCCCCTTTGGCGATGCCGGGGCCGACGTCGCCGGCGGTGCCCGCGGGGCCGAATACACGCTGTTCCGCGAAATCCTGCGAGAGGTCCGGCTCTATGCCGCCAATCGCGCCGCCTATGACCGGGGCAATCTGCGGGACCTGTCGCTGTCGCGGGCCGACCTCGAGGCCCTGATCCCCGTCGTCCAGGGCCGGATGCCACTGATCATCACGGTCCACCGGGCCGCCGACATTCGCAATGTCCTGCGTCTGGCCCAGGAGGAGAACCTCGACATCATCCTGGACGGGGCCGAGGAGGGCTGGCGCGTCGCCGACGAAATCGCTGCCGCCGGCGTGCCGGTGCTGCTCAATGCCCTGGCCAACCTGCCCCAGTCGTTCGAGGTTCGCGGCGCCACCATGGAAAATGCGGCGCGCCTGCACGCCGCCGGCGTCGTCATCGCCATCAAGGGCAGCGAGGGCTCGGTCCATCGGGCCCGCGAGGCCCGCTACAACGCCGGCAATGCGGTCGCCCACGGCCTGCCCTACGAGGCTGCCATGGCTGCGATCACGGTCAATCCGGCCCGGATCTTCGGGCTGGATTCGCAGTTTGGAGGTCTGAGGCCTGGTGTCGCAGCCGATGTGGTCGTCTGGACGGGCGATCCGCTGGAGCCGCTGAGCCAGCCGACGGCAATTCTCATCAATGGCAGGCCTCAGCCGCTGGAGTCGCGCGCCCTGGAGCTGCGGGACCGCTATCGGCAGAGAACCAGCCTGCCGCCGGCCTATCGGAATTGATCATCGACAGCGGCCGATAGTCCTGTCTAACCTGCGTCAGGTGAACGCGGTTCATCCATGGGAGAGGTCGGACTATGCTTTTGAGAACCCAATTGACGGCTGGCGCAGCCCTTATGAGCGTCCTTGCCCTGGGTGCCTGCGGCCTGATCGGCGGCGGCGACAGCGATGAGAAGGGCGGCGACTCGTCAAGCACCGCCAGCAGCGGCAGCCAGGCGAGCGGCGGCACCACCGCCTCGGGCGGAACCGGCGGGGCCAAGCCCGAAGACGAAGGGGCCGGTGGCGGATCGTCGGGCGGCTCCACGACCTCAGGCGGCGGCGATCAGGCCGGCGGTAGCGGCTCGGGCGGCGGTGACATGCAGGAAGTCGGCACCATCATGGACGGTTTCTCGGGTCAGCTTGACGGCTATCTCGACAACTATCAGCAGAACCTGGCGGCGGGCTTCGGCTCGGCGGGCGTTCGCGACGTCATCACCGGCCTGCAGGCCGGCAATGAATACCGCTGGAACCTGGGCACCCTGCGCGGCGGCCAGACCTATCGCATTCTGGGAGCCTGCGATCAGGATTGCACCGATGTGGACCTCTTCCTTGAGGATTCCCGCGGCCAGCAGATCGGCCAGGACATCGCCCTGGACGATCATCCCTTCATCGAGCTGACGCCCGGTCGTGACGAGCAGTTCACCGTGCGGATCCACCTGGTCAACTGCGAGGTCGAGCCCTGCTACGTCGCCGGGCGCGTGCTTCAGCAGGGTCGGTGACGACCTCCCGTCAGGCCATCCCGGAAGAGGCGCTCGAGTTTCGTTTCTTCCGCGCCGGCGGCCCTGGCGGGCAGAACGTCAACAAGGTCGACACGGCGGTCCAGCTGCGTTTCGACGCAGCTGGATCGTCGCTTTTTGACGACGAGGTGCGCGCGCGCCTGATCCGTCTGGCAGGCCAGCGCGCCACCAAGGACGGCGTGATCGTCATCACCGCCCAGCGCTATCGTACCCAGGATCGCAACCGCCAGGACGCCGTCGAGCGGCTGAACGACCTGGTTGATCGCGCCCACCATCGGCCCAAGCCGCGCAAGCCGACGAAACCGACCAAGGCCTCCAGGGAGCGCCGCCTTGTCGGCAAGGCCGTTCGGGCAGGGGTCAAGAAGGGTCGCGGTCGCGTCCGCATGGATGACTGATCGATCCAACTGGGCCATAAGCCGCCCATGAAGTTTCTGGACCAGGCCAAGATCTACATTCGCTCCGGCAATGGCGGCGGCGGTGCCGTGTCGTTCCGGCGCGAGAAATATATCGAATATGGCGGCCCCGACGGCGGCGACGGCGGTCGTGGCGGCGATGTCTGGATCGAGGCGGTCGAGGGGCTGAACACCCTGATCGACTATCGCTATCAGCAGCATTTCAAGGCCGGCACCGGCGAGCACGGTCGCGGTCGCAACATGCACGGCGGAGCCGGCAAGGACGTCGTGCTCAAGGTTCCGGTCGGCACTCAGGTTCTGGACGAGGACAAGGAAACCCTGATCGCGGACATGGATCACGCCGGCAAGCGCGTGCGCCTGGCCGAAGGCGGCAACGGCGGCTGGGGCAATGACCGCTTCAAGGGGCCGATCAATCGCGCGCCCAAGCACGCCAACCCCGGCCAGGAAGGCCACGAGGCCTGGATCTGGCTCCGACTGAAGCTCATCGCCGATGTCGGCCTGGTCGGCCTGCCCAATGCCGGCAAGTCCACCTTCCTGGCGGCGGTATCCGCGGCCCGGCCCAAGATCGCCGACTATCCATTCACGACCCTGGCCCCGAACCTGGGCGTGGTTGATCTCAGCCCTAACGAACGGTTCGTCATCGCCGACATCCCCGGCCTGATCGAAGGCGCATCCGAGGGGGCGGGCCTCGGCACCCGCTTCCTGGGCCATGTCGAACGCTCGGGGGTGCTGATCCATCTGGTCGACGCCACCCAGGACGATGTCGTGGCCGCCTATCGCACCATCCGCGAAGAGCTGGCCGCCTATGGCGAGGGCCTGGCCGACAAGGCCGAGATCCTGGCCCTGAACAAGGTTGATGCCCTCACCGACGAGGATCGGGCCCTCAAGGCCGAGGAACTGGCCGAGGCCGCCGGCCACGCCCCCATGCTGGTCTCGGGCGTCTCGGGCGAAGGCGTGCGCGAGTTGCTGCGAGCCGCCTGGCGTGAAGTCAGGATCAGCCGCGGCGAGTTGTCAGACGACGATCTTTCCAATGAGGAAGACTCCGGCTGGACCCCGTGATCGAGACAATGAGACGCTGAGGGATGGCAGCGGATGCTCGTCGAACTTGCGCTCGGTCTCATCCTGCAGGAGCCTTCGGACCGTCCCGTTCGGGGCGACGGCCCCACGCCAAGGCGAAGCGGCGATGCCGCCCTCCTCTCGCCCGAAAGGACTGAGGGGCTTGGCCTTGAGCCGGTTTGTCAGCCGGTGGCTGCCGCGCTGCTGGAACCCGCTCTGACCGCAGGATCCACCGCCCTGAGTGATCGCATCGGTCCTCCAGATCGGATCCTGCCGGCCTCCAACGGAACCGTGCATCGCTGGTAAGTTGCCGAGCCTCTGTTTGCCGGTCTTGAGATGCTGGGCGGGAGCGCAGGCTCTGTAACCGGCTCCCACAGAAGCACCAATTCGACCCTGCATTGCGTTCTTGTGGTCGCCTGGGATCACAACGACAGGCCCCTCGGCTGGCGTATCGAAGGTAACGCAGGTGCCTGCAAACAGATCCTTCGATGGCTTCGATAGCCGGCTAGCCCCCGAATGTACGGCGAGCACGATGACGAAGGCGACACGGGCCGGACGCCGTGATAGGGCGCGGGTGAGCATAAGGTCTCTCGGATGTTCCAGGCCGGCCCCGCGCCTTTCAAACCTGCCGTCGCCCACGGTGCGCTCAGGGACGGCCTGAGCCTGTCACCGGGGATGCGCGTCGGCCTGTTCGGCGGTTCGTTCAATCCGCCGCATTCGGGGCATCTGCATGTCGCCGAAACTGCCCGCATCCGTCTGGGTCTGGACAAGGTGGTCTGGCTGGTCTCGCCCCAGAACCCCCTGAAATCATCAGGTGAAACCGCCGGCCTAGAGCAACGCATGGCCTGGGTCCGCGACCTGGCGCGCGGGCCGGACATGATCGTGTCGGACGTCGAGACCCGCATCGACACCCAATGGACCATCGACACCCTGCGCCTGCTCAAGGCCCGTCATCCGGGCGTGAAGTTCGTCTGGGTCATGGGGTCTGACAATCTGATGGGCTTTCACCACTGGAAAGGCTGGACCGACATTGCCCGGCTGATGCCCATGGCGGTGGTGGCGCGGCCCGGATCCATTCTGGGCAGCCGCTTTGCCCCGACCTCGACCTTTTTCGCCGACCGCAGGGTGCCCGCCTCGCGCGCGCCGATCCTGGCCGAGATGCAGGCCCCGGCCTGGGTCTATCTGACGGCCCCTCTGAACCCTCAGTCCTCGACGGCCATCCGCAAGGCCCGAACCACGCCATGATCCTTCTCTCCCTCGCGCTCTCGCTCTGGGGGCAGGAGCCGCGCTTCGTCCGCACCGAGACAGGGGGCGCGATGCTGCACGCCGAAGCCTACGCGCGCGACGCGCGCGAGCCCGGCGACCAGGCACGGGCGCTGCTGGGTCGAGAGCCGAGCCGGATCGACCGGGTCGAATACCCTGGTCAAGGTCACATCATCATCATGGCGACGGCGGCCCCAGGAGCTTCCGACCCGCGCAGGGTCCTCTATGCCGACGAAGGTGGCCGAGAGGAATTGATGTGCCTGCTGTCGACCCGACAGCCGGACGGGCGTGACAACCGCCAGGAAGCGACGCGCTGGTGTCTCAGCTTCCTTGTCACACCCCAGACCGAGATCCCCCTTCCGCCGCTCTGGCCGTCGTCCGCTCCCGAGGGATGACCGCGCCGGCGATCCGTGCTAGGCTTGCTCCTTGAGTTTACCTTCTGGAGCACTCCGCTGACTTCCCCATCCGCGCAGGATGCGCACGCCCCCGCCGTTTCCAACGCCGCGCGGGAGGACCAGTCGATCCCCGCCGTTCGTACCGAAGACGGCCCGCTGGAAGACATCGTTCTCAAGAAGCTCGAAGACGACAAGGCCCAGGACATCGTTGTGATCGACCTGAAGGGCAAGAGCTCCATGGCCGACACCATGATCGTCGCCTCGGGCCGCAGCCATCGTCACGTCGGGGCCATCGCCGACCATGTTCTGCGCGCCCTCAAGGACGCCGGTGAAGGCCGTGCGCGCGTCGAGGGCCTGCCGCATTGCGACTGGGTGCTGATCGACGCCGGCGACCTGATCATCCACCTGTTCCGCCCCGAAGTCCGGGCCTTCTACAATATCGAGAAGATCTGGGCCGTCGACGCCTCGGGCCACCGCGCGGGCGCGGCGGGCTAAGGCCCCATGCGGGTCAGTATCGCCGCTGTCGGGCGGCTGTCGCGTTCGCCTGAAACCGAGCTGGTCGGGGACTACCTCAAGCGCGCCGGCGCGTCGGGCAAGGCGCTGGGCCTCACGCCCGTCGATCTGATCGAGGTCGAGGCCCGCAAACCCGGAAAACCCGCCGAGGCCGAGGCCCTCGCCGCCGCCATCGGCGATGGGGCCTTCATCATCGCCTGCGACGAGCGCGGCAAGGCCCTGACCTCGCGGGCGCTGGCCGACAGGATGGCGACCCTCAGGGATCGCGGCGAGCGCCGGCTGGTCTTCGTCATCGGCGGGGCTGACGGCCTGGACCCGGCCTTCGTGGATCGCGCCCATGACACCCTGGCCTTCGGGCCCCAGACCTGGCCGCATGCGCTGGTGCGCGCCATGCTGGCCGAGCAGGTCTATCGGGCCGTGACCATCCTGGCCGGATCACCCTATCATCGCGACTGAATGAAACGCGCCCTCGCCGTCACCCTGATCCTCGCCGCCGTCGCCGGCCCGGCCTCGGGCCAGCGACCGAGTGACGAGCTGTCGCGCGCCCAGGCCCGCTATCAGGACGAGACGCTTAGGGCCCAGCGCCTGCGCGCCGACGCCAATGCCATCGCGCTGGAGATCGAGCAGTTGCGCGTCGAGCTGCGCCGGCTCGGCCAGGATGAGGACGGCGACCTCACCCGCGTTTCAGCCCAGCGGGCGCGGCTGGCGTCGATCAATGATCGCGAGACCGCGCTTCGCGTGCGACTGGGGCGCGAACGCAGCCGTCAGACCCGCCTGCTGGCCGCCTTGCAGCTTTACGGCCGCAATCCGCCCCCCGCCCTGCTGGTCTCGCCCGAGCGCGCCAATGACGCCATCCGCGCCCAGATCCTGATGCGGTCTGTCACGCCGGTGCTCGAGGCGCGCGCACGCCGGCTGGCGACGGATCAGGCCGCCCTGAACCGCCTGCGACGCGAGGCTGTGATCGCCGCCGGCGACCTCCTGACCGCCGAAAGCTCCCTGGCCGACCGCCGGGCCGACATCGATCGTCTGATCACCGAGAAGCGGGCGCTGGAAACCCTGCTGCTGGCCGATGCCACCACCGCCGAAACCGAAGCCCGGGCGGCCGCCCGGCGGGTGCGGGACCTCGGCGGGCTGCTGCGCGAGCTGTCTCCCAGCCGGCGCGACGCCGTCGCCGCCACCCCCCTTCCGGGCGGGCGCGAACGCCTGATCCGCCCGGTTGCCGGTCCGCTCGTCTCTGAGTTCGGGGGCGGCACGCGCGGCCTGACCTTTTCCGGCTCGGCTCAGGGGCTGGTACGGGCACCGGCGGACGGCGTGGTCGAATACGCCGGCCCTCTGGAGGGCTGGAACGAGGTGGTGGTGCTGCGGCTCGGCCCGGGCTGGCGACTGGTCCTGGCTGGACTGGACCGCGCCGCCGTCCAGATCGGGAGCCGGGTCGCCGCCGGTGAGCCGGTCGGCCGCCTGCCCGAGGCTGAGGCCCCCGAGCTCTATTTCGAGCTTCGCCGCGAAGATGAGCCGGTGGACCCCGCCCCATGGCTCGACGCGCGCGCCGGAGCCTGATCATATGTCGCCACAGATTTGTCGCTTCGGCGTCGTTCCACTAGCTCGACTGACGACCTCCCCATGAGTTTCAAAGGCACCCCCATGCGTAAACTGGCCTTGTTCGGCATCTCGGCCCTGGCCATCGGTGCGAGTGCCGTTGCGGTCGGTCAGACCCGGATCGGGGCTCAGGCCGCCGAGACCTACCGGATGCTGGAGCTGTTCGGCGACGTCGTCTCCATCGTCGAGCGTGGCTATGTCGTGGAGACCGACCCCAAGAAGCTGATCGAGGCGGCGCTCGACGGCATGCTGTCGTCCCTGGACCCGCACTCCAACTACCTCAATGCCGAGGACCTCGAGCGCCTGAACGAGCGCAGCTCGGGGGCCTATTCCGGTGTCGGGCTGGAAATCACCTCTGAAAACGGCCTGATCCGCGTCATCACTCCGATGGACGGCGGCCCCGCCCTGCGCGCGGGTGTCGAGGCCGGCGACGTCATCACCGCCATCAACGGCCAGTCGACCGCCGGCCTGACCGTGGCCGAGGTGTCCGAACAGCTGCGCGGCGCGGCGGGCGAATCGGTCGTCGTCACCTTCCTGCGCGACGGCCAGGAGCCGCGTGACGTCACCATCGTGCGCGAGGTCATCCGCACCTTCTCGGTCACCTCGCGGATGGAGGGCGAGTTCGGCTACATCCGCATCTCGACCTTCAACACCAATACCGGCCGCGAGCTGGGCGAGGCGATCCAGACGCTGCGGACCACAAACCCCGGCCTGCGGGGGATCGTGCTGGATCTTCGCAACAACGGCGGCGGCCTTCTGGACGCGGCGATTGCCGTGTCCGACGCCTTCCTCGAACGCGGCGAGATCGTCAGCCAGCGTGGCCGTCGCGCCAATGACATCCGCCGCTACAACGCCACGGCGGGGGACCTGACGGGCGGCCTGCCGGTGGCGGTTCTGATCAACTACGGCTCGGCCTCGGCCTCGGAGATCGTGGCCGGGGCCCTGCGCGACCACGAGCGCGCGACCCTGGTGGGCCTGACCAGCTTCGGCAAGGGTTCGGTCCAGAGCGTCATGCCCCTGCGGGCCGGTCAGGACGGAGCCCTGTCCCTGACCACCGCGCGCTATTTCACGCCGTCGGGCCAGTCGATCCAGCGCATCGGCATCGCCCCGGATCTGGAGGTGGCGCGCAGCCGCCGCGAGGCCGAGATCGTGGCCCGATCTTCCTTCATCTACTCAGAGGCGGCCTATACCAACGCCCTGGACGCCTCGGTCGGGTCCGAGCGGCGCGGACCGCATTCGCCCGAGGAAGCGCCGCCGGAGGATTTCCCCACCGACCAGGACTATCAGCTCCAACGCGCCCTGGATCTGCTGCGTGTGGGGGGCGACCTGAACCTGCTGGAGCGCCGTCCCCTTCAAGTCGCGGCGGCTGCGGACGCGACCGAAGCGACCGAAGCGACCGGGGATTAGGTCGGCCAGGTCTCCGGCGAGGCCCCCAGGACCTCGCCGGCCAGATAGAGCGACCCACAGATCAGCACCCGTCCGGCCCCCTCGGCCAGGGCGGCCTTCAAGGCCGTCTCGACATCGACCATCGGCTCGGCCGCCAGACCGGCCCGGCGTGCCGCCTCGGCCAGGTCCGCCGGCGAGCGGCAGGCCCCTTCGAACGGCACGGTAAGGACGGGGGCCTGAGCCAGGCGGAAGGCGTCAAAGAAACCGTCGGCGTCCTTGTTGGCGAGCATGCCGGTGATCAGGGCCGTCGGGCGCGGCTGTCGGAGATCCAGGGCCGCCAGGGCGTCGGCCAGGGCCCGCGCCGCGTGCGGATTGTGTCCGCCGTCCAGCCACAGCTCGGCTCCGCGGGCGCGCGCGAGATCGGCGTAGGGTCCTGCCGTCAGCGGCTGCATCCGCGCCGGCCAGCGCACACCTCTCAGGCCCCGCGCGATCGCGTCCTCCGGCAAGCCCAGTTCGAGGGCCGCAGCGATCGCGACCCCGGCATTGGCGATCTGGTGGTGCCCGACCAGGGCCGGCGCCGGCAGGTCGAGCAGCCGGTCCTCTGCCTGGAACGTCAGGCCGCCGCGCTCGGCCCAGGCATCGAAATCGCGGCCCAGGACCGTCAAGGGCACCCGAAGACGCCCGGCCTCGGCCTCGATGACCTCAAAGGCGATGTCGGGTTGACGCGCGATGACGGCAGGTACGCCTGGGCGCAGGATTCCCGCCTTCTCGCCGGCGATCCCGGCCAGGTCTGTTCCCAGAAACTCGGCATGGTCATGGTCGACCGGCGTGATCACCGACAGACGGGTTCGGTCGATGACATTGGTGGCGTCCAGCCTGCCGCCCAGACCGACCTCGATGATCGTCAGGTCTGCGGGGGTCTCGGCCATGGCCAGAAAGGCGGCGGCGGTGGTCATCTCGAAGACGGTGGCGGTGATGTCGCCGTCCACCGCTTCCAGCCGGTCCAGAATCGCTTCCAGTTCCGCATCTTCGATCAGCTGACCGGCCAGCCGGATACGTTCGTTGAAACGCACCAGGTGCGGTGATGTATATACACTGACGCTCAGACCTGCCGCCTCGGCCATGGCGCGGATCAGGGCCACGGTCGATCCCTTTCCGTTGGTGCCGGCGACATGAACGACGGGCGCAAGCCGATCCTGCGGATCGCCGACCGCACGCAGCAACCGCCGGATCCGGTCCAGCGACAGGTCGATTTTCTGGGGGTGGCGCGCCCTCAGGCGCTCAGAGACGGGATCCATCCCTGGACGACGGCTAGGCCGCCGCCCGGCGGCCGTCCATCAGCACCGACAGGATCTGGCCCAGCACCTCGGGCAGGTCGGCACGGGCGACGACCCGGTCAACCATGCCCTTTTCCTGAAGATACTCGGCACGCTGGAAGCCTGGCGGCAGTTTCTCGCGGATGGTCTGTTCGATCACCCGCGGCCCGGCAAAGCCGATCAGGGCCCCCGGCTCGGCCAGATGCACATCGCCCAGCATGGCGTAGGAGGCCGTGACCCCGCCGGTCGTCGGATCGGTCAGGACCACGACATAGGGCAGGCCCGCCGCCTTCATTTCGTTGATGGCCAGGGTCGTGCGCGCCATCTGCATCAGGCTGAGCGCCCCTTCCTGCATCCGCGCACCACCGGCGGCGGTGAAACAGACCATGGGACAGCCACGCTCAATGGCGGCATGGGCGGCGGCGATGAAGCCTTCTCCGGCGGCCATGCCCAGCGATCCGCCCATGAAGGCGAAGTTCTGCACCAGCACCACCACCGGCTCGCCCCGGATTTCGCCATAGCCGATCGACATGACGTCGCGGGTCCCGTTGGCCTTGCGGGCCGAAGCCAGGCGCTCGCGGTACGGACGCCCATCCGAGAATTTCAGCGGGTCTTCCGGGGCGTCCGGCGTCGGCAGGGCCTCATACTGGCCGTCATCGAAGGTGACCGACAGCCGCTGCTCTGCGTTGATCCGCATATGCTTGCCCGACGGGGTGACCCACAGGGCCGCCTCCAGCTCGGGGCGATAGATCATCTCGCCGGTATCAGGGTCCTTGACCCACAGGTTCTCGGGCGTGTCGCGCCGCCCCACGATCTTGCGTACGCCCGGCGCAATGCGCGCCAGCCAGCCGCCGCCTCGTTGCCGGCGTTCGGCGGGGGGACGCTGGGGTCCAGTCGGATCGTCGGGATTACCGGCCATAGCCATGATCTAACGCTCTTCACTCTCCGGCGCGAGCCGCGCCCGACGCACCGCGCCGGCCAGGCTGCCCGCCTTGTCCAGAACGCCCGGCACCGCCGGACGGTTCTCGGCCAGGGCTCTGTCCACCTCTTCCACCAGGGCCGATCCGACCACGACCGCGTCGGCGACGCGCGCGATCTCGGCGGCCCGTTCTGGCGTCTTGATGCCGAAGCCGACCGCCACCGGCAAGCCGGAAGCGGTCCTGACGCGCGCGACCGCAGGGGCGACGGCGGCAGCATCGGCCTCTTTCACCCCGGTGACCCCCGCGACAGAAACGTAATAGACAAAACCGCTTGTGCGTTCGGCCACAACCTTCAGTCGCTGATCATCGGTGGTCGGGGTGGCCAGCCGGATCAAGGCAATGTGATGGGCGTCCAGGGCGTCGGTCAGGGGCCCCGCCTCTTCGGGCGGGCAATCCACCACGATCAGGCCGTCGATGCCCGACTCAGCCGCCAGGGCCGCGAAGGCGTCGTAGCCCAGCGTCTCGATGGGGTTCAGATACCCCATCAGGATCAGGGGAGTGTCGGCATCTCCGGCCCGGAAGTCCTTCGCGAGGGCCAGCGTCCCCTTCAGCGTCAGCCCGGCCTTGAGGCCACGTTGCGCCGCCCTCTGGATCGGTGGCCCCTCGGCCATCGGGTCAGAAAAGGGAAAGCCCAGCTCGATGAGGTCGGCCCCCGCCGCCGGCAGGCCACGCAGGATGTCCAGCGCCTCGTCACGCGAGGGATCCCCGGCCATGACATAGGCGACGAAGCCGGCCCGACCCTCGGCCTTCAAGGCAGCAAAGCGGGCGTCGATACGGGCGGTGGTCATGATCCTGTCTCCTCTCCCATCGCGACTGCGATGGGGAGGTGGCGAGCCTTGGCGAGCCGGAGAGGAGTCGCGCCGACGCACCGGCGCCTCTCGGCGACCGACCCCTCCACCACTTCGTGGTCCCCCTCTCCCCTGCTGTGCAGCGGGGAGGAGACGACAACCGCCCTCACAGCTCCACCCCCAAATGCTTGGCCACGGTGAAGATGTCCTTGTCGCCGCGACCGCTCATCAGCACGACGATGTCGCCGTCCTTGCCGACCTCGCGGGCGACCTCGCCGGCGCGGGCCAGGGCGTGGGAGGGCTCCAGCGCCGGAATGATGCCTTCCAGCTTTGAGCACATCTGGAAGGCGTCCAGCGCCTCCTGGTCGGTGGCGGCGCGGTATTCGGCCCGGCCAATGTCATGCAGCCAGGCGTGCTCGGGTCCGATGCCGGGATAATCCAGCCCCGCCGAGATCGAATGACCCTCGATGATCTGGCCGTCGTCGTCTTGCAGCAGATAGGTGCGGTTGCCGTGCAGCACGCCCGGACGCCCGCCCTTGAGACTGGCCGCATGGTCGGGCGTATCGAGGCCATAGCCCGCTGCCTCCACCCCGATCAGGCGCACCTCTTCGTCGGCGATGAAGGGATGGAAGGCCCCGATGGCGTTGGAGCCGCCACCAATACAGGCAATGACCGCCTGGGGCAGATGGCCGATCTGTCTCAGGGACTGGGCCTTGATCTCGCGGCCGATCACTGACTGGAAGTCGCGCACCATGGCCGGATAGGGGGCGGGGCCCGCCGCCGTGCCGATGATGTAATAGGTGTCCCCGACATTGGTGACCCAGTCGCGCATGGCCTCGTTCATGGCGTCCTTCAGCGTCGCCGCACCTGCCGTGACCGGGAACACCTCGGCCCCCAGCAGCTTCATGCGAAAGACGTTGGGCTGCTGCCGCTCGACATCGACCGCGCCCATATAGACCACGCACGGCAGGCCGAAGCGGGCGGCCACCGTGGCGGTGGCCACGCCGTGCTGGCCCGCGCCGGTTTCGGCGATGATGCGGGTCTTGCCCATGCGGCGGGCCAGGAGGATCTGGCCCATGCAGTTGTTGATCTTGTGCGCGCCGGTGTGGTTCAGGTCCTCGCGCTTGAGCCAGACGCGGGCACCGCCGAACTGTTCGGTCAGGCGCTCGGCGAAATAGAGCGGGCTGGCGCGCCCGACATAGTGTTCCAGAAACCCGTCCAGCTCGGCCTGAAAGGCCGGGTCGGCCTTGGCCTCGGCCCAGGCGGCGTCCAGCTCGTGGATCGCCGGCATCAGGGTCTCGGACACGAACCGGCCGCCATAGGGGCCGAAGCGCCCCTGGGCATCGGGCCAGGCGTATTCATTGGCGAGCGTCACAGGCTAAGGCTTTCTAACGCGGGGAGGCGTCCCGAACCCGATCCAGAAAGGCCCGGATCAGGCCGGAGTCCTTAACACCGGGGGCGGTTTCAACGCCAGACGACACATCGACCAGCGGCACCCCGGTGATGCGGATAGCCGCGGCCACATTGTCGGGCGTCAGGCCGCCGGCGAGGAACCAGGGCTTTGACGGCTTCAGGTCCGCCAGCAGCGACCAGTCAAAGGCGTGCCCCAGCCCGCCGGGCCGGTCGGCGTCCCTGGGCGGGCGGGCGTCAAACAGCAGGTAGTCGGCGGCGTCCCATTCGCGTGCAGCCTCGACGTCCGCCGCTGTAGAAACCGGCAGGGCCTTGATGATCCCGGCCCCGGTCAGGGCAAGCACCTGTTCGGCCCGCTCGGGTGTCTCGGCTCCGTGCAGTTGGATGAAATCCGGCCGCACCCGCGCGGCGATGTCCGCCAGGAGGCTGTCGTCCGCATCCACCGTCAGGACCACGACCGGGACCGTCCGCTCAACTGCGGCCATCAGGGCCTGCATCTGATCGACCGACAGATGGCGCGGGCTGCGCTCGAACGACACCAGGCCGACGAAGGCCGCGCCGCCGTCGACGGCCGCCGTATAGGCCTCGGGCGTGGTCACGCCACAGATCTTGGCGCGGGTCATGTGTCGATGACCGTCAGGCCCTCGCGGCGCGACACTTCAGCCTGGCGCGCGTCGAAGGTTGCCAATCCGGCGTCCAGTCTCATGGCCGTTGCGATGTGAAGGGCATCCGGGGCGCGCAGTCCAGCATGACGGCGAACGAGTGCGCGCGCTGACACATGATCTTCTGAGAGCACAGGCCGCCGAGCACCGATTTGCTCGAGCCATTCATCAAATCCCGCCTCGACTGCGTCCAGCATGGCGGGCGACAAAATGCCTTGTCGGACCTTCAGACGGATTGCCGTGCTGAACTCAGCCGCCGCCCAGTCACTGACGATGATCGGCCCCAGCCGCGCCAGCAAGGTCCGGGCGAGCGAGGTATGTGCGTCCTTGGCGTAAAGCGCCACCAGGACGCTGGTATCCAGGGAAACGGTCAATAGCGGTAATCGTCGCGCATCTCGCGCACCGTATCGACGGTGGGCTCGACTCCCGTCCAGGCACTCTCGCGCAACCGATCAATCCACTCCAGGTCCACCTTGGTCGGCGCTTTCGGCTTGGGCGGCTCGATCGGGGCCAGACGCGCGACGGGCCGGTTGCGGCGCGTAATGACGACCGCCTCGCCGGCCAGCATCCGGTCGATAAGGCGTGACAGCTGGTCCTTGGTCTCGACGATCGAATATTCGCTCATGGCCATCTATATAGCCATCTAGATGGCCATCTGCAAGATTCAGGTGGCACCGTCAAAGATCGTCGTCACCTCATCCGGTCCCAGCAACCGCCACGACCCCGCAGCCAGATCCGCCGGCAAGGCCAGGCCCCCCAGTCGCTCGCGATGCAGGGCTTCGACATGGTTGCCGGCGGCGGCGAACATCCGCCGCACCATGTGATAGCGGCCTTCGGTCACGGACAGGCGGGCTTCGGTCGGGCTGATGACCTCCAGCTCAGCCGGTTTCAGCGGCTTGTCGTCGCCCTCCAGCATCAGCTGGCCCGAGGCGAACAGCGCGCCTTCCGATCCGTTCAGGGGCCGGGCCAGGGTGGCGCGATAGACCTTGGCGACATGGCGCTTGGGCGAAATGATCCGGTGCAGCAGGTCGCCGTCGTCGGTCATCAGCAACAGGCCGGACGTCTCCTTGTCCAGCCGGCCCACCGTCGAGATGGCCGGGTCGCGCGCCCGCCAGCGCGTTGGCAACAGATCATAGACCAGCGGCCCGGCCTCCTTGTGCGAGCAGGTGACGCCCAGCGGCTTGTTCAGCAGGATGACCACCCCCGGCGGCGGATCGACCGGGGCCCCGTCCACGGTCATGCGTGCGGGCAGGTCGGGCGTCACGGCGATGCGGGCCGAGGCATCGGTCAGTTCGCGCCCGTCCAGCGTAATGGCCCCCAGCCGGGCCAGGGCCGCAATGTCGCGCCGCGAGCCATAGCCCAGCGATCCCAGCAGACGGTCCAGGCGCATCGTCGGCGTCTTCATTTCACCGCCTCGAACAGCTTGTAGCCACCCGCTTCGGTGACCAGCCGCACGCGGGCGAAGGCGGCGTTCAGATCGGCCTCATAGGGCAGGTGCCGGTTGGCCACGATCCAGGCGACGCCGCCGCGCCGCAGCATCGCCGCCGCCTGGCGGACAAAGGCCTGGCCCAGGCTGCGGCTTTCGTCGCCGCCGGCATGGAAGGGCGGATTGCTGACCACGAAATCCAGCGTCCCCGTCGCGGTGACGGCGCGCAGATCGGTCCAGTCGAACCGGGCGCGACCATCCTCGATATTGCGGCGCGCCGCCTCGATCGCGCGCCGGTCGAGGTCGATGAGGGTCAGGGATGTCACCGCCGCCGACCTCAGAACCGCCCGGCTGAGCGCGCCGAAGCCGCAGCCCAGATCCGCCCCCTGCCCGTTCAGCGCCGGCAGATGTTCGATCAAGAGCGCCGACCCCGGATCGATCCGGTCCCAGGCAAAGATCCCCGGCTGGGTCCACGCCTGGAGCGCGGGACTGTACTGCGGTCCGCCGACCTCCAGCGCCGCCTCGATGCCGGTCAGGTCGGCTGGACGAATGGCCTCGATGCGTTTGTGGTGCGCCTTGGAGGTCGCTTCACCCACCACGCCAAAATCCGCCAACTCCTTGACCAGACGGCTGCCGCCCTTGTCCTTGGGAGCCATGACATCGAGCCTGCCACCGGCCTCCAGTGCCTGGAGCGCCAGGGCCAGGACATGGCGTCGCTCGAGGGCTCCAGGCGGGGCCAGGACCGTCACGGAAGTCGCCGCCGCAAACGCAACATCCTCCAGCCGCGCCGATCCGGGGATCAGAGGCGAGGTCTGGATCGCGCCGGACGGCGGATCGAACACCAACGGCGGGCGGCCATAGAGATAGGCGGTCATGCCCGGCCTATAGCGACACTAGCGCCCGCGCCAAAGCCCACCTGACATTGACCCGCCGGGTCCATCCGCCCTAATCCGCAGCCATGGCTTCCTCCTCTCCCTTTACCGGTCTGTCGACCGCGGCCCTGAATGGGCGCGCCTGGCCCTTTGAACAGGCGCGCAATCTCTTGGCGCGCCTACTCAAGAGCCGCCTGGACACGGACGCCGAGCGCGACCTGGCCTCGAGCCTGATCCACACCGGCAAGACCGATGAGGCGCGCGCCGCCCTGGAAGGTCTCCAGCGCGAGGTGATCTTTGAAACCGGCTATGGCCCGTCGGGCCTGCCGCACATCGGCACCTTCAATGAGGTACTGCGCACGACGATGGTGCGGAACGCTTTCCGCGCCCTGACCGGCGACCAGTGGCCGACGCGGCTGTATTGTTTCTCGGACGACATGGACGGCTTCCGCAAGGTGCCCGAGAACGTCCCCAATCGCGACCAGATGGCCGAGGATCTGGGCAAGCCCCTGACCGAGGTGCGCGATCCGTTCGGCGCGGGCGAGAGCTTCGGGCGGGCCAACAATGCGCGCCTGCGCGCCTTTCTGGACCAGTACGGGTTCGACTACGAGTTCCTGTCGGCGACGGACTGTTATCGTTCGGGCCGGTTCGACGAGATCCTGCTGAGGGCTCTGGAGCGGTTCGACGACATCCAGGCGATCATGCTGCCGACGCTGGGGCCGGATCGGCGCGCGACCTATTCGCCCTTCCTGCCGATCAGCCCGACGACGGGCCGGGTGCTGCAGGCGCCGACGCTGGAGCGTAACGTCGAAGCCGGGACCATCGTCTTCGAGGACGAGGACGGAACGCGCGTCGAGACGCCCGTCACCGGCGGGCGCGTCAAGATGCAGTGGAAGCCCGACTGGGCCATGCGCTGGGCCGCGCTGGGCGTCGACTACGAGATGAGCGGCAAGGACCACATCGACAACGTCAAGGTCTCGTCGCGCATCTGCCGTGTGCTGGGCGGGACGCCGCCCGAGGGCTTCAACTACGAACTGTTCCTGGACGGCGAGGGCCGCAAGATCTCCAAGTCGCTGGGCAATGGCCTGTCGATCGAGGAGTGGCTGCGCTACGGCACGCCCGACAGCCTGGCCTTCTACATCTACGCCTCGCCCAAGTCGGCCAAGAAGCTGCACTTCGACGTGATCCCGCGCGCGGTCGACGACTATCTCGGCCAGATCGAGGCCTATCAGGGCCAGGAGCCGGCCCAGCGGATCGAGAACCCGGTCTGGCACGTGCATCAGGGACAGCCGCCGCAGGCCGCCTCGCCGGTGCCGTTCAGCCTGCTGCTGAACCTGGCCTCGGTCGCCAACGCGGCCGACAAGGACGCGCTGTGGGCCTACATCAGCCGCTATCTGCCCAATGCGACGCCCGAGACCGAGCCGACGCTGGACCAGCTGGCCGGCTATGCGCTGAACTACTACGAGGACCGGGTGAAGGCCTCCAAGGCCTTCCGCGCGCCGACCGAACAGGAGGCGGCGGCGTTCCGCGACCTGGCCGGGCGGCTGCGGGCCCTGCCGGCCGATACGACGGACGGCGAGGTGATCCAGAACGAGGTCTATGCGGTCGGCAAGGCGCACGCCTTTGAGCCGCTACGCGCGTGGTTTGCGGGCCTGTACGAAGTCCTGCTGGGGGCGTCCCAGGGACCGCGGTTCGGCTCTTTCGCCGCCATCTACGGGCTGGAACGGACCATCGACTTGCTCGAACGCGGGGCCAACGGCGAGCTGGCGGCCTGAGCGCGTTCCGATAAGTGGGAACCGGATATCGGAACGCGCGTCCTGCTCTCGGCCTACTGGCTGGCCCACAGGATGCGTCCCATCCAGGACACCTCCTTGAGCTCCAGAACCCGGTCGCGGAACTCCGGGTTCAGCGAGATCAGCTCCAGCCGGGTCGCGGTGCGCCGCTTCAGCTCCTTGGCCAGGACCTCGCCGGCGGTGGTTCGCACCACCACCCGGTCGCCGCGCCGATATTCGGTCACGGCCCGGTCAACGACCAGTCGGTCCCCGGCCCGATAGGCCGGCAGCATCGAGTCGCCCGATACCTCCAGCGCAAACAGGCCCTCGCGCGCCCGACCGGGAAAGGCCATCAGATCCCAGCCCTCCCCCACCGGCATCCCCTGATCGTCGAAGAAGCCGTCGTCGCCGGCCTGGGCGAAGCCCAGCAGCGGCACCGGCGCCTCGACCGCACCATCCCCGGCCAGCGCGGCAAACTCGGCCAGGCTGACCCCGCAAACGCCCAGCACCTTGGTCAGGCTTTCGGTGGAGGGCCACCTCGGGCGGTCACCGGACATCCGCTTGGAGGGATTGAAGCTGGTCGGATCCAGATTCGCCCGCCGCGCCAGGGCCGAGGCCGACAGGCCGTGTCGTCGCGCCAGCCGGTCGAGGCCGGTCCAGATCTGGGTATGGGTCAAGGGCAAGGCTTGGGGTCCGAATCCTGTATTAGGAAAATAGACCTATTTTCTCCTGCGCGCCAAGAGCCGGCTTGCGCCTGCCGGCGTGGCTCCTAGCCGGCGGCCTGCCGGGCGCGGAGGCGAAGCGCGCCATAGACCAGGCACGCCATGATCCCGTACGAGGCCGCGCTCTGGGCGACCAGATAGCCGATGGTGAGCACATCAGGATTGAACAGCGAGATCAGCTGGATCATGACGACGGCCGCCAGGCAGGCCGCAGCGGCGGCCATCCACGGACGGCTCAAGTCCCGCGCCAGCACCACAAACAGCAGCAACGTCACCGAATCGGTCGCCACAATGACCGGAGACACCGACGCTCGCGTCAGCGGATCCACAACCTCGTGGGACGACAGGGTAATCAGCCAGCCGATCAGCAACGCGCCGGTGGCGATCCGTTCGGGCCGACCGCCGTACCGCAGCACCAGCCCGGCCAGGATCAGCCAGATGGCACCGCCGACCGCGGTGAATGTCATTGAAAGCATGGTCTGGAGTGGCGTTGCCGTTTCGGCGGCGACCTAGCACATCCGGGCTAGATCGCGGAATCGTCGTCCTCACGCGGCCGAATCGCTTCGCGGATCTGCCAGGCCCAGAAGGTTCCGATCGCCAGACAGACCAGGAGGCCATAGCTGCCGACCGCCTGGGCGCTGAGATAGGCGATGGCCCGAATCTGCAGATCAAACAGGGTGACCACATGAACCAGCACGATGATGGACTGGAAGGCTGAGGCCCAGATCAGCCAACTGCGGTCGGATCGCCAGCTCATGATGATCAGGAAAACCAGCAGCAGGACGTCGATGACCATGACCACGACGGCCGTGCTGTCATAGCCGCTCGGAACAGTTTCGCGGTGAATCGCCAGGGTCGCCAGCCAGGCGGCAACCAGGGCCCCTGCTGTGACCCGCTCGGGCTCGTCCCCCTTCAATAGGGCGAAGGCGCAGACACCGAGCCAGAGAACGGCTCCGATTTGACTGTACAGGGTGTCGAGCAAAACAAATGGCCCCCGCGAGTCCGACTCGCGAGGGCCAATATGTCAGACACAGGGGCGACCCGTAAGCCACCCCACGTTGTCAGATGGGCTCAGGATCCAGCCACCCGCAGACCACGGGGGCGCTGGGGATGAACCGGAACATCCTCGTCCGGCTTGTCGACCGGGCCGACCGCCACATGACCGAGACCGACCAGGCGCTGAACCTTCGACAGCTCGGCGTGGGCGGCGACGACGGCGCTGCGGGCTTCCCCGAGAGCAGCGATCGCTTCGATCATCTTGGCCTGGGCTTCGGCACCCACGACGGCCGAGAGATTCACATCCCGCCGGCTCTGAATCATGGTGGCTACGAAGTCAGTCGATTGGGCGATGGCATCGTCCACCGCGCGTTCCGTCGCGTACAGGTCGTCAACAACCGTCCGCATCACTTCCAACTTGTCCATTAGGGCTCCCCATTACCAAACTGGTAAAAAAATTCTTAACACGCTTTGAGGGAGAGTAAAAGCGCCGTTTCTTCCCCTTTTGAGATACCTGTGATCTCTATCCTGCAAGGCGCTCCAGCTGGATCCCGCCGCCGTCGCGCGGCCCATCTTCATCGGGCTTGTCGACCGGCCCGACCGCCTCGACCGAGACCCGCATGGCCCGGCCCAGCGCCTCGAGCCGCCGATGGGTTTCGACCAGGCGTCCGCGCGCCTGGGCGAGCAGCGCCAGGGTGTCACTCGCCCCTTCGAACACACGCTGGCCCGATACGGCCGACAGCTCTGCCCGGCGCCGGGCCTCCGGCAACAGGGCCGCAAAGGTGGCGATCTCAGCCACGGCGGCGTCAATGGCCAACTCGGCCTTGTCCAGGGCTACGGCCACCTGCCGTCCAACGATTGCTCTAGCCATGATGGTCCTCCTCGATCTGGCGAGGAGGACCATACTACCTTAGGGTGTATTTGCAACCTTGGATTTAGCTCGTCGGCATCGATTCTTCGGCCAACTGGAAATGCACCGACATCTCCGCGATCGGCGCGGCCTCATCGGTCTGCCAGGCCAGGACATGGACATAGGCGATCCGGCGACCGGCCTTGCGGATCTGGGCGCGGGCAAAGGTGTCGACCGGCCGGCCCGAGCGCAGATAGGCGACCGAGACGTCGATCGGCCGGGGCGGGTGCGGGCGCGTCGAGGCCGCCATCAGGGTCGCGATCGCCGTCAGTTCCATGAAGCCGGCCACCGACCCGCCATGCAGCGCCGGCAGCATCGGATTGCCGATCAGGTGGCGGGATGACCGCAGGATCGCCGTATCGTCGGTCCCGGCGACGGCCTCGACTCCCAGGAACCGGGCGTAGGGTATGCCGGCCAGAGCCGCTGCGAGCGCCCCGGTGATCATGGTTGGGCGTCCTTGAGATTGGCCCCGGCGCGCCGGCCGGCATCGGAATCCAGCATGAAGGCCGCCTGGACGGCCGCGACGGGATCCTCGGGATCGCCGTCATGCGCCACCCCCCGGACAAAGGCGATGCTTCGGGTCAGACGGAACACCCCGGCACGGGCAAGGACCGCCTTGCCCGGTTCGGCCGCGCGCAGATAGTCGATCCGCATGTCCAGGGTCGCGATGGGCTGGAAGGTGTCCAGCGCCGTCCAGACCGCCAGGCCGCAGGCATGGTCGAGCAGGGCCGACACCACCCCGCCTGCCAGGACACCCGTTTCGGGATCGCCGACCAGATCTTCGCGCCACGGGACCGCCAGGGTCACGCCGTCGTCATCGACGGCCCCCAACCGGAACCCCAGCGCCGCCGGATGCGGGGGCGCGGAGACCAGTTGCTCAAGGATGGCACGCAGTTGCGGAGACACGATGCCCGGCTAGCAGAAGTCTACGACGTCCAGCCGCAATCCTGTCCACGATTCTGCTCGGTCAGCCAGGTGTTCAGCGGCGCGAAATACTCGGCCACGGCCGAGGCGTCGGTCCGGCTTTCTCCGGTGAACGCCTCCAGCGCTTCCGGCCAGGGGCGGGACTGACCCATCTCCATCATGGCGTTGAAGCGCCGGCCCACCTCCTCATTGCCATAGACCGAGCAGCGATGCAGCGGGCCGGTCCAGCCGGCCATTTCACAGGCCGCCCGGTGGAACTGGAACTGGTAGATGTGGGCCAGGAAATAGCGGGTGTAGGGCACATTGCCGGGCACATGGTACTTGGCCCCCGGATCAAACGCATTGGCCGGGCGCGCGCCGCCCGGCGGCACCAGCCCCTGATAGCGCAGCATATCGGCCGTCCAGGCGGCGTTGTATTCCTGAGGCGTCGTCTCGCCCGACAGCACGTCCCAGCGCCAGCGATCCACCATCAGGCCGAACGGCAAGAAGGCGATCTTGTCCAGCGCCATCCGCAGCAGATACGGAATGTCCTCGTCCGTGCCCGGAACGGTGTCCAGCAGGCCGATCTGGTTCAGATATTCCGGTGTCGCCGCCGACAGGGCCGCGAAGTCGCCGATGGCCTCGTGGAAGCCGTCATTGGCCCCGTTGCGGAACAGGAACGGCTGCTGGTTATAGGCCCGCTGATAGTAGTTGTGGCCCAGCTCGTGGTGGGCGGTCTGGAAGTCTTCGGCATTGACCCGCGTACACATCTTGATGCGCAGGTCATTCACATTGTCGATGTCCCAGGCCGAGGCGTGACAGACCACCTCACGGCCTTCGGGGCGCACGATCTGCGACCGCTCCCAGAAGGTCTCGGGCAGCGGATCCAGACCGACCGAGGTGTAGAACTGTTCCGAGGCGCGGATGACCCGCTCGGGCGTGTAGTCGTGCGCCTCGAGAATTTCGGTCAGGTCGACGCTGGATTCCGGCATGTCGGTCGGGGCGACCACATCATAGATGTTGCCCCACTGCTGGGACCACATATTGCCCAGGAGGTCCGCCCGGATCGGACCGGTCGCCGGCTGCACGGCATCCCCGTAGCGGGCGTTCAGACGCCCCCGGACATAGCAGTGCAGGTTTTCGTAGAAGGGTCGGACCTGGTTCCAAAGCCGGTCGGTTTCGGCGGCGAATTCGTCCGCCGGCATGTCATAGCCGGACCGCCACATGGCACCGGCGTCGCTGTATCCCAGCTCGCTGGCCCCCTCATTGATGATTTCGACCATGCGGGCGTAGTCGGTGGCCATGCCCTGCGCCGAGATGGTGCGCCAGCCGTTGTACACCGCCGCCGTCACTTCGGGGTCGCGCGACTCGGCGATCAGGGCCGAGGCGTCGTCCAGGTTCATTTCCTCGCCGTTGTAGGTGAAACGGCCTGTGGCATAGGTCGAATCCATCCGGGTCACGATCTCGGCCAGCTCGGTGGCGGCACCCGGACGGTTCGGGGCCGGGGCCACCAGCCCCTGCCGCAGCAGGTTCAGCTTGCGGCGGGTTTCCGGGTCGGCATCGACGTCATTGAAACGGGCCGCCGCATTGGCCAGCTCGACCCCCAGCTCGGTGTATTCGGCATTGGCTCGGGCCTCGAGCCACATGGTGTCGAAGGTGATGTAGGTATTGCGGACCCACGAGACCCGCCCGGCGTATTCCGACATCTCCATGAGCCGCGCCTCGGCATCCAGCACGAAGGCCCGCGCCCCCTCCGGCGTGGCGGGGAAGCGTTCCGCCGTCTCGGCGGAACCGGTGGTCGCCGGGGCCGACGGCCCCATGCTGGCACAGGCCGCCAGCGCACAGGCCGCCGCCGCAGACAACAGAACTCGTTTCATGGGTCTCTCCTCCAGCGCCGGCTCTCCGCAGCGACGCTCAACAATTTGCAGCAAAGGACCGTCCCTGACTTCGCGCGTCAAGCGGCGCAGTCCGACAGGCCCTCATTTCTGATGACCGCCATATTGCCCTGGATCGCCCGCGCTCGCCTGCGGACATAGGGGCCCGGATCAGCGGCCCGGTACTCGCGCGGATTGGGCAGAATGGCGGCCAGGCGCGCCGCCTCGGCGCGGGTCAGCTCCGACGCACTCTTGCCGAACCAGTGGCGCGAGGCCGCCTCGGCCCCATAGACGCCCGGCCCCATCTCGGCGACGTTCAGATAGACCTCGACGATGCGGCGCTTGGTCCAGAAGGTCTCGATCAGGGCGGTGTAGCCGGCCTCCAGGCCCTTGCGGATCCAGCTGCGGCCCGGCCACAGGAAGACGTTCTTGGCCGTCTGCTGGCTGATGGTCGACCCGCCACGGATACGCCCGCCCTCGGCGTTGTCCTCCATGGCCTGCTGGATGGCTTCCAGATCAAAGCCGTTGTGTTCGCAAAAGCGCGCGTCCTCGGCGGCGATCACCGCATCGACCAGTTCGGGCGAAATCCGGTTCAGGCTGCGCCAGCGGACATGCAGCCCCTCGCCCTCGAATAGGCGCGTCACCATCAGGATGGTGATCGGCGGCGGCACCACCGAATGCACCAGCACCCCGACGACGGGGGCCAGAAGGACGGCCAGCAGGATCGGCAGACAGCCGATCCTGCGCCGGGGAGGTGCGGGCGTGTTCACCCGCCTGAATTACGGCCAAGCCGCAAGCCAGCCAAGCCCCGATAAGCCCCTCAGATCAGAAACGGTATCCGACACCGATCCGAATGACGTCCACGCTTAGATCCTGGGTGAACGTCTCCGTATAGGCCGGCGAGGTGAAGGAGCTGCCAGGACGATAGACCGTCGTAAAGGTCTGGTCGTCGAAATCCGAGTGGGTCCACTGGCCGCTGACAAACCAGTTCGGCGATGTTTGCAGTGCGGCCCCTACGCCATAGGTCACGCCGCTGACCCAATCCGAACTCTCGCCGATCTTGGAGTAGCCGTGGCTGCTCAGCACTTCTGCGCCAACCGTGGCGTCCGCACTGGCGAAGCCGACGGTCCCATAGATCAGCATCCGGTCAAAGGCATAGCCGATGTTGGCGCGGGCCGCGAACATACCGTCCACCTGCACGCTATTGCCGTGATTGTAGCTCACACCCGGAAAAGCGGTCGTCGGCGTCATCCCTGTGGACGCCACCTCTTCAGCATTCAAGAAATCGTAGGAGATCTCGCCGCCGAAGACGAAACCGCCGGCGGTCTGCCAGTTGTAGCCGCCGAAGAGGCCGCCCCCGACACCGTCGGGCTCGAGTTCGTTGGACCAGTCACTGGCAAATTCGTTCCGGAGAGCCGTCGACTCAGTCGACCAAGCGCCACCAAGGGCGACGTTGGCATCTGAGCTGCCCGAACTGAAATTGACCCCGCCTCCGGCGTAGAAGCCGGACCAGTCCTGAGCCGATGCCGGCGCAGAGACAGCGACCGCAGCGAGCGCTACAGAGCTGACAAGAATAGACCTGAGCATCA
>Ga0209573_1000830_pt1 | contig 55543 bp, 47 predicted proteins | sample TNRBio252014_DNA_FD_185870 | JGI IMG/M metagenome (GOLD analysis project Ga0209573, IMG submission 185870) | Wastewater treatment Type I Accumulibacter community from EBPR Bioreactor in Madison, WI, USA - TNR Reactor_6/25/2014_ DNA (SPAdes)... | ecosystem: Engineered > Bioreactor > EBPR >...
ATTCCAGAGGGGTTTACAAGCCCTTGTCATAAGTCCATGAATGTTAACGATTTTTCGCTTCGCCGGTCCAGCAAGAAACGCCATGCCATTCGAGTGCCTAGGCCCTGGGGTTGGGGTGCGTTTCGGCGCACCCTTTTTTTGCCCATTCGACGTCGATGATCGTTTGGCGGCTGTTTGACGGGTGTCAAGTTGCGTCGCAAGAGGTTAAAATAGCATCCGCAAAGCCGGTGTCCATGGGGCGGTAGTGGGCATTGCGGTGTAAGGGGCGGTGAGAACCGGTTTACAGTCATAAACGAGGTGAGTCCATGTCGGAAACTCAGTCAACATACAACTACAAGGTGGTGCGGCAGTTTGCCGTGATGACCGTCATTTGGGGCATTGTCGGAATGCTGGTCGGGGTGATCATTGCCGCCCAGCTGGTCTGGCCTGACCTTAATCTGGGCTTCCTGCATTTCGGTCGCCTGCGTCCGCTGCATACCAACGCGGTGATCTTTGCGTTTGGCGGCAGCGCACTTTTCGCTACCTCGTATTACGTCGTACAACGCACCTGCCATACGCGACTTTTCTCGGACGGGCTGGCGGCTTTCACTTTCTGGGGCTGGCAGGCGGTGATCGTTCTGGCGGCCATCACGCTGCCGCTGGGGATCACCCAGTCCAAAGAGTATGCCGAGCTCGAGTGGCCGATTGATATCCTCATCGCGGTGGTCTGGGTTTCCTATGCTGTCGTGTTCTTCGGCACCATCGCCAAGCGCAAGGTGACCCATATCTACGTCGCCAACTGGTTCTATGGCGGCTTCATCCTTGCCGTTGCGCTGCTGCACATCGTGAACAGCGCCGCCATCCCGGTTTCCCTGACCAAGTCCTACTCGGCCTATGCCGGCGTGCAGGACGCGATGGTGCAGTGGTGGTATGGCCACAACGCGGTGGGCTTCTTCCTGACCGCCGGCTTCCTTGGCATGATGTACTACTTCGTACCCAAGCAGGCCGGCCGCCCGGTGTACTCCTACCGTCTGTCGGTGGTGCACTTCTGGGCGCTGATTTTCACCTACATGTGGGCCGGCCCGCACCATCTGCACTACACGGCACTTCCAGACTGGACGCAATCGGTGGGTATGGTGTTTTCGCTGATTCTGCTGGCACCTTCCTGGGGCGGCATGATCAATGGCGTGATGACCCTTTCCGGTGCCTGGCACAAGCTGCGTGACGATCCGATCCTCAAGTTCCTGATCACCTCGCTGTCCTTCTACGGCATGTCGACTTTCGAAGGTCCGATGATGGCCATCAAGACAGTCAATGCGCTCTCGCACTACACTGACTGGACGATCGGGCACGTGCACTCCGGCGCGCTTGGCTGGGTGGCGATGATCTCCATCGGCTCGATGTACTACCTGTTGCCGCGCCTGTACGGCAAGCCGGAAATGTTCAGCGTCAAACTGATCACGGTGCATTTCTGGGTGGCGACGATCGGTGTTGTGCTCTACATCGCTTCGATGTGGATTGCCGGCGTCATGCAGGGGCTGATGTGGCGGGCGGTCAACGCGGACGGTACGCTGACCTACAGCTTTGTTGAATCGGTCAAGGCCTCGTATCCGTTCTGGGCGATCCGTTTCGTCGGCGGCGTTCTCTTCCTTTTCGGCATGCTGATCATGGCCTACAACATGGTCAAGACGATGGCTGGCGGGCGCACGGTGGACGATGCGCTGGTCCTGCAACCGGCTGCTCAGCACGCCTAAGAGAGGAATGAAATGAAACTTACGCATGACAGTATTGAACGCAATGTCTGGCTGATGGTGGTGCTGACCATTTTGGTGGTCAGCGTCGGTGGCCTGGTCGAAATCGTGCCGCTCTTCTTTCAGCGGTCGACCACCGAAGCGGTGGCCGGGCTGAAGCCCTACAGTCCGCTACGCCTGACCGGGCGTGATGTTTACATCCGCGAGGGCTGCTACCTTTGTCACTCGCAGATGATTCGGCCGTTCCGTGCTGAAACCGAGCGCTATGGCCACTATTCGGTCGCCGGCGAGTTTGTCTACGATCATCCCTTTCAGTGGGGATCGAAGCGCACCGGCCCGGATCTGGCGCGCGTCGGCGAGCGTTATTCGGACGAGTGGCACCGCGCACACCTGATCAATCCGCGCGACGTGGTTCCCGAATCGAACATGCCGGCTTTCGCTTTCCTGGAGGGCAATCCGGCCGATGCGGCGCAGATCGAGACCAAGATGCGGAGGCTGCGCATGGTCGGGGTCCCCTATTCCGATGAGGAAATCGCCGCTGCCAAGGCGCAGCTTGAAGGCAAGACTGAACTCGATGCCCTTATCGCCTATCTGCAGGGGATGGGTCTCGAACTGAAGAACGCGAAGTAAGCTCATGGATATCAACGATCTACGAGCCATCGTCACCGTCGTTTCTCTGCTCACCTTTCTGGGAGTGGTGTGGTGGGCCTACGGCGTGAAAAGCAACAAGAAGCGCTTCGAGGAAGCGGCCATGCTGCCGTTCAGCGATGAGGAAGCGGATTGGGCCGAGCTCGGCCTGGATCGCAACGGAAAAAGGAAAGCATCATGAGCGATTTTGTGAATCAGTTCTGGAACTGGTACGTCATTCTCCTGACAGCGATCAGTATCATTGCCTGTAGCGTGGTGCTCTGGTCGCAGAACATCACGCCGGTCAGCAGCGGCAATGCGGCGACCACTGGTCACGTCTGGGACGAGACGCTCGAGGAGTACAACAACCCGTTGCCGAAGTGGTGGATGTGGTTGTTCCACATTACCGTGGTCTTCTCGCTGGTTTACTGTGTTCTCTATCCGACGCTCGGCAGTTTCCAGGGCGTACTGGGTTGGTCGTCGAGTGGGCAGTACGCGAAGGAGATGGCGAAAGCTGATGCCGAAACCAAGCCCCTGTACGACAAATACCTGGCGATGGATTTGCCGGCGCTGGCCGCCGACAAGGAAGGCGTCGAAACCGGCAAGCGCTTGTATCTGACCTATTGCATGCAGTGTCATGGTGCCGACGCGCACGGCGGAAAAGGTTTCCCCAATCTTGCCGACAACGATTGGCAGTGGGGCGGCGAGCCGGCCCAGATCGTTGAAACGATCAGTGCCGGTCGGATGGGGGTCATGCCTGCACACGCTCAACTGGACGCCGAAACGATCAAGGATCTCGCCAACTACGTGCGCTCGCTATCAGGTTTGCCAGCCGATTCTCTGCGTGCCGCCAAGGGCCAGAAAGCTTTCAACAGTGTTGGCTGCTCCGGCTGCCATGGGGCGGATGCAAAAGGAATGGCTGCGCTGGGGGCGCCCAATCTGACCGACAAGGTCTGGTTGTACGGCGGTTCGGAGGCGACGATCATCGAGACCATCAGCAAGGGGCGCACCAACCAGATGCCTCCCTGGCAGGCATTTCTCGGTGACGCCAAAGTGCATGTCCTGGCCGCCTATGTGATGAGCCTGGGCAAGGGCGGCGAGAGCAAGTAGCGGGCGTTCAGCCTGAGCAAGAGCGGCCGCCTGGCCGCTCTTTTTTCTTGCTACGCGATCCGTTGCCAGCGGTCACACGGACGCGGCAAGGGCTGGCCAAGCCAATTTCTCATATTCAATGTTTCCAGGAACCCTCATGAAAAAATCTGCAACCCTTAATGTAAAAGTCGCGCCAGCGACTCACGAAACTCCCTTCTCCCTTCGCGGGAGAAGGGTCAGGGGAAGAGGGGGACGGTCATGGCTTTCATCATCAGGGGTGTCTCGACATGTCATGACCGTTACCACGCTTGCTGCCGTTCTCCTCCTCGCCGGCTGCGCGAGCGACAGCGCCATGATGGGCAGTGGCGCAACGGTTACCGCCAGTGACAAGACGCGCATGACCCACGTCGGTTTCTTGTCCGACTACGCGCGCCTGAGGCCAGCCCCGGGAGCTGAGGGAGCCGAATGCTGGCGAGATCCGAAGCTCGACGCCAAAAAGTACGACAAGGTGCTGATTTCGCGCATCGTGGTGTCGCTCGTCGCACCGAAGGACCCGAGCGCGCCGCAGACCATCGATCCGAGTGATCTCAAGACGCTCACCGACTACTTCCACGATTCGCTGGTCAAGGCCTTGAAGCCGCAGATGCAGGTGGTCGATCAGGCTGGGCCAGGGGTGCTGGTAATGCGCATCGCGCTCACTGACCTGGTACCCACCAAGGTGACCGATAGCGTCGCTGGAACGTTGATTCCCTACGGTTTCGTCGTTGAAGCCGGCTCCGGTGCGGCCACCGGCCGGCCGGCGGGTTCCACCCCCTACATGGGCGAGACGGGCATGGAGATGCAGTTCCGCGATGGCGGGTCGGGCACCATCGTCGCCGAATGCCGGGACACCGAGATCGGCCGCAAGTACGCGACAGACGTCGACGGGAGCGCCGTCGGCGCAGCGCAGACCTGGGCCAGCGGCTACCTGAATTCGTTCCAGGCCTGGTCCTACGCCAAGAATGCCTTCGACAAGTGGTCGCTTCTGGTTGCCAAGCGTCTCGGCGAACTGCGTGGCGTCCCGCAGTAAGCGAGCAAAACGGCCGTGGACGACGAGTCGTCTGCGGCTTGCCGAAACGCCTTGGACGATGCGCTGCTCCCGAATCGCTCCTGTCGCTGATACATATCAAACCCAATTCGGACGCCAATCTGTATATTAGCGTTTGGTGTAATTCTGAAATTGATCGGAGCTAAGATCATGAATGAGGCGGCCAGCAGACAGGCCAAGGCAATTCCCATCAACGTCGAAGGTTTGTACGAGAAGCACAAGACGGTGTATGCCCGTACCGTGACGGGGCTGTTCAACAACTGGCGCTGGGCGATGGTGTTTTTTACCCAGGCCTTGTTCTACGGTTTGTGCTGGTTCGAATGGAACGGCCGCCAGGCGGTTCTTTTCCATATTGTCGAACGCAAGTTTTACATTTTCGGCATGGTCTTCTGGCCGCAGGACGTCATCTATCTGGCGATCCTGCTGGTGATTTCGGCCTATGGACTGTTTCTGGTCACCGCCGTGGGCGGGCGCCTGTTCTGCGGCTACGCCTGTCCGCAGACCGTGTACACCGAAATACTGATGTGGATCGAACGCAAGATCGAGGGCGAACGTCCGGCACGAATGAAGCTCGACGCGCAGCCGATGAATGCGCGCAAGTTCCGGCTCAAGTTCGTCAAGCATTCGCTGTGGCTATTGGTTGCGCTATGGACGGGGATTACCTTCGTCGGATATTTCACGCCAATCAAGGAACTGCTCGCCGAAATGCTGTCGTTCCGGATCGGGCCATGGGAAGCTTTTTGGGTCTTCTTCTACGCTTTTTTCCTGTACATGATGGCCGGTTTTCTCCGCGAGCAGGTCTGCAAGTACATGTGCCCGTACGCACGCTTCCAGGGCGTGATGTTCGACTCCGACACCCTGATCATTACTTACGACCCTGAGCGCGGCGAGCCGCGCGGGCTGCGCAAGAAGAAAGGGGCTGCCGATGCGCCGCCACTGGGGGACTGTGTGGACTGCAGCATCTGCGTTCAGGTTTGCCCGACCGGTATCGATATTCGCAATGGTCTACAGCTCGAGTGCATTGCCTGTGCGGCCTGTATCGATGCCTGCGATCAGGTAATGGACAAAGTCGGTTCGCCACGCGGCCTGATTCGCTACTCGACCGAGAACGCCCTGGCCAAACACTACACGGCGCGCGAGATCATCGGGCACCTGTGGCGTTTCAGAACGCTGCTCTATAGCAGCATCCTGCTGGCCATCATCCTCGCTGCCGTGTGGAGCCTCAGCCAGCGCGTGCCGCTGAAGCTCGACGTGTTGCGTGATCGTTCGAGCCTGTCACGCGAGGCTACCGACGGGCGTATCGAGAACGTGTTCACGCTGCGTATTTCGAATACCGCCGAAGTGCCGCACCGCTATGCGATCACGGTCAGCGGCATGGACGGTATCGATATCCTTGGCGAGCGCTTTGTTGATCTTCCGGCCGCTTCGTCGCAGACCGTTTCCCTCTCGGCGCGAGTCGAGCCAGGGGTTGGGAAAAAAGGCTCCAATGAAATCTTTTTCGAGGTCCGTTCCGAGACCGACGACAAGCTCTCGGTTCGCGAAAAAGCAAGCTTTTTCATGCCATGACGAGTAGGCGCGCGACCGATAGCGGCCCATGGTACCGCGAGCCCTGGCCCTGGCTGATCATGCTCGGGCCGGCGGTGGTCATTGTCGCTGGTGTGGCGACAGCCTATCTGGCAGTGATCAGCAATGATGGCCTGGTGGCCGACGATTACTACAAGCAGGGACTGGCGATCAATCAACGCAGCGAGCGTCACCAGCGTGCGGCCGAGTTGGGGCTCGAGGCGGAGCTGATTCTCGGCGGGGATCGCGATCGTATTCGCGTTCTGCTGCGTGCCAGGGAGGGGACGCCGTTGCCGGCGACGCTCACTTTGCGCATTACGCACCCGACGCGGCCGGGTTTCGATCAGAGCGTTTCAATGCGCTCCGAAGGGGGCGGTGTCTATGGCGCCAAGCTGCTGCCGATCCATGGCCGCTGGCATCTTGTTCTTGAAGATGAACAGCAGGAGTGGCTGTTGGCGGGCGACTGGGAGAGTGACAAACAGCCTGCGCTGCGGCTGCTACCCTCGGCCCGAGCACTGCCTCCCAAAGAAAAAATTTCAGTTGATAAAGAAAGGTGAGAAATGGCTTGGGATCTGTTGTTTTCTAGTGATTACGGTCTGTTCAGCGTTTTCGTGATTGTCTTCCTCCTCGGCATGTCGGTCTGGTTCCCGTATTACTTCCACAAAAAAATGCGTCAGGACGAACAGCGGAACAAGACTTAGGCCGCAACAAGGACGCCGCTGCCGCCGTGACTCATCGGCGCGCGGACGGGATCAGGCGTGTGCCGCCGCTGGCCGCAACTCTTCTTCGTGGAGCACGAAGTGACCCGCCTTGCGGTCGGCAAAATAGGCCCGCAAGCAGAGCGTGACGCTCTGGAAAGCGAGTTCCTGCCACGGGATCTCTGCTTCGGCGAAGAGCGCTGTTTCCAGGGTTTCCAATCCGGCTGCGAAGCCGGTATCGAGCAGGCGGGCACGGTAGAAGAGGTGCACCTGGTTGATGTGCGGGATGTTGACCAGCGAGAACAGTTCGCCAAGCTCGATGCGTGCGCAGGCTTCTTCGAGTGTTTCGCGCAGCGCGCCCTGGCGGGTCGTTTCACCGTTCTCCATGAAACCGGCAGGCAGGGTCCACAAGCCGTAGCGTGGGGCGATCGAACGTCGGCAGAGGAGGATTTTTTCCTGCCATTCGGCGATGCAACCGATCACCAGCTTCGGGTTCTGGTAATGGATCGCGCCGCAGCTTTGGCATACGTGCCGGGGTAGGTTGTCACCCTCCGGAATCGACAGGCTGACCGCTTCGCCGCATTCGCTGCAGAAATACATTTCTCGGAGTCCCCGCACTGCGTTCGATGACGCCGCAAGTCTATATGATTCCGGCCGGCAGGGCATCGCCTGTGGCGATGGCACTGGCCTCTGCCGCAGGGCGAGTGGCGGTCGCGGGTCGTTTGCCGGGGGAGGCGGCCCGGCAAGGGGGGCTCGAAAGAGCACAATCTTTTCCCGAAAAGGCGCTGCCTTGCCGTTTGGCCTGTGCCTGCAGTGTGTCATCTGGCTATACAATGCGCGACAATGCTGTGTTAAGTCAGCGACACGCGCCTTCGGCGCGATGACAAGGGGGAGCGGATGTTTCTGATTGTTGGCTACGTAATCATTCTGGCGGCAGCACTGGGCACCTACGCCGTTCACGGCAGCCTGGCGGCGCTGTGGGTGCCGATGGAATACATTGCCATCGTTGGTTTGACCATTGGTGGCTTCGTCGCCAGCAACGAATTGAAAATCATCAAGTCGACGATTGCTGCCTTGCCGGGAATCTTCAAAGGCTCGAAGTTCACCAAGGTGCTGTACGTCGACCTGCTGGCGATGCTCTTCGAGGTCTTGGCGAAGGTGCGCAAGGAAGGGCTGATGTCGATCGAGAACGACGTTGAGAATCCTCACGACAGCCCGATATTCAGCAAGTACCCGGTGCTTGCCAACGATCATCATGTGATGGAGTTCATCACCGATTATTTGCGCATGATGGTCGGCGGCAATCTTAATGCCATCGAGATCGAGAATCTGATGGATATCGAAATCGACACCCACCATCACGAGGCCGAGATACCGGCGCATGTCGTTTCCAAGGTCGGCGACGCGGTACCGGCCTTCGGTATCATCGTCGCCGTGATGGGCGTGGTGAACGTCATGGGCTCGGTCGGCGAGCCGCCGGCGGTGCTGGGAAAAATGATCGGTGGTGCGCTGGTTGGTACCTTCCTCGGTATTCTCATTGCTTACGGCTTTGTCTCGCCGGTGGCCAGCCTGCTCGAACAGAAGGCGCAGGACGGTGCGAAGATCTATCAGGTGATCAAGGTCGTCCTGCTGGCGTCGATGTCCGGCTACGCACCACAGGTGGCCGTCGAATTCGGTCGCAAGACCCTGGCCTCCGGGGTGCGTCCGACGTTTGGCGAACTCGAAGAAGAACTCAAGAATCGCAAAGGCAAATAGGCGATGCGGATGCGACTCAGGGGAGGCGCTGAATGAGCGAAGACGTACGCCCGATCGTCATCAAGCGAATCAAGAAGGTGGCAGCGGCGCACCACGGGGGCGCCTGGAAGATTGCCTACGCCGACTTCGTGACGGCGATGATGGCTTTCTTCCTGCTCATGTGGCTGCTCGGCTCGACTGCCAGCGGTGATCTGCAGGGGATCGCCGACTACTTCCAGAACCCACTGAAGATCGCTTCGCAGGGAGGCTCGGGGAGCGGCGACAGTTCGAGTGTTCTCAAGGGTGGTGGCAAGGATCTGACGCGCACTTCCGGCCAGGTCAAGAAGGGCGACATCGACGCCAAGAGCAAGACCATCAACCTCAAGGAAACCAACGCCGATCATGCACGCAAGGCTTTCGAAGAGCGCGAGACGCAAATGCTGGGGCAACTCAAGGAGAATATCGAAAAGCTGATTGAAAGCAATCCGGCGCTCAGGCAGTTCAAGAACCAGTTGTTGATCGACATCACCAGCGAGGGTTTGCGCATCCAGATCGTCGATGAGCAGAATCGCCCGATGTTCGATACCAGTAGCGCGGACTTGAAGAGCTATACGCGCACCATTCTGCATGAAATTGGCAAAGCGCTGAATGCCGTACCGAACAAGCTCAGTCTCTCGGGGCATACCGACGCCGCTCAGTTCGGTGGTGGCGCCAAGGGTTTCTCGAACTGGGAGTTGTCGGCCAATCGTGCCAACGCGTCGCGGCGCGAGTTGATTGCCGGCGGCATGGATGAGCACAAGGTATTGCGCGTGGTCGGTCTGTCATCCACCGTACTCTTCGACAAGAACGATCCGCTCAGCTCGATCAATCGCCGGATCAGTATCATCGTTCTCAATCGACGTGCGGAAGAGGCATTGCTACAGGAAGACGGTAAGGCGGATGCGGTCGAGGTTGGCGGCGGGCAGGGAATCGATGCCGACGCCATCGCCTCACCGCCAGGGAGCAGCGGCCGCTAGGGCTGAACTGCCGTGCGCGGTGTGATGGCTACTGCTGTTTGCCGAAGCGCTGGGCGGACCGGGGGCGCGCGCTGGCAATCCTGATCAGTCGTGCGGCACGGTCTCGGCGAAGGCGGAGCGGGTCATCAGTTTGCCATAGAGGCGGGCAAGGTTGGCGTGCTGTTCCTGCCAGTGGATCTCGGGGAAACGCAGGATCAGATAGCCAAGCGCGCAGCCCACGGCGACGTCGGCGAGCGAGAAATGCATGCCCATGCAGAAGCTTTTGTCACCCAGTTCTTCGGCCATGAACTCCAGGCTGCGGCCGATCTTGTCTTCCTGGCGCTTGATCCAGTCCGCAGCTTGCTGAGCGGCCGGGCGCTTTTTTTCGAGGAAGGTCAGCGCAGCCGCATCACAGACGCCGTCAGCCAGCGCCTCCCAGCGCTTGACTTCAATGCGCTCGCGATTCTGGTTGGGCATCAATTTGTTGTTCGGAGCGACATTGTCCAGATACTCGACAATCACTCGTGAGTCGAACAGGCTGGTGCTGTCATCCAGGAGAAGGACCGGTATTTTTCCCAGCGGATTGACGTTGGCCACCTGCGTTGCCGGAGTCCATGGCGAATCCAGCTCAAACTCATAGTCGATTTTCTTTTCTGCCAGAACGACGCGTGCCTTGCGGACGTAGGGGCTGGTCAGTGATCCGATGAGCTTCATTTGTTTCCTGACGGTAAATATTTACGCAGAATTATACCATCGCAGCCGTATCTCAATTATGAGCGCATGCCGTGGGCGGGTAAAATAGCGGGCTACCCTGCACACGCCTCAAGGACGCCCGCCATGCCCGATTCCGCACTTGTTTCCCTTTCCCCGCTGGACGGCCGTTACGCGGGCAGGCTTGACCCGTTGCGCCCCCAGTTTTCGGAATACGGACTCATCCGTCGTCGTTTGCAGGTCGAGATCGAGTGGCTGAAGACGCTGGCTGCCGAGCCGCATTTCGTCGAAATCCCGGCCTTTTCTGCGCCAACCCTGGCCGAGCTTGACGCTCTGGTCAGCGATTTCGGTCCACAGCAGGCGGGCGAGGTGAAAGCGATCGAGGCGGTCACCAACCATGATGTCAAGGCGCTCGAGTACTGGATGAAGCAGCGCCTGGCAGGCAATGCGGAAGTGATGGCCGTCGCCGAGTTCATCCATTTCGCGTGCACCTCGGAGGACATCAACAACCTGGCACACGCCCTGATGCTGCAGACGGCGCGGGACGAAACGATGTTGCCGATGCTGGACCGCGTGCTGGCGCGCCTTCGCCATCTGGCGCACGAATTTGCCGAACTGCCGATGATGTCGCGTACGCACGGCCAGCCGGCGACGCCGACGACGCTCGGCAAGGAAATGGCCAACGTCACCCATCGCCTGAGCCGCGCACGCGCGGGTATCGCCCGGGTGGCGCTGCTCGGCAAAATCAATGGTGCAGTGGGTAACTACAATGCCCATCTCGCCGCTTACCCGGATTTTGACTGGGAGAGTCTGGCGCGTCGCTTCGTCGAAGCGCTGGGCCTGGAGTTCAATCCCTATACCATTCAGATCGAGCCGCACGACGCCATGTCGGAACTGTTTGATGCTTTTGCCCGCACCAACCTGATTCTGGTCGACCTGAACCGTGACCTGTGGGGTTATATCTCGCTCGGTTTCTTCAGGCAGAAGCTCAAGGCTGGCGAGATTGGCTCGTCGACCATGCCGCACAAGGTCAATCCGATCGATTTCGAGAACTCGGAAGGAAACCTCGGCTTGGCCAATGCGCTGTTACGTCACCTAGCCGAGAAGCTGCCAATCTCGCGCTGGCAGCGCGACCTGACCGATTCGACGGTGTTGCGCAACATGGGAGTGGCCTTGGGTTACACCTTGCTCGCTTACGACTCGCTGCTGCGTGGTCTGAACAAGCTCGAAGCCGATGCAGCGCGCCTGCATGCAGATCTCGACGCCAACTGGGAACTGCTTGCCGAGCCAGTGCAGACGGTGATGCGGCGCTATGCGGTCGCCAATCCGTACGAGAAGCTCAAGGAGCTGACTCGTGGCAAACGGGTTTCACGGCAGGCGATGCAGGACTTCGTCGCGACGCTGGAGATTCCAGCGGTAGCCAAGGCCGAACTGCTGGCGCTGACGCCTTGGGACTACACCGGCAAGGCCGCTGAACTGGCGAGGAGGATTTGATGGGCTCCGCTGCTCCCCTGCGTCCCGATCGCCCCGATACCCATGCGACGCCTGTGTCGACGAGCGACGGCGAGCTGCTCGAGCCGATCGTTTGCGGCAGTTGCCAGCGGATCTTGCCCGGTGACGCCCGCTATTGCCCCAGCTGCTGTGGCGAGGACGGTCGGCGTGGTGCGCTGCTAGGGGCCATCTTTCTTGGTGCCGTGCTCGGTGTCCTCGCCGGCGGTCTGATCGCCGCCGTCTGGTCGTCTGCCGTTGGTGTCGAGCAAACACGCTGGAGCGATGTCCTGGCGACGCTGGCGACCTGCATCACCATCGGCGTGGCGATCGGTATTTTCCGCACCCTTCGCACGCGCCGGAAGGGCTGACGATGGCCCAGTTTGCCGAGAATCTGAAGAAGCTGCCGGGGGTGTCGCACATCGCGGCGATCAATCTGCTCGACACTGCCGGCGACGTGCAGGCCGTGATCGAGAACAAGGCAGGCAGCCAGGGCTCGGTGGCGGTGTACAACCACCTCGCACAGACCTACGGGGCGATTACTCCGGAGGCGGCCAGGAAAGGCCTGGAGATGTTTGCCGAGCACACTGAGGACGCGCGGGCCAACCCCGGCAAGCATGGCAATATTGATCGTCTGCTGATGTTAGTGGAGGAGGGCAAGACGCTGCGCACTAAACACGTTTTCGCGGTCTGAGTTCGGACTTTACACGCCACACTTCAGACGACGGCGCCGTCCTCGTTGGCGCCTTCGATTTTCCGCTTCGGTTTGACGAACTGCTCGCGTGAGACGCCGAGCCACATCACCAGCGGGCTGGCGACGAGAACCGAGGAGTAGATCCCGAAACAGATGCCGATGGTCAGCGCCAGCGAGAAGTAATAGAGGGTCTCGCCACCGAAGATCAACATCGACAGAACCATGACCTGCGTTGATCCGTGGGTGATCACGGTGCGCGAGATGGTGCTGGTGATTGCGTGGTCGAGGACTTGCGGCGTGCTCAGGCCACGCACTTTCTTGAAAGTCTCGCGGACACGGTCGAAAACGACCACTGACTCGTTGACCGAGTAGCCGAGCACGGCGAGGACTGCCGCCAGCACGGAAAGTGAGAATTCCCACTGGAAGAAAGCGAAGAAGCCAAGAATGATGATCACATCGTGCAGGTTGGCGATGATCGCCGATATCGAGAATCGCCACTCGAAACGAAACGACAGGTAGAGGACGATGCCGATGATCACCACCAGCAGCGCCAGGGCGCCGTTCTCGGCCAGTTCTCTACCGACCTGCGGGCCGACGAATTCGACGCGGCGCAGGGTGGCGCCTGGCGCTTCAACGGCGAGCGCTTCGATGACCGACTGACCGATGCTGGCCGTGTTCTGATCGGCCTTCAGAGGCAGGCGGACCAAGACGTCCTGGCTGGACCCGAAGTGCTGTACCGAGAGGTCGGTATAGCCCGCTTTGCCAAGCCCGTCGCGGATTTTTTCGAGGTCCGCCGTCTGCGTGTAGTGGAGCTCGATCAGCGTTCCGCCGGTGAACTCGACCGAGAGATGCAGACCGCGGGTGAAAAGAAAGGTCACCGCCAGCAGGAAAGTGAGCAACGAAATGACGTTGAACACCAGCGCATGGCGCATGAACGGGATGTCTTTGCTGATCCGGAAGAATTCCATGCTGGTGCCTCCCTATTTGACGGCGACCGAGCCGGCGTTGGCCGGTTTCCAGTCCACCTGGCCGATGGCCAATGTTTCGACCTTGCGGCGGCGGCCATAGATCAGGTTGACCATTGCGCGCGAGACGACCACTGCCGAGAACAGCGAAGTCATGATGCCAAGGCAGTGCACCACCGCGAAGCCGCGTACCGGGCCGGAGCCAAACATCAGTAACGCCAGGCCGGCAATGAGGGTCGTGACGTTGGAATCAAGAATGGTGCCGAAGGCGCGTTCATAACCGGTGTGGATCGCTGCTTGCGGCGATGAGCCATTGCGCAGTTCTTCGCGGATGCGTTCGTTGATCAGCACGTTGGCGTCGATGGCCATGCCCAGGGTCAGCGCGATGGCCGCGATACCCGGCAAGGTGAGGGTTGCCTGCAGCAATGAGAGCAGGGCGACCAGCAACAGCAGGTTGGCGGCCAGGGCGATGACCGACACGAGTCCGAACAAGCGGTAGTAGGCGATCATGAAGACGGCGATGGCGGCAAAGCCCCACATCGTTGACTGGAAGCCCTTGGCGATGTTTTCGGCACCAAGGCTTGGACCAATGGTGCGCTCTTCGATGATTTCCATGGGCGCGGCCAGCGAACCGGCGCGCAGCAGCAACGCTGTGTCGTTGGCTTCGGTGGTCGTCATGCGGCCTGAAATCTGCACCCGACCACCACCGATCTCGGCCCGAATAACCGGTGCAGTGACCACTTCACCCTTGCCTTTCTCGATCAGCAGGATGGCCATTCTCTTGCCGACGTTGTCGCGGGTGATGTCCTTGAAAATGCGCGCACCCGGCGAGTCGAGCGTCAGGTGCACCGCCGCTTCGTTGGTCTGGCCGTCGAAACCGGGTTGGGCGTCGGTCAGGCGGTCGCCGGTGAGGACCACCTGCTTCTTGACCAGCAGCGGTGCGCCGCCGCGCTCGACATAGAGCTCGCTGCCGAAAGGTACCTGGCCAGCCAGCGCCGCTTCGACGGCGCCTGGCGTTTCCTCGACCATGCGAATTTCCAGCGTCGCGGTGCGCCCGAGGATGTCCTTGGCCTTGGCGGTGTCCTGTACGCCGGGCAACTGCACGACGATGCGATCAGCGCCTTGCTGGGCAATCACCGGCTCGGCAACACCGAGTTCGTTGATGCGGTTGTTCAGGGTGGTGATGTTCTGCTTGAGCGCGAAATCCTGTAGGCGCTTGATGGCTTCCGGGCGCAGGCTGGCGACCAGCTTGAGGTCGCTGTCTTCGCCCTGATCAAGGAGGAGCAGATCGGGCTGGTTCTCCTCGAGCGTCAAGCGTCCCTGGTTGCGCTTCTCCTGGTCACGAAAGCGGATCACGATGCGCTCGCCCTGGCGGTCGATGCCGGCGTGGCGGACATTCTTGTCGCGCAGCAGGGTGCGCAGGTCAGCGCCGATCGAGTCCAGGCGTTTGGTCAGCGCGCCCGGCATGTCCACCTGCAGCAGGAAATGTACGCCGCCACGCAGGTCGAGGCCGAGGTACATCGGTAGCGCGTGCAGCCTGGTCAGCCATTGCGGCGAACTCGACAGCAGATTCAGGGCGATGACGTATTGCGGGTTGCTACTGTCCGGGTTGAATTGCTTCTCCAGGGCATCTTTTGCCTGCAGCTGCGTATCGTTGCTCAACAGGCGAACCTTGACGCCATTGCTGTCGAGAAAGAGGCCACTGTTCGCTATCCCGGCTGCCTGCAGAGTGCTGGCGACCCGTTCTCGGGTGCTGGTGTCGATCTTCAGCGTCGCCTTGGCGCTTGAAACCTGCACCGCAGGCGATTCGCCAAAGAAGTTGGGCAAGGTGTAGATCAGGCCGAACAGCAGTGCCAGGCCGACGAGAATGTACTTCCAGAGCGGATAGCGATTCATGAATACTTTTTGTGCCGTCAGAGGACGCGAGCGCCGCCCGGAGGCAGGCGCCCGGCTGGTGGTTAGAGTGCCTTCAGCGTGCCTTTTGGCAGAAGCAGCGTGACCGCCTGTTTCTGGACCTGGATTTCGACGGCGGTGGCAACTTCGATGGCGATAAAGTTCTCGCTGACCTTGGTAATGCGGCCGGCAATGCCGCCACCGGTGACTACTTCATCGCCTTTGGCAAGGGCTTCGACCAGCGCCTTGTGATCCTTGGTGCGCTTCATCTGTGGCCGGATCATCAGGAAGTAGAGGACGATGAACATCAAAATGATCGGCAGGAGCTGCATGAAGCCACCCGTTGGGTCGGCGGCGGCAGCGGTTTGGGCGTGGGCGGTACTGATTAGCACATCAGTCTCCTGGAATGGAAGGTTTAAATTGAACCCGTAATTATAGCACTATCATTCCGGCTGCCGACGGCGGCGGCTGTGGAAGCCGCTCACCGTTTCGGCGAGCGTGCCGGCAGCAATCGCCGTGCGCAACTCATGCATCAGCTGGTGATAGTAGTGCAGGTTGTGCAGGGTGCCGAGTTGCGCGCCGAGGATTTCGCCAACGCGGTGCAGGTGATGCAGGTAGGCGCGCGAAAAGTTCTGACAGGTATAACAGTCGCAGCTGTCGTCGAGCGGCTGAGGGTCTGTCTTGTGCTTGGCGTTTCTGATCCGGACGTCACCGTGTCGGGTAAAGAAATGACCGTTGCGTGCGTTGCGCGTCGGCAGCACGCAGTCAAACATGTCGATGCCCACCTGCACCGCGGCCACCAGATCCTCGGGCGTTCCGACACCCATCAGGTAGCGCGGTTTGTCGCCTGGCAGGCGTGGCGCGGTGTGGGCGAGGATTCTCGCCATGTCGTCTTTTGGCTCACCGACCGACAGGCCACCGATGGCGTAACCATCGAAGCCGATTTCGGCGAGCCCTGCCAGCGACTCGTCGCGGAGGTCCTCGTACATGCCGCCCTGAACGATCCCGAACAGGGCGTTGTGATTGGCGAGCCGCTCGTGCGCGGCACGCGAGCGCTGCGCCCAGCGTAGCGAAAGCTGCATCGAGGTAGCGGCTTCGCCGTGGGTCGCTGGATAGGGCGTGCATTCGTCGAGAATCATGACGATGTCCGAATCGAGCACATGCTGGATGCGCATCGACTCCTCAGGCGTCAGAAAAAGCCGGTCGCCGTTGATCGGCGACTGGAAGGTGACTCCTTCTTCCGTGATCTTGCGCAGTGCGCCGAGCGAAAAAACCTGAAAACCGCCCGAATCCGTGAGAATCGGTCCATCCCAGGACATGAAGCGGTGCAGTCCACGATGTGCGGCAATGGCCTCCAGACCCGGTCGTAACCAAAGGTGGAAGGTGTTGCCGAGACAGATCTGCGCGCCGCTTTCGATCAGGTCGCGCGGGGTCATCGCCTTGACCGTCCCGTAAGTGCCAACCGGCATGAAGGTGGGGGTTTCGACGCTGCCATGGGCGAGGCTGATGCGGCCTCGACGGGCTGCGCCGTCGGCGGCGAGAAGTTCGAAGTTCATCTATTGAAGACCATTATGGCGCCGAAAGTGGCAAGCCACTGCGCAGCACGGCGTGAAAATGCGGGCAAGTACTTTCCCGACAAAAAAACACCGCCTGGGAGCCAGGCGGTGCGTTGCGTCGGCGATTGCGGTCCGCCAGGGCCGGGGGGCCCTGGCGGGCGCAAGAACTGACAGCTCCGACTTCCTGCGTGCCCGGAACCTGGCGATGTCGCTGCGCAGGGGAACCGGGAACGGAGACTGTCGGAGGAGTGGCTGCTAACGGTCATGACATGTCGGGATACCCCGGATCATGAACGTCATGACCGTTTCCCCCTCTTCCCCAGACCCTTCTCCCGCAAGGGGAGAAGGGAGCTTCGTGAGCCGCTTGCGCGACTTTCACATTAAGCTCAGCTGGCGTCGTCGATGGCCGCTCGCGCCGCTGCCAGGCGGGCAATCGGCACGCGGAAAGGCGAGCAACTGACGTAGTCGAGGCCGGTACGATGGAAGAAGGTGATCGAATCCGGGTCGCCACCGTGCTCACCACAGACGCCCAGCTTGATCCCCGGACGCGCCTTGCGTCCTTTCTCGACGGCCATTTCGACCAGCAGGCCAACACCTTTCTGGTCGATCGACTCGAAGGGGTCGCGCTCGTACATGCCGTCTTTCAGATAGCTCGGCAGAAACTTGCCGGCGTCGTCGCGCGAGAAACCCATCGCCATCTGCGTCAGGTCGTTGGTTCCGAACGAGAAGAACTCCGCTTGCTGACCAATGCTGTCGGCGATCAGGGCCGCACGTGGCGTCTCGATCATCGTGCCGACCATGTAGTCGATCTTTTCGCCACGCTCGGCGAAGACGGCGTCGGCGGTCTTGCGGATGATCTTGGCCTGGGCGTTGAATTCACGTACCGTCCCGACCAGTGGCACCATGATCTCGGCCTTGACGTCGAACCCCTTGGCTTTCATGTTGAGCGCCGCCTCGATGATCGCGCGGGTCTGCATTTCGGTGATTTCCGGATAGGTAATGCCGAGGCGGCAGCCGCGGTGACCCATCATCGGGTTGAACTCGTGCAGGTCATCGACCCTCATCTTGATCACTCCCAGCGGCACATTCATTTCGTGGGCCATGATCTTCTGGTTGGCTTCGTCGTGCGGGACGAATTCGTGCAGCGGCGGGTCGAGCAGGCGAATGGTGACCGCCAGCCCGCTCATTTCACGGAACAGGCCTTCAAAGTCACCGCGCTGCATCGGCAGCAGCTTGGCCAGTGCCCTGCGGCGGCCGGCTTCGTCCTCGGCGAGGATCATTTCGCGGACGGCCTTGATGCGGTCGCCTTCAAAGAACATGTGCTCGGTACGGCAGAGGCCGATGCCCTTGGCGCCGAAATTGCGCGCGGCCTTGGCGTCGTCCGGGGTGTCGGCATTGGCACGAATGCCCAGCCGCTTGTACTTGTCGGTCAGGTCCATCAGGGCGCCAAAGTCGCCGGTCAGTTCGGCTTCCTTGGTCGGCACCTGGCCTTCGAAGACATTGCCGGTCGAGCCGTCGAGCGAAATCCAGTCGCCTTCCTTGTAGGTCTCACCACCGACGGACATGGTCCGCGCGTGGTAATCGACACGCACCGCGCCGGCACCCGAGATACAGCACTTGCCCATGCCGCGTGCGACGACTGCCGCGTGCGAGGTCATGCCGCCACGCGCGGTCAGGATGCCAGTGGCGACGCTCATTCCGCGCAGGTCTTCGGGCGAAGTCTCCTGGCGCACCAGGATCACGGCCTTGCCCTTGCGGACCCATTCTTCGGCCTCGTCGGCGAAGAACACGATCTGGCCGGTGGCGGCGCCCGGCGAAGCCGGCAGGCCGTGGGCAATGGAACGGGCCTTCTTGATCGCTGCCGGGTCGAAGACCGGGTGCAGCAGTTCGTTGAGGCGATCCGGACCGACGCGGCGCAGGGCTTCCTTCTCATCGATCATGCCCTGACGCAGCATTTCCATGGCGATGCGCACCATGGCCGCGCCGGTACGCTTGCCGCCACGCGTCTGGAGCATCCACAGGCGGCCTTCCTGAATGGTGAACTCGACGTCCTGCATGTCCTTGTAGTGTTCCTCGAGCTTGGTTTCGGCGGCCAGCAGCTGCTTGTAAATATCCGGCATCAGCTCTTCGAGCGATGGGAAGCGGCTGCGGCGATCTTCTTCGCTGACCATCGCCAGCTGTGCCCAACGCTGCGAGCCCTCGAGGGTGATCTGTTGCGGCGTACGGGTGCCGGCGACGACATCTTCACCCTGCGCATTGATCAGGAACTCGCCGTTGAAGAGGTCTTCGCCGGTCCCTGCATCACGCGTGAAGGCCACGCCGGTACCGCTGTTGTCGCCAAGGTTGCCGAAGACCATGGCCTGCACATTGACGGCCGTTCCCCAGGCGTCAGGGATGTCGTTCAGTTCGCGGTATACCACGGCGCGGTCATTGTTCCAGCTCTGGAAGACGGCCATCACCGAACCCCACAGCTGTTCCCACGGATCGGTCGGGAACTCGCGGCCGATGCGGGCACGAATCAGTCCCTTGAAGCGCAGCACCAGCTCTTTCAGGTCGTTGGTGTTCAGATCGGTATCGAGTTCGACGCCCTTTTGTTCCTTGAGCGCGTCGATGACCACTTCGAAGGGGTCGTGCTCTTCCTTCGATACCGGTTTGAGGCCCATCACCACGTCGCCGTACATCTGGATGAAACGGCGGTACGAGTCCCAGGCGAAACGTTCGTTGCCAGCCTTGCTGGCCAGGCCGGCGACGGCATCGTCGTTGAGGCCGAGATTCAGAATGGTGTCCATCATCCCCGGCATCGAGGCGCGCGAGCCCGAGCGTACGGAGAGCAGCAGCGGATCGGAGGAGTCGCCGAACTTCTTGCCCATTTCTTTTTCGATGAAGGCAACACTGGCACGGACTTCCGCATCGATCAACTTGGCGACAGCATCCTGACCCTGCTCGGTGTAGACGGTGCACACTTCGGTACTGATGGTCAAACCGGGCGGAACGACGATTCCCAGGCGGCACATCTCGGCCAGGTTGGCGCCCTTGCCGCCGAGAAGATTCTTCATCGTGGCATCACCGTCAGTGCGGCTGGCACCAAATACGTACACGTTCTTTGTTTCAGTTGACATAAATACCTCGCGTATGAGGAAAGAAGGAAAGGAGCTTCGAGCAGCACGCTCGAAGAGGCCCTAGAGTGAGTGACCCGGGCAAGTTACGCCGGGTCACTGAATTGCAGCGCTCCCGATCCGCAAGCGGATGTGGAGCGGAAAACGGGCACAGCGCAAGCGATCAGATTTCTTCTGCCTCCATCTTGATCGCGCCGCAGGGGCATTCGGCAACACACATGCCGCAGCCCTTGCAGTAGTCATAGTTGAATTGAAAGCGCTTGCCGGGGCCGAGCTTGATGACTGCATTGTCCGGGCAGACGCCGTAGCAGTTGTCGCACTCGAAGCAGTTGCCGCAGGACAGACAGCGGCGGGCTTCGAACAGCGCCGTGCTCTCGTCCAGGCCGCCCTGGACTTCATCGAAAGTCGACTGGCGACGAATGATGTCCAGCATCGGGCGCACGGTTTTCGGTGCGTCGGCGTAATACCAGGTGTTGAGTTTCTCGAAGTTGGCCACTTCGTGCTGCACTGCCGGAACGTGTTCCTCGCCGCGCAGCCAGGCGTCGATATGCCGCGCCGCCTGCTTGCCGTGACCGATGCCGACGGTGACGTTGCGCTCCGCGGGAACCATGTCGCCACCCGCGAAAATTCCCGGATGACCGGTCATCATGTTCGGTGCGACTTTGACCACGCCGTCTTTGACCTCCAGGCCGGGAACGCCTTCAAGGAGTCCGAGATCGACATCCTGTCCCAGCGCCAGGACCAGTGAATCGGCCTCGATGGTCTCGAACTCGCCGGTCGGCTGCGGGAAGCCGGTCTCGTCCAGGGCCATCTTCTCGATGGTCAGGGATGACTCGTCGGCCTGGGTGATGGTCGACAGCCACTTGACCATGATCCCTTCCTGAAGGGCTTCTTCCATCTCGAAGTCATGGGCCGGCATTGCCGCGCGTGTGCGGCGGTAGACGATCAAGGGTTCGGCGCCCATGCGCTTCGCGGTACGCGCCACGTCGATAGCGGTATTGCCACCGCCATAGACGACGACGCGGCGACCGAGCATCGGCTTCTCTTCGCCCTCCATGCTGCGTAGCAGCGAGATGGCGTCGACGATTTTCGCCGCGTCGCCAGCCGGGATGCGGGCGCGTTTGCCGATGTGCGCACCAACGGCCAGGAAGGCGGCGTCGAACTTGCCGTCGGCCATGGTGTTGAGAATGTTATCGACTTTGGTGTTCAGATTCACCTTGACGCCGAGTTCCACGACGCGCTGCATTTCTGCCTCGAGAATGTCGCGCGGCAGGCGGTATTTCGGGATCCCGAAGCGCATCATGCCGCCGAGCAGCGGTCCCGCCTCGTACACCGTGACGCTGTGGCCGAGGCGGCGCAGGTGGTAGGCCGCCGACATGCCGGACGGACCGGCACCGACGACCAACACATTCTTGCCCGACTCGCTGCTCGGTGGGGTGAGTTTCCAGCCGAGCTTGAGCGCCTCGTCGCCGAGAAAGCGCTCGACCGAATTGATGCCCACCGGCTCGTCGATCTGGCCACGGTTGCAGACACTTTCGCAGCTGTGGTAACAAACACGTCCCATGATCGCCGGGAAAGGGTTGTCTTTGGTCAGGTGCCGCCAGGCGCTTTCATAGTCGCCGGATTCGGCATGAAACAGCCAGCCCTGGATGTCCTCACCAGCGGGACATTGCTTGTTGCAGGGGGGCAAGCGGTCGATATAGACCGGCCGCGAAGTACGCCACGAGCCGGTGTGGTTGGCCAGCGAGGAGCCGGGGTCTAGGGTAATGGCAAAGGGTTTTTCCATCAGTTCGCCTCCTGGTCGAGCAGTCCGTATTTGCGAATATTCTTGTCTGCCGCCGCTTGCAGGCGGGCGATCGTTGCCACTGCCGGCTTCTTGCCGAAGAGGTGCGCATAGCGCTTCTGCCGCTTGAGGTATTCCTCGACCGGCTGCTTTCTGCGGATCTTCAGGTTGCCGGTGATCTCGCCGTTCTCCGCTTCGAAGACCGGGAAAATGCCGGTTTCCTTGGCCAGGCGCGCCAGCAGAATGGTGTCTTCCGAGGCCGCGCCCCAGCCCAGCGGACAGGGGACGAGAATGTGGATGTAGCGCGCGCCACGCATGCCCATGGCCTTGGTGACCTTGTATTCCAGATCACGCAGGTCGGCGACGGTGGCCGTCGCGACGTAAGGAATTTCGTGGGCCATGGCGATCGCCGGGAGGAACTTGCCCTGGCCGAACTGGTTGCCCGGTTCTGGGCCGACCGGCATGGTCGTCGCCGTGCGCGCTGCCGGTGGCGTTGCCGAACTGCGCTGCACGCCGGTGTTCATGTAGCCGCCGTTGTCGTAGCAGATGTACAGAACATCGTCATTGCGCTCGAACATGCCCGACAGGCAGCCGAAACCGATGTCGGTGGTGCCGCCATCGCCACCCTGGGCGACGACGCGGACGTCACCCATCTGGCCTTTCTGTTTTTTCACCTTGATCGCGGCGGCAATGCCGGTGGCGACGGCCGCGGTATTACCGAAGAGCGAGTGAATCCACGGGATTTGCCACGAGGTTTCGGGGTAGGGGGTCGAGAAGACTTCCAGACAGCCGGTGGCATTGGCGGCAATCAGGCGGCCGCGGGCGGCATTCATCGCCGCGTCGATGGCGTAACGAGCGCCGAGTGCTTCACCACAACCCTGACACGCACGGTGTCCGGAGTTCAGCGAATTGGTGCGTTCAATATTGGCCTGGACGCTGCGTTCTGATGCTTCCAGGAGGCGATTGCCGACGGTGAAGGTGCCGGTCTGATAGAAATGGACGGGTTGAAAGCTCATCGTGGGTCTCCTCAGCCAATACGGGCGGCAACGACGCCGACGTCGCGCAGCATGCTTTCTGCTGCCGGACCCGAACGGCGCGTCGTACGCTCGCGTTCGAGTTGCTTGTTGACCACGTCCCAGTCGAGATCGAGGAAGGTCAGGCGCTCAAGTTCGCCGGCGACGGCTTTGGCAAACAGCGCGTGCAGCGACTTCATGGTGATCGCCCGTCCGCCGAGTCCGGCGACGACGGTATGTCCTTCGAGTTGCAGCCCGGACATCGCCATGCGCACATCGGTAGACACGACGCCGCCGATGCCTACGGCGAGGCTTTTTTCGAGCACGACGACGCGTTTTGCGTTCTGCAGCGCATTACGTACCTCTTCGAGCGGGAAAGGACGGTAGGAAATGATTCCCAGGACGCCGATTTTCTCGCCCGCCTGGCGCATCTCGTCGACGACATCCTTGATGGTGCCCAGGATCGAACCCATCGCGACGACGATGGTTTCCGCGTCGTCGGTGAGATAGGAATGGGTCAGACCACCGGAATCGCGACCGAAAATGGTCTTGAACTGCGCGGCCAACTTCGGGATCAGTTCCAGGGCCTGCATCTGCTTGGCGTGCGCGAGGTAGCGCACTTCGGAGAAAGCTTCCGGACCGACCATCGCACCGATCGACACCGGATCGGTCGGGTCAAGAACCTGGCGCGGCTCGTAAGGCGGCAGGAAGGCATCGACCTGCTCTTGAGTCGGTACGTCCACGCGTTCGTAAGCGTGCGTGAGAATGAAGCCGTCCATGCAGACCATTACCGGCAGGCTGACTTCCTCAGCGAGTTTGAAAGCCAGGATGTGCAGATCGAGCGCTTCCTGGTTGGTCTCGGCAAAGAGCTGGATCCAGCCGCTGTCGCGTTGCGAAAGCGCATCGGTATGGTCGTTCCAGATATTGATCGGTGCTCCGATGGCCCGGTTGGCGACGGTCATGACGATCGGCAGGCCGAGGCCGGAAGCGTTATACACCGCCTCGCACATGAACAGAATGCCCTGTGAAGCGGTGGCGGTATAGGTGCGCGCACCGGTCGCCGACGAACCGATGGCGACGCTCATGGCCGCAAACTCCGATTCGACGTTGATGAACTCGCAGTCGGTGACTTCACCAGCTTTGACCATTTCACCAAGGCCTTCGACGATGTGTGTCTGGGGTGAAATCGGGTAGGCGCAAATGACTTCGGGCCGGCAAAGGCCGACCGCTTCGGCAACCGCGTGTGAACCTTCAGTCTGTTTAAGCATGTGCGGCCTCCTCGTGACTTGCCCCGGCAACTTCGTCAAGGACGAACTGATAAGCCTCGCTGGCGGCGGCGATGTTGTTGCTGGCGATCTTCTCCGAGAACTTGGTATTGATGGCCTTGATCACCGACTCCAGGCGGATGATTCCGGAGGCGGCGGCGAATCCGGCCAGCAAGGGAACATTGGGCATTGGCCGGCCGACGTGCTTGCGACTGAGATCGGTGGCCGGGACGGTGAGCAGCCGGTCTGCCGGCCAGTCACGGACAAAATCGGCAAGGCCCAACTCGGTAAAGCTGCGACTGGTATTGATCAGGATATAGCCGCCTTTCTTCAAGCCGGAGAAGACATCCACCTGGAAGAGCAGGGTCGGATCCTGAATGATCAGGGCATCGGGCTCCATGATTGGCTCACGCAGCCGGATCTCCTGGTCAGCGATACGGCAAAAAGCGACTACCGGGGCGCCGGTGCGCTCCGATCCGAAGCTCGGAAAAGCCTGTGCATGGCGGCCTTCCTCGAATGCGGCAATCGACAACATCTCGGCAGCGGTAACCACGCCCTGGCCACCGCGACCATGTATTCGGACTTGGAACATGTTTCCTCCAGTGTTGAACTTCGGTTGTACATCGGTGTCGTTTTGAAGTTTGCGCAGCATAGCTCAGTTCGAGTTCATTGAAAACATCGACCTCGATCTGGATCGCCGGCTGCCGTGCTTTTCCGGAAAGCCGTCAGAATCGGCCTCCGCTAATGTGAAAGTCGCGCAAGCGACTCACGACGCGCCCTTCTCCCCTCGCGGGAGAAGGGTCTGGGGAAGAGGGAAACGGTCATGACTTTCATGATTCGGGGTATCTCGACATGTCATGACCGTTAGGCAGCATTTGTTCGCTCGCCGCCTTTTTGCAGCAGCTTGGTCCGGTGCCGGTGCTCGTGCTGCCGATGCGGGCGGCGATGCCACCCGCTTGCTGGTCAGTGCTCATGCCGGCGGTGGGCTACTCCCCGGTCTTTTCGGCATCAGGACCGTATAGTCGAAGTCGAGGAGGACGCTTGGATCGTAGGAACCGTCGGCCTGCTTGTATGGGAAGTCGGCGCAGCTGCGGTCCTTGGTCGCCACCGTACGCACGCGCAGTGCCCCCAGGTCATGGCGGCCAGGCAAGGACATCTGTTCGATGATTTCCGACCAGGCGTAGACCGTATCGCCGGCGAATGCTGGCGCAACATGCCTGCCGGCATTGATCGCCACGATGCTGAAGGCATTGGCCAGGCCGTTGAACGACAGCGAGCGCGCCAAGCTGATGATGTAGCCACCATAGACGATGCGGCGTCCGAAGCGTCCGCTCTGTTCCGCGTGCTGGTTGAAGTGTACCCGCGCCGTGTTCTGGTACAGGCGGGTGGCCATCATGTGCTCGCTTTCTTCGATGGTCATCCCGTCGAGATGATCGATTCTTTCCCCGACCCGATAGTCGTCCCATAGATCGGTACTGCCGGAGAGGGCGGTGTCGTAGCCTTCCACCCTGATTCCGGGCGGGATGACCAGGTCGCTCGCCGGCACGGCATCGTGTAGCTCGGGAATGACCGTTTCGGGCGCCGGTGACGCCGGGTCGCGCTTGCGAACCATGACCCAACGGCAGTAGTCGAGAGCAATTTGGCCACGCTGATTGACGCCGCATGAGCGCACGTAGACGATGCCTGTCTTGCCGTCGCGGTTCTCCTTGAGCCCGATCACCGTCGAATCGGCGGTGAGCGTGTCTCCTGGGTAGACGCGGTGGCCAAAGCGCCCAGCGGCGTAGCCGAGGTTGGCAATGGCATTGAGCGAGATATCGGGCACGGTCTTGCCGAATACCACGTTGAAGGCCAAGAGATTGTCCACCGGGGAACGTAGGAAGGACAGGCTGTGCGCGAAGGTGTCGGCCGAGGTCAGGGCAAAGCGCGAGCCGGTCAGCGCTGTGTATAGGGCCACGTCACCTTCGGTGATTGTCCGCGGCGTCGCATGGACGATGGTCTGGCCGACGCTAAAGTCCTCGAAGAAATTGCCCCATCTGGTTTTCTCGCTCATTTTCTTTTCTCCCTGCTGTTGTCGATTGCCGCGCTAACGGTCATGACTTGTCGAGATACCCCGGATGATGAAAGTCATGACCGTCCCCCTCTTCTCCCGGCCCTTCTCCCGCAGGTGGAGAAGGGAGGTTCGTGAGTCGCATACGCGACTTTCACATTAACGGTCATGACAGTCGAGATACCCCGGATGATGAAAGTCATGACCGTCCCCTCTTCCCCCGGCCCTTCTCCCGCGAGGGGAGACGGGAGGTTCGTGAGTCGCATACGCGACTTTCACATTAAAGGCCATAGGCTGCCGCCAGATCCGGATCTCGCCTGGCCACCAGGCTGGCCAGATCGACGATCACCCGTGCCTGTTTCCAGGTCGCGTCGTCCTGCATCTTGCCGTCGATGGTCGCTACCCCGCTGCCATCGGGCATCGCTTCCAGGATGCGTTTGGCGAACAGGACTTCCTTGACGTCGGGGCTGAAGACGCGCTTGGCAATGGCAATCTGGTTCGGTGCCAGCGACCAGGCGCCGGAGCAGCCCATCAGGAAAGCATTGCGGAATTGCGCTTCGCAGGCCGCTTCGTCCTTGAGATCGCCGAACGGGCCGTAGAACGAGTGCAGGCCGTGGGCCACGGCCGCATCGACCATGCGCGCCACCGTGTAATGCCACAGATCCTGCTGAAAGAAAGCGCGCTGTTCCTGGCCTTCCTGCACGTCGGCGAGAACGCCGTAACCGGGGTGGCCGCCACCGACGCGGGTGGTTTTCATGCCGCGCGACGCGGCCAGGTCGGCCGGGCCGAGGCTCAGGCCGTGCATGCGAGGACTGGCGCCACAGATCGCCTCGACGTTGGTCACCCCCTGCGCGGTTTCGAGCAGGGCGTGCAGCAGAATCGGCTTGCGGATCGCGTACCTCGCCTCGAGCAGAGCGACGTACTGATCGACGAAGTGAATATCCCATGGCCCCTCGACTTTGGGAATCATGATTACGTCGAGCTTGTTGCCGACATGTTTGATGATTTCGCTGAGGTCGTCGAGAACCCAGGGGCTGTTCAGCGCATTGATGCGCACCCACATGCCCGTGTCGCCGAAGTCGTTGTTCTCGAGAACTTCGATGAAGCCGGCACGGGCGGCCTCTTTCGACTCGATCGGGATCGCGTCCTCGAGGTTGCCGCACATCACATCGCATCTCCTGGCCGTCTCCGGCACTTTGGCACGGATTTTTTCGATGTGCGGTGGGAAGAAATGGATCATTCGCTCCGGTCGCACCGGTAATTCGCGCAGGGGTGGTGGCGCGCCAATGGCGAGCGGCTTGTAGAAATGGACGGGTAGCTTCATGGCGTTTTCCCCTGGTGAAAGAAACGGTCTGGTTGGCAAAGGTGGCACGAGGTGGCCACAAGAGGCCAAAGTCTCGTCGGCGAAGATTTCAGGCCGGCCCGGCGACGACACCGGCGTCATGCAGGCGGCCAACTTCCGCTTCGCTCATGCCGAGAACTTCGAGCAGAATCTGGTCGGTGTGCTCACCCAGTGCCGGCGCCGGCAGCGCCGGCAGGCGTGGCGAGCCGCTGAAGTCGAGCGGCGTTGTGGGCATCAGGTAGCTGCCGACGCCAGGCTGCTCGGTCATGGTGAACAGCGGATTGTCAATTGAGCAATCGGGATCGTTGGCCAGCGCCTCGCGAACGCTGCGATAAGGGCCCCAGGTGACGCGGTGCTCATCGAGGATGGCTGCGGCTTCGGCCAGCGTCCGCGCCTGGCACCAGGCTTCGATCAGGGCAGCGATCTGCTGGCGGGCGCGAAAGCGATTGCCTTCGTCGTCAAGATCGAGGCCGAGGCGGACCCCGAGGGCGTCGATCGACTCTTTTAATCCGGTTGCCTTGATCAGGCTGCGCCACTGCCTGCGGGTCAGTCCGACGATCATCAGGCGCTTGCCGTCGAGAGTCTGAAAATCGCGCCCGAAGGCGCCGTACAGGTAGTTTCCCTGCTTCGGTCGGTCGGCGTCGTTGACCATCACCTCGGCGATCATGCCGACGTTGCCGAGCATCGCCAGTGCCACGTCCTTCAGCGCTAGGCGCACCAACTGTCCTTCACCGGTCAGGCGCCGCTGCCTTTCGGCGGCGAGCATGCCGATGGCAATCATCTGGCCGCTGATGAAGTCCCAGGCAGGAAAGACATGGTTGACCACTTCCGGGGAATTGCTCGGCCCGGTCATGTAGGGCAGGCCGACCTGCGGGTTCACCGTGTAATCGACTTCGGAACTGCCGTCGCGGCGACCGGTGAGGTTGACCATGATCAGGTCCTGACGATGGGCTTTCAGTGCTTCGTAGCTCAGCCAGCCCTCGGCCGGGAAGTTGGTGCTGAACAGGCCGGCGTTGTCGCCGGGCGCACAGATCAGCTGGGTCAGCAATGCCTGACCGCGGGGATTGCGGAGATTGACGGCGATTGAACGCTTGCCCTTGTTCATGCCGGCCCAGAACAGGCTGTGCTGGCCATCAAGGGTCACTGGCCAGCGACCATAATCGAGGCCGCCACCTATCGGGTCGAAGCGAATGACGTCGGCGCCGAGCTGGGCCAGCGTCATGCCGCCAAGCGGTGCGGCGACGAAAGCCGATCCTTCGACGACGCGCAAGCCCTTTAGAATTCCGTCCATGAGTTTCACCAATCCTGCCTGCCTGCCGTAGGGCGCCCATCGATTCGCCAGGTGAGCGAAGCGCCACCTTGCTCAAGGCTGGCTCCTGTCCGGACGCGGAGCGCACAGTATATGGGAAAAGGGGGGGCCAGGCGCACGCGCTCCGAGTTTTTGGGTAGCGGCGCGCGATGGTCGTGCGACGGCTTGAGTTTGACGGAAGGCTGTGCTGTACTTGCCGAATGCCGGTGGGGCGAACTCTCAGGCGGTCATGATTCATGATATGTGGAGACCCCCTGATCACGAAAGGCATGACCGCCCCCTCTTTTCCGGCCTTTCTCCCGCCAGGGGAGAAAGGAGATTCGTGAGTCGCGGGCGCGACTTTCACATTATTGGATGGACCTGATGACGGACGCGATAGCAGACTATGCAGCATGGATTGGCTGCAGTGAGATCACCGACGATGAACTGGCTCTGGCGCCGGCCTTGGCGGCGGCCGCGACGCTGGACGACACGACGACGCGCTTCGCCAAGGGTAGCCCGCTGCCGCCGCTGTGGCACTGGTTTTACTTTCTTCCTCGGGCAGCGCAGGCGCAGCTCGATGTCGACGGGCACCCACAGCGTGGCGGCTTCATGCCGCCGATTCCCTATCCGCGCCGGATGTTTGCCGGTGCTCGCATGCGCTTCCACCGGCCGCTACTGATCGGTCAGCCGGCGCGGCGCGAGGCCGTGATTCGCGATGTCCGGCAGAAATCGGGGCGATCCGGGTCGCTGGCCTTTGTTTCCGTGCTTTGCCGCTTCTATCAGGAGGATGTGTTGTGCATCGAGGAAGAGCAGGACATCGTCTATCGCGAACCGGGCCCGGTGCTTGCTCGCCCGCCGGTGATCGAGTGGCCGCCCGTCGAGGATGGAGCGTGGTCGCACATTGTGACGCCGGACCCGAAGCTCCTGTTTCGCTTCTCAGCACTGACTTTCAATGCCCATCGCATTCACTACGACCGGCCGTATGCGGTCGAGGAAGAAGGCTATCCGGGGCTGGTGGTGCATGGCCCCTTGACCGCCATCTTGCTGATCGAGCTGCTGCGAAAGAATTCGCTGCGCCCAGTAGCCAGCTTCAGCTTCCGCGGACTGGCGCCGCTTTTTGACCTGGCCCCGTTTCGCCTCGTGTGCGCCGGCAAGGACGGCCAGATGTCTCTCGAGGCGCAGGCGCCCGACGGCGTGGTGGCCATGAGCGCCAACGCCGAGCTCATGCCATCGTAGTTGTATTGCGGTCGGGCCTGGGGTGCATGGTCGCCGCTAGACGGTGATGCCGCTGGCGCTGCTGCTACGTCTGAGCTAGCACAGGTGAATTTCCTGAATACCCCGAAGTCATCAAAGCGATTGCATTATAGAGTAGCGGTCGTTCGCCCAATGGGCCATTAGAAACTGACCGGCAAGGGGTCATCGGCAATAAGCTTCGGAGCATCGCTCAATGCAGTGCAGGCGTCGCTGAAGAGCTGCTTTGTCGGCCAGAGGGGCCCGGGAATGGACCGTCTTGAGTCCGACGAGGGGCGAATTACCCGTCTTCCTCTCGCGGACGATTACATTGATGAATGCGGCTGCTTATCTTTTATCGTAAGCACATTCTGTTCGCGGCGAGTAATGGGGCGATCCGGAAAATGGCGATCATCCCAAAAAACCTGGCCAGCACAGGCAGTTTGTCCGCGGGCGAACGATGGCGAGGCAGGCGCTCGGTCGAGGCGCTGACCTTCAAGGCCTTCGGCAAGGCCTGGCGCGCGTAAGTCTTCTGTCTTGCGTTTTGTATAAGACGTAAGAGATTGCTTTTCGAGAGCCGTGAGCGTGTTGCCTTGCACCACGATCGTCGATAGAATCATTCTCAGCGACGGGGAATAATTGATCAAGACAACCGCATAATAGTGGCGGATATCTATTGTGCGCAATTATGGAGGCTGGACATGAAACTCACACTGACCCATGACGAAGTAGCTGCCTATTGTGGCGAGTTGCACGCTTCCAACGAAGCGTTCAAGTCCCATTATCCGGCAGATTCTTTTGACCGGCAGCCGGTGCACACGGTTTACGGGGGGGCCAATCTGCTCAAGGCCGGTTTTGCCGCCAAGTTGGGTGAGGTGGCGCTCAAGACGCTGGAAACCTATGCGCCCAGCTACAGTGTTTTTGCCCGTGCTCTTGGTTTGCCGCGCGCCGATACCTTGCCGACCAACGCCATGGAACTGGCGAGTCTGACGCGTGCGCTGGAAGCGAATCCCGAGCAGGTGCGCGAGACCAAGCAGGCGGCCTGGCTGGCTTTTACGGTTTATAACCGGGTCGTGAAGAAGCTGAAAACCGAGCCGGTTGAGGACAACCGCATCGATTTCGAGGATGGCTACGGTAATCGCCCGGACGCTGAGGAAGATGGCCATGCCGCTGCGGCGGCAGACGAAGTCGCCAAAGGTATGCGCGAAGGCCTGCTGCCGCCGTTCATCGGTATCCGCGTGAAGACCTTTTCGGACGAGTGCAAGCAGCGCTCGATTCGCACCCTCGATATTTTCCTGACCCGGCTGGCCGAACAGACCGGCGGCAAGCTGCCCGAGAACTTCATCGTTACTCTGCCCAAGGTGACGACGCCAGGCCAGGTGTCGACCTGCGCGAAGATCCTCGAAAATCTTGAAGCCAGACTTGGTTTCCCGAAAGATTCGCTGAAGATGGAAATCATGATCGAAACGACGCAGTCGATCATCAACTACCAGGGCGAGAATACGGTGCCCTTACTGGTCGCCGCTGCGGGTAGCCGCTGCCGCTCGGCGATTTTCGGGACTTACGATTACACGGCCTCGTGCAACATCACCGCCGCGCATCAGAATCACACCCATCCGGCCTGCGATTTTGCCCGCCACGTGATGCAGGTCAGCCTCGCCGGTACCGGCATCACGATCAGCGACGGCGCGACCACCAGTATGCCGATTGGACCCCACAAGGCAGCCAAGGACGCGCCGCTGACGGCGCAGCAGATGGACGAGAACCGCACCGTGGTACACGGCGCCTGGAAGCTTCATTACGACAATATCATGCACTCTCTGCGGCACGGCTACTACCAGGGATGGGATTTGAATCCGGGGCAATTACCGGTGCGCTATGCCGCCATCGATACCTTCTTCCTGAGCAGTCTGCAGGATGCCTCGGCGCGACTGAACGCTTTCCTGAACAAGGCTGCTCAGGCGACCCTGGTCGGCAATACTTTCGACGATGCGGCGACAGGGCAGGGCTTGCTGAATTTTTTCCTGCGCGGAATGGCGTGCGGAGCGATCACCGAGCAGGAAGTGCTGGCGACGGGAATCACCCTCGACGAATTGCGCTCGCGCTCGTTTGTGCAGATTGTCAATAATAGAACCAGCAAGTAAGGGACGTAACAGCCGATCGGGTACCAAGCAAGCAAGAAAGGGATGAGCCATGACTGAGGTCAAGAACGGGACGCAGGAAGCACGACAGTATCTCCAGGCAGCCGATGCACTGATCAAGAAATCGCTGAGTTGGGTGAAGCAGCAGTGCGCCGGCGAGAAGGGCGTCTCGAACGAGAAACTGGACGCACATCAGATGGCCAGCTTCGATCTGGCCTGGTGTGCCGCTGAAGCGACCGCCGCGCGTTTTGCGGTGGAGTATGCCGACAAGCTTGCCGCTGCTGCGGCGGACAGCGACGGTATGTGTCTGGAAGAGCGGATGGCGCAGGCCTTTTGTGCCGAGGCTTTGCAGAACATCCATAATCGTTTCTGGGCACGGCCGCAGAGTTTCGGTCTGCACGCCGCCGACCTGGCGGCTTTCGCGTCAAGCGCACTTGCCACCTTCTGCCAGGCGCAACTGGATGCCGACAATCTGGCGGCTCTGGGCCGCGAGGTCGTGGCCCTGGAGGGTGATAGCGGCGCCTACATGCTCGGCGACGACGCCCTGATGATGCAGGACGCATTTCGCCGGCTGGCGACCAATGTGGTGATGCCCCTGGCGGAGGAGATTCATCGCGAGGACCGCATCATCCCGCAGGAAATTCTCGATCCGCTGACCGAAATGGGCTGCTTCGGCCTGTCGATTCCGGAACGCTACGGCGGCATCCAGAGCGACGATCATGAAGACAACATGGGCATGATCGTGGTCACCGAAGAGCTTTCGCGTGGCTCGCTCGGTGCCGCAGGCAGCCTGATTACCCGTCCGGAAATTCTCAGTCGCGCCCTGCAAAAAGGGGGCACGGAAGAGCAGCGACAGAAGTGGTTGCCCTTGGTGGCGATGGGCGACCCGCTGTGTGCCATTGCCGTCACCGAACCGGATACCGGCTCCGACGTTGCTGCCATGCGCCTCAAGGCGAGCAAGTGCGATGGCGGCTGGCTGCTCGACGGCGTCAAGACCTGGTGCACCATGGCCGGCAAAGCGGGTGTTCTCCTGGTTCTCGCACGTTCCAACCCCGACCGCGCGCTTGGCCACAAGGGCTTGAGCATGTTCCTGGTCGAAAAGGACTCCTATGACGGCCACGATTTCGAATATCGGCAGGCCCAGGGCGGCGTGCTCAGCGGTCGGGCGATTTCGACCATCGGTTATCGTGGAATGCATTCCTATGAAGTCTTCTTCGACAATGTTTTCGTCCCCGACGAAAACCTGGTTGGTGGGCCGGAAGGCGAAGGAAAGGGCTTCTACTTCACGATGGCCGGCTTTGCCGGCGGGCGCATTCAGACGGCCGCACGTGCCATCGGTGTCATGCAGGCCGCCTTCGAACGTGCGGTTTCCTATGCCGGCGAGCGCAAGGCATTCGGCAAACCCATCGGCGAGTATCAGCTGACGCTCGTCAAGTTGGCGCGCATGGCGACCCTGCTGACCGTTTCCCGCCAATTCACCTACGCCGTCGGGCGTTTGATGGATGAGGGTTCCGGGCAGATGGAAGCCAGCATGGTGAAGCTGTTTACCTGTCGGACGGCCGAATGGCTAACCCGTGAAGCGCTGCAGATTCATGGCGGCATGGGCTACGCCGAGGAGTCGCCGGTCAGTCGCTATTTCCTGGATGCGCGCGTGCTGTCGATTTTTGAAGGGGCCGAAGAAACGCTGGCGCTGAAAGTCATCGCCCGCTCCCTGATCGACGCCGCGTAGGTCCGGCTTCAGTCTGCATTTGATCTGAAAGTCGCGTATGCGACTCACGAACCTCCCTTCTCCCCCTGCGGGAGAAGGGCCGGGGGAAGAGGGAGACGGTCATGACTTCCATCATCCGGGGTATCTCGACTGTCATGACCGTTAATGTGAAAGTCGCGTATGCGACTCACGAACCTCCCTTCTCCCCCTGCGGGAGAAGGGCCGGGGGAAGAGGGAGACGGTCATGACTTCCATCATCCGGGGTATCTCGACTGTCATGACCGTTCGCCCAAGCTTTCTCCCGCCCGCGGGAGAAAGGAGATTCGTGAGTCGCGATTGGTGAAGGCTGAAGGTTGAATGCGACTCTTACCGTACGAGGAAGATTTCATGTCGCAAGCGATTCGTTTCCGAGCGCAGGTGGAACTGGCTGAAAAAGTGAAGCTGAACGTGCAGCAAGTCCGCTATCCCCACTATGGCCGCTATCTGGAGGAGTTTGTACCGGGGCAGGTGTTTGTTCACCCGCGTGGTTTCACTTTCTTTCCTGCCCAGATGGAGGCTTTTGCGCGTACCTACATGCAGTGCAATCCGCTCTATGTCAATGACCAGTACGCGCGGGCCAGCGGCTTTGCCGGTCTGGTCGCTTCGCCGCAAATGGTCTTCAATGTCGTTCTCTCGCTGGGCGTGCAGAACGATTCTGAAAAGGCGATGGCCAATCTCGGCTATTACGATGCCCAGTTCCTGCGGCCCGTCTATCCGCTGGATACGATTCGCTCGCTGACCAAGGTCATGGACCGCAAGGAGCGCGGTGCCGGCAAGCCGGGCATTGTCACCATCCGTACCCTGGGCCTCAACCAGAATGACGAAGTGGTGCTGCAATACGAGCGGAAAATCATGGTCGGCGGGCAGGGCGATGGTCCGCCAACGACGCCCTTGCCGCCGTCGTCCGTGATGCCGGCCTTCCCCTGGGTCGCGGATGCCGAGGTCGCCCTGCCGGAGTTTCCCGAGTCGCTCCCTTCCGGCCTGACTGGTCCAAACTCCTATTTCGAGGACTTCTCCGTCGGCGAAATCATTGTCCATGCCAATGGCCGAACAATCACTGACGAGCACTTGCCACTGACCTACGCGGTGGGCAATACGCATCCGCTGCATTTCGATCGCGTCTTCAGTTCCGGCCTGTCCGGCAAGATGAGCGGTGATCCCATCGTTTATGGCGGCCTGGTCTTCGCCTGGCTGGAAGGTCTGGCCAGTCGCGATGTCAGCGAGAACAGCGTTTGGGAACTGGGTTTTACCGAGGGCTATCACACGCAGCCGTCGGTCAGTGGCGATACCGTTGCCGCCCTGTCGCGGGTACTGGCTGCCGAAGATGCGCCGGGCGACTTGAGCGCGAAGTTCGGCATCGTGAGTTTCCAGCTGATCGGCGTCAAGAACATCAGTGCGGCCAGGGCCCTTGCCGAATACGGCGCGGATTTGTTCGTCAAGGAAGGCGACAAGAAAGCGCTGGCCAGGGAGAAGATCGATGCGAAGATTTTTGAGATCGAGAGACGTCTCTTGATCAGGAAAAGGGGCTAGCCATGGATGTTCTGCAAACGAAACGCGATCGACCATGGTTGATGCGCACCTATAGTGGTCACAGCTCGGCGAAGGCGTCGAACACGCTTTATCGAACCAATCTGGCCAAAGGTCAGACGGGATTGTCGGTGGCCTTCGATTTGCCGACGCAGACCGGTTACGACGCCGACAGTCCCCTGGCGCGGGGCGAAGTCGGCAAGGTCGGCGTGCCGATATCGCATATCGAGGATATGGACCAGTTGTTCGACCAGATCCCGCTCGATCAGATGAATACGGCGATGACCATCAATGCCACCGCACCATGGTTGCTGTCCTTGTACATCGGCCTGGCACAACGGCGGGGAATCGATCCGAAAAAATTGAGCGGCACGACCCAGAACGACATCATCAAGGAATACCTGTCGCGCGGCACCTACATCTATCCGCCGGGCCCGTCGATGCGCTTGATCGCCGACACCATCAACTACACCATCAAGCACGTGCCGAAGTGGAATCCGACCAACATCTGCAGTTACCATCTGCAGGAGGCGGGGGCGACACCGGTTCAGGAACTGGCCTATGCACTGTGCGCAGCGATGGCGGTTCTGGACCGGGTGCAGGCCTCTGGCGAGATCAGGCCGGACGAGTTTTCACAGGTCGTCGAGCGTATCTCCTTCTTCGTCAACGCCGGCATCCGCTTCGTCGAGGAGTGCTGCAAGCTGCGCGCCTTCGGCGAAATGTGGGATGAGCTGACCCTCACCCGCTACAAGGTTGAAGACCCGAAGCTGCGGCGCTTCCGTTATGGCGTACAGGTGAACTCGCTCGGCCTCACCGAGCCGCAGCCGGAAAACAACGTCCAGCGAATCGTTCTGGAGATGCTCGCGGTGGCGCTGTCGAAAGGTGCGCGGGCGCGCGCCATCCAGCTTCCCGCCTGGAACGAGGCCATGGGTTTGCCGCGCCCCTGGGATCAACAATGGGCGCTGCGCATGCAGCAGGTACTGGCATTCGAAACCGATCTGCTGGAGTACGAAGATATCTTCGATGGCTCGCCGGTCATTGCTGCCAAGGTCAGGCAACTGGTCGAAGGCGCCAGAAAAGAGATCGCCAATGTCGAAGCGCAGGGCGGCATCATCGCCGCCATCGAATCCGGCTACGTCAAGCGTGAACTGGTCGCCAGTCATATGAAGCGCCTGCGTGCCATCGAGTCGGGCGAGCTGAAAATCATCGGCGTCAACTGTTTCCAGGAAAGCGCCGAATCGCCACTGACCCTGGGCAGCGATGGCGGCATCATGAAAACCGATCCGGCCGCCGAACGCGAGCAGATCGAACGCCTGCAGGCGCATCGAAAAAACCGCAACGACGCCGACGTGCAGGCTGCCTTGCAGGGGCTTGGGGATGCCGCCAGGAGCGGTGAAAACATCATGCCCAGTTCGATTCGCTGCGCCCTGGCGGGAGTCAGTACCGGCGAATGGGGCGATTCGCTGCGCGCAGTGTTCGGCGAGTTCAGGCCACCGACGGGAATCGACATCGCCATCGACAGCCGCGCCGTGCTTGGCAAGAAGGATCAGGTCACCGAGCTCAGGGCCCGCGTCGCCAGTACGGGCGAGGCTTTGGGCCGTCCCCTGAAGTTATTGGTCGGCAAACCGGGCCTGGACGGACACTCGAACGGCGCGGAACAGGTTGCCGTCAAGGCCAGGGACGTTGGCTTCGAGGTGGTCTACGACGGTATCCGGCTGACGCCGCAACAGATTGCCCAGGCCGCCGAGGAAGAGGGCGTGCACATGGTTGGCCTGTCGATACTGTCGGGAAGCCATATGGAACTGGTGGAGTCGGTCCTCGACGAACTGCGCGTACGCGATCTGGCAAGCGTGCCGGTGATCGCCGGTGGGATCATCCCACAGGAGGATGCGACGAAACTGGCGGCGCTGGGCGTCAGTGCGGTCTATACGCCCAAGGATTTCAGTTTCAATACCATCATGGCGGATATGGTGGACGTAATCCGTGCCGCCAACGGGCTGGGACGCCTTGGACCGCTGCCCTGACCCGCGCATGACCCAGGTGCCGCTTCCCGATCCCGAGCAGTTGGCCGTGCGGATACTGCGCCGGGAGCGTGCGGCGGTGGCCAGTGGTCTGAATCTGCTGGACAACAAGCTGGCGGCCGCGCGTCAGCGCTCGGCACGTTTGCTGGCGGCGCTGTCCGGCGAGCGGGCGCTCAATGACGGCCACCTCATTGGCGTAACGGGCCCTCCCGGCGCCGGGAAATCGTCACTCGTTGCGGCGCTGATTCGCGAGTGGCGCCTGGCCGGCAGGACCGTCGGAGTGCTGGCTGTCGATCCATCCAGTCGCCCCGAATTGGGCGGTGGCGCTTTGCTGGGTGATCGCATTCGTATCAAGAACGCGTCCTACGACGAAGGCCTGTTCATTCGCTCACTGGCCAACCGCAACCAGTTGGGCGGCGTGGCGAGCGAGGTCTGGCCAATGAGCTGGCTGCTGCTGGCCTGTTTCGATATCGTGCTGATCGAGACCGTTGGCGTCGGGCAAACGGAAATCGATATTGCCGAGATCGGCGACACAGTCTGTTATGTGGCGCAGCCGGCCTCGGGCGACACGATCCAGTATTTGAAGTCGGGAATCATCGAGATTCCGGATGTTTTCGCAGTCAATAAGTCTGACCTTGGCGCTCCGGCGCACAAGACAGCCAGCGAAATCGGCCGTAGCGCTCCCCGGCAGGATCGCCGGGACGGTTGGGATTATCCGGTGTGCCTGGTGAGCGCGACGATGAATAGCGGGATAAAAGCGCTGCATGGGCATTTCGCCAGGCATCGCAGCTTTCTCGCTGACGCTGGCTTGCTGGACAAACTGCGCACCCGTCACCAGAGTGCCTGGGTAGTGCGGGTATTGAAAGAGGAGTTCGGAACTTTTGGCATCGAGCTGGTCGGTGGCTATGCTGAAATCGGCAGGCGCCTCAAGGAAACACCTGGCAATCAATTCGAAGAATGTCAGCGTATGCGGCAGCAGATTATTTCCAGATTCAAGTCGTCAGATTGATCGAGTAGTTCAACCAACGAAGGAGCATCCTGATGAGCAAGCAGCTTTACGAAGTGGGTAACAAGCCTCCCCTGGGCGAAGTTCCGGAACAGATGCACGCCTGGCTGATTCGTGCCGAGCGCTTTGGCCAGCCGACAGCAGCGTTCCAGAAGGAAGTGGTGAATACGCCGTCAATTGCTGACGACGAGGTTCTCGTCTACGTGATGGCGGCGGGAATCAACTACAACAACGTGTGGGCGGGGATGGGTGTTCCCGTCAATGTGATCGGCGCGCGCAACAAGGCCGGCGAGCCCGAAGACTTCCATATCGGCGGTAGCGATGCCTCCGGCATCGTCTACGCGGTGGGCAAAGACGTCACCAACGTCAAGGTGGGCGACGAAGTGGTCATGCATTGCGGGACCTATGATCGCAATTGTGCGTGGGTCAAAAAAGGTGGCGATCCGATGTACTCGCCGTCGTTCAAGATCTGGGGTTACGAGACCAATTACGGCAGTTTTGCCCAATTCACCAGAGTGCAGGCGCAACAGTGCATGCCCAAGCCCAAGCACATGAACTGGGAACAGGCCGCTGCCTATGTCCTGGTTGCAGCGACCGCCTGGCGGATGCTGCACGGCTGGGAAAGCAGTTCGGTCAAGAAGGGCGACGTGGCCTTGATCTGGGGTGGCGCGGGCGGTCTCGGCTCGATGGCGATTCAAATCGCCAAAGCGGTGGGTGCAACCTCCGTGGCCATCGTTTCGGGCGAGGACAAATACGACTACTGCATGAAGTTGGGCGCCAAGGGCTGCATCAACCGCAATGACTTCGATCATTGGGGCATGTTGCCGCACTGGAAGGACAATGCCGGCTACGCCAAGTGGTTGAAGGGTGTGCGCGGCTTCGGTGCAAAAATCTGGGAAGTGCTGGGTGAAAAGCGGGCGCCGAACATTGTCTTCGAGCATCCCGGCGAAACGACTATTCCGAGTTCGATTTTTGTTTGCGAAACCGGCGGCATGGTGGTGGTCTGCGCCGGTACCAGCGGCTACAATGCGACGGTCGATTTGCGCTACCTGTGGATGCGGCAAAAGCGTCTGCAAGGCTCGCATTTCGCCAATACCAAGCAGTGCAACGAGATGAACGAGTTGGCGCAGAGCGGCCAGCTTGATCCCTGTATGTCGCGGGCGTTTACCTATGAAGAACTACCGATTGCCCATCAGTTGATGGCCGACAACAAACACCCGCACGGCAACATGTCGGTGCTCATCGGCGCCACCGAGTTCGGTCTCGGTGCCAGTGGCAAGCCGGCGGTGGCAATGGTACAACCGACGCTGCCCAAGGGCGACGTGCATACCACGCCGGCGCCGTACCCGATGTCCACGCCCTTGCCGGACATTGCCGAGGGCGAGCCGATCACCATTGCCGACGACGGCAGCAAGGTTCGCGATTTGATGCATCGTGGCATCATTTCCTGCGCGCCGGATGATACCGTCGGCGCCGTGGCCAAGATCATGGTCGGCAACGAAATCCATGCGGTGGTAGTCATGGATGCGCAGGGCGCGGCAGTCGGCGTCGTGTCGCAGACCGATATGGTGCTGGCGCGGCAGGGCCGCACTCCGGATCAGGCACGCTCGATGCTGGCCAGCGAAGTCATGACCCCGGGTTGCGCGACCTGCGATGCGGAAATGCTGTTGAGCGACGCGGTCAGCCTGATGACCGGACGGCGCATGCATCGCCTGGTCGTCACCGAGCAGGGTCAGCCGGTCGGGGTTATTTCGATGACCGACGTGGTGCGCAAGATCATCGGCGACTAGTCGCAGCCGTTTCAATCGACGCCGCTGCCTGGCCTCTGGCCTAATCTCTGCCTGGCCAGGCAGGCGAGTCCACAAAGACCCTTCCCGTCTTTCGCGACGGGGAGGAGCTTTTCTCCGCAACCATGGAGAATTTCCCAGCATGCGAGCCATCGTCTGCCGTGAACTGAGCGGTCCATCATCCTTGCAGCTGGAGGAACTTGCCGAAGCTTGCCCTGGTCCTGGCCAGCTGCACATCCGGGTCCGCGCCTGCGGCGTCAATTTCGCCGACAGCCTGATCACCCGCGGCCAATATCAAAAACAGCCAGCGCTTCCCTTCAGTCCGGGCTTTGAAATTTCCGGCGAGGTGCTGGAGTTGGGGACAGGCGTAAAAGGGTTTGCCCGTGGCGATCGGGTGCTGGCCATGCTGCCCTGTGGCGGTTATGCCGAGCAGGCCATCGCCGATGTGCAGCGCTGCCTGCGGATTCCGGCGGAAATGTCCTGGCAGCACGCTGCTGCCTTTCCTGTGGTGTTTGGCACATCGCATATCGCCTTGTGGCACCGGGCCCGCTTGCGTGCCGGCGAAACTCTGGTCGTCCATGGCTCCTCCGGCGGCGTCGGCTTGACCGCTGTCGCGATTGGCAAACAACTGGGGGCGACGGTGATTGCCACTGCCAGCAGCCCGGCAAAACTCGAAGTCGCCCGCGCGCACGGCGCCGATCATCTGATTGATTCCAGCCGTGATGACGTTCGTGAACGGATCAAGGAATTGACCGCCGGTCGCGGTGCCGATGTGGTCTACGATCCGGTTGGCGGCGACTTGTTTACCGCTTCGCTACGCAGTATCGCTTTCGAAGGGCGCATCCTGATCATCGGCTTCGCCGCTGGCGGCGTGCCGCAGATTCCGGCCAATCACTTGCTGGTCAAGAACGTGGACGTCATCGGTGTCAACTGGCCGGCGTACGTGGACTTGAACCCCGCGGTGATGACCGAGAGTTTTCAGACGCTGATTCGCTGGTATCTCGACGGCGCGATCAAGCCGCATGTCTCGGCGACCTATCCACTGGAGCAGGCGTGTGAAGCGCTTGAGCAGGTGGTGAGCAGAAAATCGACCGGCAAGGTGGTGATTACTATGGATTGAACCACCCCGGTGCCGTTTGGATTGACCACTGTACCAATATCAGAGATACTCCTTGTCGTTTATTAAACATTATCCTCCTCGCGACATTTTAGATTCAAGCTCTTTTCTATTTTTGAAAAAAATGCACCGGTGCCAGCGATCGCTGCTGCCGTTTTCCCTGGGCACGGACATGTCCGTGCTGATAATCATTATGAAAGGCCTATCATGAATCCCCAGAACGGTTACGATATTGAAGACTTGTCGGTCGGTATGAGCGCGGAAATTGCCAAGACCATTACTGACGCAGATCTGGTCCTGTTTGCTGGCGTGTCCACCGACGTCAATGCGGTGCATATGGACGAGGATTTTGCGCGCACGACGATGTTTGGCGGCCGTATCGCGCACGGCATGCTATCCGCCAGCCTGATCTCGGCGGTGCTCGGCAATCGCTTGCCCGGGCCCGGCTGTATTTACATGAACCAGTCCTTGCGTTTCCGCGCGCCGGTGCGTCCCGGCGACACGGTGCATGCCAAGGTGACGGTCAAGGAAGTGTTCGCCGAAAAGGGCCGAGTGGCGCTCGACACCGTGTGCACCGTGGGTGACACCGTGGTCATCGATGGCGAAGCGATGTTGATGCCCACCTCGCGCAAAAAGCGCGAAGCGGCTGGCAAGTAGTTCGTCGCTACGGCCGCTGGCAGGCGGCTCGCGATACTGCAGACGACACTGCACGCGACGCCGCAGCCGACTTCGCCGACGCGCTGCCGCCTCTCAGCCGCCGCTCAGTGCCTGTACGATGATCAGTTCGCCGTTCGCGTCCAGCGGCTGCGCGAGGTCGCGGAGCTGCTTGCTGGCGTAGAAGAAGCGGATGTGTGCTCGTATCTGCTGCTGCTCGTCGATCATGCGGAAGCGAATTCCCGGGTAGCGGCGGTCGAGGTCGGCCAGCACGCTGGCGAGGGTCGCGCCGCTGGCCTCGACTTCGCCCTGTGTGGTGTAGGAGCGCAAGGCGCTCGGGATGAGGACTTTCATTGGCGGCCAGCGCTACGCCAGGAGTGCGGCTTCGACGGCGTAGATTTCCGGCAGGTGGCGGGCGATGCATTGCCAGTGCAGGCCTTCGTCGCGACTCATCCACAACTCGCCGCTGGTGGTCCCGAAGTAGAGGCCTACCGGCTGCAGCGGGTCGGCGCTCATCGCCTGGCGCTTGACCGTCCACCACGCCTGGCTGGTCGGCAGGCCGGCGTCGCGACGTTGCCAGCTCTGGCCGCCGTCGCCGGTCGCATACACCGCCGGCTTGCCATCGGGACTGGTACGTGGCCAGACGGAAGTGCCGTCCATCGGGAAGACCCAGGCGGTTTCTGCGTTGCGCGGGTGAACCACCATCGGAAAGCCGACGTCGCCGACCTCTGCGGGCAGGCTCTTGCCGATGTTCAGCCACTGCTCGGAGGGCCGGTCGAGGCGATAGATGCCGCAGTGGTTCTGCTGATAGAGACGATCCGGGTTGCTCGGGCACAGGCGGACGCAATGCGGGTCGTGGAAAGTGGGATCGGCGCGATCGAAACCGCCGACGACGTCGAGCTGGTCGAGCAGGGGCTTGAAACTCTCGCCGCCATCGCTACTCTCGTGCACGCCACCTCCCGACATCGCCAGGTAGAGGTGATCGGCGTTGCGGGGATCGACGATGATCGAGTGCAGCTTCGGCCCGTCCGGTGTGCCGTCCTGTACGCTTCCCATCCACTGCCGGTATTGCGGATCGTCGTTGATGCACGAGAACGGCGCCCAGCTGACGCCACCGTCGTCGGAACGGAACAGTCCCTGCGGCGAGGTGCCGGCGTACCAGACGTCCGGCTGCCGGGCATTCCCCGGCGTTAGCCAGAAAGTGTGATCGACCGTGCGGCCGGGCAGGGCGCTGCCAGCGGTCGCCCCCTCGCTGCGCGCAGCAAAAGCGGGTGGGCGCTTTGCTTCGCTCCAGCTGCGTCCAAGATCGGTCGAGCGGAAGATCGTCGGACCGAGGTGTCCCGTCTTGGCGGCGGCGAGCAGGGTTTGGCCATCACGCGGGTCGAGCACCAGATGACTGATGATGTGGCCGAGAAAGTGCGGGCCATCGATCCGCCAGTTTTCGCGTGCCGCATCGCCGTGATAAAGCCACGCGCCCTTGCGCGTGGCCACCAGCAGCAGCACCTGACCCTGCTCTGCCGTGCCGGCAGCGCCATGGTCAGCGTGCTGGGTATTCGTATTCTCGGCCATCATCGTTTCTCCTTCTCCTTGTCCCTTGTCTTGCCAGTGCTGGTAGCGCCTGGCACCTGCCTTGCAGACCTCATGTCAAGCCGCAAGGTTCCGGCCTCAGCTGTGTAGCAGCGCTCTGCCGAGCATGTAAAGGCCCAGGGCCACCAGGCCGAACAGGAACCAGCGGCGAAACGCTTCGGGTGCGAGCTTGCCGCGCACACGTTGGCCGATGAACATGCCGAGCAGCGCCGGCACAATGGCCAGCAGTGAGTTGCCGGCAGCGACCCAGCGATATTCGCCGGACACGGCGAGCGCGGCGCCCAGAGCCAGCGTGGAGATCGTGAAGGATAGCGCGAGGGCCTGAATCAGTTCTTCCTTGCCGAGACCAAGGGAGCTCAGATAGGGCACGGCAGGAATGACAAAGACGCCTGTCGCCCCGGTAATCAGACCGGTGCTCAGGCCGACCAGCGGTGATAACCAGGGTTCGGCGTGGGCCGGCACGGCAAATCGATGTGCGGCAAGGCCAACGGCGCCGTACACTGCCAGGATCGCGCCAAGCGCGCCACTGGCAAGAGACGACGTGCTTCCTGTCAGGACGCTGATCGTCAGCGCGGTGCCGATCACTATCGCCAACATCATCGTGGCCAGTCGCTGCACGAGCACCATGAACTGCGGGCCGGCGACGAGTTGCCAGATATTGGTAAATAGCGACGGAACGATCAACAGCGCGGCTGCGGCAGCGGGCGCCATGAGCAGACTGAGCAAGCCCATGGCGACGGCCGCCAGGCCCATGCCGACGACGCCCTTGATAAAGCCGGCGGCCATGAAGGCGAGGGCGACGAACGCTGCGCTGGCAAGGGGGTCGCTCATGGTCTCCTGGTGCCGATTTCTTGAGGCGCCACTTTACCCCAACTTTACCGCAGCCGGACCGCGCCCGATCGCGATGCCTGTGTTCGTCGCACGGTTCAATGCGGCCCCTTGCCGTGCCATCCCTTGGTAGAATCGCTGCCTGCATCGCTGCGGATGTCGAAATCCGTGGACATGCCTTCCAGAACGGCGACGGTCGGCGCCGCACCGGCAGCGCCGCGGTTCCTCCTCGACGCCCGTCGCAAGCGCTCCAGCGAGTCAGAGCGTGAAACTCTCCCCGTCGCAAACAAAGCCCGAATATGCCCACGCCCGTACCTGCATCACCAGCCAGCCAAGAATCCACTGCGCCACCACCAGCAAGCGCGACAGCAGCCGGGGCTGCCGCGCCTGCCAATGTCGCCGAGGTCGCCGAGACTGCCGGCCTCGGCGAGGATCTGCTCAGCACGGGCAGCTTCTTCCGCGCGCTGTGGCTGGGGCCGCGGGCCTGGGGGCGCTGGTGGCGAGCTCTGGTGCGCGAGATCGATCACCGGGGGATTCTCGATCAGGTTGAACAGGACGCTAATTTCTCGTTCAATTTCTGCTTCATGATCGTCGTCGCCGGTGGCATAGCGACCATCGGCCTGCTGCTCAATTCGCCGGCGGTGATCATCGGCGCGATGCTGATCTCGCCGCTGATGGGGCCGATTGTCGGCAGCGGCATGGCCATCGCCACCCTCGACTTCGATCTGGCGCGAAAAAGTTTGCGCGCGCTGGCTTTGGGTACCGCCGCAGCGGTGGCGTTCACTTCGCTGATCGTGCTGCTTTCGCCGGTCAAGGAACTGACGCCAGAACTGCTGGCGCGTACCCGCCCGAATCTTTTCGACCTGGTGGTCGCCATCCTCTCGGGTGCCGCCGGCGGCTATGCCCTGATCCGCGGCCGCGGTGGCGCGATCGTCGGAGTGGCCATTGCCACGGCCTTGATGCCGCCGCTGGCCACCATTGGCTATGGCCTGGTCACCGAGCGCTGGTCGGTGGCGCGCGGCGCGCTGCTGCTGTTCTTCACCAACATGGCGGCGATCAGCCTTGCGGTCGCCGCCGTTGCCGAATGGTACGGTTTCGGCCGCGGTGGTTTGCGCAAGCGCTTTGCCCGCCAGGCGGCGATCTCCTTTCTGGTGCTCGTTCCCCTCGGCATACCGCTGTTCATTTCGCTGAAAGCGATCGCTTTCGAGAGCTTTGCGCAGATTCGTATTCGCAATGTGCTCGAGGCCGGCGCGGCCTCGTTGCCGGGCGGCCAGCTGGGCGCCGTAGAGGTGCTGTTCATCGACAGCAAGCCACCGCGGGTGCGCGCCATGGTCTTGAGCGTCGAACCTGAGGCCGAGCTGGAGCTGCGCCTGGGCGAGGAGATCGCACGGCAGTTGCGTCAGGCGGTCGATTTGCAGCTGACACAGCTACGCACGTCTGAAAAAGTGTCACCACAAGTCCTTGCCCTCGGGCTTGGCGAGAGTGCGCCCAAGCTCGACAGCAGCGTCGCCGACAGCCTGCGCAGCGCTTTTCCCCTGCCGCTGGCCGCTTTTGATGCCGATTCTGCGCAGCGACGCGCGACGCTGGTTCCCGAAGCGCAAGCGGGAATCGATCTCGCCGCCTGGCGGGCAATGGAGAGCGACCTGGGAAAGCGTCATCCGCAGTGGCAGATCCGCTTGCTGCCGCCGCCGCAGGCGCTGCCGCCGATCTATTTCGAACCCGGCAGCAAGGGCCTCGACGAGGCCGCAGAGCTGCGCATCGCGACCATCGTCTGGGCCCTGCAACGCTGGAACATCGATCGCGTCGAAGTCGTCGGGCACGCGAGTAGTGACCGTGGCGGGTCGCCGCGGCTCGCTGGCGTGCGTGCCGAACGGGTTGCCGAGGCTTTGCGCGCTGGCGGGATCGAGGTGGTTTCGGTGGCCCGCTATCCGCTCCCGAACCAGTTGGCCGCCGAACGCGAACTGGGCGAAGCGGCGTTTCGAGCGGTGTCGGTGCTGCTGCCGGTCGTCGCCGAGAAATTGCGCAAGGAGTGATGAGGGTAGCGGGCGGCGGCGGTCATTTCCACATCGCCCGCATCCGCGCCGCCAGGTCGAGCGCCTGTTGTTTGGCTTCGGGATTGGCGGCCGGAGCTTCTGGCGCCGGTGGCCACGAGCTTTGCTCGAAATGGGGCAGCAGCGCGTTGCTGATGAAGCGGCTGCGGCTGGCGTAGAGATGCCGGTCGCCGAAGCCTGGCTGATGGGTGACGTAGAAGCGCTGCGGGACGATGATTTCCAGGTGCTCCCTGGCGCGGGTCATGGCCACGTAGAGCAGGCGCCGCTCCTCCTCGATTGCGGCCGCCGAGCCGGTGGCCATGTCGGACGGGATGCAGCCATCGACGGCGTTGAGAATGCTGACCGCCGTCCATTCCTGCCCCTTTGCCGAGTGAATCGTCGACAGGATCAGGTAGTCCTCATCGAGCAGCGGTGCTCCGGCCTGGTCGCTGCTGGCGTCCGGCGGGTCGAGGGTCAGTTCGGTGAGAAAGCTCTCGGCGCTGGCGTAGGTGCTGGCGATGCGGCCGAGCTGCTCGACATCGGCCTGGCGGATTTCCGCATCCTCATGCAGGCGGTCGATCTGCATCTCGTACCAGCGGCAGATCTGCTCGAAGGCGGTCGGCCAGGCCGCGCCAGCCGCGCCGCAGCAGTCGACCAGCGTGGCGAATTCCAGCCAGGCGGCGCGCGCGCCTTCAGGGACCGGCTGCTCGCCGAGCAGGGCGAGGGCGGGCGCGGGCGCGGTTTCGGTGACATTGCGCAGCACCCGGCTGGCCGTCTTCGGGCCGATGCCGGCGACCAGTTGCATGGCCCGGAAGCCGGCGATCTGGTCGCGCGGGTTCCGGGCCCAGCGCAGCACCGCCAGGAGGTCCTTGACGTGTGCGGCTTCGAGAAACTTGAGGCCGCCGAATTTGACGAAAGGGATGTTGCGGCGAGTGAGTTCGAGTTCCAGGCGCACGCTATGTTGTGCGGTTCGGAAAAGGACCGCCTGTGCCTTGAGCTTGACGCCGGCTTCGCGCCGGGCGAGCACCTGCCCGACGACATAGTTCGCCTGATCGGCGTCGTCGCGAACCGAGACCAGAGTCGGTTTTTGCGATGACTGACGCTCGCTCCACAGATCCTTGCTGAAGCGCTCGGCGGCGAGCGCAATGACCTGGTTGGCGGCGGCCAGGATCGGCTGCGTCGAGCGGTAGTTGCGCTCTAGCGTCACCAATTGCGCGGGCGGTTCGAAGTGCGCCGGGAAATCGAGGATGTTGCGCACCGTTGCGCCGCGGAAAGCGTAGATCGACTGCGCGTCGTCGCCGACCACCGTGAGGCCGCTGCCATCGGGTTTCATGGCCAGCAGAATCGCTGCCTGCAGGCGATTGGTGTCCTGATACTCGTCCACCAGCACGTGCCGGAAGCGCGCGCCGAGTTCCCCACCGAGCGCCGGATCGCTGACCATCTGCGCCCAGTAGAGCAGCAGATCGTCGTAGTCGAGCACCTGCTGCGCCTGTTTGGCTTCGACGTAGGCGAGAAACAGTCGCTGCAGATCGCTCTCCCATTCGGCGCACCAGGGAAAGCTCGTCTGCAATACTTCGCGCAGCGGCGACTGGGTGTTGACCGTCGCCGAGTAGATTGCCAGGCAGGTCCCTTTCAGGGGGAAGCGTTTGCTCTTGACCGAAAAGCCGAGCTCGTGGCGCACCAGGTTGATCAGGTCGCCCGAGTCCTGCCGGTCGTGAATGGTGAAATTTGGGTCGAGGCCGATGCGGCCCGCGTACTCGCGCAGCAGGCGTGCGCCGACGCCGTGAAAAGTCCCCGACCAGTTGAGCGACGGCGCGGCAGTGCGCGCCTGACCCGCGGCGCGGCGCGTCAGAAGGCGTTCGACGCGGCGGCTCATCTCGCTCGCCGCCCGTCGCGAAAAAGTGAGCAGCAGGATTCGCCCCGGGTCGGCGCCGTGGGCGAGCAGCTGCGCGACGCGCTGCGCCAGCGTCGCGGTCTTGCCCGATCCGGCGCCGGCGATGACCAGCAGCGGCGGATGCGCAGCGTCGCCAGCGGCCCGGCCCGCGTCGCCGATGCCGAAAGTTGCCGCCTGGCGCTGTGCTGCATTGAGCTGGGACAGCGGGTCGGTCGCGCGCGGAGTTGCCGCTTTTTGTGCGGCTGCGCTTTCGGACGGGGCATGTTCAACGGCTTGCGGGGCGCGCACCGGCGGCTCCTTGATTACTGTGCTTATCGACAGTATAACTGAGTCGTCCGGCGCGACGCGCCATGGCTGCGCTCAGCCGCCGGTCAGCTTCAGATCGAAAGCGCGCTCGAGCAGCCAGACCAGGGCGATCGTCAGCGTGGCCAGGGAACCGCCGATGAACACGCCGCGGCGATAGAAGCCGGTGTTGCGCAGCGCGTAGGCCAGCGGCAGGAAGACGGCGACAATTGCCAGCTGGCCCACTTCGACGCCGAGGTTGAAGCCGAGCAGGGAGAGCACCAGCGCCTGCTGTGGCAGGCCGAGTTCGGCGAGCACGCTGGCGAAGCCGAAACCGTGGATCAGGCCGAAGGCGAAGGCCACCAGCCAGCGCCGGCCTTCGACCAGCGGTTTGAGATTGTTGGCCGCCGCCAGCACTACCGACGCGGCGATCGCGGACTCGACCAGCCGCGACGGTAGCTGGATCAGGCCCAGTGCGGCCAGCGAGAGAGTGATCGAATGGGCGACGGTAAAGGCCGTGACCACCCACAGCACCTCGTGCAGCGCGTCCCGGAAGCGCGCCACCCCGCGCCAGCCGCCGTTTTCGTGCACCAGCACCGCGGGCAGCAACAAAGCGAGCAGAAAGAGGATGTGATCGAAGCCAATCCAGATGTGCCAGATACCTTCGACGAGATACTGGCCGAACTGTGCCAGGCGCGAGCTCTCGCCGGCGACAAAGCGCTGTTCGGCACGATCCGGGGCGAGGACTGCGGAATGCGAGCTGCCGTCCAGCGTCAGGCGCAGCAGGCCGCGGTGTAAGGCATCGAGCTCGAACAGAAGCCGGTAGCTGATGCTCAGCTCGGCATCGGCGCGCGGGCACTCGCCGCTTAGTTGCAGCACGGCGTAGGCGCCGTCGGTGTGCGTGTCGACCAGGTGGTCGGCGACCCGTATCCGGCAGGCACCGCCGCGCTGCAGGCCGAGGCGGCCGAGCGCCCAGGCATCGATATCGGGCTGGCGCGCGCGCAGTTCGCCCCAGGTGATCTCGCCGTTACCGTCGACATCGAGCCCGAGTGCGAAATCGATGTCGCGCAGCGCGATGTCCCATTGCCCACTGACTTCGCGGCCATTGACCTCGAGGATCAGGTAGCTGTCGCTGGCCTTGTGCGCCGATGCCAGCGGCGCGAGGACGAGCAGCACGAAGAACAGCAGCAAGGCCGGCAGGCGAAACGGGACATGGCGGAGACTCATCGCGGAGCTCCCGCCCTGGACGCTGCTTGTGCCGGGCCCGGCGCCGACTTCTGACCCAGCTCGCGCAGCCGCTGATCCTCGAAGCCGCTGTCGCGCAACCAGTCGCGCGCCGGCTGTGCCGCTGCCGGGTCACCGGCGGCGATCGCCGCTTCGAGCAGGATGCGCGCGTCGCGCGGTTCGCGCTGGACGGCGTAGTTTTCCGCGGCCAGGCGCACGGCGCTTGCCGGGTCCTTGCGCAGATGCAGGGCGTAGCGCGCCTCCTCGGCGCGATGGGTCGTGTCGCCACGTTGGCGGGCCGCCGCAAAGCGATCGTCGAGCGTTTGCGCCAGGCGTGCGGCGTCGGGCGCGTTCTCCAGGGCGGCCGCCTCGGCGAGGCGCAGCAGCAGCGTGTCGGATGATTCCCAATCCGCCAGTTCGCGAAGCACTTCGGCGGGCCGGCCGCTGTCGAGGAGAAAATCGCTCCAGGCGGCGAGCAGATAGCCGTCGTCGCGACCGATGCTCAAGGCCTCCCGGTAGTGCTCTTCCGCGCGTTTCGACTGGCCACGCCAGGCCGCCACTTCGCCCAGACGCGTCAGCAGCCAGAGGCGATTGTCGGGGTCGCGGCTGCTCGCCAGCGCCTGCTGCAAGGCGCCGTAGCCGGCTGCGAGTTGACCGCCGTAGGCCAGGGCAAGACCGCGGCAGCTGGCCTGCAGAATCGTCTTTCCCAGCGCCTGCAGGGCAGCGCATTCCTGTTGCGCGGCGGCGTAGTTGGCCTGGACCAGAAAAATGGCGGCGCGCCAGGCGTGCGCCTGCGCGAGTTGCGGATTGCGCGCCAGGGCCGCCGCAAAATCGTCCAGCGCCGCTTGAAAGCCATGCCGATACTGGCGCAGCATCCCCCGAATGGACAGCAACTCGGGCGGCAGTGGCTCCGGGAAACCAGCGATCACCGCTTCGGCATAGCCGACATAGCGCGGATCGCCACGCGCCATGGCCAGCTCGAAATAGCGCTGGGCGAGCCGCGCTGCCGGCAGTGGATCGTTTGCTGCGGCAGCCATCGCCGCACGCAAGGCGAGCAGTTCGCGGGCGCTGGCGTCGCCGGCCCGCGTCGGCAGACGTTCCAGCACTTCGGAATCGTCGCTCGGCTTGCGTGGCGCGGCAGGCGCGGTCAGCGCCAGCAGCGCTACCCCGGCCGCCAGCAACAAGGGCAGAAAGCGAAAGTGGATGAAAGAGGTCAACTTGAGACAGGTCATTCGCGTTACTATTTTTGTGCGTGCCAAATCGGCCGTCACATTCTCCAACAAATCGAGAGGAGTTTCATATGAGCAAGCTACTTTCCCTTCTGATTGCAGCGACCTTCGCCACTGTTTCGGCTAGCTCCTTCGCCATGTCGCATGGCGGCGCCCCCAAGGACGAGAAGAAGATGGAAGAGAAGAAGCCCGACAGCAAAGACATGAAGGTGGACGACAAGAAGATGGACGACAAGAAAGACATGAAGGAAGAGAAGAAATAGCCGTACGGCTTCCTGAAAATAAAGCGGGCCGCGGCCCGCTTTTTCGTTAACCGTACCATTGCCCGTAGCGATTGACGCGCTATACAGAGCCAATGAAAGTCCGTCCCAGCGGGGAGTCGCTGTCGGGAAATTTTACAGTTGTGATGTTCACGCCTCTTCAACGCATTGTTTATATGCGCGTTTATTTTGTGGTACGCAATATGCTTTCGTTTGACGGGCGCAGCGGAATGACTCGCGCCATCATCGCTGGCGCCGTTGCGAGGTTTGTCAGCTGCCTGATTTCAATGGAGAGCCCGTCATGAAATCCTCGATTTTTGTCTCACGGGTCGGCCTCGCGCTGGCCCTAACCGCTGCAGTGGTCGCCAGCCCAGCCCGTGCGAGCACGGTGGTGCTATTGGGTTCGGACTACTTTCAGACCGTCCAGCCGACGTTCTTCATAGGACCCCCAGGTTCCATCTTTGCCGGCACGATGATCCCGATGAAAGGGCTGCCCATCGGCCCCGGGAATAGTGACACCATCGTGCAGCGCCAAGACAACTGCTTTCTGGACCTGAGCACAGCGGGGACGAGTTGTACCATTCCGATCGAGATGGTGGCGCTGTCGCTGATCAGCGACGACCCGAATTTCCCGACGCTGCAGGTTCGTGAGTCGCCTGGAAGCGTCCCGGGAAGCAGCCGTAGTAGCGGCATGATGACCATGGTGAGCGACGGCTCGGGCTTCGGCGGAACTTTTGATTCCTTCTTCGACATCTTCGTCGATGTCAGCCTGGACGGTGTGAACTTTGTCCAATTTGACTGGAACCCAGGTAATGGGGCGACCATCGATCCGCTGCACCTGGTACAAACGGGCGCCAGCTGGACGACGATCGAGCCGTTGCCGTCTACGGACTTCCTGTTCGTTAATGGCCCTGTCGGCGATCAGGACGCCAACCGCCACGCCTTCTCGTTCGTCTGCCCGTCAAATGTAGATTTCCAGTGTGCCGATTTCTACCTCCAGGGAGGAGGTGTCGTTACCGAGGAAGACGTGTTGGCGACGCACACCGCGACGGGAGCCGTGGTTCCGGAACCGGCCACGCTGGCGCTTTTCGGTCTCGGTCTCGCCGGCCTCGGCTTCTCGCGCCGTAGGTAGTAGGCAATGGCTCGCCAGCACGACCGGTGTAATTGGCACTCCGGGCAAGCCCAAGGATGTCAGTTTCTCCAGCCGCGGGATGCGCCGCATCGGTACGGCACGATGCTGCCTTCGCGCCCGTTTGTGCAACTGCTTGCCGGTGGCCAACCCGTCTTGTCCGAATACTTCAGTGCATGCCGCCACGCATGCCGGTAATGACTTCGATTTCCTCGACGATTTCTTCCTGACGCAGCCGGTTGCGCTGGCGGGCGAGTTCGTCGCTGCCTTGTTCGAGGTGGCGCAAGGCGTTTTCCATCTGCATCAGGCGCTGCCGGTTTTCGACGCGAATCGAGCGCAGCAGCAGGGCCAGCAGTTGATGGAAGAGGAAATGTTCGGCGACGCCCGCGGCGACGGTTGCCGGCGCTTCGTTGATCAGCGGCGGCAGACTGGCGCCGGCGATCGCCAGCGGCAGTGGTAGCAGCCGCTGCCAGCGCACGCCGTCTTCGTCGCGCAGGCAGGCGAGTAGACCACAGGTCTTGCCAAGGCTGCGGCGGGCGGTGGCGAAAGCAGCAAGAATGCGGTCGATGGCGGCGACGGCATCGAGTCCGCCGTCTGCGCCGGCCACCGGGAATAGGCTTGCGCTCTCGGGCATCGTCGCCGCCAGGCGCTCGCCGACGACGATCAGCGGCTGGCGTGCGTCGGCCTTTGCCTGCCACGCGCGCACGACGTCTTCGTTGAAGCTGCCGCAAAAGCCACGTACCGAACCGAGCAGCAGCCAGACGTCGGCAAGCGCTTCTTCGCGTGCTGGCTGAAAGGGCGCGGTCTCCTGCAGTGCTTCCCGGAGAACTTGCACCACCTCCTGCTGCGCTTCTTCACGGCGGCTGAGGCGCTGCAGTTCGGCGAGCGCGAAGCTGCGCATGGCGCCGAGAATCCCGCCCAGATCGTCGTAGAGCGCAAGTCGCGCTTCGATCTCACGTCGCTGACTCATTTCAGCCTTGCCAGCTGCGAGGCGATGGTCGCCAGCCAGCGTTCCCTGTCGTCCTCCAGCGTCAAGCCGGCGGCGGCGACTGCGGCGAAGAGCGTCGGCAACAGGGCTGCGGCGGCCTGCGGCGCGTACTCGTCGAGCAGTCCTTCGCCGTAGGCCAGCAGCCAGGCCTGATGCGCCAGTTCCGGCAATGGTGACAGGCGGTCCTGCTTGAGGAGCGCGCGCAGCAGGCGTCCGCGGCGCAGCTTGTCCTCGACGGCCGGGTCAAGGCGGGTGCCGAAGCGGGCGAAAAGTTCGAGATCCAGGAACTGCAGGTAGTCGAGGCGAATACGCGCCGACGCGGCCTTGATCGCCGGATGCTGGGCTTTGCCGCCGATGCGCGATACCGAACGGCCAATGTCGATGGCCGGCAGCGTGCCTGCGGCGAAGAGCCTGGCGTCGAAATAGATCTGGCCGTCGGTGATCGATATCAGGTTGGTCGGGATGTAGGCCGACAATTCCCCCTGCCGGGTTTCGATGATCGGCAGCGCGGTCATGCTGCCGCCGCCGAAGCTGGGCAGCAGCACCGTCGACCGTTCGAGCAGCCGCGAATGCAGGTAGAAGATGTCGCCGGGGTAGGCCTCCCGCCCTGGGGGCCGCCGCAGCAACAGCGAGAGTTCGCGATACGACTGGGCGTGGCGGGTGAGGTCGTCGTAGACCACCAGCACGTCGCGCCCGGAACGCATCCAGTACTCGGCAAGGGCACAACCAGCGAAGGGTGCGAGGTAGCGAAAACCGGGCAGGGCATTGGCCTCGGCGACCACCACCACCGTGTAATCGAGCGCGCCCGCCTTGTGCAGTGCCTCGACGGTCGCCGCAACCGCCGAGCGCGGTTGGCCGATGAGCACCACCACACACAGGATATTGCGACCGGCCTGGTTGATCACCGCATCGAGCGCCAGCGACGATTTGCCCAGACCATCGTCGCCGATGATCAGTTGGCGCTGGCCTTTGCCGATCGGGATCAGTGTGTCGACGATCTTGCTACCGGTGTACAGCGGTTCGCTGACGAAGTCGCGCTCGATGATCTGCGGCGCAGCCGCTTCGAGGCAGCGAAACTCGCGGGCCGTATGCGGCGGCAGGCCGTCCAGCGGGTTGGCGAGTGGATCGATGACCCGCCCGAGCAGGGCGTCGCCGGCGGCGATCGCCAGCGTGCGACCGACGTGGGTGACTGCCATGCCGGCGGTGATGCCGTGCTTCTCGGTCAGCAGGATGGCACCAAGGAGGTCGCGGCCGAGCTGGAAGACCAGGCCGGTGCTGCCGTCGGCGAAGCCGATCAGCTCGTCGAGCCGCACCGAGGGCAGCCCGCGAATCCAGGCGATACCGTCGCCAATGCCGACCACCTCGCCGCGTTCGGACAGGCGCAGGGCAAAACGGTAGGCATCCTTATTGTCAAAGTCGCGTACGCGACTCACGAAGCTCCCTTCCCCCCTTGCGGGAGAAGGGTCGGAGAAGAGGGGGACGGTCGTCGCTTTCATGATCTCGGGAAGCTCAACATGTGACGACCGCTCGGCAGGCGCATGCGGTCCTCAGCTCTGGCCATCCGGGCGCCTGAAGAAGGCCAGTTCGTCGAGCAGATTGGCATGCAGCAGGCATTCACCGACGGCAATGCGTACGCCAGCGATCAGTGCCGGGTCCGAGCTGACCGCGAGCGGCAGCTTGCGCCCGGCGACTGCTGCCAGGCCGCGGGCGATTTCCTGCTGCGCAGCATCGTCCAGCGGGTGCGCCGAGGCGACTTCTGCCGTTGCCGCGGCGACTTTTTCGGCGGCGGAACGCAGTGACTCGCGCTGTTCTTTCGGTAGCGCCGCCAGATCTTCGAGCAGCACGCGCACGATGCTTGCCGTCAGCATCGGCGAGGCCAGGCGCGCGAGCATTGCCGCGACGTCTGCGTAGGCCTGGTCGGCCGCTTGCCGGATCAGTTCGGCTTCGTGGCTGGCCGTCGTGGCGGCGTTGCGCACGCGCGCCTTGGCCTCTTCGTCGCTCAGCGACTGGCGAATCTTCTCCATGCCGCTGGCGCGCTGCTGGGCGAGTTCCTGCTGCAGTTGCTGACGCAGTTGCTCGCGTTCCTGCGCCCACTGCGCCAGGCGCTCCGCGTACTGTTTTCCCAGCGCCGCCGCGTCGTCCTGCAATTTTTCGGCCTGCGCCATCTCGGCCTTT
>Ga0209573_1000831_pt1 | contig 55538 bp, 46 predicted proteins | sample TNRBio252014_DNA_FD_185870 | JGI IMG/M metagenome (GOLD analysis project Ga0209573, IMG submission 185870) | Wastewater treatment Type I Accumulibacter community from EBPR Bioreactor in Madison, WI, USA - TNR Reactor_6/25/2014_ DNA (SPAdes)... | ecosystem: Engineered > Bioreactor > EBPR >...
AGGACCGCGCCCGCTTTAAATCGGAACTGGATCGCATCGGTACGCTGCTGCCTTAACAGCGGAGGTTCACCCTGAAAGCGATCTCAATTTTTGATCCCGCGCTCTACAGGGGTCTGAAGTCCAACGGGACGAAAACGTACGCTAAGGAAGTGTAAATTAATAACTCATCAATCTTTGCGTGACTTTAGGGTATACCTCAACTGGTCGTCAGCCATAGGCCGACAATACGTCAGATTAGGGTAGATTTTGGCTTTATCTGACATTTCTGCCGTTACGTCTCAGACTTCAACCTGACACCTTTGCGCTTAACGTACAATTTTTTCCATTTCGTGAGCTGACCCCGCATTCCACAGGCGGGCGGGAGCGGCTGCTGGGCATCAGCAAACGCGGCGATGTCTACCTGCGGCAGTTGCTGATCCACGGTGCTCGCGCCGTGCTGCGCTGGGTCGAGCGCAAGGACGATCCGACGAGTCGCTGGGCGGCGGGGCTGAAAGCCCGCCGCCACGCTAATGTGGCCGCCGTGGCGCTGGCCAACAAGATCGCCCGGATCGCCTATACGGTGCTGACGACCGGCCAACCGTATAATCCGGCGAAGGGGGCCTTCGTCAAGGTCCGATTGAGGCCCGGCACCGGTGTAGACCACCGAGCGACGGTCCATCCTCTCGCGGCCTTGGGGTTGCCATGATGGAGGACGTATCACCCACCACGAGTTGCGAAGAGTGAAGATGACGTGATGGCATGAGAGACCCGTTCTGCATTCCCGAAAATCTGATTTAGACAAGAGCCGGCTGAGCCGACGCTGCGAGGCTGTTCTCTTCTGCCAAACGTGATTTCTCTCTTGCATCGCGGGGCGGACCATATATGTCTAAAAACTAACTTATTGATTATATGAGCCGGATTGCCGGTGATAATCCGCCGAAACCGCCCGCAAGCGAGCTCACACACCCCTAACATCTTGATTTTACGAGAGCAGTTTTTAGACTGCTTCTTAGCGTGTCGTAATCACGGTTTCCTGTTCCACGTTCCGTGATCGATGCAGTGGTGCTGGCGCTGCGGGGCCTCGGCGGTCTTGACCCCGATCCGCAATCAAGGATCATTTCGCCGAGCCCACCGGCGCCTGGTCCCGGAGCGCGCTTTCACTGGGGTGGGTGGAATTCGCGGCGTTTTCCGAAGCACTCGCGGGGCGGTCGCCGATAATGCCTTGCTCGATCCGCTCCAGCATGTAGGGAAAGAACGGGTTGGAGGACATGCGAATCAGGGAATCGAGACTGACGATCAACGTACCGCGTTCCCCTCGTGGGGCCACGGCGCCCAGGCTGATCCCATATTCGTCAAAAGGCTCGGGGTGCATCCCGTACAGTGAATCGCTCAGGGGGAACGGCACCGCCACATGCGAGAGCGAGAACACGCCCTTCGGATAGGACAAGCCCAATTCGCGAGTCTGCTCCTCCGTAGCCCCGGCTTCCGTCACGCGCTCCATCACCTCATCGCTGTCCGGATTGACGTTGGTGATGATCGTGGTTCTGAACGTACGCGGCGGGTCTGGCAGGATACGGTTGAGCATGGTGCTGGCGCTGTTGCGCATCAGCACACCCAGTTTGGCATTACGATTCAGATCGAACAGCACCAGTTCGCTCCCGTTATTGGGAAGCTGTTGATACAAGGCGGTAATGATCGACCGCGTGCTGACGGTGAAATCGACCACGGATTGGAATGTCAAAATCGGCGGCAGCTCGCCGAGCTTCCCTTCTCTGGCGTATTGGGCGATCCGGGGTTGCAAGGCGCGGGTCAACAAGGACGACTGCCGTGCGCCATTGATTGGGAAGGAATTGTATTTAAAGGGATTGAACTCCGGCATCACACTCAGCCACGCCGCCTTGGCGAAGGGTGGGAATACCGCTGGCCAACCGAATATCCCGGCAAACCGGGCCATTTCGGTGATGCCGATCATCGGCGCAATCAGCACAACCCGTTCTGGACGGGTCAGCTTGGGGTCGCCGACCGCGTCGAGCGCGTACTTCATCGCCAACGCGCCGCCGTTCGAGAAGCCGATGATATGCAGCGGCAACTCAGGGCCGATCCGCCGCCGTGCTTCCCGCACCGCCAGATGCGTCGCGGCGACCCAGTCCTCCCACTCAACATTAGTCAGGCCGGCGGGCACGGTGCCATGCCCCGGCAGCCGAATGGCGATGGAAACAAAACCGTGGGACTGATAGAGCCGGGCGATATGGCGCAGGCTATAGGGCGAATCCGTCAGTCCATGCAAAAACACCACGGCGCCGACCGGCTTTCCCGCCGGCTCCAAAATGTAGGAGCGGTTCCAGTCGGTGGCGAACTTGCCCGGATAGATCGGGCTGCCGGAATAATAGCGATTGGCTGAAACCTGGTGCTCCGGAGCCAGTTTTTCCGTGACGTTGACGCGCACGCTTTCAAAGATCTTTTGCTCGGCGGCCAGGTAATCGTCCCAACCGATCTTCGCCAGTTCCTTCGCGGTCAATTCGGCGGGCGCATAAGTATGCCAAACCGCCAGTGGCTCTCCGCGCTGTGACTGCCAGGCACGGAACACCAGCACGGCGACCACGCTGCTCACCAACACCAACATCACAATCTTCAACAGCTTAGTCAGTTTCGCCCTCACCCTCTGGCTCCTCTTTGATCTTTGCACGGCATGTGAACGGGCTTGCGCACTGGGAAAATAAAGTGTTCAGCCACCGCTGGCCTGAAACAAAGCGACGAGCGCGTCCTCGGCGGTGCGCAACTCCAGTTGCTGACCCTGGATCGCGTAGGTGGCCGCTGTCGTCAGCGCCTTGAGATACTCACTTTCCTGCTGCATCACCCCCTTCGGATCGGAGCAGGTCTTGCGCGTCGCCGCTGGGGTCTGGATGGTGATGGATGAGCCCTGAGTGACATAGGCCGCCCGGTAACGATTGCAGCCGGCCGATCCGCTCAGTACGCCGTCGGCGCCAAAGATCACCGTGATCTCACTGCCGTCGATCAACGAGACGACGGCGTCGCGGCCGTTGTTGTAAACGGTCGCCCGCCAGGTGACGCCCTTCAACGCCACCGGTTGCCACGCCTTGAAGGTCGCAATCTTTTGCCCTCCGGCATTCAGCAAGCTGAGCTGACCATCCTCGATTTGGTAAGCCCTCGTCGCCGCCAGCGCCGCCATGAACGGCTGTTCGACGGCCGTCTGGGGTTCGGGGCACGCCATCATCGTGCTCGCCGCCAAACCGATGGTCAGCTTGCCATCAGCCACGGTGTAACGGGTGGTGTAACGATTGCAGCCACCGCTGCCGCTCACCGAGCCACTGGCGAAGGTTGCGGTGGCTTCAACGCTGTTCGGGACAGCGTGAAGCTGGCCATCCGCATGAGCGACCTGGGTCAATCGCCAGGTTGCGCCTTCAAATGCAGCCTTATCCATCGTAAGCGCAGCCTTATCCATCGTACAGGCCCACACTAAAACCGGCGCCGCGCAAACAACCAGCATACCCAACCAACGTCTATTCACCATTTTCCATCCTCTTTCCTTATCATGCCGTAGCGGATTGAGGAAACTCGGCGGAAACTTGCGTCGTGCGGAACAGGAGCCAGAGACTCAGAATCAACACGACCAACTCGGCGAAAACTAAAAAGCTTAAGGCCATCAAACTCAGCATGTCGACGGCGGACACCCAGCCCGCCTGGCCAGCGCCGGGCGTTTGGAACACGGGAACGCCCCCTTGAGGCGCCGCCAGAAAATAAAACAGCAGGTGCCCGGTCTCGATCACCATCACCATCATGGAAAACAGCAGACCAATACTACTGGCCACCAATCCCGTCCAGACCGATCGAAGGACCGAGGATGCCGGCGGACACGTTTGCGGATCCGCAATCCTGTTAGCCAGGCGGGTATGCCGGTGAAACCAGACGATGGTGAAAATCAGGATCAGCAAGCTGGCCAGCGTCAGGTATTCAACGACAGCCAGCCCGGCGCGCGGACCGGAAGGAGAGCGTGTGAAGATGAAGGCATAGGCCATCAAGAGGAAGGGAATCGACCCTACTACGATCTGTACCCAAAAACCGATCCGGCCCAGACGGGAAAAGGTTTTGGCGAGGCTCTGGGTTCCCGGCCGTTGCAGACTTTCCATGAGTTTTTTCAGCATGATCATTCCTGCCTGTTTGGTGTTTGCTCTTGAAAGGCACGAGCGGGCAATACCCACTCGACGAAAGACAGCGCCGATTGCCAAATCCGGCGAACGGCGCGGCTAAAGCTTAACGAATCTCAAATTCGGCGCGGCAACCACGATCCACCCATACCCCGCGCCGGTTGTAACCCCAGGAACTGTTGAAGCGACAAGGTGCTCTGCTCAATTGCCGGACCAGGATCACCTCGTTCCGAACATCCGCCCGGCATAAATGACGGCCACCGCCCTCGGCGGAGCAAGTCAACCGCTGGCCGCGGCGACGGTCGCTGCTACCGACGCGGAATTCGGCGCGGCAACCGCGATCCACCCAAATCCCGTTCCGATCGTAACCCCAGGTCTGGTTTTTTCGGCACGCCGCGTTGCTCAACTGCCGCTGGAGCTGTATGCCGCCCCGGGTGTCGACGCGACAAAACTGGTAGCGGTTATGGATCGACTCGCAGGTGACATGACGCGAGCGAGCTTCGGCATCCTGGGCCGGCATTCCAGTGAATGCTCCCACCAATACGCTGCCGAGTAGAGCCGTCGTCAAGGTGATCAGTCTGGTTTTCATTAAATAGCACCCTCAGCTTACGTTATGGACTGTGATGGTTGTGTGGCCGGCATCAGTGTCCGTAGAATACCACTCCGCCCAAGATCAGGATCAGCATCAGCAGGGACACGCCAGCCACCGGCCATTGCCGCAGTACGCCTTCCACCTGTTCCAAAGCCTCTTCGCAGCGCATGACGACACGCATGACGGGTTGACCTACGACCACGATGTCGCCTTCCGGCGCCTGGGGCAGATACCGCCCCCAGCGCCAAAGTGCGAGCGCCAATCCGACCCCGATCAAAATCGGCCAAAGCGCCGCCCAGAGAATTTTGGGCTGAAGCGCATCGGACCACGCGCCGATTCCGGTTGCCGAATACAACATCCAGGGAATCGCGACAGCAGCAACGAACATCATTATCCAGGGTAAAGCCAGTCCGATCGGCGCCGCTGCTGGCGGATCAGGCGCGGTATTGGCCGTCAAACGGTGGAGGAAATGCGCCATTAATAGCGTAGTCCCAATTGCCGACAGGGTCGCGAGTAGTTCCACCCCTCCATCCCCTAGAACCGGTTTCACCGCCAGCTTCGCCAAAGCGCCGCCGGTCAGGGGGAGCCCGCCCATGCCTAACGCCAGGATCGCCGCTGGCGTCAGCACCCACCACAAACGACGCGGGCCAGTAGCGGCCACCACGCCGACCGCGAGGAAGAGCGCCCCCTTGGCCAGCAGGTGGTGCGCCGCGTAGAAGGTTGCGGCCATCACGGCGCTGCTCTGGCCAGCGGCCAGTCCCATGCCGAGAACCGTGGCGACGACGCCCATCTGACTGACGCTGGAATAGGCTAGCACCGTTTTTGGATTAGGTTGAGTAATCCCGATGATGACGCTGTAAAAGGCGGTCAAAAGGCCAATGACGGTCAGGGCAACGCCCCAGCCCGGCAGCGGAACGTCGAAGGGCAGGAAGCGGATCAGCCCAATGACGCCGGCCTTGATGATCACGCCGCTGAGCACTGCCGAAGCCGGCATCGGGGCCGCCGGATGGGCGATGGGCAGCCAGACATGCAGTGGAACCAGCCCCATTTTCAGCCCAAAACCGGCGATCAGCAGCGCCACGGTCGGGTCGCGCCACGGCGATGTCGGCAACGTCGCCAGCGCATCGCGGATCGCCAGGCTGTCGCCGGGAATGGCGCTCGCCAGCAGTACGAAGCCCATCAACAGGAAAATTTCCCCCAGCAAAGCCAGAACCAGATAGATGATTCCCGCTCGCCGCGCTTTGGGTGTGCCGTCAAACACCACCAGACCGTAAGCGGCGAGGCTGAGCAGCGCGAACGTCAGATAGAAGGTGAACAGGTCTGCCGCGATAAACACGCCCAGGCTGCCGGTCAGGGTCAGCAACCAGTAGATCGAGAATCGCCCCAGATTTGGGTGACCGCGCAGATAGGTTGAGGCGTAGAGGCCGGCTGCGCTCCACAGCAGCGCGGCGACGCCGAGCAGGATTGCGCCCGGTGCATCGAGAACGATGGTGATGTGCAACCGCGCCTCGTTGAACACCCAAGGTGGATGGTTCACCGCCCACAATGCGGTCGCCAGCGCCGGAAGCGGCGCGAATGCGAATAACGTCGGCATACGCTCCCGCACCACCCGCGACCCGCAGGCCAGCAGCAGCGCGACCGGCGTCGCGAAAGAAATGAGCAACAACATTTCGGCGCCGATCATGGCAGACCCATCCCGGCTTTCGCCATGCGCCCGATCTGCACTAGGTCAAAGGTCCCCAGCCGCACGAAGCCAAGCAGCACCGAACAGAGGGCTAAAGCCAATACCACCACTTCCCGGTATCTGGCGACCGGGGCACGCACGGCGACTGATTCGCGTGAGCCGAACAGCGCCGGAGCGAGGACGCGGAACAGATAGCCGCCAGTGAGCAGCCCTCCACCGAGAATGACCAGCGCCCACCACCATTGTCCGGTCTCAATCGTCGCGCTGAGCAACAGCCATTTCGCCGCGAAGCCGCCACTCGGCGGCAGTCCCATCAATGACATTCCCGCCAGCGCAAAGGCCAGTACGGTGATCGGCAATGCCCGGCCAATGCTGCTGAGATCCGCAATGCGGTCATGACCGAGGGATTGAGCGATCAGACCCGCCGCCATAAACATCGCGGCTTTGGCGAAGGCGTGAGAAACCGCCTGGAGAACGCCGCCGCTCCAGGCGCTGGTCGAAACGACCGTCGCCGCCAGTTCGGTGGACAGGTCGGCAGCAGCGAACGCCACCGATTCCGGGCGAACGATCAGCGGGAAGATGAGAAAAAGATAGCCGATCTGGGCCACCGTTGAATAAGCAATCAGCAGCTTCAACCGAGCTTGCCGGAGGGCCAGCACACTGCCCAACAGAATCGCCGCCGCGCCCAGCGCCGCCAGAATCTGCGCCGCCGCCGGGGTCATCAGCGCAGGCATCACATCGAACCAGAGTCGAACGATGAGAAACAGCGACGCTTTGATGACCAGGGCCGAGAGCACGGCGCTGGCTGCCGCCGGCGCGCCAGCATGAGCTGGCGGCAACCAGAAATGCAGAGGAAAGACGGCGGTTTTCGCCATCAGCCCGACGGTCATCAGCGCGGCGACAGCCCAAGTGATGGATTCGGGGCGAACCCGTTCCGCCAGCAAGCCAATATCGAGCGTGCCATAGGCGCCATAGAGCAGCACCGCGCCTAGCAGATACAGCACTGAGCCGAACAGGGCGAACAGCAGATAACGCAACCCGGCGGCCAGGGTCTCGGCGCGACCACTCAGGCAGACCAGAGGAATGGCCGAAAATGTCAGCAATTCCAGTGCGACAAACAGGCTGAAGAGATCGTTGCTGAGGAAAACGAGGTTCAATGCACCCCACAAAGTCAACAACAGAGCCCAGAAGGTCAGTGAAGTCCGCGTCTCAGGCTGCCCCGGCAGAGCGCCGAACTCGGCGCGGGCGAAAATGCCCGTTGCGCCGACCACCACCGCCGTGGTCAGGATGAAAATGGCTGACAGCCCGTCGGCCCGCAGCGCCACGCCGAGCGGCGGGGTCCAGCCGCCCAGGGGGTAGATCAGCGCATCGTCCGCCCGGACCACGCTGACGACCATCGCTGCCGCGACCGTCAGGCCGACCAGCATCAACAGCAGGGCGATGTGGCCCGCATAACGTCCACCCACGACCAGCGTCAGCAGCAAGCCCATGACGGGCAGGACCAGCGCCAGTATGAGCAGATTCGAAGGGTCTGGCATCATGAGTCGGCGCTCGGCACGGGCGCGTCGCTGGAAGAGGACTCAGTATCTAGCGTAGCCTGACCGGTTTCCTGGAACAGCCGCAGCAGCAACGCAATCGCCAGAGCCGTGGCCGCGAAGGCGACGACCAGACCAGTGATCACCAGCGCCTGCGGTACGGGATCGCTGTTCAACCCGGCTCCTGCACCCCGCCGCGCAATGACGCCGAACAGCAGGAAAACGCCGCTGCCGAGCAGATTGAACGCCAAAATTTTACGCAGCGGCCGGGGATCGACGATCAGGCCGAACAATCCCAGACCGATCAGGACCACGCTGCTCAGCCCAAACAGGGTCGTCGCGCCGATCATGACGGAAGCCTGGCCGGTGGGCCGGCGATGAGCAGACCGAGCGCCACCGCAATAGAGAGGGTCAATACCAGCTCAATCGTGAGAATGAACGGCTTGGCGTAGCCCGCCGGGTAGGCCAGAAAGGCATCAGCGAGTCCAATGCCGGCCAGGCCGATGATCAGGAATACCGCGGAACCCGCGATCAGCAGCCATCGCAATCCGCGCCGACTCACCGGCGGCGCTTCCCCCAGTCCGGCCAGCAAAACCAGGACCCACATCGCGGCGAGAACCGCGCCGCCCTGGAAAGCGCCGCCGGGCTGATTGGCCCCATTCCAGCACAGGTAGATGCCGACGATGATTCCAAATGGCGGCAGCACCTGCGCGAACAGGGTCAGAGCGCCGGCCGGGCGTGGATGGCGCAGGATCGGCGCGCCGCCCCAGTAACGATCCGGAGCCAGTGACCAGACTCCCAGCAGCGCCGGGAGCAGCACCACCGCTTCCAGCAAGGTATCAATGGCGCGATAGGCCAGCAGCACGCCGGTCACCGGATTGCCTAGTCCCAGGTCGGGAAGGTGCGCAATAACCGCCGGCGCCAGTGTTGGAGCGGGATCGGGTAGCCGTAACACGATCGCCGCCAGCCCCGCCGAAACCAGAGCGCATAACACGCCCGCCGCCCAGCGCAGAGCGAGGCCAGGCGGTGTGGAAGAGGCGGCCCCACGCAAGCGTGCGGCAGCTCCCAGCAGCAGCAGGCCGGTCAGGCCGCTGCCCATGGCGGCCTCGGTCAGCGCCACATCCGGTGCGGCGAGGCGCACCCAAATCAGCGCCAGCAATAACCCGTAAGCCACGAAGCCGATCACTGCCGCAAAGGTGTCGCGCACCACCAGGGTCCAACACGCTACTGCTAAAACCAGCAGGGTCAGACCGATATCAACCGCCAGCGCCAGAGTCATACCGGCGGCTCTCCATCCCGCGCCGCCCTGGCCATAAGCTGGCTGACCGCGGTCGCGGCGAACAGGGCCATCAACCAGATCACGATCAATTTGGCCGCGCCGAGTGGCCAGGCAACCTGTGGCAGCAGGCCGATCACGATAAGGCCAAGTCCCAAATTATCCGCTTTAGTCAGTGCGTGCAGGCGAGTGAGCGGATCGGGAAAACGTAGTAGCCCGACCGTACCGGCGAGGAAAAAGAAGGCACCGGCCAACACTGCAAGGATCGTGAAGAGGTCCAGGGCGAGGCTCATGGGCGGTTCGTCTCCTTGGGATCATCACCGCTTGGGGGAGAAGCACCCTGCACGAAAGCGACCGAGGCGAAGGCCGCGAGGAGCGTCAGCACCAGCGCAACATCGATCACCGCGTTAGCTTCTGTAGCCACCCCCAACAACAGCAGCGCCGCGACGCCGCCAGCGCCGAACAATTGCACCGCCATCATCCGATCGGCGGCAGCCGGTCCACGCAGGATGCGCACCAGCCCCAGAGCAACGGTCGCCAGCACAAAGATCGCGGCGGCGAGCAGAAAGTCAGGCATCGTCATGCGTTCCACCCAGCGCACGGATCAACAGTCCCTCGTCAATAGCAAGTTGCGCCGCCACCGGCTGGCCAACATCGAGACAGTGATAGATCAGCGCACCGCGGTTGTCGAAGCCGGACGGCAGGGTACCCGGCAAGGCGCTCGTCAGCGCGCTGAACGCATTGCAGGCCAAGCCCGGAGGGAGGCGTATCGGATAGACGACGAACCCCGGTCGCAACGGCAGTCGCACGGACAGCGCCCGCCGGGCGACGTCCACGCCTCCCATGATGGACTCCTGCCCAAAGCGCAGCGCGAGCCTGGCCAGGGCAGCGTACCGCAGTCGGCCATCGCCAGGCGGCAACAGGCGCAGGCTGGTCCAGGTCGCGGCGGCGGCGGCGAACAGCCCGGCCGCAAGATTGGCCGGATCGGGGCCAATGAGCAGCAGCCAGAAGCCGAAGAAAACCGCCCCTCGGGCCATCGCGGCGCGCACCGAAATGGTTCTCATCGGGTTTCCTCCAGCGACGGCGGCGTTTTCATTTGTCATCAGGACTCTCGCTTTCCGTCATTCCCGCGTAGGCGGGAATCCAGTAACCCACTGAAAAAAATGGATACCCGCATTCGCGGGTATGACGAATTTAAGGGTTTGGCGAAAGTCTTGGTCATTAATCTCCAGCCCGGATTATTCATAAAAAAGTAAACCTCATTCAACTCATTGATACAATTTACGTTACACCAAGAAAACTTTGGAGAAGCTCAATGAGGTCGCCCATGTTCGATTCTACCCCAGAGCCGTTGCGATTTCCTCCCGTCGCCGGCCTGACCGCGCGCGCCGCGTTCGACGGTGGGGCGATGTCGTCGGATTTTGGCCCGCTCGGCCAATAGATTGCCGTCATTGCAACTCATCGAGTGGTTCCCGGTTTAGAACAGCCTGCCCAACATCAGATACAGCGAGGCGTCGCCTTTGGCCAAGCCGCCGGCCAGATAAAGCGGTCCCAGTGGTGTATCCGCGCCCAGGAACAGGCTGCCCGCCGGAATCAGCGAATCGAAAGTCATGTCGTCGGTCTCGTCCCAGGCCCCGCCGACTTCCAGCGAGCCGCCCGCGTAAAGGGGGATGGTGAACGCCGCCGAGGCGTTATCGAGTCGATACATGTAGATCAGTTGGCCAAGGCCGGCGTACTGCCCCGAGATCTGGCCCACCTGGTAACCCGACAGATTCAGGAATCCCCCCAGTAGAAACCGATCCTGAACGTCCAGATCCCCCGACAGCCTGCCGGACAGAATCACGCGCGGGATGAGCGTCTGTTTGCCCCAGGTGTAAGCTCTGGCGGCGTTCAGGCTGAGGGTGCTGAAATCATTGCTGGCGCCCAGCGCGGTCAGGGAGTCATAAAAAGTCAGATTGCCGTGAAAGCCCGAGGTTGGAAAATTGAGGTTATCCAGCGTATCCGCCGCCCAGCGGATCGAATAACCGCCATCGTCGAAGCTGCCTTCGCTGATGGTGTTCACACGAGTGGAGATTTGGCCAAAGCGGAGATCGTTACTGCCAGAACCATACCGCAATCCCAACGACAGCCGGCCCCAGCGCTCCAGATTGCGCCCCACTTCCAGGCCGATGTTCGCCCGAGAGGTTCGAAAGCTAGCGTTGTCTTCATTGGAATCGTTGAACAAATCCAGATTGTACCGTTGGTAGCTGAAGTAGGGGTTGATGAAGTATTCCTGGGCCGCGTCGAGCGGCTGGTAGAAATCGGTTTCCAGTTTGATATTGCCGCCAATCTGGACGAAGGTGCGCCATTCTCCACCGAGGGAGTTGAGTTGGGCCATGGTGTAGGCGACGCTGAGGTCGAACAGGGAATCTCCCTTCATGTTGGCGCCGAGAAAGAGTCCGAAATTGAGGGTATTGGCGCCAATATGTTGCTGCGTGGCTTCGACGACCAGCCCGGTTTTGCCATCTTCCTCGACCAGCGAGTAGGTAACCTGCTGGAAATCACCCATACCATAGATAATGTTGAGATTGCGATTGAGTTTCTCGGGATCGAGCGGTTCGCCCGGCTTGACGTGCAGTTGCTTTTCGATGACCTGGTCGGACAGCCGGGTAGTATTCTTGATCTGGATGAAGTCGATGATCGGGTGATGGCTTTCGGGCAGCTCCGGCCGCCCGGCCAGATGCGCTTGGTAAGCAGCCGGAGATAACGACAGCCGGCTCAGTTCTCCCCGCTTGTCCTGAGCCGCGGCATAGCCGATAGTGACCGCTTCCTGGGAACGAGCGAAGGCGAGGCTGGAAAAATCCCCCAGAGCCGGCGTGATTAGGATGTCTCGCGGCCCCAGGGTTTTAAGCTGTTGCTGGACGTTGCGCACGGTCAGAATAGTAGTGAGTTGCCCGGTGATGGAAAGCAGCGAATTCAGTTCGCTGGCGGGCGCCAGCGGCGAGCCGACGTCCACCACGATGATGACATCCGGTTGGCAGAGTTCCCGCACCACATCCACCGGGACATTGTCGGACACGCCGCCGTCCACCAGCAGCTTGCCATCCAGGGTGACCGGCGCTAGAGCGCTGGGGATGGACATGCTGGCGCGCATCGCCATGGCCAGCTCGCCGGACTTCAGCACCACCGTTGCGCCGGTGGCCAGGTCGGTCGCCACGGCTCGATAGGGGACCTTCAGCTTGTCGAAATCGCGGATCCCGGCGGCCGGAAGCGACAGTTCCTGCAACAGCAGTAGCAGGTTCTGCCCTTGCAACAATCCCTGGGGAAGCCGCACGCGACCGTCTTTAATGCCAACGCCGTTATTGGTCAGCAGAACGCGCTGTTCCTGCTTGGTGCGGAAGGGTAGATCGGCGCGCGGCGGTCCGTCGGTGAACGCCGCTGGCCAGTCGATGCGCTGTACCGTCTCGGTCATTTGCTCGGGCGTCATTCCAGCCGCGTACAAGCCGCCGACGATCGAGCCCATACTGGTGCCGGCGATGCAGTCGACCGGAATGCGCAACTCCTGAAGCATCTGGAGTACGCCGACCTGGGCGATGCCGCGAGCGCCGCCGCCGCCCAGCACCAGGCCGATGCGGGGACGATTCAGCGCAGCGTCCGCGGCGCTGACCGCCAACGGACCGGCCAGGGTCAGCAGGAATAAGGTGAAGAGCAACCAGAATGGAGAACGATGCATGCGGTGGTTGTACATGGAAGGGGACCGGAAGTGGTTGTCCGCAGGAGGGATAAGGATTCGGCCAAAATTCAGCAAGTTTGATCAAGGCGAATGAGTCGCTATTCGGCAAGCAATGAGCCGGATGTCCTCTAAGGGGGTGTGTCGTCCCGCTCCGCAGCCGACCGTGGAGACGCCGAGCCCGCATCCGGAGCCGCCGCCTCGGCGATTTCCGGGCCGAGCAGGATGGCCAGGGGGCGGGTATGAGGATTCGCGTCCAGGGCGATGACGACAGCGGCGGTCAGAGGTACCGCGAGGAACATGCCCACGGTGCCGAACAGCCAGCCCCAGAACAAGAGCGAGATAAAGATCGCCAGGGTGGAAACCCCAAGCCCCTTCCCCATGATCCGGGGTTCGAGCACGTTTCCGATCGAGGTATTGATCACCAGATAGCCGATGGCCACGAGCAGCGCCGTCCATGGATCGATCTGTATCAGCGCGAGCAAGACCGGAGGGATCATCATCACGATGTTGCCGACCACGGGCACGAAATTCAGGAAGAACGCCAGCACCGCCCAGAGGATGGCGAAATCGACGCCGAAAAACCGCAGCAAGAGCCAGGCGCAAGTCGCGGTGCCGAGGCTGGTCAGGGTCTTGATCCGCATGTAGCGGTTAACGGTGTCCAGCAGTCGCTTCAGGCGCGCGTCGCCCTCTTCGGTCAAGTGAAAGGCCGCCCGCAGCTTGGCGGGGATCGTGGGCGCCTCAAGCAGGATAAAGATCGTGGCGAGCAGGACCAGGAAACCCATCGCGAAGAGGCCGCTGGCGTTGGACAGGAACAGCCTGACGCCGTGAACCAGCAGATCCGGATTCAGCAGATCCGGTATCGCCTCGCGGGAACCACTGGCGCCCATGCCCTCCAACCAGCCGCCGAATTGTTGGCTGAACGTCATGAACCGCTCCTGATAGGTCGGCAAGCGGTCCCTGAATCCTTCCACGGCCCCGGTGGTCACTAGCGCGAGCAGGCTGCCGACATCGAGCAGGATGAAGGCGATTGCCGCCAAGGCGCCCCACTTCGGAATCCCGCGACCGCGCATCCAATTCAGCATTGGGGTCGTAACGATGGCGATGAACACCGCGAGCAGGAGGGGTACCAGGATCGACGCGGCGGACTGAAGGACGGTCACCACCAGGGCGAAGGCCCCGGCGACGAGCAGGCCGCGGGCCGGGGCGCTGAATGCGCGGTTGGAGGTCATGGGTTGCTCTCCGCTGGATAGTTCTTGGGTTGGGAGGGAGTGACACATTGGGGTGCGGGGAATACGGTGGCGACGACAGGTAACGGTTGTCCTTTGCGCGAACCGAACCGGTGGGAGTAAACCCAGGTGAATTCCGCGCCGAACAGGAAGATCTGCGCGGAGTAGTAAACCCACAGCAGCACCACGACGAGGGATGCGGCGGCCCCGAAGGCGGACGAGATGCCGGTCTTGCTGATGTAGGCGCCGATCAGAAATTTGCCGGCGAGGAACAGCAGCGAGGTCACCGTCGCGCCGACCCAGACATCGCGCCAATCGATCCGCGCCCGAGGCATCGTCTTGTAGATCATCGCGAATACCATGATCGGCAGCACGAAGCCGAGAGTCAGTTCGATCGTGTTCACGAGGGTTGCCCATTCGCCGAACAGCGGATTCCAATACCGGTTCAACACGGCCAGGCCGGCGCTGAACGCCAGTGGCACCATGAACAGGAAACCGATTCCGAGGATCATCCCGAAGGACCGCAAGCGGGCGCGCAGCAGTCTCCACAAGCCGGAGTGTCCAGCCCTTGCCGGCGCCCGCCAGATGCGATCGAGAGCGTCCTGCAATTCGCCGAAGACGGACGTCGCGCCAATGAAGAGAAAGACGAGGCCAAAGACGGAAGCCGGCACGCTGGTGGCCGGTTTGCCCGCGCTCTCGATGAGGCTCTGTACCGCCAGCGCCGCCGGGGTGCCGAGCACGCTGTCCAGTTGATTGAAGATTTCCCCACGAGCGGCGTCTTCGCCAAAAACCAGCCCAGCGATCGAAATCACGATCAGCAACAGGGGGGCCATCGAGAACATCGTGTAAAAGGCCAATGCTGCGCCCATGCTTTGAGCGTAATCCTGCACCCAATTGACGGCGGCGGCCTTGAACAAATCCGGGATAGCCTGGTAATTCATGTTCGCATTCCGCGGTGCTCTATGAACTTTTGCATTTGATTCGGCCCACCTGCAAGTGGCGCCGCGCGCCCCCCTGGGTGGCGGCGCCGCGACTTATCAAAATCTTACCGCGGCCGGCTTGGCGGTGGGCGATCAACATACCCGATCTCTGCATTGTAATGAATAATGTCCTATGATGATGACAAAGAATCATAACCTTTGGAGGAACGATGGAACCGTCATTGGATCGGAAATTTTCACGACCGACCCTCGCGATTAAAGGCGCCGGCGGCGAGCCGGCGCCCGCATGATCGTATTTTTTCGTTCAAGCAACAGAGTGATAGCGGCGAGGAGGCATCATGTACACGCAACTCGATAGCGACGAGATATCCGGATCTTCCCCTGTTTCAACCGGCCATTTGCCGCCGGACCATGAAGTGGCGACGCTGGTCGCCGCGGCATACGAACGCTACCAGTCCCTCGATGAAGGGAAGGTCGCGGACTATATACCCGCCCTGGCGCGCACGCCTCGCGAACTGTTCGGCGTGTGCGTAGTCGGGATCGAGGGTGGCACCTTTGCGGTGGGGGATACGGCGCATGAGTTCTCGATCCAGAGCATATCGAAGCCGTTCGTGTTCGCGCTCGTTTGTCAGGCCGTGGGCAGTGAGGAAGCCCGCAGGAAAATCGGGGTGAACGCCACCGGGCTGCCGTTCAATTCGGTGATGGCGGTCGAGCTGAACGATGACCGGACCATGAATCCGATGGTGAACGCCGGGGCCATCGCCACCACCAGCCTGGCGCCGGGCGAGACGGCTGAAGCCAAGTGGCGGTTTATCCAGGAGGGATTGTCCCGTTTCGCCGGCCGCCCGCTTTCCATCGACAGGGAGGTGTACGAGTCGGAGGCGGCGACGAACCTGCGGAACCGGGGCATCGCCAAGCTGCTGGAAGGCTATGACCGCCTGTATTTCGATGCCCTCGAAGCGACGGACGTCTACACGAAGCAGTGCTCCCTGAACGTGACGGTCAAGGATCTGGCGGTGATGGGCGCCACTCTGGCGGACGGCGGGGTGAATCCGCTCACCAAGGAGCGCGTGGTTGACGCCGCCATCGCCAAGCGCGTGCTGGCCGTGCTGGCCACCGCCGGGTTGTACGAGCGCTCCGGCGATTGGCTGTACGAGATCGGGCTGCCCGGCAAAAGTGGAGTGAGCGGTGGGATCGTCACCGTGTCGCCGGGGAAAGGCGGGCTCGGCGTCTTCTCCCCGCTGCTCGACGGCGCGGGTAACAGCATCAAAGGGCAGCGCGTCACGAAGTTCCTATCGGAACGGCTGGGACTCAATCTTTTTGCCTCGAAGCCGGCGGTTTGAGCCGGTCAATCATTCAATGACTGACATTCAGTCCATCATTCAGTCCATGAGGAAAACGACATGACCGCAACAACCGGCGCAATCACCAGCGCTGAGACGGAAATCCGGGAATCCTGGTTGCCGATGATCGCGATCGCGCTCGGCCAGGCGCTGATGTCCTTCAACGTGGCTTCGCTGCCGGTCGCGCTGAGCGGCATGGTCAACAGCTTCAACGTGCCGCCGACCACGGTCGCCACCGGGATCGTGATGTACTCGCTCGCCGTGGCGGCTTTCGTCATGCTCGGCGCGAAGCTGACTCAACGGTTTGGCGCGGTATACGTCTTCCGCGCCGTGGTGGCGCTGTTCGGCGGGGCGCAGGTGTTGATGACCTTCAGTCCGACCGCCACCCACATGCTGGCCGCCCAGCTCCTGGCCGGCATGGCGGGCGCCGCGCTGGTCCCCTCGCTGGTTGCGCTGATCGCGAATCAATATCACGGCCAGCAGCAGGCCACCGCGCTCGGCGCCCTCGGTTCGGCGCGGGCGGGCGCCGGGGTGCTGGCCTTTCTGATTGGCGGCATGCTGGGCACCTTTATCGGCTGGCGGCCCTCGTTCGGAATCCTGATTGTGCTTTCCGCAGTGGTCCTCCTCCTGAGTTTCAAGCTCAAGCCGACGCAGGGTCGACCCGAGGTGCAGATCGACCTGTTCGGCGTGTTGCTGACCGCAGCGGGGATCACGCTCATCAGCTTCGGCTTTAACAACCTGAACCGGTGGGGGCTCGGTTTTGCGCGGCCCGCCGCGCCGTTTGACTTGTTTGGCATGTCGCCCGCGCCGTTCATGATCGTCATCGGCATCGTGCTGCTCCAGGGCTTTGTGTTCTGGACGCGCCGCCGCATCGCTGACGGGAAGACGCCGCTGCTCGCGCTGGAGGTGGTCAAATCGGCGTCCGAGCGCGCTGCGGTCTACGCGATGTTCGCCGTGGTCGCGCTGGAGGGTGCGCTTAACTTCTCCGTGCCGCTGTACATCCAGATCATCCAGGGCCGTACTCCGATCGAAACGGCGATTGCCATGATGCCGTTCAACCTCACCGTGTTCTTCACGGCGATGCTGATCATCAAGCTCTATAACAAGCTGACGCCGCAGGAAATTGGACGCTGGGGCTTCGCCCTCTGCACGATCGCGCTCCTGTGGCTCGCCTGGGTGGTGCGCAACGATTGGAGCGCGCCGGTCGTCATGATCGGGCTGGTCGTGTTCGGCATCGGCCAGGGGGCGCTGGTGACGTTGTTGTTCAACGTGCTGGTCACCGCTTCGCCCAAGGAGTTGGCGAGTGACGTCGGCTCGCTGCGCGGAACGACCAACAACCTCGCTGCCGCGGTCGGCACCGCCGTCTCGGGCGCGCTGCTTGTTGGCCTGTTAAGCGCCTTCATCGTCGGGTCGCTGGGCCAGCACCCGGAACTGAAAGCGGAACTCCAGTCCCAGATCGACCTGGACAACAACATTACCTTCGTGAGCAACGACCGACTGAAGACGGCCCTGGAGCGCACTACCCTTTCGCCGGAGCAGGTCCAGGAAGCGGTGCGTATTAACGAGGAGTCGCGGCTGCGGGCGCTCAAGATCGGCCTGCTGATCATGGCGGCGCTCTCGCTGCTGGCGATCTTCCCGGCCAGTCGGCTGCCCAACTACAAGCCAGGCGATATCCCGACGAGTCCGCCGCCGAAGCCCAGGCTCTCGCTGGTGGGGCTGGACGAGCGCCTGACCCATCTGGAACTCCAGATTGGCGGTAAACCGGGCGGGTCGGCGAATTTGCCGCCGAAGCGTGCGGGCGACATGCTGGAAGACGAAACATGACAGCCGCGAACAAGCCACGTCTGCTGATCCTGTCGCTCGGCGGGACCATCACTATGGTGCCAAGCGATTCGGGCGGCATCACCCCCAAGCTGGGCGCCGCCGAGCTGGTGGCGTCGGTGCCGGCGCTTGCCGAAGTCGGCGACATCGACGCACGGTCGCTGTTTCGCCTGCCCAGCCCGTCGCTCACTCCGGCTAACCTGGTCGAAGTCGCGCGCGTGATCGAGGAAGGCTTCGCCTCCGGCTTCGACGGCGCGGTGGTGATCCAGGGCACCGACACCATCGAAGAGTCGGCGTTCCTCCTCGACCTCCTGGTTGATTCCGACAAGCCGGTGGTGGTGACGGGCGCGATGCGCGGCGCCGACGCACCGGGGGCGGACGGCCCCGCCAATCTCCTGTCGGCGGCCATTGTCGCCGCCTCTCCGGAGTCGCGCGGTCTCGGGACGCTCGCGGTCCTCAACTACGACATTCACGCGGCGCGGTTCGTCCAGAAGTCGCACACCGCGCTGCCCTCGGCGTTTCTCTCGCCACTGGTGGGGTCGATCGGCACCCTCATCGAACGGCAGCCACGCTTCTATGTGCGAGTGAAGCGAAACCCCAACCTGCCGGTGGCGGAGGGTCCGCCCGCGCCGGTGGCGCTGGTGAAGGTCGCGATGGGCGACGACGGGCGCCTGCTCGGTGCGCTGCCCGGCTTGGGCTACGCGGGCGTGGTGATCGAAGGGATGGGCGCCGGCCATGTACTCGCGGACGTCGCTCCGATCGTCGGCGACCTGGCCGCGAAGATTCCGGTGGTGCTCGCAAGCCGGGCGATGACGGGTCCGGTGTTCACGCATACCTACGGGTATCCCGGCGCCGAGATCGATCTGATCCAGCGCGGTGTCATTCCCGCAGGTTACCTCTCCGGCTTGAAGGCGCGGCTGCTGCTCGGACTCGTCATGCGCGGCGGTGGCAAGGGTGGTAAAGTCGCCGAGGCGTTCGCGCCCTATCAGTAGGGGTGCTGGCGGAAGAAAGACGCCTTTTTCAAAACGAAATTCAACGAGGAGGATGTGAAATGAGTGATCTTATTTGTTTGGCGTTCAAAGAATTGGACACCGCCGATCATTTTCTGAACGAACTGAGGGCGTTACAGAAAGAGTACGTTCTCGAACTTGAAGACGCTTGTGTGGTGGTTCGTGACAGCGACGGTAAAATCCATCTTAAACAAAGCGTCAATCTGGTGGCGATCGGGGCCAGTCAAGGAGCCTCGTTCGGCATGTTGATGGGAACGCTCGTCGGCCTGTTGTTCATGAATCCGCTGGCCGGAATGCTGGCGGGCGGGCTGGTCGGCGCCGGTTCCGGCGCCCTGCAGGGGAAGCTGGCCGATTACGGGATCGACGACAACTTCATCAAATCGCTCGGCGGCACGATCGAGCCGAATAGTTCGGCGATCTTTGTTCTGGTCCGCAAAGCCGTCGAGGACAAGGTGATGCCACGGTTGTCCCACTACCAGGCGACGGTCCTCAAGACCTCCCTGTCCGACGAGCAGGAAGGGAGACTGAAGGCGGCTCTTTCGCAGGCTACCTGATCTTGGGGTCGTTCCGCGAGCGGCGGACGTGAGTCCGCTGTTTTCGCGCCCGCCGCTATGGCCGACGCCTTGCCGCGTTCCGGGAAACAGGGGGCTGACGCCCCCCACTCGCGGAACGACCGCGCCAAGGCGGACGTGAGTCCGCTGTTTTCGCGCCCGCCGCTATGGCCAGACGCCTTGCCGCGTTCCGGGAAACAGGGGGCTGACGCCCCCCGCTCGCGGAACGACCGCGCCAAGGCGCCGCCAAGGTCTTCGAGGCGTTCGCGCCCGATCGATAGCGGACTGGGAAGGTGGGACCGCAGACGGGCAACGGGCGGATAAGGGAGAAAATTGATGACGATGCGAACCCGATTGATCGTTGTGTTCACGCTGTTGTGCATCGCGGCGGCGTTGCTGCTGCCCGCCGTGCCGCAATCCCTCGAATACCATGATTTCGCCGATCGGCGCGATCTATGGGGAATCGCCAACTTTTTCGATGTGATCTCCAATCTTGGGTTCCTGATCGTCGGCATCGCGGGGCTGGTCATCATCTTTGGGGCGCGCGCGCGATTCGAGTTCGAGAGCGAGCGGTGGCCCTACGCCGTCTTTTTCCTCGGCGCGCTGCTGACGGCCCTGGGATCGGGCTATTACCACTTGGCGCCGGACAACGAAAGTCTGTTCTGGGACCGGCTGCCGATGACCATCGCGTTCATGGGGCTGGTTTCGAGTCAGATCGTCGATCGAATCAACATTCGGGCGGGGTTGGCGTTGCTGGTTCCGATGCTGCTGCTCGGGGCCGCGTCGGTCATTTATTGGCGGGTCACGGAGCGGGCCGGGGTTGGCAATGTGCTGCCTTACGGGATCTTGCAAGGCTATTCGGTGATCATCGTGCTATTGCTGGCGATGCTGAGTCCGTCGCGCTATACCCGGGGCAACGATCTCTATTGGGTGTTCGGGTGGTATGTGCTGAGCAAGCTGTTGGAAACGTTCGATGCCGAGGTTCTGCATCTGGGCAATGTCATCAGCGGCCACACGCTGAAGCACCTTGCGGCGGCCCTCGCCGGCGGCATGGTCTGTTACATGTTGATGCATCGGACCCTCAAGGAACCCGAAGCCTCGCGGGAACCATCGGGCAACGCATTCGGCGCCACCACGGAACGGGTTGCCAAGGGTGTTTCTCCCCCGAGCTGAGCGGACCGCCGGTGGTGTGCCCGATGCTTCCAGATAGTGGAGATGGTTCCGGATGGTTTTTGCGACGAAGAACTGAGCCGCATCCCATGGGCGTCGCGGCGGTCTGGCGAGGACGGGCGTGGGTCCTGGGGGCCTGTCTCGGCCTGACCGTCGGGGGGGGCGCCCTGGCGGCGGATCCCATGCCCTACACCCTCACCCTGGCCCTGACGGGCGATGCCCGGATGGACCTGGCCCTGACGGACGCCTCCCTGCTGGCCGGGCTGCGGGAGCGCGCCCCGGTCGGGCCCTTCGCGCTGATTGCCCGGGCCGAGGCCGACGCCAGGCGCTTCGACACCGTGTTCCGCAGCTTCGGCTATTACGACGGCCGGGTCCAGGTCCGGATTGCGGGGCACGCCACCGACGCCCCCGCCCTGCTGCCCCTGCTTGAAGGCCTGCCGGCCGCGCCCCCGGTGGCGGTGGAGGTCGCGGTCAATCCCGGCCCCCTTTACCGGCTCGGGGTCGTGCGTCTCGATGGCCCCGTGCCCGCGGGCGGGCGGGCGGCCTTTGACCTCAAACCCGGGGAGCCGGCCCGCGCCCAGGAGGTCCTGGCGGCCGGGGAGGCGGTGCTCCGCGCCTTGCAGGAGGATGGCTTTGCCCTGGCCCGGGTCCCGCCGCCGGATGCGGTGGTCGATCACGACACCCGCACGATGGATGTCGTCTACCTGGCCGATCCCGGTTCCCGGCTCGCCCTGGGGTCCATCTCGGTCACGGGGCTTGATCGGCTACGGGAGGGCTATGTGCTGCGCCGCCTGGGGCTCAAGCCGGGGGAGCGCTACAGTCCCACTCGTTTGGAAAACGCGCGGCGCGACCTGCTCGCCGGCGGGGTGCTCGCCTGGGCGCGGCTGACCCCGGGGACACAACCAGATGTCCAGGGGCGTCTGCCCTTGACTCTGGAGGTCGCCGAGCGCCCGCCTCGGGTGCTGCGCTTCGCCGGGGCCTATTCCAGCGACGAGGGTGCAACCCTCTCGACCTCCTGGACCCATCGCAACCTGTTCGGCCAGGCCGAGCAATTGACCCTGCGGGGCGAAGTTGGGCGGCTGATCACGAATGGGCCTGAGACCTTGAGCTACCTCGCCAACGCGACCTTGCGGATACCCGACCTGTGGGTGCGCGATCTCGACCTGCGCCTGGATCTCGGCGCCGTGAGCGAGCCCCTGGATGCCTATGATCGCGAGGCCGTGACCGGGGGCCTGGCTCTGGAGAAGCGCCTCTCGACCCAGTGGTCGGGCAGCGCCGGGGTCGCCTTCGAGCGTTCGCAGATCACCCAGGACGGCGTGGCCCAAGACTATTGGCTGTTCTCGCTGCCGCTGACCCTGACTTACGATACGACCGACGAGCCGCTCGACCCACGGCGCGGCTTGCGCCTGGCGGCGCAGGTGACGCCGACCCGAGAACTGAACAGCGACGGGCAGGGCTTTGTCGTCGGCCGTGTGGCGGGGTCTGCCTATTGGGACTTGGCGGGCGCCATCAAGTCCCAGATCGAGGCGGGCCGAACCGTGCTCGCCGGGCGACTCGTGCTCGGCAGCATCGTCGGCGCCGCGTCGGATGCGGTCCCGCCGGACTGGCGCTTCTACGCGGGCGGCGGCGGGTCGGTGCGAGGCTATCCGTTCCAATCCATCGGCCCGCGCACCACCTCCGGGACGCCCATGGGGGGCGACGGCTTGCTGGAGGCCGGGCTGGAGCTTCGCCAACGGTTCGGCGCCGACTGGGGCGCCGTCGCCTTCGCGGACGCGGGCGCCGTGTCCGAGAACGGCGTTCCCGGTACGGGCGCCCTCTCGATCGGGGTCGGGATCGGACTGCGCTATTTCACCCCCATCGGGCCGGTGCGAGCCGATATTGCCACCCCCCTCAACCACAACGATGGAGATGCGTCGGTGCAGATCTATATCGGGATCGGACAAGCCTTCTAACCATGCGTCGGTTTTTTCGCCACTTGCTAACCACCCTGCTGCTGCCAATCCTGCTGCTGGCCGGCGTGCTGCTGGCCGCCAATACGGACCCCGGACGGCGGCTTATTGCCTGGGGGGTGGGTGAGATGACCGGCGGGCAGGTGGTGCTGTCCGGCTTGAGCGGCGCCTTGCCCGGGGCGCCGCGCGTCGCCCGCCTGGAACTGCGCGATGGGGACGGCGCCTGGCTGGTCGTAGAGGACGTTGCCCTCGACATCGCCCTGCTGCAACTGCTGCGCCGGAAGGTCGCGCTCGAGGCCCTGACCGCCCGCTCGGTGGTCCTGCGGCGTCTGCCGCCGCGCGACGAAGGCGCTGCCGCGCCGATCCAGTTACCGGTGCGCGTCCTGTTGCAGCGCTTCTTTATCGAGGACCTGACCCTCGATCAGGTGGCGCCGGGTGCGCCGCGACTCACCCTTGATGGCAGCGGCTTCGTGGCGAGTGCCGAGGATGTCCAGGCGACGCTGCTGATGACCGCACCCGGGCGCGCCGATCACTACCGCCTGGAGGTGGGGATCAGCGATGAGCACTACCGGCTCAAGCTGGCGCTCCAGGAGGCCCCCGGTGGCCTGCTCGCCGCGCTGGCCGCGTCGGCCGGTGTCCACGTCCCGGCCGACCTGGACGGATGGCGCCTCGACGCCACGGCCGAGGGGCCGCGCGCGGCCCTCGCCCTGAATGCCGCGCTTGCGGCCGGGCCGCTCCAGGCCGCCGCCGAGGGGTTACTCGACCTGGAGTCGGGGTCCGCCACGGGGCTGCGCGTGTCCGCCGACGTATCCGCCATGACGCTGGCGCTGGAAGACTCACCGGAGATCGCCTGGCGGCGGATCGGTGTCAAGGCGGACGTGCGCGGACATCCGGGCGCGCCCCAAGGGAACGCCCGGTTCGCGCTCGACGGGTTGCGTGCCGGCGACTTGACCCTCGACCGGCTGACCGCGACGGCCGACGGCGATCCGGCCCGCCTGCGCGTCGCCGCCGAGCTACAAGGTCTTCAAGCAGGCGGGTTGCCAGAGACGGTGGCGACGGCGCCGCTGCGGGTCGTGGGTGAGCTGACCCGGGACGACCCCGCGTTGCCTTTCCGCCTTACCGTTCGTCATCCGCTGCTTGACCTCGCGGCCGAGGGCGGGGTGACCGCAAGGTCGGGACAGGCGACCCTGATCCTGCCCGATCTCGCGGCCCTGGCTGCCCCCAACGAGGTGGACCTGGCCGGCAGCGCGCGCTTCGATCTCAAGGGCGCGGCGGACGGCGAGCCGCAGTTGGATGCGACCGGCGAACTGGCGCTGACGCGGGCACCGGGGCTCCGCCCTGAGCTGATCGGGGGTCTGCTGGGTCCGGCGGCGCGGCTCGCACTCTCGGTTCGGCGTGACGGCGACGCCTGGCAGGTATCCTCTGCCCAGATCGACGGTGCGCGCGTCACGGCCCGCGTCCAGGGCCGGGCGGCGAGCGACTCCGTGGCCCTGGACTGGACCCTGGACCTGCCCGACCTCGGCGTCCTGGGCCCCGGCTGGTCCGGTCGGGTTCAGGCCCAGGGGGGTGTCGTGGGAAACCCGGCGGCGCCCGGAGTAGTCGCCGATCTGACGCTGGACGCGGGCCGCCAGGGAACAGGCCGCGGTCGAGTCACCGGGCGCCTGAATGCGCGGCTCGCCGAGCCCGACGGGTCGCTCGATCTGCGGGGCGCCTGGGCGGGGCGGCCGGTCGCGATCAACCTCAAGGCAGGGCGCTCCAGGGACGGCGGCCTCGACCTGTCGTTCGGGGATAGCCGCTGGGCCGGTGTCGCCGCCTCTGGCAGCCTGCGCCTGCCGCCCGGGGCGACCCTGCCCCAAGGCGAGGTACGGCTGGGCATTGAGCGTCTCGCCGATCTCGATCCGCTGATGGCCGTCCTGATCCCGCCTGGGGCTCGCTCGCCATCCGGCCCTGCGCTGGCCGGGCGCCTGAATGCGCGCCTGACCCTGACGGAGGCGGGTACGGCGCTGATCGCGGCCGACGGGGACGGATTGATGCTGCCCGGGTCGGTGGGGATCGGCGCGCTTGCGCTCGAGGTCCGGGTGACGGATGCCTTGGCAACCGCACGAACCCAGGCGACGCTGCGCCTGCGCGGGCTCGCGCTTGGGGAGGTCGGCGGGGATCTGTCACTGACCGCCCAGGGCACTGCCGCCGCCCTCGTTCTGACGGCGGACGCCGGACTCACCACGCCGACCGGCCCGCTCAAGCTGGCGGCGGGTGCGCGCCTGGACGCCTCCGCCCGACGCTTGGCGCTCCAGCGTCTGGAGGCCCGGGCGCGCGGCGAGACCGTGCGCCTGCTGGCCCCGGCGGTCCTGGACTTTTCCGACGGCCTCGCCGTGGACCGCCTGCGCCTGGGGCTGCGTCCAGGTCGGAGCCAGGCGGCGGTCGAGGTCGCCGGGCGCATGATGCCGCGGCTCGACCTCAAGGCGACCGTCGCTGGCCTGCCGCTGGATCTGGTGCGGCTTGTCGCAGCGGACCTGCCCCTGACCGGCGCCCTCGGCGCCGATCTCCGGCTGACCGGGACCCTGGACGCCCCACTGGGCTCGCTCCGCGCCCAAGCGAGTGGCCTGCGCCTGACCGAAGGCGGGGGCCGCGGCGTCCCGCCCGCCCAAGTCAAGCTCGCGGCGGACCTCGCGCCCGACGGCGCGCAGATCAATGCGCAGGCCGAAACTGGGCCGCGCATGAACCTGCGCGTACAGGGGCGGATCGCGGGACGCCTGCCGTTCACATCGGGGGCGCTGGCCCTGCGGGCCGACGGGTGGGTCGATCTCGGCCTGCTCGACCCCCTGCTGACCAGCGGGGGCCGTCAGTTGAGCGGAAAGGCGGTGCTGAATACCGCCATCACCGGTACGCTCGCTGCATCCCGCCTGGACGGCGCCCTTCGCCTCACGGATGCGGCTCTGCGTGATCGGACCATCGGTCTGGCCCTGACCGGGGTCGAGGGGACCCTGGTCCTCGCCGGTGACACGGTGCGTGTTGAGCGCATCACTGGTCATACGGGGGGGCAGACGGGGCGGGGCCGCGTCGAGCTGTCCGGTAGCGTCGGCGTCCTGGCGCCCGGGCTGCCGGTGGACGTGCGGCTCGTGGCGCGCAATGCCCGGCCGGTGCAACTGGATCAACTGGATGTTCAAGGGGACGCCGATCTGCGGCTCTCCGGCCGCGCCGCCGAGCGCCTGACTGCGGCGGGCACGGTGCGGCTCAGCCGCGTCGAGGTCCGGCTGCCGGACCGGCTGCCCGCCACCATTGCGACGCTTCAGGTGCGGGAACGCGGCGGTGGCGATCGCCCGGCCGCAACGGTGGCGCCTCGCCCGCCGGCCTTGTCCCCAGACCTGGCGCTCGACCTGGTGCTGTCCGCGCCCCGCGCGGTCTATGTCCGGGGTCGCGGGGTCGATGCGGAACTGGGCGGCGAGGTGCGGCTGAGCGGGACCATGGCCGACCCCGCTGTGAGCGGTGGCTTCGACCTGCTGCTGGGCGAATACGAGTTGGTGGGTCAGATCCTGCGCTTCACGCGCGGGCGCATCGGCTTCGACGGGGCGCACGGCATCGATCCGACCCTCGACATGGAGGCGCGCACTACCGCCGCTGGCAGCACGGCCATCCTGGCCGTGCTGGGCACGGCCAGCAAGCCGCGCATCGAACTGCGGGGGGAGCCTCCGCTACCCCAGGACGAGGTCCTGTCCCGGCTGCTCTTCGGGGTTGCCGGGGGACGGCTCTCGCCGGTGCAGGCCGTGCGGATCGGGATGGCGGCAGCATCGCTCGCCGGCGTCGGCAGGGGTGACGGCCTCGGGGTGCTCGACCGGGTGCGTACCGGGCTTGGGCTGGAGCGACTGTCCCTCGGCACCGACGCGCAGGGCGGCGCGATCATCGAGGGCGGGCGTCAGATCACCGAGCGCGTTTATCTGGGGGCCCGCCAGGGCTCGCGGGCGGGTGAAACCCAGGGCGTGCTGCGCATCGGGATTACCCCGCGCATCAAGCTGGAAGCGGATGTGGGCGCCACCGGCGGCACGCGGGCGGGGGTCGCTTACGAGCGAGAATACTGAATTCGGGCCATGCGGACGGACCCGGCAACCCGGCAAACGAGGAAGCGTTCATGAAGCGGCTGGCCCTGCTGATCCTGATCGCCGCCCTGTCCTTGGCGTTCTTCGCCTTGGGGCTACACCAGCACCCGAAGCTCGACACCTTCCATGCCGGCGGCGAGACCTTCGATGTCTGGTACGCGCAGCATCCCTGGCTGGTCATCACCGTCTATTTCACTATTTTCTCGCGGTCACCACCCTGTTTCCTGGCTTGCGCGAAAATGGGCGAAAGCCAAGTTTCCAAGCATAAAATCAGGTAAAGTTTCCATTTTAAGGATGCAGCAGAATAATTTTGCAAAAGGCGCCAGGGTAGGAAATTTCGGAGATTCCGCCGGCCTTCCATTCATACTACTGGACCCCTCTCATGACGGATATCGACCCGACCACGACCTCACCCGCAACGGCCCCGCTGCATGACCTTCGGGAGACCATCGATGAGCGACGCGCGACCGGCCAGGCCGCCCGAAAGCAGGCTCCCCGGAGCGCGCAAGCGCATTGGGACGAAGCAGCGCGCGGGCACGACGCCCTCGACACGATCCTGGCCCAGAACGCCATCCGGGTCCCCGAGCTGCTCCCCATCCGCCATGGGCGCATGGCGGCCTCGCCGTGGACCTACTACCGTGGAGCGGCCGCAGTGATGGCCGCCGATCTCGCGTCCCGGCCTCACAGCGGGCTGCGGGTTCAGCTCTGCGGCGACGCCCACGTCCTCAACTTTGGCCTGTGGGCCACGCCAGAGCGGAACCTTCTGTTCGACCTGCGCGACTTCGACGAGACGCTGCCCGGACCCTTCGAGTGGGACGTGCAGCGACTCGCCGCCAGCCTGGTGGTGGCGGCGCGGGAGGATGGCCTCAAGGCGGACACGGCCGATGAGGCCGTGGTCACGGCGGTGGAAGCCTATCGGAACCAAATGGCCCGCTACGCGACGATGACGGAGCTCGAGCTCTGGTACGACGGGACTTACGTCGACAGTCTGATCAAGTACTTCGCGCCGGCCGACCGTGGGCAGTTGTTGGTCCACATCGAGAAGGGGTCCAAGCGCCGCACTCACCACGGTGCGTTCGCCAAGCTCGCCACGATGGTCGACGGCCGGCCCCGGATCGACGAGGCCCCACCCATCCGCGTCACCATCGACGACGATGAGCAAGACGCGCTGACCGACCAGTTCCTGGCCGGCTATCGGATGACCCTGCAGGAGGATCGGCGCCACCTGTTTGATCGCTTCACGCCCGTTGACCTGGTCCGCCAGGTCGTGGGGGTGGGCAGCGTGGGCATGCGGGTCTACCTGGCCCTCCTTGAGGGCCGCAGCGGCAACGATCCCCTGTTCCTGCAGATCAAGCAGGCCGGTCCGTCGGTGTACGAGTCCCACCTCGGCCCCAGCCAACACGATAACCACGGCGCACGGGTGATCGCCGGAAAGCGGGCGTTGCAGAGCGCAACCGATATCTTCGTCGGTTGGGGCTCGCTCCAGGGCAGGGACTACTACGTGCGGCAGTTCCGCGACATGAAGATCATCCTCGACATCGAGTTGCTCGCTCCCATCCTGGTTGAGTTCGCCGCCGCCTGCGGTGAGACGCTGGCCCGCGCCCACGCCCGCACCGGAGACGCCGTGGCGATCAGCGCGTACCTCGGCAAGAGTTCACGGTTCGCCACCGCCCTTTGCGACTTCGCCTGCCTGTACGCCGATCAGAACGAGCGCGACCACGCGCAGCTCAAGCGCGCTATCGCTGCTGGCGCGGTCGAAAGCGCACCCGGCTGGTAGCGGCCCTCGTGAATTGCCGCATCAATGCGGACAGGTGAAGACTGGCTCCCACGCTCCAGCGTGGGAGCAGGGTTCAGACGCTCCAGCGTCCTTGATCGACGATGTGCTCACAGGTCAAGCGGTGTTATCCGGTTGCCATTCAGGCTTACGTTTGCCCTGAGACCCGAGTTCGTCAGCACGAAGCCCACGATCGGCTGCTGTCCGGTCTGGGTCGTGACCCGGGCGTTGGCGCCCACCGTCAGCAGCGATAGCGAACCATCGACGCCGGCGGTCCATCCCCGGCTCGCCTCGAAGCGGTCCAGCGCGTCCTGGGCCATGAACAGGATGAACACCGCCTGCGACCCCGTACCCGCCTGAAGTCCGACCGAGGCCTCGGTCTTGCGGAAGTAGCCGGTGGTCTTGCCACCCCGCCTTAATGCGCCTTGACCTTGCGCTCCGCCGACGATGAAGCCAGCGGAAATCACCGCCGGAAATACCAGTACGCCTCGTGCCGATGCGACGATTTCCTCTGATCCGGGCGCTTCCTGGTACAGACGCGACAGGGCGCTGTCGACCGCAGAATCGATGGCCTTGCGCTGCATTGCGGGATCGCCGGAATTTCCGCTGGTGGTGGTGCAACCCGTCGTGAAGAGCGCAAGAGCCGCCAGCGAGAGGCCTGCGGTAACGAAGTTTCGTCTATTCATTTTTTACCCCTTATCAATGGTTCGAAGAGTGAGCGCAGCCGCGAGCTGCGGGTGGTTGGAAAAGCAAATCCTGGCTTAACTCGAAATCCAGCCCGGATTCCGCTATGCGGCATCTGGGCGAAGAGACTAGTCCAGCATCGAGGCCAGTACCCAGACATAGAGCGCCCCGACCGACAACTGCACCACCGCGATCGGCAGTCCGATGCGCAGGAATTGCACGAAGCTCACATGCCGGCCCCGTGAGGCGCAGATGCCAGCGGCCACGACATTGGCCGAGGCGCCGATCAGCGTGGCGTTGCCGCCGAGGGTGCCGCCGAACATCATCGCCACGAACACCGGCAGGGTGAGGTTGGGCCAATTGACGAAACCGGGGGCGAGCGCGATCTCCGGAACCGCCTGGGCCGCCACCAGGTAGCCGGTGATCATCACCAGCGCGGCGGCGACCACCGGGATGTTCGCCAGCAGGCTCGACAGGATGCCGATGCCGGCCAGCGACAGAAAAGCCACCGCCAGCAAATCGGTTCCAAACCACTGGTAGATCTGAATCGACAGGCCTTGCAGTAGCTCAGTCTTGATGAAGGCCCGGACCAGGGTGAAGATGGCGCCGAGAAACACGAGCGTCTTCCAATCCACGTCGCGGATCACGGCGCCGACCGGCTCAATGCGCACCCCGTAGACCACGAGCAGCGCCAGCGCCGCGACGATGATCGCGACCTGGGGCGGGACGATGCGGCTCGGCAGGGACTCCCCGACCAAGAACAGGACCACCATGGTCAGGAGCACTAGCAGCGCCAGCGCCAGGAAGGCGGGTCGCTCGATGGCGATCCGCGGCCGCTCGTCCGGCAGGGTCACCCGCGTCGCCCAGATCTTGGGCAACAGCCACGGCAGCAGCGGCACGATTGCCAGCACGGCCAGCAGACCGCCCAGACTCACCATCCGCAGATAATCGGTGAACGACAGCCCGATCGCACTGCCGACCAGAAAAGTCGCGGGATCGCCTACCAGAGTCAACATGCCGGCCGCGTTACTGACGATGGCGGTGATGATCAGCGGTCCGACGAAATCCACCTTGAGCGCCTGGCAAACCCCGACGATGACCGGGGCCACCAGGATGACGGCGGTCGCGTTCGGCAGCACGGCGCACACGGGCGCGACCAGCGCAACGATCAGCAGCAGAAAGCGCTTGCCGCTGCCGCCGGTGGCGCGGAGGAACGCATCCCCGATCCAGTCGAAGATGCCGGTCTTGCCGATCACCCGCGCCACTACCATGCCGCCGAAGAGTAGGGCGAGCGGACCGCCGGCGGTGTGCACGATCGGCATCAGATCGTTGCCGTCGAGGATGCCGAACACGATCAGGACGCTGACCCCGAGCAGGGCGGCCACCGTCATATCGATCAGGTCAAACGCGATCAGGAGGATCACAACGACGAAAACGCCGATGGTGAGATAAATCTGCAGGTCGGTCATCCGAGCGTCACTCAGTCGATCGGTGGAGCATAGTGGAGTCCGCCGTGGTTCCAGAGCCGGTTAAGACCGCGCTCGATCTTGAGCGGACTGTCGCGCCCGACGTTGCGCTCGTACATCTCACCGTAGTTGCCGACGGCCCGCAAAGCCCGTATCCCCCAACCGGGCTCGATCCCCAGCGAGCGGGCGATGATGTTTGCCTCCTCGGCAGTTCGCCGCACCAGGGGGTTCCGGTTCTCCGCGATGACCGCATCCAGGGTGCCGCGCGTGACGCCGTATTCCTCCGCGAAGATCAGGACATTCAGGACCCACCGGATCACCGTGGCCCACTCCGGATCGCCGCCCCACACGGCGGGGCTGAACGGTTCCCTGGAGATACGTTCGGGCAGGATCACAAAGTCCTGAGCCTCTTTGGGCACCCGCAGGCGCATGGCGGCCAGTAGACTCGCGTCCGAGGTGTAGGCGCGACAGCGATCGGCAAACAAGGCTTTCGCGGCCTTGGGAGCCGAGTCGATCACCAGCGGTTTCACGGACCAGCCTTTGGTCTCGAAATAGGCATCCAGGTTGCGCTGGTGCGTCGTTCCCCTTTCCACGCAGATGGTCGCGCCATCGAGTTCGGCGAGGTTCGTAATCTTGGCCGGGACCATAAAGCCCTGACCGTCATAGAAGAGGATGCCGGGAAACTGAACCTTCAACACCGCCTCACGGGTGAGGGTCCAGGTGGTGTTGTTCAGCAACAGGTCGATCCGGCGCGTCTGCAGCGCGGGGAAACGGGTCGAGGCGAGCAACGGCGCGAGTTCGACCTTGTCCGGGTCGCCCAGGACCGCCGCCGCCACCGCGCGACAGAAGTCGACGTCGAACCCGCGCCAGCGTCCGTCGGCGTCCTGCTCGGAGAAGCCTGGGATATCCTCGCTGACCCCGCAGCGCAATTGTCCGCGGGTCTTCACACCATTCAGCACCTCGCCGGCCTCGACCCGCGGCAGAACCGCGAACGTCAAGACCAGCAGGGCGGCGCAACAAACCGTCCAGTCGATTTTCATCCAGGGCCTCCGGGAGAGGTGAGTGTTGACATTGACAGAGCGTGTACCCGCGCTACCCATCAGGGTACAGGGTGCATGACCCCAGAGCGGGCCGTCTCACGCGGCGCCGTTAGAACCGCATCCTGAACGTCGCACCGAGCAGGGGCGCGGGATCGAAGGACTCCTCACGCAGCGTGTTGCCGCCGGAATCTTCGACGCGCAATTCACCCCCGACAATCGCCCCCGCGTACAGGAAGAGCGACGCCTGGTCCGAGAAGTCGGCGGACAGGCGGAGGAAGACCGGCACACCCCGTTCCACGCCCACACCGTCCGGCGTTGGGCCGGTTTCGCTCAGACGGAACCGCAGGCTGCGGTAGGCGGCGCCCAAACCGAGATCCCAGCCGTTGTCGAAGCGATAGTTGAGTTCGAGTCCCGCCGGACCGGCCGGACCGGCGGGCAGCGGATTGACCAGGCTCCAACGGTCGTTCAAACGCCAGTTAACGACCAAAATCGGGATCACCTTGGTCTCTTCAATGTCGCCGAACACTCCCAAGCCGAGGCCGAGACGCTGGTCGGGCGCGAATGCTTTGGTCGCACTCAGGATGCCGCCGTAGATCACGGATTCGCCCAAGTCGGCGCCGTTCTCGCGGGACCATTCCACCGAGGGCGTGATGCCGTAAAACCATCCGTCGGCCCTGCCGAACACGAGCGGTACGCCGAATCCGAACCGCTGCACCTGACCCCAGGGTGCATCACCGAAGGCCGTCCGACTCGAAAAGTCGTAGTCGAGGTAATCGTAATGGAGCGTGACGCCGGCGCGATGGCCCGCCCCGAACCCGCTGCTCGCGCCGGCGCGAATCCCGACGCCGGTCGCATCGAAGTCGCCGCCGTTGTCGATATTAGCGTTGCCCTGCCAGATCGGGGTGACGGAAAAGAACGACCGCCACGCTTCGGCGGCTCCGCCGGCTCCCGGAGCCAACAGCAGCAGCATTGCGCCGACGGTCGCCGCGCAAGCCTCGTGGTGGTGGTTAGCGGCGAAGCTGCGGAGTTTGGGGGTCATATAAGTTTTTTCCCGGATTGCAAGGTTGATTATTGTCAGGGAGAGATCGAAACCGAGGTGGCGGTGCGCAACCCCAAATTGCTCGACGGCATCTTCCGCGGTTTTCCATAGTCAATCGAGTCCACGCCGGGCTCGAATCGTGCATCTGTCGCCAGTGCGCAGAATCAGTTTGCGAACGCCGTCAGCCCCGTCAAACACGAAGCATGATTTCGAAGCGGGGATCGAACTCGCTTTCAGGCTCATCTACCAGGCGTACAAAGTGCCCACCCCGTAGATCCCCTGATTCTTCGATCCCTCTTCCGATCAGAAATCGCACACGCGGGCGCGAGTCCTTATCGTGGAAACAGCAGGGTGATCGTGAGGCGCGCGCCCCAGCCTTCGGGTCCACCGTCAGGGCTCTCTACCCAGTAGTTGACCCCTCCGCCGATGCTCACCAGTTGACCACCGAGCCGCGTGACCTTCGATGCGCTCACGCGGATCGGTGTCAGCCACTGCCGGTCTTCCCAGTCGTAAACGCTCTCGCTCTGCAACGTGTAGGTCCAGGCCGTTGGTGTTGTGTAGGAGAGAAACGGCTGCAGGAACGTTCTGTTGATGTCGGCTCGGTCGTCATCCCCCGCGAAGGACCACAGGTGGTTGGTCAACGCACCCACGGTCCAAGGACCTTGCTGCCGCAGAGCGACCGCCGTGGGGCCAGCCGCCCACTGGTCGGCAGTCAGCAGGTCGTCGCTCCCGGTGGGCAGCAGCAATACCGGCCCAACACCCCAGATCCAACCGCCGGCGGTCGGCGCGGCTGGGGAGAAGAACAGACTCTGCAGAACATCACCGATGCCCGACTGACTGCCGGCGCCGGGAAAGAGATCGCTCTGGTAGACGATCGGCAAGATCGTCCGCGAGATCAGATTCCATTCGGCATTCAGCGAAAACGGAATCACCGGCTGAATGTTGAGCTGCCACTGCTCGCCGTTGTCAACCGGACCGAGGTTCTGGTTGTAGTTGAACTGAAACGGGACGCTGATCAGGGCTGCTACCGGGTTGGCGAGCTGCATGGCGAGGTCCTCCTCGCTCTCCGCCGCCGCCGCAGGTTGATGCAGCGCTGCAGTCAGAGCAAGCGCCAAGCCAAGCCCGAGCCCCTTCGTCGTTGTAATCATCGAGATAGCTCTCCGGTAGGTCGGTTGTCACGGATGCGCGCCGTGTCGAGTGGGCACCCGTGACGCCGCTCATCATCGAATCGGCGTCACGGACCCTGCCTTGTGCGATTCGCGCTACCGCTTCACCGGAACCGTCGACGGCAACCGATAACCGCCGTTCAGGACCGACGGGTCGGGGCGATAGACCCGCATCATGAAGTTCCAGCCCTGCGGCGTATCCAGCCGGTTGGGCTTATCGCCGCAGGCCTTCTTCGAGCCGAAGAAGGCCGTGAAGGCGCCGTCGCGGTTCAGCTTCACGTTGCTGCTGTTGAGTACCGAATTTTCGTACTCGATGAAGCCGGTCGAGTTGTAGACCGTGATCGACCAGAAGGCGCCGTTCTTCGGGACGGCGTATATGGCCGTGCGGCACTCGGTGTTGGGGTGACCGCCCGGATACGAGAAATAGGTGGCCGTCGCGCCGGGCAGCAGTCCCCAGCCGACGCCGGCGGCGCAAAGCCGCTGTTCGGGGTCGGCCTGCCCGCGAGGCATCATGGCCTTCTCGAAGTTGGGAAAGCGCCGGCACGGCACTTCGAGTTCGCCGCGAAGCTGGTCGAGACTGGCCCGGTCCCAATCGCCGGGCACGAACGGCTTGGCGCTCTTGGCATCGACCGCAAGCCGGTCCTGCCAGCCGTTGACGAGCGCAATCTCCTTCGGGTCGTTCGGGTTGTAAACCTGAATGCGGACCAGTGCCGCCACATGGCCCTTGCCGACCGGAAGCGGGTGATCGCTGGGGTCGTAGATGACACCCAGGTCATAATGATCGTTGTCGATCAGGTGCATCGAGATATAGCGGCCGTCGGGGCTTGGCGGCAGGGTAACGGCGCCGCCGTTCGTGGTGTCGATGATCGCCGCAGAATAGAGCGTGTCGCGGTTCATCCGCACCACGGTCTGCTGGTCGAGGGGAGTGGGGGCGCGGATGTGGTGGAACCGGTTCACGCCACCGGTCAGCTTGAGGATATCGCTGAACATCCGGTCGGTCTCGGCGCGGACGAAGTTCTCGCGTGTCACCAGCCGGGGTTCCGTCGCCACATCGGGAGGCGTCGAGGCACAGCCAGCGAGAAGTGACAGGACGCAACACAGTGCGGGCACGAAGCCCGCGCGAACTGACAACTGGGGCGATTTCGCCATTGGTTCTCTTCCTATTGGTGATGAGAACAAAGTCGATTGGGCGAACTGGATGCGCGGTACTTTGATGCTAGTACCCGACATCCGGGTTCACCCGCTCATCCTGCTATTCCGCGGCGGGGTTACGGACGGTGGCTTCGTAGGCATCGTCGCCCACCAATACCGACCTGCCCTTCGTGCCGGGCAGCACCTCGAAGCGCGGGTCGAAGTCGACCATGGTCGCGGCGAGCTTCTTCAGGATGCTCGCGTCGCCCTGCACCTTGGCGGTGCCGTCGGCGATCTGGGCCTCAAGCGGCTTCGCACCCATCATCGTCTTCTCGAGATCGGACCGGTTGATAGTGACAGTCAGATCCGGCTTGTCGGACTGGAAGCCCTGGATGTTGGTGAGCGTCGCGTTCTCGAGCTCGATCAGGAACTTCTCGCCGTTGTCGGGCGTGATCAGGTTGATGGTGAAGCGCAAGCCCTCGGCCTTGCGGCTGTCCATGCGGATGGCCAGGAAGTTGAGGAAGAGCTCCGTGGACATGGCCCTGATCACGTCGGGGCTGCTTGAGTTGGCGGTTTCTCCTTGGGGAATGCCGTTGCGCAACTCGTAGGCGCCAGCGAGAAAGCTGTTGCGCAGGCCGGGGTTCTCCTGCTGATAGCCGATCTGCTCGAAGACGTCGGCTAGAAGCTCCTTGGCCGCCTGGTTCTGCGGCTCGGCCTGGACCAGCTTGTTGAGAATCTCCTGGGCGTAGAAGTAAGCGCCCTCGTCGTGGAGCTGCTTGCCACGGGTGAGGATCTTCTCAGCGCCACCCATCATCTCGACGTAGAGCGGCGCCGAGTCGCCCGGCGAGAGCGGGATCAGGGTCGCCGGATTCGCATCCCAGAAACCGAGGAAACGCTGGATCACGCCGCGGCTGTTGTGCTGCGGCGAGCCGTGATACCCGCGGTTGAACCACATCTGCTGGATGCTCTGCGGCAGCTCGTAGACGTTGTGGATCTCGTTGATGGTGACGCCCTGGTTGGCCAGGTGCAGCACCTGGTTGTTCATGTGCGCGTAGAGGTCACGCTGGCCGCGCAGCACCTCCTGAATTCGGGCGTTGCCCCAGCGCGGCCAGTGGTGCGAGGCGAACATCACCTCGGCCTCGGCGCCGAAGCGGTAGAGCGCCTCGGCGATGTACTTGGACCAGTTCAGCGGATCGCGCACCGGCGCACCGCGCAGGGTATAGATGTTGTGCAGCGTGGCCGTGACGTTCTCCGCCATCCACAGCGCCTTCATCTCGGGGATGTAGGTGTTCATCTCCGTGGGGGCTTCGGTGTTTGGCGTGTTCTGGAACACCATCTTGACGCCGTCGACCACCAGCTCCTCGATGGGCTGCTCGACGATCCGGGTCGGCGCGATTAGCCCGATGGCGCCTGCCGATACGGCTTGGCCGAGACCTTGGCCGACATAGCCATAGGGGCTGGCCGGCAGCAGCAGGCCATACTGGAAGAACAGCCGCCGGTTCATGGCATTGCCGGCGTAAACGTTCTCGGCAATCGTGTGCTGCATGAAGTCGCGCGGGGCGATGATCTGGACCTTGCCGGCTCGCACGTCCGCCTCGTCAATGAGGCCGCGCACGCCGCCCCAGTGGTCGGCGTGCGAGTGCGAATAGATGACTGCGGTGACGGGCAACCCCTGGCCGACGTGCTTCTTGAACAACTCCCAGGTTGCGCGCACCGTCTCGGCGGAGATCAATGGGTCGAACACGATCCAGCCGGTCTTGCCGCGAACGAAGGAGATGTCGGAGAGGTCCGCGCCGCGGACCTGGTAAATCTTGCCCGGCAGCACCTCGTACAGGCCGTAGTTGTTGTTCAGCACCGAGATGCGACGCAGCGAGGGGTGGATGCTGTCGAACTCCCGGTCCTCGTTTAGGAACTGGAAGCGCTCCATATCCCAGGCGACATGGCCGGCATCGGCCTTGATCTTGAGGTCGGGCATCGGGGCGATCAAGCCCTTCTTCTGCTCGTCGAAGTCGCGCTTGTCGGCGAACGGGAGATTTTTGCTCGACCGACGCAGGACTTCCTTGGTGAATTCCGACGGCGGCTTACCCTTCGGGTCGAAGTGCCCCGGATGGATCGGCTTAGTCTCGTCCGGTCCCTTGGACGCCTGCGGTGCGGCCTGGGCCGGCTTCGCCGCAACCAGTTCGGCGGGCAGCACATAGGGGATGCCCGCCCAGAGCCGGACGGCGGAGTCCAGCTTCACCGCCGCCGGGTCGTTCCAGACGTAGCCAAAGCGATCATCGAACCACTGCCGGTTGGCGAACAGGATCTGGGTCACACAGTCGGCCATCGAGACGTTGACACCGGACTGGCGGATGGATGTGCATAGCGTCGAAAGGTTCTCACCCCGGTTCAGAGTAAAGGTGGGTGGGGGTGTAGCGTTGGCGGGCGTTTCGGCCCCCACTGCAAGACCCGCTGCCGACGTGGCGGCAAGCAAGGTGATGATGATCGGGAATCGGGTGGTCATCGGACTTCCTTATTGGTTTGGGTGGTTAGGGTCAAAGCGTGCGGTTTCGTCATGTTGGCGTCGCTGTCACGGCAGCGCACCCATCAGAATCGCACCGTGAAGCCGAGCAACGGGCCGTTCAAGTCGAGCTCGACATCGCGCCCGTTGATCGTCTTCTCAATAACGACATAGCGCCAACCGCCCTGGACCGACCAGCGCTCGTTGAACTGGTAGCCGAGGCTCCCGAATATCTGCCAGGTCAAGTCGGAGCCGCCCCGGAAACCGCCGACGTCGACCAGGGCCGTCGCGAACCAGCGGTCGGTGATCGCGAAGCGCGCGCGCCCGCCGATCAGCGGATCGACCCAGGTATCGCTCGCGCCGAAGCGCTGGCCCTGGAGCAGGCCGGGCGAGAGCGATATATCGAGATCCACGGAATTGATCCGCAGGCCGACCATAGCGTCGAGGGCGACCTGGTCGTTCTCGAAAACCCGATAGCCGGCGTAACCGCTCAGAAGCTTCGCCTCGGTTTCGAACTCCGCTCGCGAAAAGAGCAGGCCGAGCGGGGTGGGGCGGCTTTGGGAGAGGTTGGCGTAGAACAGGTCAGCGATCAGGCTCCAGCGACCGTTGCGCGCCTCGAACGCGCCCATGAAGGCGAGATCGAGATCGGAGAGTACGTCTCCGATGCTTTTGTCGACTTCAACCGTTCCCCACGCCGTTTCGACCGAACTCGTGAGGCCCGGCGTCCAGGCGTAGGGCGAGAGCGCGAAGCTCCAACCCGAATCCTGCGCCAGGGCCGGCGTGGCGAGCGCGACCGCCAGGCATGCAACCGTTGCCTTCATGGGCCGATGGTTCCGCGATTCATCGCCGGCCGCCCCTGATGTTGCCGGCGACACCACCGGCGACGCCGCCGATGGCCGCGCCGGTCCAGGCGTTCCCCCCGGCAATGGCCGCAATGCCCGCCCCGCCCGCGGCGCCGATGGCCGCGCCGCTCAGGGTTCCCTGTTGTTGCAGCGTCATGTCCGTGCATCCCACCACGCCGGCCACCGCCACGATGACCATCATTAATCCAAGTCGTTTCAGTTTCATGACTTTTCTCCGCTCTATTTGTGTTTCTGAAGTCCGGGTACGGCCATTTCGAACCAGATCGTCTCAATGACCGGTCGCTGCAACTGATCGGGGTTTCCGGCGTACCAGCGGTTGAGGCCTTCCCGCACGCTGTCGAGGGTCTGGCCCCGCAACCCCTTGGCGAGACGCGGGACGAAGTTCTGAGCATCGGTCGGCGGATTCTCCACGTAGTAAGCGGTTTCGACCTGTATCAAATTGGCGATGCCGATGAGATACGCCTTCTGCACTTCTGCCGACGACGTGGTCCAGTGTTCGCCGGTGATCACGGGGATGTCCGCCGCACTAGCGTTACCCCACGCCACCGTCAGCGTCATGCACGCCAGGAACATCGCCGTGCGTAATTGCCGTTTGGTTGTCATCACGTCCTCCAGTAAATTTTTCGCTTTATCAAACCCCGGTAAAAATCCGCGTGATTCTACCGAATACCGCGCGCATCCGTCTTCAAATCCATCGTTCATCGGCGGTGAATGCCACGATCAGCCATTGATACGATTTCTGGTCGCTAATGGCTATACTGATTTCCTGACGAATCGCGTCCAGCGTCGTAATGCTGCCGATCTGGAAGTCCGGCGGCGTGACGACATAGATCTCGATGAAATAGGCGCGTCCGACCTTCGCGACATAGCTGGTGTACCTGCTGAACCCGTGGCGTTCGATCACTGCGTCCATCACCGTGCGCACCACCTGGTCCAGCTTGGGCGGCGTAATCAGCAGGATTTCATGCAAAGCCCGACGCACGGTCTTGATCGGCACGGTGATCAAGTACAGGGTCAACAGCGCCAATACGGTCGGGTCCACATAGGGGGCGAACGGAGCAAAGCGCGTGCCCTTGATCGCCCACGCCAGCGCAAAGGCTGCCAGCAAAGCGGTGGCGATCAGGGCGGACATCAGCCAGCTCTGTGTGTCGAGACGCAACAGTTCCGAGCGGACCCGCCGATTCGCCCGGCGTTCGTAGAAATACATGCCAAAGGTGACGATGCACGCGGCGGCAGCGTAGCCGAGCGCCCAGTCCAGTTCCAGTTCGCGCCCGCCTTCCAGAAAACTGCCGACCGCGTTGATGAACGCATACAGGCACAGAAACATCAGCACACTGCCGTTGAACGCCAGCACCATCGGTTCGATATGCCAATAGCCGTACTGAAAGCGGCGGTCGCCTTCGCGCTGCACCAGCCGCGCTGCGGTCAGCGCCAGCATCAGCACCAGGGTGTCGATGACCGAGAACAGGCCATCAAAAACGATCGACTGCGACCCCGACAGCAGGCCGAGCAGAATCCCGGAACTGGCGAAAGCCACCGTGATCGCTATCGACCGTTTGAGAACCCGTTGCTCGATTTCAGACGAGGTCACGATGTCGATCTCCACGCCTGATGCGCTACTGCGGTGGATTCGCTGGCCGCGGTGCTCCGATCTGCTCCTGGAGGTAGAGGAGCGGCTGCTGACCCACCGTGAGGAATCCCTCACGCGGTCGGTCGATATCGACCACGAGAGTAATGACCGCGCCAAGGACAATCACCAGCCCGACAGCGGTGAGAGGACTCCGCCGCAGGGTGAGACCCGCGTTGTAACCCACCATCGCCAGCGTCAACATCGAGCAGAGGAGCAACAGGATGAGGATCGTCTCGGGAACGCGCGCGTACAGGCCCGCAATGACTCGCGTCTGATGCAGGTCGATCATCTCGTTCAGTGAAGCGATGTAGAGAGCCAACACATCCGAGTCGGGCGTGGCGCGGGCCAGTTCTTCGGCGATCGCCCAGAGCTTCTCCTGGATCTCGACCGAACGGGCGATCTTCGCCCGGACGTCCGCGAGATCGTCGGTCACGATGCGCAGAGGCACGTATTCGCGGAGCAGATTCTTGATTTCGCTCGAAGCCGGCTCCGACAAGTAGCCGGCCCGGAGATACGTGGTGCCCGCCGCGTTCGCCTCGGCGAGCACAACCGCGCGGCGCGCGTTGAAGCGATCGGAGGCCATCCCCATGGTAATCGCGAGCAGGAACGCCATCAGGGCCAGGAGTGAACCCACGATCATGGCCGTGGGACCCTCCTTCTCGTCGGCCGTTCGCTCCTGCCACCAGCGTCCGAGGCGGTAACCGCACTCGGCTATGATCAGCGCGCCGATCACGAACGCCACGAAGAAGCCGACGATCGGCAATGAATCGATTAACTGCTGGAAACGCATTATTTCTCCCTCACGTTTGGGTCATCGTCAGGCTCGCCCGATGTCGCGAGCGGTCGTGGGACTTCATATTGAACGTCTCGATCCCCGGCCGCGCCGCTCATCCGTGCTCCCCGGCGACGGCCGTGGCAGGCGGAACTCCCTTGAACCAGGTGACGTAGAGCGTCGGCAGGAACACCAGCGTCAGCAGCGACGCCACCAGCAGACCGCCCATGATCGCGTAGGCCATGGAACCCCAGAACACGGTCGGCGCGATCGGAATCATGCCGAGTATGGTCGACAGGGCGGTCAGCATGATCGGCCGAAAGCGCGAAATGCTGGCCTCCACCACCGCGTCCCAGACCGCCTTGCCGGCGGCCCGTTCGGCCTCGATCTGGTCGATCAGGATCACCGCGTTCTTCGCGATCATACCGACCAGCGCCAGAATGCCGAGGATGGCGACGAAGCCGAGCGGCTTGCCGGACGCCAGCAGGGCGGCCACCACGCCGATCAGGCCCAGCGGGACCAGGCTCAGGACGATGACCAGGAGTTGAAAGCTCTTGAGCTGGAAGATCAGCAGGGTCAGCATGATCAGGACCATCAGCGGGACCACGGCGAATACCGAGGCCTGCGACTGGGCGCTCTCCTCGACCGAGCCGCCGACCTCGATTTGGTAGCCGGCCGGCAGCTTCGCGTTCAACTCGGCGATGGTTTCGGTCAGGTCCGAGACCACCGAATCAGGCAATAGCCCCGGCGCCAGACCCGCCTGGACCGTCAGGGTGGGCAGCCGGTCGCGTCGCCACACCAGCGGGTAGGCTTGACCGTATTCGAAGGTCGCGAACTGGGCGAGTGGGATGGTCCGCCCGTCTCGCATCGACACCGGCAGAGTGCGCAGGGTCTCGATCGAGAGCGTTTGTCCCCCGGCTTCCCGAGCGACCACATTGATGAGATAGATATCGTCGCGGACCTGGGTAATGTTCCTCCCCGAGATATTGGCGCCGAGCGCCGTGGCCACCGCCTGGGAACTCAGGCCGAGCAGACGCGCCTTCTCCTGGTCGATGCGGATGCGCAACTCCCGTTCCGGTTCCATCCAGTCAAAATTGACGCGGAGCGTCCCCGGATGGTTCGCAATGACTTTCCCAAGCTGCAAGGCGATCTCGCGCAACTGGGTCGGGTCCGGGCCGAGGACGCGATACTGCACCGGCCAGCCGACCGGGGGGCCGAGTTCGAGCGGCGAGACGTTCCCGACCACCTGGGGAAACTCCTCCGCCAGCAGGCGTTCCAGTCGCGGTTGCAGGCGCTCGCGAGCCGCCATGCCCTTGGTCACGATCACCGCCTGAGCGAAGAAGGGATTGGCCAACTGCACATCGAGGGGCAGATAGAAGCGGATGGCGCCCTGGCCGATGTAAGTGCTCCAGCGCTCGATCCCGGAAGCCAGGTCGGGATCATCGCGCAGCAACTGCTCGAAGCGATTGACGAGCTGTTCGGTCGCATGGATCGAGGCGTTTTGCGGCAGCCGGAGATCGACCAGGAGTTCGGGCCGGTCCGAGGCGGGAAAGAACTGGCGCGGCACCTGACCCAGCACCGCCAGGGACGCGATGAAGGCCCCGACCGCCACCGCGATGGTGATCCAGCGGGCGCGCATGGCCAGCGTCAGGAAGCTTCGATAAAGCTCGGTCACCCGGCTCGGTTTATCGGCCTGATCGGCCTTTGGCGGACGTAGCAACACCATGCCGATCAAGGGGGCGAACACCATCGCGACGAACCAGGAAGCCAGAAGCGCGATGCCGACCACGGCGAAGATCGAGAAGGTGTACTCGCCGGCCGAACTCTGGGCGAAGCCGACGGGCACGAAGCCGGCGATGGTGACCAAGGTCCCGGTCAACATGGCGAAGGCGAGATGGCGATAGGCATAGATGCCGGCGCTCACCTTGTCGTCGCCGGCGGCCAGGCGGCGGCTCATGGCGTCGATGGTGGTCATGGCGTCGTCGACCATGAGAGCCAGCGCAATGATCAGGGCACCGAGCGAGATGCGCTGGAGGTCGATGTTGGCCAGGTCCATGATGGGGAAAACCACGGCCAGCGTGAGCGGGATGGTGATGGCCACGACCGTGCCGGCCCGTACCCCCAGGGCGATGAAACTGATCACGAGCACGATGGCGATCGCCTGCCACAGGGAGGTGGTGAATTCGTTGATCGCCAGATCGACCGTCAGGGGTTGATCCGCCACCAGGCGGGCCTCGATGCCGACCGGCAGGTCCGCCGCGATTTTCTTGACGGCCTGCCCGATGTTGCGGCCGAGCGCCAGGGTATCGCCGCCCTCGCGCATGGCGATCGCCAGGCCGATCGCCGGCTGGCCATTGATCCGGAACATGGGCTGGGGCGGATCGGTGAAGCCGCGACGAATCTCGGCGATGTCGCTCAGCCGTAACATGCGGTCGCCGATCGCGAAGGTGACAGCGGCGATGTCCTGCTCGGAAGCGAAGGCGCCCGAGACCCGCAGCGCGATCGTCTCCTCGCCAGTACGCAGCACGCCCGCCGGAATGACGATGTTCTGCGCCTGCAAGGCCGCGATCAGAGCGCTCGGGTCGAAGCCCAGACCGGCGAGCCGCTCGACCGAGAAGTCGATGTAGATCACCTCGTCCTGGGCGCCGAGAATATCGATCCTGGAAACATCCGGGACTTTCAGGAGTTGCGAGCGGATGTCTTCTACTTGATCGCGCAACTCCCGGTGGGTGAAGCCGTCGGCGGTAAAGGCATAGATGATTCCGAAGGTGTCGCCGAACTCATCGTTGAAGAAAGGACCGACGATCCCCTGCGGCAGGGTGTGGCGCATGTCGGCCACCCGCTTGCGGACCTGATACCAGGCGTCCGGAACCTCGTTGCCCGACGTGCTGCCCTTGAGATTCACGAAGATGGTGGTGTCGCCGGCGCGGGTGAAGCTGCGCAGATCGTCCAGATTCGGGACCTCCTGCAGGGTGCGTTCGAGGCGCTCGGTGACCTGTTTGATGGTCTCGTCCAGGGTGGCGCCCGGCCAGATCGCCCGGACGACCATGGTGCGGAAGGTGAAGGGCGGATCCTCGGCGCGGCCCAGCTTATAGAAGGACGCGATCCCCGCAGCCAGCGCAACGATCATCATAAAGATCGTGATTGAGCGGTTGCGGATGGCCCACTCGGAGAGATTGAAGCCGCTCATGGCTGCGTCCCGAGCAGCCGGACCTGCTGGCCCGGACGCAGGGTCTGGACCCCGGCGGTCACCACGATGTCGCCCGGTTGCAGCCCTTCCGCGACCGCCACCCGGGCCAGGCCATAACTCAGCACCTCGATATTGCGCAGCGACACGGTGTTGCTGGCGGGGTCGAGCACCCAGACCGCCGGGCGCTGATTCGCCGAAGTCAGCGCCGAGGCTGGGATTTCAATGCCCTGTCCGGCGCCGAGCTGGATGCTGCCAGTGACCGTCGAACCGAGCCGCATCGCCGCCGGCGGATCGTTCAGGCCGATGCGGACTTTGAAGGTGCGCGTCACGGGATCGGCCTGCGGGGCGACTTCCCGCACCCGCCCGGTGGCGCGCACCTTCGGATCGCTGCTCAGGACCACCGCGATTTCGGCATTGGCCGGCGCGGTCTGGAGCACCCGCGCCGGCACGTCGAACACGGCGTCCCGGCCGCCTTCCCGGGCGAGCTGGATGATGGGTTGGCCCGGCCCCACCACTTCGCCCGGTTCGGCGCGGCGGGCGGTTACCGTGCCGCTCGAAGCGGCGATCAGGTCGGCATAGCCCAGTTGGGTCTCGGCGATGTTCGCCTGGGCCTGCACTGAATCCACCTGAGCCTGTGCGCTCCGAAAGGTCTGTTCCGCCTGATCGAACATGGCGCGCGTGATAAAACCCCGGTCCAGCAGCGACCGGTGGCGCTCGAAGTTATTCTGAGCCTCGACCAGTCGCGCTCGCGCGGCGGTGAGTTCTGCGCGGGCTGACCGCAGCGCGTTGCGCGGAGTATCCGATTCCAGTCGGGCGACCACCTGACCGGCCCGGACCTGATCACCGACATTGACGGAACGCTCGATCATGCGTCCACCGACTCGAAAGGACAGGTTCACTTCCTCCCGCGCCTCGACTTGCCCGGTGAGACTGACGGTTTCGCCACCTTCCCGGCTCTCGACGGTCGTCACTCGAACCGGGCGAATGGGTTCGGGCTCGGGCTTTTCAACCGGCTTGCAGGCGGCGAGCAACGCGAGGAGCGCGAACGCAGACAGCCCGGCCACTCGCGCGGGGGGGGTTGCGTGGGCCGTTTCAAACAGTGCGGACGTGTCTACTTTTTCCAATGGGAGACCCTCAGCGGATTTTATGCATGATAAAATAGGGTAGTCCAAATAGAGGTCGTTTCCTATTGCGCTCCAGCCCCTCTCAATCAGCCTCGTGCTTTAGGTTGGATGTGGTGGTGGGCTATACTTGCGCCGCGCTGGATTACCCGACCGTTTGCACCTTGGGGCGCCGCCTGACTGATAACCGCATAGGAGCTGTGCTTAATGAGCAATTTCTGGGATGTTCTTTGGCTGATCGCCTCAGCCTTTTTTTTTGTGGCGTACCTTATCGTTCTGTTCCAAGTAGTTATTGACCTGTTCCGGGACGCCGATCTGGGCGGGGGATCCAAGGTTCTTTGGCTGATCGGTCTCATTTTTCTGCCGATTTTGACCGCACTTTTATACATTCTGGTTCGCGGCAGCGGCATGGCGGAACGGCAGCGGGTCGCGCTACAGCGGGCCAAGACCGATACCGACGCCTACATCCGGGAAGTGGCGGGAAAATCACCCGCCGACCACATCGCCGACGCCAAGGCGCTGCTCGATGCCGGCACCATCAACCCGGAAGAGTTCGCCAAACTCAAGGCCAAGGCGCTCGCGTGACCTTTTCGCCATTGACACGGCGCCTTGCCCACAATCCATTCGCGAGGCCGTCGTCAGCCGGTGTGCAGCGTTGCATCCACATTTTTTCAATTTTCTTTAAGTTCAAGGAACTCGCATGACCACCAAGACCCCCGCTGAGGCGCGGTCGCATCGTGATATCGTCCTGGTCGACTTGGGTTTGCAAGGCGGTGGCGCGCACGGCGCGTTCACCTGGGGCGTCCTGGATCGCCTGCTCGAAGTCCCCTGGCTGCGCTTCGATGGGATTTCCGGCACCTCGGCCGGCGCCATGAATGCGGTGGTGATGGCCGACGGTTATGCGGCGGGCGGACCAGAGGGCGCCCGGGCGGCGCTCGAAAAGTTTTGGAAGCGCGTTTCGGACGGCGCGTTGCTCAGTCCCCTGCGCCGTGGCCCCCTTGAAATCCTGACCGGCCTTTGGACCCTCGATTACTCCCCTGTTTATTTAGCCATGGACCTCGCCTCACGGGTCTTTTCGCCCTACGATTTGGGTGCGGCCAGCTCCGTGAATCCCTTGCGCGCGATTCTGGAAGAGAGCATCGATTTTTCCAGGGTCGCCAGCGCCCCAATGCGCCTGTTCATCACGGCTACCAATGTACGCACCGGTCGCGGCCGCGTCTTCCGCAACGCTGACCTCACACCCGATGTTCTACTCGCCTCGGCGTGCCTGCCGACGATGTTCAAGGCGGTGGAGATCGACGGTGAAGCCTATTGGGACGGCGGTTACTCCGGCAACCCGTCCATGGCGCCGCTGGTGCGCGAATGCACCTCCGAAGACACCATTCTGATCCAGATCAATCCGGTCGAACGCCCCGGGACGCCCAAGACGGCGCGCGAAATTCACAACCGGCTGAACGAAATCGCCTTCAACTCGAACTTGATCAAGGAACTGCGAGCGGCGGCGCTGCTGCGGAAGGTCGCGGACCCCGGTCATAGCGAAGGTGAGGTCTGGGCCAAAATGCGCATCCACCGGATCGCGAGCGAAGAAATGACCCAACTCAGTTCCTCGTCGAAGGTCCTGGCCGAGTGGGAGTTTTTTTGCCGGCTCCGCGATAAGGGCCGCCGCGCCGCCGAAGCGTTTCTGAATGCTCACGGGGCCGATCTGGGCGTGCGTTCGACGCTTGACCTCGATGCGCTGTTGGAGGGTATTTAACTCATGGGATTGTTAGGCATTCTGATCGGCCTCGGGGTCCTCATCTGGCTGTCTTTTCGAGGCTGGAGCATTCTGGTCCTCGCGCCGGCGGCGGCGCTGATCGCCGCGCTCGCGGCGGGAGAACCGTTGCTGGCGCACTGGACGCAAACCTTCATGAGTTCGGCGAGCGGGTTTCTCGCCCAGTTCTTTCCGCTGTTTCTCCTCGGCGCCGTGTTCGGGAAACTCATGGACGACAGCGGTTCGGTCTCGACCATCGCCCGTTTCATGACCGAACGGCTCGGGCCGCGCCGGGCCATGCTGGCGGTCGTGCTGGCGGGCGCATTGGTCACTTACGGCGGCGTGAGCCTGTTCGTCGCCTTCTTCGTGATTGGACCGATGGCCCAAGCCCTGTTTCGCGCGGCCGATATCCCGAACCGTCTGATGCCGGCCGCCATTGCCCTCGGCACCTCGACCTTCACCATGTCCGCCTTGCCGGGCACGCCGGCGATCCAGAACGCGATTCCCATGCCGTTCTTCGGCACCACGCCCTTCGCCGCGCCGGGGCTGGGCATCATCGCGGCTGTCATCATGCTGGGCTTTGGCCTGTGGTGGCTGGCGCGCGCCGAGGCCGTCGCCCGCCGCAAGGGCGAAGGCTATGGCGACGCCCTCGTGGCCCCCGATACCGCCGCCGAGGACACCCTGGTGCGCGAACGGGCCACGACCGCCGGCGCGTTTGACCCGCCGGAAGTGCATCGCGGCCATCATAGCGAATCCGGTCCCCCGATCCTGGTGGCCATCCTCCCGCTGGTCGTGGTGATCCTCGTGAATCTGGTCATGTCCATGTGGGTGTTGCCGCGTCTGGACACGAGCTTTCTGGCCGAAGCACGGTGGGGAAGCATTCCGCTTTCGTCGGTCAGCGGGGTCTGGTCGGTGATCGTGGCGCTGATCTCAGCCATCCTCATTCTGGTCGCGTTCAACCACCGGCGGCTGCCGGCGCTACGTGATACGGTCGACGCCGGGGCTAACGCCTCAGTTCTGCCGGTGCTCAGCGTGGCCAGCCTGGTGGGTTTTGGGGCCGTCGTGGCCGCCGTGCCGGCGTTCGAGATCGTGCGTGATTGGGTGCTGTCCATCGAAGGCGGGCCACTGGTTTCTCTGGCCCTGTCCACCAACATCCTCTCCGCGTTGACCGGTTCGGCGTCGGGCGGGATGACCATTGCCCTCGATGCGCTCGGCGCGACCTACATGCAAATGGCGGTGGAGTTGGGCATTGACCCGGCGCTGCTGCACCGTGTGGCGGTCATCAGCGCCGGTACTCTGGACAGTTTGCCGCATAACGGCGCGGTGGTGACGCTGCTGGCGGTCTGCGGTTCCACGCACCAAAAAAGCTATTTTGATATCGTGATGGTCGGTATCGTCGGCGCGATGGTTGCGTTGGTGGCAGTGATTGTCCTGGGTACCCTGTTCGGCTCGTTCTAGGCCTAACGGGAGGGTCGGTAAGAAAAACCGCCAGATTTTGTTCATGCGTGATATATCTTCCTGACTATTCAACCAGAGAGGATCATCATGCAGGTACACTGGACAGCCCTGGAACTTGAGGAACAGTGGTTTTTGGCAGAGGGTGAGCGACAAGCGTTGTTGCCTGGCAAATCCCAGGGACAGCGATTGGCCATTGCTGCTTTGCTGAAGTTTTACCAGATCGCGGGGCGCTTTCCCGAGAACCTGCGCGAGGCGCCCGAAGTCGCCTTGCACTACCTTCACCCATTGCTCGAACTTGACGCGTGCGTTGAGCCTGGCTCCGTATACCATCTGCCGTCACGCACTTACGAAAGACACCGCGCCGAGATTCGTCGGTTTCTCAGCATTCGCAAGGCGGATAGCTCTGATCAGGAGCGCGCGAAGCAGTGGCTGATCCATGACGTCATCACGGGCGAGCAAACGGATTCCGAGTTTATGCCTATCCGGTTGACTCAGGAAGACACCACCAATAGTGTTGCGGGGTGCCCGATCTATTTCCATGCCGGAGGCGGTTATGGCTCGCAGCAAAGTCCCGCACCACGATCCGGCCGCACTGCCTGACGATGTTGAAGCCTTGTACCCACTCGCCAAGCAGCCGGGGCCACGGTCGCTCCTCGAGTTTCAGCAACTCTTCGCCTCGGAAGCGCAGTGCGCAGCGTACCTGCGCAACATACGCTGGCCGGCGGGTTTCGTCTGTCCGAAGTGTGGGTCCCGCACCGGCTACACGCTGGCCACGCGGCGCGTCACCGAGTGTCGGAACGGGCACCCAGTCAGTTTGACTGGCCGGCACGGGCCTGCATCGAAGCAAGCTCCCACTCACGCTTTGGTTCCGCGCCGCCTACCTCGTTTCCACTCTGACTCCGGGCATCTCTGCGCTTCAGTTCCAGAAACAGCTCGGTATCTCGCGCTACGAGACCGCATTCCAACTCTTGCACAAACTCCGCTCGGCGCTGGTAGCCCCCGACCGTGAACCGCTGCAGGGTGAGGTGGAAGTCGACGAGGGATTCATTGGCGGCCCCGAAGCAGGCCGACCGGGACGCGGCGCCGAGACCAAGAGCCTGGTGGTCTTCGGCGTCGAGATCGTTCGCTATGCCGTCCCGGACCCGAGGCGCCCCGATCACCCGCAGGCCCCGCTTGAGAAGATGCGCGCCGGCCGCGTCCGGATGAACGTCGTTCCCGACGCGAGCGCGCAGACGCTGCTCCCGTGGTGCGCGCGGAACCTCAAAGTAGGCTCGCTCGTCATCACCGACGGGTGGCCAGTCTACAACGGTCTACAACGGTCTGGAGAACCTCGGCTATGCACATCGGCGCATCTTGCAGTCCGCGAAAGGCCAAAAGACCGGCGCGTATCTGCCGATGGTCCACCTCATCGTCAGCAACTTGAAGCGGTGGCTCCTCGGAACGCACAAAGGTGCCGTACTCCCTCACCATCTTCCCGCCTACCTCAACGAATTTACCTTTCGCTTCAACCGGCGCTACTGGCGCGGCCCGGCTTTCCACCGCGCACTCGGCCTGATGGTTCATGCGGCGAACTGGCCCGAGTACGGTACGCTCTACGGTATGGCAAAGGGCGACCCCAGTGCCCGAGAACGACGGCAAAGAAAGCCAACGCCTCAATCGCATTCATTACGAAATCTGTGTGCTCCAGGCCCTCCGCGAGTGTTTGCGCTGCAAGGAAATCTAGATGAGGGCGCAAAGCGCTACGGTAATCCGGACCGGGAGGATGTGCCGCAGGATTTCCAGGAGAAACGCAAAACCTATTACGACCTCTTGGATTGCCCGATGGATGTGGAAGCCTTTGTTACCGGTGTGCAGCACGATTTGCGCGAGGCTTTGGCGGCTTTCGACCGGAACCTGCCGCAAAACGGCCAGGTGTCGCTGCGCGAGACCGGCAAGAAACGCATCCGTCTCACGCCCCTTGATCCGCAGCCGGAGCCGATGCAGCTACGCGCCCTGAAAGGCGAGATCGGCCAGCGCTGGCCCATGACCAGCCTGCTCGACGTGCTCAAGGAGGCGGAACTGCGCGTGGGTTTTACGTCGCTGTTCAAGGGGCTTGGTAACCGGGTGATTCTGTACCGGGAAACGCTACAGCGCCGTTTGCTGCTCTGCCTCTATGGTCTCGGCTCGAATACCGGCCTCAAGCGGGTACTTGTCGGGAGTGGAGCGCCGCTCCTTTCAGGCCGCGATGACGCTGAAATATTGCGGGGGCAACGCCCGCCACGCGGAGCGAGTGTTCGGCTGGGGCCGCGAGGCTATCCAACTAGGTTTGCATGAGCGGCGCGCCGGGGTGATCTGTTTGGGCGCGCAAGCGGCCTGCTGTGGAAATCGGGTCTGGGAAGACCAACACCCGGACGTGGCCCAAGCCTTGTGGGCATTGGCGGAATCCCACAGCCCACAGGACCCGACCTTCCGCACCGTGCCGCAGTACACGCGACTGACGGCGGCGGAGGCTTTGACGCCGTTGCGCACCCAAGGATTCCCGGAAGAGCGCTGACCCTCGCCGAGCACGATGGCGGAGGTTCTGCATCGCAACGGCTACCGCCCGCGCAAGGTGGTGAAGGCCAAACCTCAAAAAAACTCCCGGAAACGGACGCCATCTTCGCCAACCTCGCCGAACGGGATGGCCGGCCCTTGGCCACACCGGATTTATACCATTTCTCTATAGATTTAGTAACCATCCCCCGGCAGAGCCGGCGGCTTTCGTTCATGAGCCGCTCAAAGCGGCTGCGGGGTCGCTTACGCGGCCCCGCTTTAGGAACCACCTAAAGGTGGCGCCTCGGTGCAGAAACCAAACCGATGCAACTCATCTTTTCTTGTTAAAATCTGTACTTGCAACCTATGCCTTTTCAGGACTTTCGCTTTTCGTCATTCCCGCGTATGCGGGAATCCAGTCATTCGTTGAAAAGCATGGATACCCGCCTTCGCGGGTATGACGAATTTACGGGTTTAGCGAAAGTCCTGCTTTTTTAAATACCCACACCGATCGATAGGAACACTGTCCACGATTAAAATGAACAAGATCAAATACTTCATCAACTTTATAAAGCCTTGCTCAAACCAAGGGGACGCTCCTGATTCATGGGCTTTAGCGGATCCCCGCACAGCCGTTGGGGGACGACTCCCGGAACTGTCAAACTTCTACTGTCACCCCGGCAGAGCCGGGGGTTTACCTAATTGTAGTTAAATGACCCCCGGCGAAGCCGGGGGCTTATTGGGCGAACCCCTCAAAGGGGTGATGAGCAAATGGGGCCGCTCAAAGCGGCATCCGCAGCCTCAACTGCTCGTGGCGCTCTTCTTCGGCTTCCTGGTTACGGATATATTCAACAACGGTCGCTTCATCCAGTCCTACTGTGGACACAAAGTAACCCCTAGCCCAGAAGTTCTCACCGATGAAATTCCGCTCCTTTCCCACAAAAAACCGCGCGATCATGATCGCGCTCTTGCCTTTCAAATACCCCACCACATTGGATACCGCATACTTCGGCGGTATTCTCAAGCACATATGCACATGATCCGGCCGCAAACGCCCCTCGACAATTTCCGCCTCTTTATGAGCAGCCAATTCGTGAAACATCTCGCCGAGCATTTTCCTGACTTGACCATAGATCACTTTCTTTCGCCGTTTGGGAATGAAAACAATGTGATATTTGCAATCCCATTTGGTATGACTCAGACTTCGATACTCTGCCATGGTGAGTTCACCTCGGTCGTTGAAGGGACCGTGGAGAATCCAACTGACCGCCGGAACGGTCAAACCCTGGGGAGTCCCCCGGCTAAGCCGGGGGTTTACCTAATTTAATTACATGAAGGGGTCTGCTCACGATTCGGACAAAATCGTACGCTAAGGACTCTAAATCCTTTTTAGACAAAAGCTTACAAGAGTCACCTGATTCTGGTGTCAGGTTGGAGCGTACCCTAACCGGATGTCAGGATGATCCGCCTGGGAGCGTCAGGATAAAGTCACTCTTCTCATTTCTTGACGCATACCGCGCAAGATCATAGATTTCTTCCTGACACTTTCTGCTCGGGAGGCCTCTTGCAAGGCCATCGCATCGGTTACGTCCGGGTTAGCAGCTTCGACCAGAACCCGGAACGCCAGCTCGAACACGTCGAAGTGGATAAGGTGTTCATCGACCAGGCATCGGGCAAGGACACGCAGCGACCGCAGCTCGACGCACTGCGCGCCTTCGTGCGCGAGGGCGACACGGTGGTGGTTCACAGCATGGACCGCTTGGCACGCAACCTAGACGACCTGCGCCGACTGGTGAACGGGTTCACCCAGCGCGGCGTGCGCATCGAGTTCGTCAAGGAACATCTGACCTTTACGGGCGATGACTCGCCGATGGCGAACCTGATGCTCTCGGTGATGGGCGCGTTTGCCGAATTCGAGCGTGCTCTGATCCGCGAGCGACAGCGCGAGGGCATCGCACTCGCACGGCAGCGTGGAGCCTACCGGGGCCGCAAGAAAGCGCTTGCACAGGAACAAGTCGCCGAGCTACGGCAGCGCGCCGCCGGGGAGAAGAAAGCGCAACTCGCCCGCGGGTTCGGCATCAGCCGCGAAACCTTGTACCAGTACCTAGGTGATTTCCTATAAAGAATTTACCATTTTAATCGGTTTTATCATAATATAGCGTTCCTATACAGGTTGTGGAATTCTTAAAATTTCACCATGATTTATAACTAATTGAAAATATTTTCAAATATATTTTAAGACAAAACGGATGGCGAAAATACCTAATCCACAACTCGCGAAGGAACGCTATATAGCGCTCCTATACAGGTTGTGGAATTCTTAAAATTTCACCATGATTTATAACTAATTGAAAATATTTTCAAATATATTTTAAGACAAAACGGATGGCGAAAATACCTAATCCACAACTCGCAAAGGAACGCTATATGACCTTTTAAAAGAAGGTAACCGTTCACACCCCCTGCATAACGGGAGTGGGTAGAGGGGCCAACGGGCGTCCGGCGCGGCGATCGGCAATGGCGTGACGCAGGTAAGCCCACGGGGAGTGGCCCCGCTGTCGGCAGGTCGTGATGACACTGGCCAGCACGGTGAAGGTGCGTGAACCGGTCGATGTGCGGGTGCCGTAGCTGATCTTACGAAGAATCACCCAGTGACGGAGCGCGCGTTCCGCCTCGTTGTTGGTCAGGGGCAACGCGGGATGCTGCAAGACCTGGAAGATCGCGTCCCAGTCATTCAGCAACTCGACCGCCAACGCCCGGGTCTTCGCATGAGTGTGTTCTTTAAGACCTTCGCAGGTCGCCCGCAGGCGAGCCAGGTCCTCGGCATACCGGGTCGGTAAGTCGGTCGGCGGGCCTTCCCGAGCGGCGTAAACCGCCGCCATGAGGGCCTTCAACAGGTCGAGCACCTGATGGCCAAACGCCCGGGTCTCCCGACCGTAGCTGTCGATCAACCCCTGCGCCTTGCGCAAGAGGTGCGCCCAGCACCGCAGGCGTTGTTCGAAATGCCGATAGGCACACCACCCATCGCTCATCAGCCAGCCGTTAAAGCCGGCGAGCACCGTATCCAGGATCGCCCGACCCCGGCCGGCGATGGCGTAGAGGGTCACCGTCGCCGCCGTGAACACCCACAACCAGGCCGTGTGACGACCTTCGATCCACATCGTTTCGTCCACATGCAGTTGACCGCTGGCCTGCACGGCCGCGATCAACTCGGCTTCCGCCGGCAAGACCGCTGCGCCGGCCTCGTGGATCGCCTGATGGATCGTTCCGATACTCAGGTCAATCCCCGGCCCATCGTGTAAGAATTCTTGAATGCGCGGGCGCGACATCCGGAAGCGCAGGCTGAGCGCCACGATCAGCGCGCCCAAATTCGGGCCGATTAAGCGCCATTCGGTCAAGGTCACGCTCATCAAGGCCGGGTCCACGGTCCCTTGACCCGGCGTGGCCCGCGTATGGTGCCCACACGCACAGGTCACTTCATAATAGCGATGATCGGTGACGTCGACCTGCAAACCCAAGAGGCCCGGCTCCCCACCGCAGACGTCGAGGGCCTGAAAGCCGGTGTAAGCCACCGCGTTCCCCACCTCGATCAGCGGCTGGCCACAGCCGGCACAGGTCGCCGGATAATGGGCGTGCGTGTGATGGGCGGGCAGGATCTGCGTCCGTCCAAAACCCGGGGCACCCGGTTGCTTGCCCGGCTTGCGGGCCAGGGGGTTCCCCTCGGTGGGCGTCGTGGCGTCGGTGGGCGTCGTGGCGTCGGTGGAGGACGCGGCATCCTCGGTTTCTGTCACCGGCGCTTCGTCATCATGCGCCGGGACCCCTCGATCACCGCGCGCCCACGGTGCCTGACTACTTGGCGGACGCGAACTGTTCGTCGGCCCCTGATCCAACCGTTCCCGCGCCTCGTGCAGATCCGCGAGCAACTGGGATGACAAATAGCGCAATCCCTCCAGATCCAAAGACTGGAGGTAGGCATCGTCAATCTGTCGAAGGTTATAATCGCTCAGGCGCATAGACGGATCAAAACACGGTCAACCGGGTCGGTCAAGAGGCTCAAATCAGCCTTCAGTGTCCCACGGTGTCCGACCAAAGGAAGGGGGGGTCTGAACGCTTACGTTAAATGTAGCTTTTTCAATTTCCTCAATAAAAGAATTTTTAATTTTGAAAAGCCACATTGGTACTTGGAAATTCCACAACCTGTATAGGAGCGCTATATTACCCCGAACGTCAGCTTTGGCCCCCGCCTGAAAGCCTATGCGGTGGGTTTGGTCGAAGGCCATTTCGTCGCCTTGGAACGAGCGTGCGCGATCATTGCCGATCAATATGGGGTTCAACCGTCCGATGGCGCGGTACAGAACTGGATCATTAAGGCGGGGCAGTTGCTGGCCGACGAT